>Ga0137415_10007163_pt1 | contig 11057 bp, 6 predicted proteins | sample CZODoug3_1_1_16f_FD_183082 | JGI IMG/M metagenome (GOLD analysis project Ga0137415, IMG submission 183082) | Vadose zone soil fungal communities from Angelo Coast Range Reserve, California, USA - CZODoug3_1_1_16fungal (Hybrid Assembly) | ecosystem: Environmental > Terrestrial > Soil > Vadose...
CGAGCCCGACATGAGGCATTTGATGTTGATCGGCGCCTACCGGAATAACGAAGTGGACCCCACACATCCACTGATGGGTAAGCTGCGCGCAATTCGTCAAACAGGATCGATCCTCCACGATATCGTGCTTGCCCCCCTGGCTCGTAAAGATCTCGAGCAGTTGATTGGGGATACGCTTCACTGCGAGCCGGATCGTGCAACCCCACTGGCACAACTAGTCCAAGACAAGACCGGTGGCAATCCGTTTTTCGCGATTCGGTTCATCGCCTCGCTCGCTGACGAGGGTTTGCTCGTGTTCGATCACGGCGAAGGTCGATGGTCTTGGAACCTGAATCGCATTCGCGCCAAGGGTTACACGGATAATGTCGTGGACCTTATGGTGGGAAAGCTGGGTCGTCTGCGGCAGGAAACGCAGTCTGCCTTACAACAGCTGTCGTGCCTCGGCCACACCGCTGATATCGCGATACTGTCGCAGCTCTTCGGGACATCCGAGGAAAAAGTTCACGCTGATCTGTGGGAGGCGGTTCGCTTGGAATTGGTTGAACGCGCGGCGGGCTCGTATCGGTTCGTGCACGACCGCATTCAGGAAGCGGCCTATTCCCTGATCCCGGAAGAATCCAGAGCCGCGTCACATCTGGGCATAGGCAGGTTCCTCGCGGCGCACACGCCGCCGGAGAAGCGAGACGAGGCGATCTTCGAGATTGTCAATCAGCTCAATCGCGCCAGCCCCCTCATCACGTCACCGGATGAACGAGAGAAGGTCGCTGAGCTGAACCTCATCGCGGGCAAGCGCGCCAAGGCGTCTACCGCTTATGTCTCGGCGCTCAAATATCTCAATGCTGGCGCGGAGCTCCTGGGTGACGATTGCTGGGAGCGCCGACGTGACCTGATCTTCTCCCTGGAGCTGGAACGGGCCGAATGCGAGTTCCTGACCGGCGAACTGGGGGCCGCCGATGAGCGCTCGACCGCGCTGTCGAACCGCACAGCCAATACCATCGAGCGCGCAACGCTTGCGTGCTTGCATATGGGCGTTTGCACGGAGCGCCTTCAGTTCGATCGTGCCGTCGCCGTGGCTCTCGACTACCTCCGGCACGTGGGCATTGAGTTTCCACCGCATCCGACAGAAGACGAAGCGCGGCGCGAATACGAGCAGATCTGGTCGCACCTTGGCAGCCGCACGATCGAGGACGTCGCCGATTTGCCGCTGATGAGCGACCCAGAGTCGCTCGCGACTATCGACGTTCTGACCAAGGTCAATGTTCCTGCCTTTCTTACGGATCCGAACCTGGATTTCTTGACCACCTTCAAAGCGGTGAATCTCAGCCTCGAACGAGGCAACTGTGACGCGTCGTGCCTCGCCTATGCCATCTTGGGAAGCGGGATGGCCCGATCCCGATTCCGCTTCGGCGACTGCAAGACGGCATTTCGATTCGGTCAGGTCGGCTTTGAACTCGTCGGACGGCGCGGTTTGAAGCGTTTCCAGGCGCACACTTATCTATATTTCGCCACCTTTATCGCACCCTGGATGAAACACGTGCGGACCTGCATCGACCTGGCGCGCCGCGCTTTCGATGTCGCGAACAAGATCGGCGATTTCACGTTTGTGACCAAGGCGAACCTCACGCTGAACTCGGGTCTTCTGATCGCGGGCGACCCGCTGAGCGACGTGCAGCGCGAAGCCGAACTTAGCCTGGCGTTTGCCCAAAAGGCGCGGTTTAGCAGCCATATTGACCTCTTTATCCCTCAGCTTGCACTGATTTGGACGCTCCGCGGGTTGACGCCGAAATTCGGCTGCTTCGATAGCGAACAGATCGAGGAACTCCCGTTCGAACGTCATTTGGCCAGTAACCCGTCTTTGGCGCCCCCGGAGTGCTTTTATTGGATCCGCAAAATGCAGGCGCGCTATTTTGCCGGCGACCACGTGGCAGCGATAGAAGCTTCATCGAAGGCCCAAAGGCTGCTCTGGGCCTTAGCCGGCTTTTTTGATGAGGCCGACTATCACTTTTATACCGCATTGTCTCGCGCTGCATCCTGCGACTCCGTGTCACCGAACCAGCGCCAGCAGCACTTGGAGACTCTGGCGCTTCATCAACGACAACTCGATATCTGGGCCCAGAATTGCCCTGAGAATTTCGAAAATCGTGCTGCATTGGTGGGGGCAGAGATCGCCCGTATCGAAGGCCGTTTGCTCGACGCGGAGCATCTCTATGAAAAGGCCATCCGCTCAGCGCACGCGAATGGCTTTGTACCAAATGAAGCTATTGCCAACGAAGTTGCCGCACGGTTCTATGCAGCTCGCGGGTTCGAAACAATTGCCCGTGCTTACTTGCAGGACGCTAAACGCTGTTATCTGCGCTGGGGCGCGGATGGTAAGGTACGACAACTCGAGCAGTTGCATCCGTATCTCCGGGAAGATGAGCCAGTTCCCGGTCCGATGAAAACGATGGGCGCGCCCGTCGAGCATCTCGACCTAGCTACTGTGATCAAGGTCTCGCAGGCTATATCGAGCGAGATTGTTCTGGAAAAACTGATCGACGCGTTGATGCGCACGGCCCTTCAACAGGCCGGCGCGGACCGGGGTGCGTTGCTTCTTTTACAAGTGGGTGCGCTAAGGATCGCAGCGGAAGCCACAACCGACGGCAGCGAGATGGTCGTGAGTCTCGATAACCAGCCGGCAGCCAACGCTGACTTGCCGCAGTCCGTGCTTCAATACGTTCAGCGCACTCTAGAGAACGTAATCCTTGACGATGCGACAGTGCAGAACCCGTACACCGCGGATTCCTATATCCGCCAATGCCATCCGCGCTCAGTTCTGTGCCTGCCGCTACTCAACCAAGGCAAACTCATAGGTATCCTTTACCTTGAGAATAAGCTGGCGCCTCGCGTTTTCGTTCCTGCGCGCATCGCGGTGCTGAAGCTGCTCGCCTCGCAGGCAGCTATCTCTCTTGAAAATACACGCTTGTACCGCGATCTGGCGCAACGCGAGGCGAAGATCCGACGTCTGGTCGAAGGCGAAATCATTGGTGTTTTCATCTGGGACTTCGATGGCCGCATTCTTGAGGCCAACGATACCCTCCTTCGGATGGTGGGATATAGTCGCGAGGACCTCGCTCTCGGCCGGCTGAACTGGCGGGACCTTACGCCGCCTGAGTGGCGCGAGGCCGATGAACGCTTCGTGCAAGAACAAAGGAAGACGGGACGCCTAGCACCGATCGAGAAAGAGTACTTCCGCAAAGACGGCACCCGCGTGCCCATCCTGCTCGGTGCCGTGAGCTTCGACGAAGACCAATCCCAGGGCGTCGCCTTCGTGCTCGATTTGACTGAGCGCAAGCGCGCCGAGGAAGCTCTGCGGCGTAGTGAGGCGTATTTGGCCGAAGGTCAGCGTCTGACGCACACCGGCAGCTGGGCGCTTAACGTCGTCACCGGGCAGGCACTCCACTCGTCCGCGGAGCATACCCGTATGTTTGGCTTCGACCCGGAAGAGGGTATGCCGTCATTCGAAGACTTCCTCCAGCGCGTTCATCCCGAAGACCAAGAACACGTGCTCGAGACTTTCCAAGCCTTGATTCGATCCGGCGGGGATCTAGACTCGCGGTACCGAATCGCGGTCCCGGGTGGTCCAGTGAGATATATGCACGCAATCGGTCATCCCGTTCTCAAACAATCCGGCACCACCGGCGAGTACGTTGGGATCACAATTGACATTACCGAACGCAGGCGGCTAGAGCATGAGCGGGAGAAATTGCGCAAGCTCGAGGCGGAACTCGCGCACATGAATCGCGTGAGCACAATGGGAGAGATGGCAGCGTCCTTGGCTCACGAAGTCAAGCAGCCAATTTCCGCCGCGGTGATGAACGCAGAAGTGTGCTTGGAACTGCTTCAGCGAGAACAACCGTGTATTCCGGATTTGACCGATGCTACTTCAGCGATGCTCCGATCCGCCAAACGTGCAGCCGACATCATCGACAGCGTGCGCTCGCTCACGAGACGAGGCACTCCGAAGCGAGAAGTGGTTGTCGTCAATGATGTTATTCGTGAAATCGATGCTCTATTACAGAACCAAGCACGGCAGTATTCGGTGGGTGTCCATTTGCAACTTAAGGAAAACGTTCCTTGCGTTGTGGGTGATCGCGTGCAATTACAGCAGGTAGTGATGAACCTCATGCTCAACGCCATTGAAGCCATGAACGATGCAGGAGGCGAACTTGTTGTGAAGTCGGAGCTAACCGACGCGGGGTACGTATTAATCTCTGTCAGTGACACGGGCGTAGGGCTGCCAAAAGAGAATGAAGGCCACATCTTCGAGGCTTTCTTTACGACCAAATCGCAAGGAAGCGGAATGGGTCTCGCGATCAGCCGATCGATCGTGGAATCACACGGTGGTCGGCTGTGGGCGACAGGGAATCCCGGTCGCGGCGCTACCTTTTACGTTCAACTGCCTCGGCAGGTGGCAGAGCCGGCATGAGTTCCTCGGCTTCAGCTACCGTGTTTGTCGTTGATGATGATCCTGAGATGCGTGCGGCGATGCAGCGCTTGCTGAAAACCGTCGGGCTCCATGCGGAGGCATTTGCCAGTGCAAAGGATTTTCTGCAACGGAACTTGCCCGAGGGTCCCAGTTGTCTAATTTTGGACATCCGACTTCCTGGAATGAGCGGGCTCGATGTACAGCGAAAATTAGCTGAGGCGGGCAGCAGGATTCCGGTCATTTTCATCACCGCACATGCTGACGTCCCTCTGGCGGTGAAGGCCATGAAATCCGGTGCCGTGGAGTTTCTGACCAAGCCGATTCGAGGTCAAGATCTCGTAGATGCAGTCCAGCAAGCCCTCGCGCGTGCTGAAGCGACCAGCCGGGAGCGCAGCGACATTGCGGCCTTGCAGGAACGATACGGCACACTGACCGCACGTGAGCGCGAGGTAATGGGACTTATTGTCTCCGGCATGCAGACGAAAAACGTAGCCTCAATGCTCGGTATGAGCGAAATCACCGTTGCCGTGCATCGCGGGCGTGTCATGCGAAAGATGCACGCTGCTTCCCCCGTTGAACTGGGCAGAATGGCCGAAAAGCTGAAGCTTCCCTCGATCAATTGAAGTCATCGCCGCATGATTTACCACGACTTGGAGTAAGCTAAGAGCGCCGAACCACCGTTGAACTAACGGCGTGATGTGGAGCATTTCGATGCACGCCACCTGCATCTTGTTTAGGATCTCTGTTTTTGCGTTTTGCCCTCTGCTGATGCATGCCCAAACAGCCAATACAGGAGCGATCGCTGGCAGTGTGAGCGACCCGAGTGGGGCGCCGGTAGCTGGTGCGGCAGTGGTCATCGATAGCGAGGCGACACGAGAACAGCGCGATCTCAATACGGATGCCGAGGGGAATTTCTCGGTCCCATTCCTGACGCCTGGCAACTACGAACTAACGGTTCGCGCGCCCGGCTTTGAGCCACTCATCTTGAAAAGTGTTCAGGTTCAAATCACCGAGGTAAGCCGGCTGAAGATTCAGTTGACGATCAGGGGCGCAAAGGAACAAATCACGGTGAGCGCCAGGCCCCCACTCCTGCAAACGGAGAATGCCACCCTCGGAAGAGTCATTGACCAGGAAACTATAGTCGACTTGCCTCTGGTCAATCGGAATTACACCGAAATTCTCGGCCTTACGGCTGGACCGAACACCGATGTCGTGGATGCGACCCAACTGGGGGCCGGCAGCCAAGAGATCCGCGCCAATGGCGCAAGAAGTGGCGACAACAACTTCATGCTCAACGGCGTGGATGGGAATAGTTACAGTTCCAACATCACCGAGGTTACTCCTTTCGGTGGCGCAGGCATTGCGATCCCCGCGCCGGATACCATTCAGGAGTTCAAGGTCCAAAATTCCCTCTATGATGCCCAATACGGCCGCGGTGCAGGCGCCAACGTAAATGTCGAAACTAAATCGGGCACTTCGGAGTTTCATGGAAACGTCTATTACTTCGGCCGCAATGAGGCACTGGACGCAAACAATTTTTTTGCGAACGCAACGGGAGTACCAAGAGGAGAATTTCGGCGCTCGCAACCCGGCGGCACTTTGGGTGGGCCGGTACCGTGGTCGAGGAAACGCGGCTTCTTCTTCGTTTCGTATCAAGCCACGCGGGACATCAATGGAGCGTCACTGGCTAGCAGCGTTCGTTCATTGAGTCTTCCTCCCATACCACTGATCCGCACGCCAGCATCCCTGGGAGCGGCATTTGGCGGCCAAACTGGGGCATTCGGAGGCGTGGCTGTGGCCTCGGACGGCTCGAACATAAATCCGGTGGCGCTCAATCTTTTGAACGCGAAGAACCCCGATGGAACACTTGTCATTCCTAGCCCGCAGACTACAGGGAGCGGTGTCAACTACACCGCGGTGCTGCCGGGACACTATAACGAAGATCAGTTCAATACGAACTTCGACGTCAAATTGCGCACGGCGGATCACCTGTCGGTAAAATTCTTCTTCTCCAATTCGAATCAGGATGTCCCCTTCTTCGGGGCTAGCGTGCCCGGCTTTCCAGCACTCCGTTCCTTTGGGAACCGGATCTTATCCATCACTGAAACTCACCTTCTCTCACCGCAAACGATTAATCAATTCCGGTTTGGCTTCTCCCGTCTGGCGGGCCAAAGCGTTGCCGGAGGGACGCTCACCGATGACGACGTCGGGATGAACAGTTCCAACGAGCCACAGGGGGAGATTCTGCCCCAGATTGAAGTTTTAGGCGACTTCGAGGTTGGAAATGCTCCTAATGACCGAGCCAGAAACGCGAATAATAACTTCTATGTCTCCGATGCCGTATTACTCTCTCGGGGCAAGCACGAATTTCGCCTGGGCACAGAAATCTTCCGGACACAATTCAACCAGCGAGTCGATAACACAAACGGCATCGCGATACTCTTGTCGTTTCCTGATTTCCTGCTCGGCTTGCCAGCAGGGCCTGTCGGAGCAGGAGGGAACGGCACAACGCTGTCAAACATTTTCTTCTCAGGCGTGGTTGCTGGAACTCCCGATGTTGGGGAACGTGCGAGCGCAGCGCATTTGTTCGCGCTGGACGACTGGAAAGCTACGCGGACTCTCACCATAAATCTCGGCGTGCGAGTCGAGGTCAATGGTCAACAAAGCGAAGTCGAGGGTCGCGAATCGAATTTCTACCCTCAGTTCTACGTCCCCCCTCCAGCCGGAGGGTTCACAGATCCAATCTCATCCGGATTCGTTTTGCCTGATAACTATCACGGTTATGCTCCGGCTGGATTTCCGCGGACAAACTCGACACTGTTGAATCATCCCATTGAACTGCATCCAGAACCCCGCATCGGCTTTGCCTGGCGGCCATTTTCTTCGAAGGATTTTGTTCTTCGAGGAGGATATGGAATCTACGCGAATCGAACCAGTTTCGCGGGAAATGGTGAACTGCTTGCTCTTAACCCGCCATTCACATTCCTTCTTTCGCTAACTGGGGGCGCTAACGCGGCCGCTACTCTGCAGAGTCCCTTTCCAACTTTGCCACCGAACTCCTCATTCCCAAATTTCCTGGTCAACATGCTGCCCGGTCCCCCGTTTACCGGGGACCATTTCCTTCGAACTCCCTCCAATACCGACCCTGACTTCAAGGAGTCCACCGTCCAGCACTATGATTTCGACCTGCAGTATCAGCGCAAGACTTACGTTTTCTCGATCGCGTATGCTGGCGCCAAAGGCACACATCTAGCCATTGGGCGGAGCAACAATCAGCCGCTTCTCGCCAGTCCCTCTGACCCGGTCAACGGACTTACCACCAATTCAGTGGCCAATGCAGCCGAGCGCGTTCCCTTTGTCGGCTTGACGCCTTTGGTTTACCGCCTCGAAAGCAGTGGGAATTCAATCTACAACTCTGTGCAAGCCACATTGAAAAAAGACATGAGTCATGGTGTTCAATTCCTGGCGGCCTACACCTTTTCCAAATCCATTGATGATGCGGGCGATAGTCTCGGTTCTGCTTTCGCGGGTGGATTCGGAATCCCGATTTTGGGGCAACTGGTGTATAACGATCAGACCAATGTCGCTGCTCAGCGCGGCGTCTCCGACTTTGATCGAACTCACCGATTGGTCATCAGCGGTACGTGGGACGTGCCTGGCCCTGAGCACTCGCCACGTGCAGCTGTTCAAAAGCTCGGAAATGGCTGGAGGGTCTCGGGCATCGTAACGCTGCAATCGGGACTACCATTCAGCATTCTAGATAGTTCAGCCGGCACGCTATTTGGTCCCGCAACCATGTACACAACCGCCGTGTTGGCCCCTGGTGCGACACTCAAAGATGCCGGTCGCAGCGGCACGGTCAGCAGCCGCGTCAACGAATTCTTCAACACGAAAGCCTTTGCTCCGGCGCCAGTCATTCCGGATGGCGGACTTATCGACGGTACATATCCCGTATCAGGTGGCGGCGGGACCGTTTTCGGGAACCTCGGAAGAAATATTCTTCGCGGACCTGATCAGCGCGTCGGAGACATCTCCGTAATAAAGACCACTCCCCTCACAGAGGGCGTTAGGCTGGTTTTTCGCTGGGACGTGTTTAATGTGCTGAACCGGCCAAACTTTGCCAATCCTTCAAACGACGTTTCGACGCCCGGCACATTCGGCGTGATCAGTGCGCTAACCGTGAACCCCAGGATCATGCAGTATGCGCTAAAACTAGAATTCTAGTATGCTGCGTCAACCTCTTTTGGAACACACAACCTTCGACTTTCACGGTCGCCGAGAGAAATGTCCTTCGAAGTGGTTCTTCCGCAGGCAGGCATTTCGCCAGCCGCATAATAGTCCCGCGGCGGATTTGCAGCGTCAACGTTCTCAAAATGGCTGACTTCCTCGAGCCGTTACTGGTCTTTTGGAATAAAGCGAGGACATATCGAGGATTCTACACTTTCGGCTTTATAGCTGTAACGACAGCACTGATTTGGCTGCTGGAGACCTTGCCGGCCCCATCGGGCTGGCCTGCCTCTTTGCGGTCGAAATACTGATCTTCCAGTTCAACGTCCTGGCTGGCCGTGAGGAGGCTCCAATACGCATCCGGGTTTTCAAAAACATGTAACGGGTTTACAGGCATTTGAAAAATCCAGAATCAGCCGTCATAGTCGAAGTAACTCGGCGTGTGGAAATGTACCTCAAATAGCGTTGAGGCCGTTCATCCCGGGTTTTGAGCTCGCTCTTCCCGGTCCCATTTTTCCGGCTAAATATCTTTATACGAGAAATAAAGCTTTTGACAACTAGTCCATCTTGAGTCGATGCGGTACGCTCCGGGTGGGTTGATTCTCAAAATGAGGCTTCTTGTGATCGCTGTCGTCGATGATGATGAAATGGTTCGGACAGGGTTGGAACGGCTGCTGAGAACGTCTGGATACCCCGTCAGCGCATTCGCGTCAGCTGAGGAGTTTCTTGCCTCCGGCCGCTTTCAAGAATGTCGTTGCCTTATTGCTGACATTCGAATGCCGGGCATGTCTGGCCTCGATTTGCAGTCGCGATTAAACGATGACGGCCACGCGATTCCCATAATTTTTATCACCGCGCACGGCGACGAAAAAATGCGCATTCGCGCGATGAGAGCTGGTGCGGCGGCGTTCTTGGCAAAGCCTTTTGACCGCGCGGTCCTGTTAGAACGGGTCCGAGCCTGTTTGGAACGGACGTGACGGAGGGAAACGGGTAGCGCCTGTGGGGGAAGTCTGTGGGCGAGAGCGAAAACAGCGTCGAGCGAGCCCGCAAGGGCAGAGACTCCCAATTCGAGCAGATCGTGGGCAGTAGCCCCGGGTTGGAAGCGGTGCTCGAGCAAGTTGAGCGCGTGGGGCCCACGGACGCCACTGTTCTGATTCTCGGAGAGACTGGCACTGGCAAGGAGCTGATCGCGCAAGCCGTCCACAACATCAGTGCTCGCTGCAATCGCCGGTTTGTCAAAGTGAACTGCGCCGCGATTCCTTTCGACCTTCTGGAAAGCGAGTTGTTTGGTCATGAGAAAGGCGCTTTCACCGGCGCCATCGCGCAAAGAGTTGGCCGATTCGAACTGGCCCACCAGGGCACCCTTTTCCTGGACGAGGTTGGCGATATTCCGCTTGCCTTGCAGCCCAAACTGCTGCGTGTATTGCAAGAACGGGAGTTCGAGAGATTAGGAAGCGGTCAGACTCACAAGGTGGACGTTCGGCTCATAGCCGCCACGCACCGCAACCTCACGGACCTAGTGAAACAGGATAGATTTCGGAGTGATTTGTACTATCGCTTGAATGTTTTTCCCATTTCCGTGCCGCCCTTGCGCGAGCGCCGGGAGGATATTCAGGGGCTTGTATCTCATTTCGTCAAGTTTTACGGCCGCCGCATGGGGAAGCCAATCGAAGAGATTCCCATTGGTACGATGGCTGCTCTCGCCTCGTATTCCTGGCCCGGAAATATACGTGAATTGCAGAACCTGATTGAGCGCGCTGTAATTCTGGCGAACGACGGAGTGCTCCCCAACCCGCTCCGTTCGTCTGCACCTGAGACAACTACCTGGTCTGTCGCTCGCAATACCCTTGCGGAGGTCGAGCGGGGCATGATTATAAGAGTATTGGAGAATCGAAATTGGGTGATCGGAGGCGCAAACGGAGCAGCATCTGAGCTCGGACTGAACCGGACAACGCTTATTTACAAGATGAAAAAACTGGGGATCAGCCGCAGCATCTAGGAAAAACAAGCTCTTCCAGAATCGGGGACATGAGAAAAAGAAGGACTCCCATTATGAAATCAGGGATCGAAGCTACAAGGACCCCTTGGTTGCCAACGGCGCCCCTGACATGCCCGAGGAAAACGCGGCAGGCAAGAGTTGGCGCACCTTAAATGACAAGCGCGCCTCGCTGACTTTGCGAGCCAGGGTCCAGATATGCGTGGAGCGAACGTGCTACACACGACCCTAGACTGTGGGGCCCACCTCGGTTTTGCCATGTTGTTTGCCAATCTGAGTACCGCTTCCAGAATGCGGCGGCGTTCTTGGCAAAGCCTTTTGACCGCGCGGTCCTGTTAGAACGGGTCCGAGCCTGTTTGGAACGGACGT
>Ga0137415_10007164_pt1 | contig 11056 bp, 12 predicted proteins | sample CZODoug3_1_1_16f_FD_183082 | JGI IMG/M metagenome (GOLD analysis project Ga0137415, IMG submission 183082) | Vadose zone soil fungal communities from Angelo Coast Range Reserve, California, USA - CZODoug3_1_1_16fungal (Hybrid Assembly) | ecosystem: Environmental > Terrestrial > Soil > Vadose...
CAGGAAGGCAACATCGGCCTGATGAAGGCCGTCGACAAGTTCGAGTACCGCCGCGGTTACAAATTCTCGACGTATGCAACGTGGTGGATTCGTCAGGCGATCACGCGCGCCATTGCGGATCAGGCTCGTACGATCCGTATCCCGGTGCACATGATCGAGACGATCAACAAGCTCATCCGTACTTCACGTCAGCTGGTACAGGAGCTTGGACGCGAGCCTACCTCGGAAGAGATCGCCCGGCGCATGGATATTCCTGTCGCGAAGGTTCGCAAGGTGCTCAAGATCGCTCAGGAACCGATCTCGCTCGAAACGCCGATCGGCGAGGAAGAAGATTCACACCTTGGCGACTTCATCGAAGACCGCCAGGCTGTGTCGCCTTCCGATGCCGTCATCAGCGTCAACCTGAAGGAGTACACGTCGCAGGTATTGCGCACGCTGACTCCGAGGGAAGAGCGTGTCATCAAGATGCGTTTCGGCCTTGAAGATGGCTCCGAGCACACGTTGGAAGAGGTAGGCCAGAGCTTCCAGGTAACACGTGAGCGTATCCGCCAGATAGAAGCCAAGGCACTGCGTAAGCTGCGGCATCCGTCGCGGTCACGCAAGTTGAAGGCCTTCGTCGACAACGTTAAGGAACAGTAAAAAAGAGCCGCTCTCCGGAGCGGCTCTTCTCTTTTGCACTCTTTTTAAAATCTAAGCAGCCCAACCTGGTGCGCCACCTAAAATCGCTGCGCCAGACATATGCGCCGGTCCTGACCACTCTGGGACATTGAAGGGTTTCTGTGGGTGGACGGAAGGCTCGTTCCCCATTACATGATGGTTCACCAGGGTCTGGTGTACTCTCTCAATCGCCTCTTGCCGTTCTGCTTCAGATTTCCGCTCGTAGTACAGAGCATACTTTTGGCCGCAAACTTTGCACTCCACGTCGGCGAAGTTTTCACTTGTCATGCACAGAACCTGCATAAATCTTTTCTCCCTCTGGGATAGTGAGTAAAAGTTTGAGTTCGTGACATATGCGTTGGGGTGTACTGCGACTGATTTATTATGTCCCGATTTGAATGTGGGAAAAGAGAAGAATGAATCAGTATTAACAAGATCTTGACCGGTGAATAAAGATTGATAATCGAGGCCGGGGCAATTGCCTTAGTGCATCTTCGGCAGGTCCTGCATAGCATGCCAGCCTTCGGGCACTGTGAATTGAGCGTCATCGACAGGTCCTGGAATGATTTGTGTTACTTCCATTTCTGTCTTTCCGCCTGCATTGGTATCGGAATCATTTCCGTGAGGGATGAGCGAAACCTTCAATGGCATTCCGGCTTTCTGCAGGTCTTCGAGGCTTCGCAAGGCTGGGCCGCCTAAAGCATTGCCGAAGGGATTCGCGCCGAACTCCTTTGTCATGCAGAACGTGCCCGAATACTTATCGCTCTCCATGCTGTAGTTCTCACACTTATGGCCGGCGATGGTCTCGCTTGTGCCTAAATCAGTGATTTTTGGTGGAGCGCTTTGTGCCACACCGGTAGGGGTGTCCCCTGTATGCACGGCGTATGCGTTCAATTCCGGGACAAGGATGGTCTGCGTATGCGCATCGAGATCGATCAAAATCACATTCGTGCGGGCGGCTGACTGCATCTCCATGCGGACCTTGTGCCCTTTTACCGCATAGGTAAAGGGGACAGTCTGTCCCTGTGCCTGAAGTGTCATCTTCATGACGCCTTCAAAGCTGCCGGACTGGCCCACAGCGCACTGCGCTGCAGCAAGTACAACGATTGAGACCGTCCTTGTTAACAGAAACTTCAATCCATCCCCTTCGGACAAATGCAACTCGTTTTCTTAGACGTTTGCCGACGGAGGAGTGTGCTCCGAATTTTGCTCTTTGGCTCTCTTTTCCATCTTTTGCTGTACTTTGGGGAGCCAATGAAGATATTTCTCCGATTTTTCCGGGCGCAGCGAGTCTTCGATAGCCTTGCGATAGCCTCCTGAATAAATCGAATAGATGACTGCAAGGGAGCAGCCGAACCCGAAGAAAAAACCGAAGAAGAATCCGATGATGGAGCTCGAGAAGAAGTTCATGGCACACACCTATCTTTGCAAAGGAACCCTGGTGCGACCCATCTCTATATCGCTATACCGAAGAAAACCGGGCAGCAGGATGAACTATGGTGCGATCATACTGGCGAACCAGGTTCAGAGCTTCGCTGAAAGTTGTCGCAACGGCTTCCGGCCTTGCGCTGCCAAAACGCTCCCGCATCATGGTGCGATCTCCGTTTGCTCCCCATAATCCAACCATAATGCGGTTCTTCGGGAGCTGCTGGCGTATCCGCATGCAGAGGCTGCGCGCATGGACGAAAGCAAAGGGCGGCAGAGCGGAAATGCACACGATCGTATCTTGTTCCTCAGCCAGGCGTGCGAGAATCTCTGTCGATAATGCAGATGACGGAATAAGCAGCGTCTTATGACTGCACTGCTCCAGCAGTTGCGCCAGCATGGTGGCTGCGATTTCGTCCGCCTGGTCGTTAGCTGGAATGCAAACTATCGGACACGTCCGGAAAGGCGGCGGCTCTGGTATGGCTTCGACATCGCCGTTCTTTGGAGCCGCGGTTTTGAAATCGGCAAGTTCGGCGATGAGTTCCGTTGCGCTCTGAAAAAGAAATGTTGCCCGTACTTCATCCAGCGCGCCTTTATGGCGGTCTTGCTCGGCAAGACTCAACGCAGGCAGAACAACCCCGTCATAGAGTTCGACGAGATTGTGACCTTCGAGAAACCTGTCAGCAATGGCGTGCGCTTCCGTCTGATCCAAAGCCAGCAGCCGCTCATAGAACTGGGCCTCGGGGGCCAGCTCCGCCGAATCGCCAAGCAGCGTATGCAGGAACGACATATGCGGCACATAACGCCCGCACACGATGAGGCATACCGTCATCGGCGTCGAAAGCACAAGCCCCCACCAGCCCCACAGCAACGTCCAGACCAGCGCGCTGATGACCAACGCCAACGCTGAGATGCCTGTGTGGTTGCCATAGAGCCAGGGTTCGATGAAGTTGCTCACAACAAACTCAAGCACCACAAACATCAGCACTACCAGCAACGGAACGTGCCAGCCGTTGAAGACCGCCAGCGTAAAAGCAACGGTAGAAAAACCAGCAAGCAGCGTTCCAATGTAAGGCACCATACGCAGGATGCCCAGCAGCACACCCCAGAGCGTGGCATTGGGAACATGCAGCAAGTAGAGGCCAATACCAAAGACCAGGCCATAGCTGGCATTCACCTGCACGTTCATGATGAGGAAGCTACTGATGCGCTCGGCGGCGTCATTGAGCGCCTGCGTCATGACGTTCAGCCGGCCCATGCCGGCCAGCAGCAGCACCCGGTTGCGCAAGTCTTCGCGCTTAAGCAGCATGTAAATGGTGAAGACCACCACCATGCCAAGCGTGCCTAGTGGTTTAACCACCGGACGCAGCAGTTCGCTCAAGTATTGGCGTTCGCTCTCTGGCGGAGTGACGACAGTCACCAGAACAGGATTTGTATTCCCTGCCGCTTCTTCCTTCTGCCGGGCACGGCGCGAGAGGCGGGCTGTCTCGGACTGCTTATTCTGTTGATTGGCAACACCGGGTTCGCCCGACAAAGCCTCGCCAATTTGTTGAATGCTGGCAATGGTTTTGCTTAACGGGCCGCTTGCAGGCGGACGCATCGAGACGATCTTGTCGTGGATGTTGTCACGATAGTTGGGCAGATCGTTGACCACCCCTATTACCTGCACGGCGACAACCCAGCCAATCCCGCCGATCAAGGCTGTCGCAGCAACCAATACCAGCGCCACAGCAGGCAAACGCTTGAAGCGCAATCGCCGTTCAAACCAGATCACTGCGGGAGCCAACAGAAAGTTGAAGGTCAGCGCCATGGCAAAAGGAATGAGGATATCGCGCGCGAAGTAAAGCGCGAGAATGGCTAACGCCAGCAGAATCAGCGGCTCATGAGTAAGCCAGCTTCGCCGGGATTTCGTTGTTGCGCTGGTGTTCATTGATCGGATATCCGAACCCTGCTCTCTCTTGCCAAGTGTGGAGCTATATCACAGTATCGCGTGAACGAATGAGAACGGCCAGAGCAGTTTTCTGTATAGGATGACTAACCAGAACCATCCCAGCACGTCTATCATCCAGATCTGCATCCTACGGAGGATCGCATGCGTCTGCACGCCGTCCCTGCTCTCTCCCTCCTCTTTCTATCCATGCCGCTCTGCTTTGCCAAGGACAAATCTAAAACCATTCTCCCGGAGTATGTCCTTCGCGCTCGCACCGTTCTTGTGATTATTGACGAACACACCGGAGTATCGCTCACTGATCCCAATGCCAACAGCACTGCGCAGGAAGACGTCGAAAAAGCGCTGATGAAATGGGGCCGCCTCTCACCCGTCATGGAACCCCAATCTGCAGACCTCATCATCAGCATCCGCAAAGGGCATGGAAAGATCGTGGAGCCCACCATTACCGGAGGCCCCATCAATCGCCGCTCCGTCATTCTGGAGCCAACCGATACAGGCGTGCGCGCAGGCGCGCAAAGAGGTCAGCCACCCGGTTTGCAAAACGATCCTTCCGGCACCGCTCAGGACAGCAAACCGCATCCGCAAACTGAGATCGGCCTGGCAGAAGACACCTTTACCGTCTATCGAGGTGGCAGCACAGAGGACCCTCTCGATTCGCCACCGGTATGGCGCTATTCCGCTAAAAATGCCCTGCGCTCTCCAGACGTGCCAGCAGTCGATGCATTCCGCAAACTCATCGCAGAAGCGGAGAAACCAAAGAAGAGCACACCCTGAAGTAGATCAGGAATTGCATCGCAACTATTGGTCTAATTCAATTGCCGGTTCAACTTCAGGCTGACCGAGGCTCGTCTCTGCGTCTTGACGACCTCATTATGTTCCACAAGATCGCCTTCCAGCAGGTAGTATCCATCTTCAGCATGTGTTCTGGCCGTGCCTCGAACGATGGTGCCATCAAACGAGAACCAGATGCCATGCACCTGCCGCGTCGTGAAACTTAACCGTTGCCCATTGAGAGTGGTGCGATCAAACAGAAATGTCAGCGGAGCGCCACGGTCGCTGTCCTGGTCACCAGCGCGCGAAATGTATCCGCTCAATTGCCCGAATTGCAGCGTGACCTCAATCAGCGAGCCGGAGTCGTCAAGCTGGTACTCACCTGAAGCCTCTTCTGGTATGAGGGAATCGCTGTGGCGATGGCTGACAATCACAGCCTGATTCGAAGAAGCAGGTTCTGAGCGCCTGTGAAGTACTGGGTTCGTACTCGCCTGCCCCAGCGCGGAGCCGGCGGCCAAACACAAAGAGAAACAGATGACACTTACGCGCCTCCATCCCGCAAGCACCACCTCTCACTCCTCTCTGGCTATTGCGCGCTCTTCTTGCGAGCAGCCTCAAACTCATCGCCCGCCTGCCAGCCAACAGTCTTTGGCAGTGACGAAGCTTCCCACCCTAATATGAACCCGAACTGAGCCATTTTGGCATTGCCGCGAAAGTCCATTTCCGGCTTATATTCATCCGCAGGCTGATGGTAGCGATGAGCAGTATAGTCCTCGGCCTGCGCAACACCCCAGGCCGCGTCATGGCCCTCAAATAGAGTTCCCTGTCCGATGGAGAACGACGGAATCCCGACCCGTGCAAAACTGAAGTGGTCCGAGCGATAGTAGTGCCCTGCGCCGGGAAACTGATCCGGCTGAATCGTAAGATGGAAGGCCTTCGCCGTCTTCTCTACCTCGGGATAGAACGCAGTCCGTTCCGCCCCGCTCACTTCAGCGGCCGTTGGAACTCCAATTGGATTCAGCATGTCATAGTTCAAATCCAGAGCAATCTGCGAAGCCGGAACCGGCGGGTGCATGCCCAGGTATTGCGACCCAAGTAATCCCTGCTCCTCTGCAGTAACAGCGGCAAAGAAGACACTGTGAGGAGGCCGCATCGAGGCCTGCGTATAGGCTCGCGCAAGCTCCAGCAGAATGCCGCACCCCGTACCATTGTCACCCGCACCGTTGTAAATCTTGTCACCCTTCGCGTCTGGATCGATTCCGAGATGATCGTAGTGTGCTGAGTAAATTACTGCCAGTTCGGGCCCCGAATTGCGCCCCTGTAACTGGGCTACAACGTTCGTCGAGTCATAGCGCCGGACCCTGCTCGCAATATGCGCCTTCAACCGAACTGGAAGTTCAACCGCATGAAATCCCGGCTTGCCCGCGGCCTCAATTAGCTGGTCTACATTCTTACCATCAAGAGCGAGCAACTTCCGCGCCACATCCAACTGAATCCAGCTCGCGGCCTTCAATGTTGCCGCTGGATCGCCCTGCAAGTACGACTTTTCAATCGCCTGCGAATTGCGCACCACTTCCCACCCATAGCTGGCGAGATCCCTGCGATGAATAATCAGCACGCCAACAGCACCTTTGCGCGCAGCTTCTTCATACTTGTAAGTCCAGCGCCCGTAATAGGTCATGGTTTTGCCTTTGAAAAACTTCTCATCGTCTGACGGAGGTTCATTCACGATTACCAGCAAAACCTTGCCCTTTACATCCACGCCCGCGTAGTCGTCCCACTTATATTCCGGAGCATCAATGCCATAGCCAACAAAGACAATCGGTGCATCAATATCCGCTGCGTCCGAACCAGTCTGATCCTTCGTGACCACATCCTGCCCATATGTCAGCGAGATGGGCTCGCCAGACTGGGGCACAAAGCTGAAGCTCGTCTGATCCTCAACTGTATGCACCGCATACAACGGAACTTTCTGGAAATATGTTCCGTTGTCACCTGCAGGCTTCAACCCGTCTAAGGCGAATTGTGTCGCGATGTAATCTGCCGCCAGTTGATCGCCCCGAGTACCCGGCCCGCGGCCTTCCAGCAGATCGCTCGCCAGGAAGCGGACATGCGCACGAATCTTCTCCGGATCGATCGAAGCAGCCGCTTCCTGTGCCGCCTTCGGGATACCAGGTATAGCCGGAACATCAGCCTTTTGTGAAAAAGCAGGCAGAACGGTGAACATGGACAAAGCAGTAATCCCAGCAAATCGTCTCATCCGATATTCCTCAACGAACATATTTCTTCTATATCAAAAACACAGTGAGCTTTTTCTATACCAGAACCGCAGTAGCCGCGTGCCCTTGCAATACCTTCAGCCGCCTGAGCACCTTTCGCGTCAATCCAGTTAATGGGATCTCGTGCAGCACATTCGAGGAAACCCATTTGCGCTTGCCCTTGGATGCGGGTAACAGATGCGCTTCTTCAGAAGAATACGCGCAAATGGTCACCGCGTAGTTTGTCGTCGTAATGGAATGGCGTACAGTCAGCAGGCTACGCTCCATCTCTGCCGCTTCTATCTGCGGCAGCTCCCACATACCCGCCATCAGCGAAGCATCCCGTGGACGCTGCTCCAGCAGAACCTGCCCTTTGCGCTCTACCAGCGCATACGCCACCTCACGGCGCAGCATCTTTTTTCGCGCAGGCATGGGATGTTCTCCGCGCGTAACGCACTGTCCCTGCACTGGGCATTGCAGGCATTGTGGATTCCGCGGCAGACACACAGTCGCACCCAGTTCCATCATCGCCTGGTTGAAATCTCCGGGGCGTTGTTTATCCAGCAATCCCCCAGCCGCAGCACGAACCTCCTTTGCAAAAGATGCGCCATTGGCATCAAGCCTCGAATGCCGCGCAATCACCCGCTCGACATTGCCATCTACAGCCACCACTGGCTCGCCGAACGCAATGCTCGCAATCGCAGTAGATGTATATTCGCCAATTCCGGGAAGCTCACGAAGCGCGGCAGCGCTACCCGGTAACACGCCGGCATACTCAGCCACCACTACTTGCGCAGCCTTATGCAACATGCGAGCGCGGCGGTAATAGCCAAGCCCGCTCCAGCATGCGAGCACCTCTGCTTCTGAAGCCCGAGCCAGCGCCTTCACCGAAGGAAACTTCGCCATAAAACGCCCATAGTGCTCGATCACCGCAGCCACGCGCGTCTGTTGCAACATGATCTCTGAAACCCAAATTGCGTAAGGATCATCGGTTCGCCGCCAAGGAAGATCGCGCGCATGCTCATCGAACCAGACAAGCAGATTGCGAGAGAATTCTTTTTGATATTGCAATTTGCTCACGTGCTGATTGTAAGGCTTCTACAGCTTATACTGCCGTCGATGCCCTCCCACTCGTTACTGCTCCGGCCATTTCTCAGCGATCCCAGCAACGTGGTCCGCTGCACGGCTCTTGAAGGATTGGGCATTCTGTCGGAAAGCGAACCAACCCTGCAAACTGAAGTCACACTTGTGCTCGAAGAAGCGCTCCAGACTGGCACCCTGGCGATGAAGAACAGGGCGCAGCATGCGCTGAAAAAGATGGCTAACCGCTCATCTTTCACTGTCAAGAAGCGCAAGGAGACCATGCGCTCCAAATAAAGCGCCGGTAGCTCCCAGCCTCAGGCACTCACGCCGTAGCGCCTTCCAACACATTCAGCACCTTCTCGGACAGCATCCAGTGCTCCACTACTGACTGCACTGCATCGATATGCTTGCTCGCTGGCAATATGGCTCCATAGAGGGCTGAAAACAAAAATCCGACGGTCTGCTGCGGATTCAGCTCGGATCGGAATGTCCCCTCAGCAATTCCTTGCCTCACAATCTGCTCCAAACCGTCACACCAGTGGCTGTGCATCGTATCCACTACCTTCTGCACTTCTGGATCGCGGCGTCCGCGCAGCATAAATTCATGCATCACCAGTACCATCCGCGGTTCTTCCTCCAGGTAATAGTGCCCATCGGAGAATTCCTGCCGCAGCTTATCCAAGGCTGGATAACCGCTTGGCTCAGGAGCCGGCCCATGCAATGCCATAAATTTTTCGCCGATGAACTGCGCTACACCCTCAACCAATGCCTGCTTGGTCGAAAAGTAGTAATGCAACGTTGCCACATTCACCATGGCCCGTTCTGCAATCGTTCGCGTCCGTAGACCCTCAAAACCTGTATCGGCAATTTCATCAAAGGTGGCTTGTAAAAGGATCGTCCTTTTCAGATTCAATTCCTGATTAGGAGCAGATTGCAATGGGTCATCTACATATTCCAAGCTCATACAGATATTCAATCAATTGATTAAATATCTGTCAATCAATCAGTTGATAAACTCTGATGAATAAACTTCTTCCCCATAAGTCTGATCACGGTCGCTGCAACTCCCGGCATACCGACACAGGACTTTTAGCCACTCTGGAGACTCCGAATACGGTCGCAGCCCTCGTCGCGGATTTCACACGCCGATACCTCGTTTCGCTTTGACACTCCGAACCGTGCTTTGCAGGACGCGCAGGCTAAATGATATGACGATTCATCGCGCCTACATACATCGCGTGCATCTTTGTACTCAACACGGTAATTCGCTTTTTGCCGTTAGGCCTATCAAATGCTTTGGCTAAGGACAGCATTAGTACTACAATGTATTCTTAACTATGCTTGGTGAATTTGAATATATATTGATCACCGTTTCCGCCGGACTCGGAGAGAACGCTTATGGTGTGGCGATTCGGGAAGAGATTGAAGCGGCTACTGAGCGAAAATGCGCTATGGGTGCGCTCTATACGACCATCGATCGCTTGGAAAGAAAAGGTCTGCTGAAAACATGGATGGGGGAAGCCACGCCACAGCGTGGTGGCCGTTCCAAGCGCATGGTGCGTGTGACCGTTCAAGGCATACGCGCAGCTGAAGAGTTCTACAACACAGTCGCACGCATTAGCCGTGGCGCGTCCTGGGTGGAAAGCCCCATCGGAAGGATTTCATGAACAGAATTACCTGGCCGTTGGTAGAACTTACCTCGAAGCTGCTTGAGCGAAATGAACGCGAGGCAGTGCTGGGCGATTTGCTGGAAACCTCTGAAAGCGCCTGGAAGGGATTCCTTGATGTGTTCGGCTTAGTTTTCCGTCGAAAAGCTGATCTATGGAAAGATCCACGGCCATGGTTTACAGGATTTATCGTTACACTTCCGGGCAGCTATCTTCTAATGTCCGCTTCTCTTTCGGTGAGCTGCACTTATCAACGGCTGGTCAATCACAAGGTTTTCGGTGCAAAGTGGCCGACCGGTGACGAGGGTTACCTACTGTTGCTGTGCCACATCTTTCTGCTCATCGCTTGGTCCTGGTCTGGTGGCTACATTGTTGGATCGGTTTCGCGTCGGACACTTTGGGCAAGCGCGGCATTATCAGTATTCCCTTCTAGTTATCTTTGTTGCATGGTTCCATCAGAGTTTTCCTCAAGAGCTTGCTTGTTCCTGTTTCTTCTGCCGGCGGTCTTCGGCGTGCGTCTAGGATTTCGAAATGCTCGAATCTCTCTTCGTTTAGCTTCTTTGCTGGCGCTCACAATAACCGTGCTCATGATCTCCGCGTGGAGCAGCCGAGCTTTGTGGATTCTTAACTGGGTGTTGGTCTTGCCTGCCTGGTATTTGGTCGCGGCAGCATGGCGATCCGCTCAAAATGGTCAACCGGGGTTGTGGCCCATCCGCCGTATAAGAACGTCATAATGTGAACTATCGATGTGCTCACATAAATGGCTTCGGAGGACTTAGCTAACTTCAACTACTGACCGGCCAATCAAATTGTGCAATGGAAAGTCGGCATCTCAGGACTAGCCAGACGCTTCTCGTCTGGGTTCCAGTGATTTTAGCTGCGCCGAAGACGCGGCCGCCGTGGACGATCCCTCAAAGGTTCGGTACATAGTGCTTACTGTCTCAAAATACACTCCAAACAACAAAAGGCCATCCACGAGGGATGGCCTTTCAGGTTTTGCGGCAAAGCCGCGTATCGCTGGACGCGTAGTCCTAGTCCCCCATGACTGGCTCTTCGGTTGCGGGAGCAACCTTTGGAGCGGGAGCAATCGAGTTCAGGCTGACAAGACCAGCAGTCGGCTTTTCGCCTAGAACATGCTCACGGTACAGCTTGGCCATCTGAGCGTTCTCGGCGTCTTGCTTCAGCTTGGCGTCGCGTGCGCGAATCTTTTCTTCGCGCGAATTCTTCGCGATGCCCGACTTCTC
>Ga0137415_10007165_pt1 | contig 11055 bp, 10 predicted proteins | sample CZODoug3_1_1_16f_FD_183082 | JGI IMG/M metagenome (GOLD analysis project Ga0137415, IMG submission 183082) | Vadose zone soil fungal communities from Angelo Coast Range Reserve, California, USA - CZODoug3_1_1_16fungal (Hybrid Assembly) | ecosystem: Environmental > Terrestrial > Soil > Vadose...
TCCCCAACCACTCCGTAATCCGCAATCTCAAAAATCGGCGCGTTCTGATCCTTGTTAATCGCCGCAATGGTCCGCGCGCCTTTCATTCCCACAACGTGCTGAATCGCCCCGCTAATTCCCAGCGCCAGATACAATTTCGGGGCCACCGTCTGCCCGGAACTTCCAATCTGCCGCTCCATCGGCAGCCAGCCTTCATCGCAAATCGGGCGCGATGCCGCCAGCTCCCCGCCCAGCAGCTTGGCAAGCTTTTCGGCGATGGGAATGTTTTCGGGCGCTTTGATGCCGCGGCCGATAGCCACGATGATGGGCGCCTGGGTCAAATCCACGGCCTGCTTGGCTTCGCGGAAGAGTTCGAGCGGCTTGGTGCGAATCTGCTCAGGCTTCAGTTCCACGCTCACCGCGCGCACCGGCGCTTTTCCGCCTGCGCGCGCGACCACCAGGTCGGCGCGGAAGGTGCCGGCCTGAAACGACGCGAACCAGGGCGGCGCGCCCTGAAACGAGACATCGGCGGCGGTTTTGCCCTGGAACATCTGCCGAACAAAGATCAGCCGGCCGTTTTCCCGGCGGTAGCCGATGCAGTCACCGATCATCCCCTTGCCCAACGAGGCGGCTAGTTTCGGCACAAAGTCGCGCACCTGGTAGGTGTGCGGCAGGAGCACCAGGTCGGGTTTCGACTGTGCGATCACCTGGCCGAGCACAGTCGTGTAACCATCCGGGGTATAAGCCTCGAGCAGATCGTGCTCGACCAGCAGGACCTCGTCGAGCTTGGTTACTGCGAGTTCGTCGGCCAGTGCGGCAACTCCCTTACCAACGACCACGCCGGCGAGCTTGCCATCGGTCTCACTGGCGATCTGTTGCGCCGCGGCCAGCGTTTCAAAGCTGGTTTTATTCCATTTGCCTGCGCGCTGTTCCGAGATCAGGAGAATGTTCATCGCTCTTCCGTTGGAGTGTGGTTGTTTGCCGCGCTAAACCGCCGCCTAAATATAGCGGCGCTACAGCACGCGTGCGTCGAACTTGAGCTTCTCGACCAGCTTGGCGGCAGCTTCCTTTGGCGTACCGCTCAGCAATTCGGTTTTCTTGGTTTTTTGCGGCACGTAGATGCGCTCGAGGCGCTGCGTGGGTTCGCTCACAACGCCGAGCGACTCCCGTGGAACCGTAGTGATCTCCTTCTTTTTTGCCGCCATGATGCCCTTCAGCGTGGCGTAGCGCACTTTGTTGATGCCGGATTGGATGGTTAGCACCGCCGGCAGCGGCAACTCCACCCACTGGAACCAGCCGGCTTCGAGTTCGCGCTTGAGCTTCATCCGGCCGTCGGCGACTTCGATCTGCATGATGATGGTGGCGTGCGGCAGGCCGAGGAGTCCAGCCAACAGCACGCCGGTCTGGCCAAATCCGTGGTCGTCGCTCTGCAGGCCGGTCAAAATGAGGTCAAACTTTTGTTTCTGAACGGAGGCGGCGAGGGACCGCGCGGAGGCGAGCGGATCAAGCAAGAAGAACTTGTCGTCGGCCACGTGAATGCCGCGGTCAGCTCCCTTGGCGAGCGCCTCTTTGATCGTCTGCTTGACACGCTCCGGGCCCATCGAGAGCGCGACGACCTCGCCGCCGTGTTTCTCCTTGAGGCGCAGGGCTTCTTCCAGTGCGTAACTATCTGGCTCGTTCATCTCGAAGCCGATATCGGTTTCTCGGATCCACGCGCCACCCTCGAGGATCTGAAGCGGCGCGTCCTTCGCCGGTACCTGCTTGATGCAGACAGCGATGTTCAAGAAGCCCTCCCAGGGGCGCAGCTGGAAAAGGGGAAAAGTTCGGCGGAATCAACCCGAACGCGTGTGAGTTCGGGCTTCAACGCGTATTCCAGCGCTTGAACAGCAGCGCAGCGTTGGTGCCGCCGAACCCAAACGAATTTGACAGGGCGTATTCGACCTCGGCCTTGCGCGCGTGATTCGGCACGTAGTCCAGGTCGCAGGCCGGATCGGGGTTCTCATAGTTGATGGTTGGGGGCAGGACTTGGTCGCGCAGCGCCAGGATGCTGATGCCGGCCTCGAGGCCTCCAGCGCCGCCCAGCAGATGCCCGGTCATGGACTTGGTCGAGCTGACGGCTATCTTTTTTGCGTGCTCGCCGAAAACGCGCTTCATCGCCACGGTTTCAATGGCGTCGCCGATCGGCGTCGAGGTGCCGTGGGCGTTGATGTAGCCCACCACGTCGGGTGGCACCTTGGCGTCCTTGAGCGTGGCCATCATAACTCGGTACGCGCCGGCGCCCTCCTCGGCCGGCTGCGTGATGTGGTACGCATCGCCGGACATCCCGTAACCGACGATCTCGGCAAGAATGTTCGCGCCGCGGCGCTGGGCATGCTCGAGCGCCTCCAGGATCAGGATGCCGGCACCCTCGCCGACCACGAAGCCGTCGCGCTGGGCGTCAAACGGGCGGCTGGCCCGTGCCGGCTCGTCGTTGCGCCTGGAAAGCGCCTTCATCGCGGCGAAGCCGCCGATACCCATGGGCGTGATGGAGGCTTCGGCGCCGCCGCAAATCATCACCTCGGCATCACAGCGCTGGATAATTTTGAACGAGTCGCCGACGGCATGGGCCGAGGCCGAGCACGCCGTCGCCGTGGCCGAATTCGGCCCGCGCGCCCCATAGCGGATCGAGATGTGGCCAGAGGCCAGGTTGACGATTGTGGCGGGAATGAAGAACGGCGAGATCTTGCCGGGGCCGCCTTGCAGCAGCTTCGAGTGCTCGCGCTCGATAACATCGAATCCTCCGATGCCAGAGGCCACGTATACGCCAGTGGCATCCGCGATTTCCGGGGTGACTTCGAGGCCGGCCATCTTCACCGCAAAGTCAGCCGCCGCCAGGGCGACTTGGATGAACCGGCCGACCTTCTTCAGCTCTTTTTTCTCAATCCAGTTCAGCGGATCGAAGTTCTTCACCTCGCCGGCGATGCGGCAGTCGAAAGCGGTGGCATCAAACTGGGTAATCGGGCCGATGCCGGACTGGCCGGCCTGAAGAGCGTTCCAGGTTTCTTCAGTGCCGATCCCGCAGGCGCAAACCAGACCCACACCCGTTACCACGACCCGGCGATTCAACGTTGGTATTCTCCTGTCTGGATCCCAGCGGCCGGCGGTTTACTTCTTCGCTTGGGCGTGTTTCTCGATGTACGCGATGGCGTCTTTGACCGTGGCAATCTTCTCGGCGTCTTCATCGGGAATCTCGATGCCGAAAGCCTCTTCGAAAGCCATCACCAGTTCGACCGTGTCAAGCGAGTCGGCGCCCAAATCGTCCACAAACGAAGCGGTGGGCGTCACCTCGCCCTCGTCGACCCCTAGTTGCTCCACGATGATCTGCTTGACGCGTTCTTCGACGCTGGCCATTCTCTCTCCTCCGGTCTAGCGTTTCGCGAGTCTGCTTCCGGCTACTACGGTGCCGTTCGTGCCCGGGATAACCCGCCCATTCTATGCGCGGCCTCCAACAAGGTCAACCGCAGTGGCTTCGCGATGTGCATTTTGTAAGGCGGCACTCGTTCCGCGCGGTACACCGCAGGTGCCCCGGCCGGAGGCCGGCAGTGTCTGACCGGCAGCGAGCCGCGCCCCTACGCCATGTATATCCCGCCGTTGACGTCGAGCACGTGGCCGGTGATGTAGCCGGCTTCCTCGCTGGCGAGAAACACAATGGCCGCGGCGACCTCGGCGTCGGTACCCATGCGCCCCAGCGGAATCCGCGCCACGGTTTCGTCCTTCACCTTTTGCGGCAGCGGCTCGGTCATCGGGGTGGCGATAAAGCCGGGCGCGACGGCATTCACGGTGATGTTCCGGGAGGCCACCTCGACAGCGATGGCTTTGGTGAGGCCGATTAAGCCTGCCTTGGCTGCCACGTAGTTTGCCTGGCCAGCGTTGCCGGTCCGGGCGACCACGGAGGTGACATTGATGATCCGCCCGTAGCGCTGCCGCAGCATCGCGCCCAGCGCTTGCTGCATGCATAGATGGGCCCCAGTCAGGTTGGTGCGCAGCACAGCCTCCCAGTCGTCGGGCTTCATCCGCACAGCGAGGCCATCGCGGGTGATGGCAGCGTTGTTCACCAGGATGTCGAGCTTGCCGAAGCGCTCGAGCGTCTGCTTGAAACCGGCCTTCACCCGCTCGGCGTCGGCCACGTCCATGGACACAGCCAAGGCTTCACCACCCGCCTCGGCGATCTTCGCGACTACGGTGGCCAATTTCTCGACGTTGCGCGCCGCCGCGGCCACCTTGGCCCCGGCGCTGGCCAAGGCAAGCGAGGTCGCGCGGCCGATGCCCTGCGAGGCCCCGGTCACCAGTGCCACTCGGTCCTGCAAGCTGAACATGGCGTGCTTTGGGGCGCTCCTCGGGGCTGGCTACGTCTCGGCGACTTCCGCTTGCGCCTGGGCGAGCTTGTCCAGGGTGCTCAGCAGGCTTTTTTCATCTTCGACGTTGAAGCAGTGCACCGACCGCTCAATCTGCCGCAGCAAGCCGCTGAGCACGCGCGCAGGGCCGACCTCGACAAAAATGCTGACGCCCTCCTCGATCAACGCGTGCATGGATTCTTCCCAGCGAACCGGCAGGGATACCTGGCGGATCAGGGCCTCGCGCGCTTCCTCGCCGCTGGAAATCAACTCGGCATCCACGTTGGTCACCAGCGGCACGCGCAGCGGCGCGAACGCTATCCGCCGCAGGTCGCTCGCCAGCTTCTCCTGGGCCGGCATCATCAGCTCGCAATGAAAGGGTGCGGAGACGGCCAGCACGACGGCGCGCTTGGCGCCGCTCGCCGAAGCCAGCTCGACCGCGCGCTTCACGGCCCCGGCGTGACCCGAGATCACTGTCTGGTCGGGCGAGTTCAGGTTAGCCGGACCCACCACTTGGCCGTTCGCGGCTTTTTTGCAGATCTGGGCGACCTGCGCCGGGGCCAGCCCCATAATCGCAGCCATTGCGCCTTCGCCCGCTGGCACGGCCTGCTGCATGTACTCGCCGCGGAGGCGCACCAGCTTCACGGCATCGGCGAACGCCAGGCTGCCGGCCGCCACCAGCGCCGAGTATTCACCCAGGCTGTGCCCGGCCACGTAGTGCGGCGCAATGCCCTTTTCCTCCAGGATGCGATAGATGGCCACGGAAACCGTCAGCATGGCGGGCTGGGTGTTTTCGGTCAGCTTCAGCGCGTCTTCTGAACCTTCAAAACACAACTGCGAGATCGAAAGCCCCAGCGCCTGGTCAGCCTCCGTGAAGACAGCACGGGCGGCGGGGAATTTCTCCGCGAGTTCCTTGCCCATCCCGGAGTATTGCGACGCCTGCCCGGGAAACAGAAATGCCACTTTGCCCATAGGACGATCCAAACTCGTGAACTTTTCCCGGCCGGGGCTCAGGGCCGCGCAGCAGCGGCCACGGCGGAGAGTTCTTGCTCGATCTTCTCGTTCGTCTTCGCGCGAGCCAGCCCGGCAGCCACACGAATGGCGTTCTTCATCGCGTTGGCGTTCGAGCTGCCGTGCGAAATCACGGCGACGCCACGCACGCCCAGCAGCGGCGCGCCGCCATACTCGGAGTAGTCGATTTTCTTCTTGAAGTCCCGAAAAGCGCGGCGCGAGAGCAGCGAGCCCACCTGGGCACTCAACGTGCTTTGCAGGGCGTTTTTCAACATGGTGATGATGAGCTGCGCGACGCCTTCGCTGATCTTCAGCGCCACGTTGCCGATGAAGCCATCGCAAACAATCACGTCCACGTTGCCCGCAAAAACGTCGTGCCCTTCGACGTTGCCTATAAAGTTGATCGGGAGTTGCTTCAGGCGATTGTAGGCCTCGCGGGTGAGCTCGTTGCCCTTCATCTCCTCTTCGCCGATCGAGAGCAGCGCCACCTTGGGCCGGCGAGTGCCGAAGATCGCGCGATAGTAGATCTCGCCCATGATGGCGAACTGCTCGAGATGCGCCACCTTGGAATCGACGTTTGCCCCGACGTCCAGCAGCACCGAAACCCCGCCCCGCGCCGTGGGAAACCGTGCCGCCAGCGCCACACGGTCCACCGATGGCAGCGTTCCCAGCCCGAAGCGCGCCACAGCCATTACCGCGCCGGTATTGCCCGCGCTAACCAAGCCGTCGGCCTGCCCGTTCCGCACCAGTTTGGCGGCCACGTGCACGGAGCTATCCTTCTTCTTGCGGAAGGCCTGCGTAGGCGAATCCTCCATGGTGATCACTTCGCTTGCTGGTACCACTTCGATGTCCAGGCCCCGGTGCGAGTGTTTGGCCAATTCGTGCTTTACCGCGGCCGTCTGGCCCACCAGAAGCACGCGCACGCCCAGCTCACGCGCCGCCAGCACCGCCCCTTCCACCTCAGGCCGCGGGGCATGGTCGCCTCCCATGGCGTCAACGGCGATGGTGGTCATCTGTGCTCCGACCGGGGGAAACAGGCAGCCGCCAGAAGAGTCCGGCCGCTTCAGGCCGACGTATCGATCACTTCGCGCCCTTTGTAGTAGCCACAGTGGGGGCAGGCCTGGTGGGGCTGCTTCATTTCATGACAGTTCGGACATTCGGCGAGCGATGGCGCGGTCAAGTGGTCATGCGCGCGCCGCTTATTCTTGCGAGCCTTGGAATGACGCCGCTTTGGGTTTGGCATACAAACTCCTCAAAAGATCCCCGGGATGTTTGGGGGCATTCTATGGGTTTTACATAGGGATTTCTATTGCTTTTTGAACCAGTCCTGCTTGAGGCGCGCCAGGGGTGCCATTCGCGGGTCGGCTCCATGCGTCTCGCAGCGGCACTCTTCGCTATTGAGGTTGGTGCCACAGTGCGGGCACAGGCCGCGGCAATCGCTCCTGCAGATCACCTTCATCGGCATCGAAAGGATCACTTGCTCGGCCAGCACATCGGCCAGGAATAAACCCTCGCCTTCAAAAAAGCCGATTTCGGTGTCGTCCCGGCGCAGGTGAACCTCTTCTTCCCTGGCGATGGTGGACATGGGCCGGTAGTAGAGGTCGAAGTCCCGGCTCACTTCCTCGACCACGGTGTCAAGACAACGAGCGCAAGTTAGCTCCAGCCGCGTGTGCAGCGAACCCGAAATGCGAATCTGCCCCTCAACCAGTTCGGCAGTGGCGCGCACCTCGAGTGGCTCAACTTGCTGAAACTCGTCGGTATGGAAATCCACAGTTCCGGGGGCATAATTCTTTCGGATGCGGATCTTGCGAACAGCTAACTCTTTTACGTCCAAGAACATGGCGTTTTCTCCCGGTGCGCTGCGGGAAAGGCCATTATACGGTCCTTCAACCCGTTGTCAAGAAAACCGAGAAATAGGCTCGCTGCCACGCCGCGAATCTGGCACTCAGGGCTCCTGGTGGAGGAGTCAACGTCGGGCGCAGCAACCATGTTGAAACCTTCCCCTTGTTTGGCGCGTACCAACACGACTAGACTGCGCAGTCCTACTTTTCCTCAAGGAGAGGTGCGTATGTCGTCTTCCCTCAATTGCATTGGAGATGTGAAGGCGTCTCGACGGGAGTTTTTGAAAGCCTCTGGCCTGGCGCTGGGCGCGGCCGCGGTGCCGGCGTGGCTGCTGGAGTTGGAAGCGGCTGAAGCCGAGGCGGTGGACAAGGGTAAGCTAGCCGATGCCGCGCTCTCCGCCGCGAGAACTCTTCGGGCCAGCTACGCCGACATCCGGATCAACCGCTACCGCAACGAGAACATCTTCACGCGTGAGAAGCAGGTACAGCAGGTGTCGCGCACGCAGAGTTTCGGCTGCGGGGTGCGTGTCCTCTTGAGGGGCACCTGGGGCTTTGCTTCCAGCCGCAAGGTCACCGCTGAGGAAGTCCGCCGCATCACGCTCCAGGCGATCGAGATCGCGCAAGCCAATGCTGCCTATCAGCGCAAGCCGTTCACACTGGCGCCTGTCACGAAGGTGGCGACGAGCTGGAGGAGCAACTTTGAGAAAGACCCGTTCGACATCCCGCTCGAGGATAAAATTGGCTTCCTGCTGAAGCTGAACGAAGCGGCACTGAAGGTCAAAGGCGTCAATTTCATCAACTCTTCGCTGGCCTTCGTGAACGAACAGAAATTCTTCGCCTCCAGCGAAGGCTCGCGAATCGAGCAGTACATCATTCGCAGCTTCCCAAACTTCAACGTCACCGCTGTAGATTCCGCCAAGGGAGATTTCCAGAGCCGCCGCTCGCTGGGCGGGCCGCAGGGCATGGGTTACGAGTACGCGGAGAAATATCCCTGGCTGGCTGAGGCTGAGCAGGCTGGCAACGAGGCGGTCGAGAAATTGAAGGCCAAGCCGGTCGAGCCGGGGAAGTATGACCTGGTGCTCCATCCCACGCACCTCTGGCTGACCATTCACGAGAGCACAGGCCACTCCACCGAACTCGATCGGGCGCTGGGCTGGGAAGCCGACTACGCCGGCACAAGTTTCCTCACGCCTGATAAGACGGGTAAATTTCAGTTTGGCTCGAAGATAGTCAACATGGTTGCCGACCGCACGCAGAAAGCAGGCTTGGCGACCGTGGGCTACGACGACGATGGCGTGCCCGCCCAGCGCTGGCACCTGGTCAGGGACGGCGTTTTCGTGGACTGGCAGACGACGCGCGAGCTGGCGCCGCTGGTGGGGCGGAAGACTTCCTACGGCTGCTGCCACGCGGACAGTTGGGGCAGCGTGCCCTTCCCGCGCATGCCCAACGTCTCGCTCGAACCCTCGAAAGAAAAAATCACTCTTGACGACCTTCTCGCCGGCGTAAAGAACGGCATCCTGATCTACGGCGACGGCAGCTATTCGATCGACCAGCAGCGGTACAACTTCCAGTTCGGCGGGCAGACTTTCTGGGAAATCAAGAACGGCAAAAAAGGAGCGATGCTGCGCGATGTCGCCTATCAGTCGCGCACGCCTGACTTCTGGGGCGCATGCGACGCCATAGGCGCTGAGGCCACCTACGAGCTCAATGGCAGCTTTTTCGACGGCAAGGGCGAGCCTGGGCAATCGAATGCCGTCAGCCACGGCTGCCCGGCGGCCCGCTTCCGGCAAATCACCGTACTGAACACCGCTCCGGCTGCGGGACGGTCCTAGGAGACGCCAATGCTGCTCAGCGAACAGGAAGCCAAAGCGATTTGCCAGAAGCTGCTGGACTACGTGAAGGCCGACGACGCCACAGTCAGCGTCGAGAGCGAAGACTATCAACACGTCCGCTTTGCCGCCAATAATTTCACGACTAGCGGCCGCCGGGAAAACGTCGAGGCCAGCGTGACCCTGTGGCTCAAAGACAAGAAAGGCGCAGCCCAGACCAATGAAATGGACGACGCTTCGCTGGAAGCCGCGGTGCGGCAGGCGGAACAGCTAGCGCGCCTCTCGCCGGTGGACCGCGAGTACCTGCCCACACTCGGCCCGCAACAGTACAAACCCACGCAGGGCTACATCGAATCTACGGCCAACATTTCAGCGACCGAACGCGCTAAAGCCATCGACGCCGTGATCGCTGCCTGCGAGAAAGAGAATGTCACCGGGGCCGGCTTCCACCAGGCCCATGGCGTCGGCGCCGCGCACGCCAGCAAGAACGGCAACTTCTCCTATGGGCGCGCAAGCCTGGTTAGCCTCTCGCTGACCGCTCGCACTCAGCAAGGTGATGGCTCGGGCTACTTCCTGCGCAACCACTTCGATGTCGCCAAGCTCGACACCGCGCGCATCGCTCGCGAAGCCATCGGGAAGGCCCTGCGCTCGCGCGAGGCGCGCACGCTCGATGCCGGCACCTATACCGTGGTGCTCGAGCCGCAGGCGGTGGCTGATTTGCTCAGCTTTATCGGCTTTGTTTTCGACGCCCGCCTTGCCGACGAGGGTCGCAGCCCCTTCTCCGCCCCTGGCGGCAAAACGAAGATCGGCGAGAAAATCGTCCACGAGCGCCTCAGTGTCTATAGCGACCCCTGGCATCCTGAGCTACCCGGCTCTCAGGCCGCCCAAGGCGGGATTCCCGCGCAGAAGCTCTATCTGGTGCGCAATGGCGTGCTCGAGACGCTAGTGTACTCGCGCTTCTGGGCCAAGCAGAAGCAAAAGGAGCCCACGCCCGGGCCCGTCAACATCGTCCTGGAAGGCTCGCAGCCGCCGGCGAGCGTGGAGGAGATGGTGCGCTCGACCGAGCGTGGCCTGCTGGTCAGCCATTTCTGGTACCTGCGGCCAGTGGACATCCGCACAATGGCGATCACCGGATTGACGCGCGACGGCGTCTGGTACGTCGAGAAGGGAAAAATTCAGTACCCCGTGCGCAATTTCCGGTTTAACCAGAGCCTGCTCGAAATGCTGGCTGGGGGCAATGTCGAACTGATCGGCGCGCCCGAGCGCGTTAGCGCTTCGGAATCACAAGGGTCCGCCTCAGCGCTGCTGCCCGCGCTCAAGGTGAAGCAGTTCCACTTTACCTCTCAATCCGAGGCCGTCTAGTTTCCCGAGTCTGGCCCTTGCACCAAGCGTGGTTGTGTACCGCTGGCGTCTCGGCGGCTCTTTTTCTGCCCTGACACATTGGCGCAGCACGACGGCTGACTACCGGTGCCCGGCAGGGGCGCCCAGCAGCTCGCGGTGCTGGCGCAACAGGAAGTGATCGGTCATGCCGGCAATGTAGTCGCACACGACGCGCTGGCGCGGCTCGCGCTGTGCCTGCTCGAAGTAATATTTCGGCATGGCCTCCGGGTGTTCCAGGTAATAGCGGAAGAGGTTTTCCAAGGCATCCACCGAGCGCTCGCGCTCCTCGACGAGCGTCGGGCTGTCGTAGAGCCGGGCGTAGAGAAACTTCTTCAGCTCCGCATTCTGCCGCGCACCCGTCGGACTGAAGCCGGCGAGGCGCATAGGCGCGCGCCGCACATCCTCTACACTCGCCACGCCGCTCGCGAGGACTTGCTCGCGCGTGTTTTCGATCAGATCCGTGGCCAGACGATCGAGCACGAGTTTGAGTGCCTCGTTGAACTTGAGCTTTGCGCGGTCCCGCCCGGGGGCGGGATAGTGCCGATCCACCTGCGCAAAGGTTTCGGCGAATACCGGCACGCCCTCGAGGATCGTCTGCAGGTCGAGCAGCCGCGCCTCATAACCGTCGTCGAGGTCGGCGGT
>Ga0137415_10007166_pt1 | contig 11052 bp, 8 predicted proteins | sample CZODoug3_1_1_16f_FD_183082 | JGI IMG/M metagenome (GOLD analysis project Ga0137415, IMG submission 183082) | Vadose zone soil fungal communities from Angelo Coast Range Reserve, California, USA - CZODoug3_1_1_16fungal (Hybrid Assembly) | ecosystem: Environmental > Terrestrial > Soil > Vadose...
GCGCACGCGGCGATGATGGAAGGGATTATCGCCGTGACGCATATTGCCGGAAAGCCGACCCATCAGATCGTGAAGACGCGCATCCCCAATGCGACGTACTGCGAGCCGCAGATCGGCTCGATCGGTTTGACAGAAAAACAGGCGCGCGACGCGGGCTATGACGTGAAGACCGGTAAATTCCCGTTTGTGGGCAATAGCAAGGCGACGATTCTGGGGAGTCACGGCGGATTCGTCAAAGTGGTTTCCGACGAATCCTATGGCGAAGTCCTGGGGATTCACATCATTGGGCCGCTGGCGACGGAACTTCTCGCCGAAGCCGCGACAGTTTTAAACCTCGAAGGCACCATCGACGACATGATGAACATGATCCATGCACATCCCACGGTATGGGAAGCGATGGGCGATGCGTTTGCGAGCGTTAGAGGATTACAGATCAACGTTTGAGATCTTGGCCGTAGTGACGCAGCATGCGGCGCCACTACAAAGAAAATTGAACTGTGCTGAATAATTGTCTGACTATCGACCTGGGATTAATCGGCTACACGGACGCTTACGCGTTGCAGAAGCGCCTTGTGGCCGCGCGTAAAGTTGGTGCGATCGAAGATGTTTTGTTGCTTTGCGAGCATCCGCATGTCATCACGCAGGGGCGTAACGGGAAGCGCGAGCATCTCCTGGTCAGCGAGCACGTGCTGCGGCAAAAGGGCGTGGAGTATTACGAGACCAGCCGCGGCGGTGATATTACCTATCACGGGCCGGGGCAGCTTGTGGGATATCCCATTCTGAACCTCGGCGCGATCCGGCGCGACGTCGTGTGGTACGTGCGGACGCTCGAAGAAGCGATGATCCGCGCGACCGCGGAGTTTGGGATTGCGGCCGAGCGCGTTGCGGGAAAGACGGGAATCTGGGTACGCGCCGGCAATACCGAAGAGAAGCTGGCCGCCATCGGCGTGCATATCAGCCGTTGGATTACTTCGCACGGATTCGCGTACAACGTGTCCACGGACTTGCGGAATTTCGACCTGATCGTGCCGTGCGGAATTGCAGACCGCAAAGCGACGTCTCTGGAGAAATTGCTGGGACGCAGTGTTGAGCCAAAGGAAGTCGCGCCGAAGATCGCCAAGCATCTTGGAGAATTGCTGGGTCTGGAGATGAAGGAATCTTCGAGGAACGAATTGCTGGAGAAGCTGGAACGCGCCGAGCAGGCCGTCATGGTTTCCGCATAGGAATTGGAGCAGGGATGAAGAAGGAATTAACGCGGCAGCAGTATCTGGACTTGTACTACTACATGCGGCTGAACCGCGCCGTCGAAGACACGATGGTGAAGCTGTTCCGGCAGAACAAAATTGTCGGCGGGCTTTACTCCAGTCTGGGCCAGGAAGCGATTTCCGTGGGCACCGCGTACGCGCTCGAGAAAAAAGACTGGCTGGCGCCGATGATCCGCAATATCGGGGCGCTGCTGGTAAAGGGTGTACGGCCCCGCGACATTTTCATGCAGCACATGGCCAAGTACGATTCCCCGACCAAAGGCAAGGACGGCACCAGCCACTTCGGGGATCTGGACGATCTGCACATCGTCTCGCCGATCTCCATGCTGGGAGATTTGATTCCGGTGATGACCGGCGTGGCGATGGCGGGACGCTATCTGGGTCAGAAAATCGTGGCCATGACCTGGATCGGTGACGGTGGCAGCTCGACCGGAGTGTTTCACGAAGGTCTGAATTTTGCAGCCGTGCAGAAAGCGCCGTTCGTCTTGATTCTAGAGAATAATCTCTGGGCCTATTCGACGCCGGTGCGCAAACAAGTGCCGCTGGAAAACCTGGCGGACCGGGCCAAGGCGTATGGCATTGACAGTTACATCGTGGACGGCAACGACGTCCTCGCCGTGTACTCGACCGCCAAGGAAGCCGTGGAGCGTGCGCGTGCCGGTGAAGGTCCAATCCTGATTGAAGCCAAGAGCTTCCGGCGCATGGGCCACGCGCAACACGACCCGGCCGAGTACGTTCCGAAAGAGATGCGCGCCTACTGGGAAGCGCGGGACCCGATTGCACTCTACGAAAAGTTCTTGTCGAGCCAAAAACTCCTCGAGGCCAAGAGCAAGAAAGAAATCGAAGAGAAGATTGACACCCTGCTCGCCGCGGAGCGGGAGTTCGCGGAGAATTCGCCCATGCCTCCGCCGGAATTGGCGGAAACCGGCGTCTACTGCACCGGCGACGATTGTCACAAGATCCGCGCGAAGTGGGAGCGGCCGGTTGCCGAGGTAACACCGCCAAGATCGAGTGTCAAGGCGGTTTGGGCAGTTGCAGGATTTGGATCGGGCAAAGGCTCCGGCGGCGTGAACGCGCCCATTCACTTCGGCGATACGCAGCCCGCGGAGCACACCGTTGGGAATGAAGCAAGATCCGCGAACGGCGGAAAGCCGGCGGCCAAAGTTGCAGCCAAGGTGGCGCCAAAGAAAACCGTGAAAGCCGCCTCGGCGAGGGGTTCGAGAAAGGCGCGGAGATAGCCATGCCCAAAGCAAACGGCGGCGGTCCGAATGGCAGCGCCTCAAGCGGAACGCAAGTCACCTTTCTCGAAGCCATCAAGCAGGCGATGTTCGAAGAGATGGAGCGCGACCCAGCAGTCATTTTGATGGGGGAAGACGTCGGCGTTTATGGCGGCGCCTTCAAGACCAGCGAAGGCTTGCTCGAGCGGTTCGGCTGGGAGCGCGTGATTGACACCCCCATCAGCGAGAGCGCCATTATCGGAGCGGCTTGCGGAATGAGTTACTGCGGCTTGCGCCCCATTTGCGAAATGCAGTTCATCGATTTCATCGTCTGCGCCTTCAATCAAATCACCAATTTTGTGGCCAAGGGGCACTACCTCTGGAACGCCCCGGCGCCCATGGTCATTCGCGGGCCGTCCGGCGGCGGCGTGCATGGAGGCCCGTTCCACTCCGCGAATCCGGAGATGTATTTCGTGCACACGCCGGGGTTGAAAGTGATCTATCCCTCGACGCCCTACGATGCCAAGGGTTTGCTGAAGGCCGCGGTGCGCGACAACAACCCGGTGCTCTTCTTCGAGCACAAGTTTCTCTACCGCCGCATCAAGGGAGAAGTTCCCGCCGGCGATTATACTGTGCCAATTGGCAAAGCCGTGGTGCGCCGCGAAGGAAAGCATCTCACCATCCTTTCCTACGCAGCGATGATGCATACCTCGCTCGAAGCGGCCGAAGCCTTGGCTAAAGAAGGGATCGAAGCGGAAGTGATCGATTTGCGCACGCTGCTGCCGCTGGATGAAGAGACGATTCTGAATTCGGTGAAAAAGACCAACAAATGCCTGGTGGTGCATGAAGACACCAGGACAGGCGGAATCGCTGGCGAAATCGCGGCGATACTTTTCGAGAAGGCCTTCCATGATCTTGATGGGCCACTCGTGCGTGTAACTTCGCTGGATACGCCGGTGCCGTACGCTCCGACGCTGGAAGAACACTTTCTTCCGAACGCAAAAAAAGTTTTTTCTGCCGCGAAGGAACTGGCGCGGTATTAGGATTTAGAGAAAAGAGGAGAGCAATCATGGCCGTAGACATCGTTATGCCCCAGATGGGCGAGAGCATTTTCGAAGGCACCATCACCAAGTGGCTGAAAAAGCCCGGTGACAAGGTGGAACGCGACGAGCCGTTGTTTGAGATTTCCACGGACAAAGTGGACGCGGAGATTCCCTCACCGTCTGCCGGCGTCCTGAAGGAAATCAAGGTCGGTGAAGGACAGACCGTGCCGATTCAAACGATTGTAGGCGTCATTGATGTGGCGGGCTCGGCGGCCGCTTCCTCCGCGTCTGCACCAGCGAAAGCGGCTGCGCCGGTCCCTGGTCCTGCAAAGCCCGCTGCTACTGGTCCCGCCCAGGTCGCATCGAGGCCTGCGGCTCCTGCACCGGCCACCGCGCCGGTTGCGGCTTCTCCCGCCTCCTCAAGTTCCACGAGCGAGCGGATTCATAGTTCCCCGCTCGTTCGGCGCATGGCCAAGGAGCACGGGATCGATCTCTCCACCATCGAAGGCACGGGTGCGGGCGGGCGCATCAGCAAGCAGGATATCGAAGCGGTGATCGCAGCCGGCGGCGCTCCGACTGCTGCTCCGCCCGCTTACTCCGCTCCGTCTCCGGTGCCGAGTTCGCGGCCGGCGCCTCCTCCACCGGCGGCCGCGCCGGGAGTTTCCGGCGGGCAGGTGCACGTGGCGCTGGAGACAGCCGTGCCCCGCGAAAAGATGTACTTCGGCAACTACGAAGTGCAGCCCATGAGCCCCATGCGCCAGCGAATCGCCGAGCACATGGTGGCCTCGAAGCGGGTTTCCGCGCATGTCTACTCCGTCGATGAGATCGACATGACCAAGGTGGCTGCCCTTCGCGCCAAGTCCAAGGACGAATTCGAAAAGCGCTACGAAACCAAGCTGACCTTTATGCCCTTCTTCGTGAAGGCCGCCGTCGCGGGACTGCGCGCATACCCCACACTGAACGCCTCGCTCGACGGAACCAACGTCATCCTGCACAAGGAGATCAACGTCGGCATCGCCGTGGCCCTCGACTGGGGCCTGCTTGTGCCTGTCGTGAAAAGCGCCGACGAGAAAAATATCCTCGGCATCCAGCGCAACATGAACGACCTTGCGGAGCGCGCGCGTTCGAAGAAGCTGAAGCCCGAGGAAGTGCAGGAGAGCACCTTCTCCATCACCAACCCGGGCGTTTTCGGCGGCTTGTTCGGCCTTCCGGTGATCAGCCAGCCCAACGTCGGCATCCTGGGTCTCGGCGCCATCGAAAAGCGCCCAGTGGTCATCAACGACTCCATCGCCATCCGCTCGATGTGCTACGTGACGCTCAGCTATGACCATCGCGTTGTGGACGGCGCCATCGCCCACCAGTTTCTGCACAAGGTCAAGGAGACGCTGGAAAACTGGAACGAGCCCGTACTGTAAGGAACGCTCCTTTCGCGGCTCAGGGCAAGAAATCAAGAGCAGCTGTCGAGTTGCAAGTCCGGCGAAGGAAGGCTCCCGCCCAAGGGAGCTTTTCCTTTCAGAGCGAGCCCTGGCCATCTCTCACTGTGCGAATTTGGGACGGTCGTTCCCGCTAGTGGCCAGACGGAGGCGCATCGTTGCTCCTCGATTCTATACAAACCATTCACACGAAAGCCGTTACGGGCAGGCGTCACTGGCAGGCAGGCTGCCTCAGTATGCCCGTGCGGGACGGACAACCACATGGAGGACGCAGGGGCAGCCAACCATGACGACCGCAACGCTCGGAATCTCAAGGGAACGCGAAGGCATGCAGCCGCGAATTCTCATCGCCGATGACCAGCAGGATGTCCTTGACGCCCTGCGGCTGCTGCTCAAGGGGCACGGCTATAGCATCGAAACGGTCAATTCCCCGGCGGACTTGCTGGCGGCTGTGGGCCGCCAGGAATTCGACATTCTCCTCATCGATCTGAACTATGCGCGTGACACCACGTCCGGCCGTGAAGGCTTGGACGTGCTCAGTCGGCTGAAGGAAATCGTGGATGCGCCGCCGGTCGTAGCCATGACCGGATGGGCCACCGTGGGCCTGGCTGTCGAAGCGATGCAATTCGGCGTGAGCGACTTTGTGGAGAAGCCCTGGACCAACACCCGGCTGCTGGAGATTCTCACCAAACAAATCGGCCTGGGGCGCGAGCGCCGCGAATCTAGGCGCCTCGCCGCGGAGGAGGCCCGGGCGCGCGAAGAGGCCCTGCTTCATCTGCAGGAGCAGGAACGCGAGATCGCCGAAGCCAGGGCCATCCAGGAAAAACTTCTGCCGCGCGAAATTGCGCAAATGCCGGGCTATGAAATCGCCAGCGCGTGGCAATCTGCCCGGCTGGTCGGCGGCGACTATTTCGACATTCTTCCGCTCGACGAAAAAACGCTGGGAATTTGCATCGCCGACGTGGCTGGAAAGGGCATGCCGGCCGCGCTGCTGATGTCCAATCTGCAGGCGGCTGTTCGCGGTCTCTCTTCCCCTTCCTTGCCGCCAAATTTGCTTTGCAGCCGGCTGAATTCCATTGTCTACCGGAATACGGAAAGCGACCGCTTCATCACCTTTTTCTATGCGCATCTGGACGGCCCCGCGCGCCGGCTGGTTTACGTCAATGCCGGTCACAACGCGCCCTTCGTCGTGCGCGCCGACGGCTCGCACGAACGGCTGCGGGAGGGCGGCGCAGTGCTGGGCGTCTTCGACAGCCGGAATTATGATCTGGGTTCGGCGCAGTTGGCGCCAGGCGACCGCGTGATTCTGTTTACCGACGGCGTCACGGAAGCATGCGGTCCCGCAGGCGAGGAATTCGGCGAAGCCCGCCTGCTGCGCTTGCTCGAAGATCACCGCGCGTTGTCCGCCGATGAGTTACAGGCGAAAATTCTGGCGACGGTGGCTAAGTTCAGCGGCGGCCGCTGGCAGGACGACGCCACGCTGCTGGTTCTCGCTGTTTGCGAATAGAACCCGCCCTGTGACCGACGCAATCCTGCCGCGGTCCGCCATTTTCTGTTTCCCGGTCCGAATCGCCTTCACTGAATCATCGGCTTCAGCTTGGCCACCCACACGGCAAATCCTTCCATCGCCACGGGCTCGATGCCGGCGTCGCGCAACGTGTCGCGCACAAAGCGGTGTCGGTCATTCTCTGTATTCAAAGCCACGTCCGTGACCGCCGCGCATTCCGTCTTCAGAGTGGCCTTGGCGGTAATGCGCTCCGCGGTGTAAGCCAGCAGCTTGGCGTCGGCCGGAGCGCGGGTGACGGAAAGGCACTGCACGAACCCGCGCGTGCCGTTGCGGCGGTAGCTGTAGTCCAGGCGCATGGGGTCGCCCGGGAAGGTGAATTCCACAACCCGAACCGACTTCTCGATGCGGTCCCAAAGCCGGGCTTGCCGGAAAACCTGCGAGCAGTACAAACGCATTTGCGCGCGGCTTCCGAACGTCCCGGCGCGGCTCGGTGCGCGCTGCAAAGCGACGTGGTCGGCGTAGAGTCGCTCCAGTTCGGCGTCGAGGTCCGCGGCGAAGACGCCCTTTTGCGGTGCAAGCTGCAGCGCATTGGACAGGGTATCGTCCCATTTGCCGAGGAGCCGCTGCCAGTTGGCGGTGCCGCCATTCGAACCGTTAGCGGGCGCCGACTCCGACTTAAAACGGTCTTCCAGGTCATCGCGGAGCGCGCGCAGCAGAGCCTCATCGGCTTGCGGGTGGAGCCGCCGGACGCGGTTGTACTCGTCCTGTTCTTCGATCACCCGTAACCGGCGTTCGCCGGTGCCGGGATCGTACAGCAGCACGCCGATGTTCACCCATTCGTCGCGAACAAGATTCGGCGTGTAGCGGAGGATGCGGTAAGCGCAGGCTTTTTCCCCGGGCGGTATTCCGGCGCTCGCTGCTTCAGAAGAGTTTTCATTCATGGTTCACGTCCAGTTGGGAAACGGCCGGCGATTGCATCTCTTGGCCTCCAGAATCAGGTCCGGCACGCGCTGGCGGCGGCGGTGCAATTGTTCCAGAAGCCGCAGCAGCGCATCGTAATCATCGGCGTACCATTCCGGCGGAATTTCCCGGCTGGTCTCGTCAAGAACCCGCTCGCTGGCCTGCTTGTCGAGGCGTTCGAGCCAAGGCGCAAAGGATTCCATGCCCGTCACGCCTTCGTAGACACGGTTGCGCGCGTACAGCCCGCGCAGCGGCGCGTCGGGAAAATTCCATTCCCCGGCATTAAAGCAAAACCCCTGGTCGATCATGCGCGTTTCGTAGCGCACCGCGCTCTGCTCCGCCGTCTGGTTCCCTTTGCTGAAGAACACCGTCTGCCGGCCGTTGGTGTTGCACGTCCACTTGTCGAAGACCAGCATCCCCGCAAAGGTGTGCACATTTTCAACCGCTCGCAGCTGCTCGTCGGGCAGAAAATCATGCAGCGTCAGTTGCCGCGGATCTCCCGGAAAGCGGGATCCGAACTGCAGACCCGGTTGGCAAGGAATCCGCGCCCTCGGCAGCTCCATGGCCAGCTCCGGCGTCAGACGGATCAGTTCTTCGGAGACGGCAACGATGTCCACGGATACCGTGGGCAGCCCCAGCCGTGCCGCCAGCCTGGTTCCAAGCAGTTCGTTGACCAGTACCCGCGTATGCTGCGGATTATTCTGGAACTTCACCACGTAGTAGTAGCCGTCGTCGCAGCGCATCAAATGAGACTGTGCGCCGCCCCGCATCCGGCGTATCTGTTCTAGAGCCCGCAACATGCGCGGTTATGCTAATAGCACTTGTCCCTTCCGGCAAGCACTTCGCTCCCTCGGAGAGTCCCATTCCTGAATTGAAAAAACGGAATATTCAATCTGGGAACCAGCCAAAGCGAAGAATCGTCCCAGTCCGGGAGCCGCCGTTCCGCAAAAGAAAAAGCCGGAACGTTGGTCCCGGCCTTTCTTCACTCCGATCTCTAGCCTTCGAAAAAGACTTACCGCTTCCTCTTCTTCCTCGCCGGCTTTTTCGCCTTCTTCTTGGCGGCCTTCCTTTTCGGCTTCGATTTTTTCGCCTTTTTCTTCGGCGCGGCTTTTTTCTTCGCCGCTTTCTTGGCCGGTTTCTTCGCTGCCGGTTTGGGCGCAGGCTTTGGCGCGGGCGCTTCTTCCTCGGGCTCCTCGCCGACGATCACCAGCTCTTCTTCCTCGGTTTCGACGATCTCTTCCGTTTCCCCGGCCAACTCCTCGTCGTCTTCCAGCCGCGACAGCTCGTTGTCATCCTCGAAGTTGTCCTTCTCGAAATCCATTCCATCCTCCCCTGGGGGAATCTCTGGGCCCCACGCGCACAAGAGCCCTCTGGGCCGCTGTTCTGGCCGGAGCTTACGTAAAATTCCACCCCGCCCGTGAGCAGTTGTTACCGTACTCGCCGTTCGTTGTCAAGCATTCTGCAGGATTCTCAGCAGGGGGCCGCCCGTGTTGTGACGAGCAGCACGAAAGCGATCCGAGGCAGGCCGCCAGCCGTGGTGTTCAACAGGGCGTAATCCACTCATTATAAGAGGCTTAGTTGTGGTTTACGGCGACTGCGCCGCCTGTCGCGCCGCCCGTCGCAGGTTGCGCCGGTTTTTTCTTTGACCTGGATCGCGCCCGCGCCGGCGACCTTTCCGGGGCCCCGCCGAGTGCATAAATACGCAGCACCATGCCGCGGCTTACCCGATTGGCTTTCAACCGATTCCATTTGCGCAGGTCATCCGCACTCACGTTGTAGCGGTCGGCGATTCCCAGGAACGTGTCCCCGCGGCGCACACGATAGCTCACCAGCCGGCGTTTTGTTTCCGATTGCGGCTGCACGGCGGGAATAATCAGCTTCTCTCCGGCGTCGAGCGCGGCATTGCGCTCCAAATTGTTCGCGTCGGCGATGGCCGCCGCCGTCACGTGGTATTTCTTCCCGATGGACGTCAGCGTTTCTCCGCTTTCCACGCGATGCCGCCGCCAGCTGACCCACTTGTCCGCAGGAATATCCGCGATCTCCGCGGAAAATCTTTGCGCCGTGCCAAGAGGCAGGTGCAGCTCGAACGATGGATCGTCGGGCGTCGCGAGCCGCAGCAGAGAAGGATTCAGCGAGCGCAGCGTCTCCACGTCCACGTCGATGGTTTCCGCCACCAGCCGCAGGTCGATGGCCCGCCCCGGTTTCACCACGTCGGTCGGGACCGGCGCTTCCGGTTCCGCCTGGATGTTGTAGTGCGCCGCATCTTTGGCGATCAGCGTCAACGCGATGATGATGGGCACATAGTTTTTCGTTTCGCGCGGAAGCACATTGCGCTTGTACAGTTCCCAGAAGTCCGCGTAACCGGTGCGTTCGATGCCCTTCTGCACGTTTCCCGGGCCGCAGTTGTACGCCGCCATCGCCAGATACCAGTCTCCGTAAAGCTTGTACAGATCGCGAAGATGCTGCGCCGCGGCGTGTGTGGCCTTCTCGGGGTCCTGCCGCTCATCGATCCACCAGGTGTGCCGAAGGCCATATTCCTGCCCGCGGTACGCCACGAATTGCCAGATTCCGCGTGCGCCCGCGCGCGAAAGCGCCAGCGGCTGGAAGGCGCTCTCCGCTTGCGCCAGGTAAATCAGATCCTGCGGCAGACCCTCTTCCCGCAGCACGCGCGAAATCATCTCGCGATACCGCCCGGCGCGGCGCAGCCCGGTTTCCACGATGGCGCGCCCGCGCGGCGTTTGGAAGAAATTGAGAAACGAAAGTACCTGGTCGTTCACTGTGAGCGGCAGGTCGTGAGAAAAGCTCTTCGCCGCTTCCTCCGCCCGAGCTTTCAGCCCGGGATCGACCGGAAAAGTCATCTCCGCTACTTCGTCAATCGCCGCGGGAACGGCGGGAGCTTCGCTGAACCCGTCTCCCGCTCGGAAGGCTTGCAGCTCGTAGGCATACACCGTGTCCACGACGCGATGAAACAGCTCGCTCAGTTTGGGATCGCTGTTGGGGTCGTAGCCGCTCTCCAGCATCCAGTCCACGGCGTCATCAAAATCCTTGCGTGCCGCTTCCAAATGACCCGCCTTGAAATTCTGCTCGCCCGAAGCGAACTTTTCCTGAACCTTCCGGATGAGGTAGTCCTTCCCGGACGGGACCGAGGGCAACAGCCAGACGTAGCGTCGGCGCGGCGGATTCAATACCGGCAAGGGCGCAAGTTCCACCACAGCCTGCTTCTTGTCTGCAGCCGCCGAAGCTGGCGCTGGCGTCAGCGCCGGTACTCGCGCCTGCACGGGCTTTTTCCCCGCGTCCTCGCAGCCCAAAAGTCCCGTTGCGAAAACTAGGGCGCATACCATGATGTTGAGCCTTTGCCGCATCCCCTCATGGTAAGGAGGCCCTCCCCACAAGGTCAACGTTTTCCGGCAGGCAAGGGGGTAACACTTTCGACCTTTTGCACCAGCCTGCCTCGACCTTGTCGGGGTCGCCCATCACCGCCCTGCCCTTGCACCCCACAACACACCCCCAAAAACCCCTTGCGTAGTCCCGCATCCTGTGGTACTCTGTCTTTGCGTTTGTTGCTCTTGTATCGCCTTTGGGTAGTAAAGCGGTCGCAAGGTCACACTTGCGGCCATTTTTTTGTTC
>Ga0137415_10007168_pt1 | contig 11051 bp, 5 predicted proteins | sample CZODoug3_1_1_16f_FD_183082 | JGI IMG/M metagenome (GOLD analysis project Ga0137415, IMG submission 183082) | Vadose zone soil fungal communities from Angelo Coast Range Reserve, California, USA - CZODoug3_1_1_16fungal (Hybrid Assembly) | ecosystem: Environmental > Terrestrial > Soil > Vadose...
GCCAGCTCTCGCGTGAGCTGCGCGGCAGGGATCTGCCTGCATCCACTTGGATTCTGTCCTGACCAGAGCGGCGAGAAATCGCCGCTGCCGCGGCGCTCGGCCTCGGCCCGCAACGGTGCCAGCGCAGCAGCGGCGAGGGGAAAGGCTGGCGCAGCAGCACTGATCGGTCCGAGCTCCTTCATCAGCCGGTTGACGATCCCGCGCGCCGGTCGGCCGGTAAACAGATTCGTCAGCGCCGTTTGGCGGGCTGTCTCGCCCTTCAGCGCCGCACGGTGCACGGCGCTTGTGGTCGCTTCGGGACAGAGCAAAAAGGCTGTACCGATTTGCGCACCCGCCGCGCCCAGCGCCAGCGCAGCGGCGACACCCTTCGCGTCGGCGATGCCCCCCGCCGCGATGACCGGCGTTCGCACGGCGCGCACGATCTGCGGCACCAGTGCGAGGGTGCCCATCTGGCGGCCCAGATCCTCTGAAAGAAACATGCCCCGGTGTCCGCCGGCCTCCAGACCCTGCGCGATGATGGCATCGACGCCGTGCGATTCGAGCCAACGGGCTTCTTCGACAGTGGTTGCCGAGGAAACGATCTTCGATCCCCAGGCTCGCACGCGGGCAAGCAAGTCGGCCGACGGCAAGCCGAAATGGAAGCTCACGACCGCAGGCTTGATCTCCTGTAGCGCCTGGGCGGCGTCGTGACCGAACGGAGCTCGGCCGGGACCTGCCGGCACGACGCTGATGTCAAGACCGAACTCCCGGTAGTAGGGCGACAGCGCTGTTCGCCAGGCGGCCTCACGGTCGGCATCGGGTATCGGCGGCGCATGAGAGAAGAAATTCACGTTGAAGGGCTTCGTCGTCTGAGCCTTTATGGCCGCCAACTCGCCCCGCATTGCGTCCTGGCTGAACACGGCGCAGGGCAGGGAGCCCAGGCCACCGGCATTGGACACTGCGACGGCCAGAGCGCTGCCCTGGACTCCGGCCATCGGCGCTTGAACGATCGGGAGCTCGATGCTCAGCAGCGTTTGCAGGTAAGCCATTTGATCTCCGAGTGTTTCAGGAACGGTCTTGCGCCACCATTGTCCGGCATCAGGCGAAAGTTTCGAAAGTACTGCCGCTCATTGCGGCACGATAAGAAAACGAGCGAAGGGACGGCCTCGGCCGTCCCTTCGCTCGTCACTCACCCCGGGGCCGCCTCCCGGGTTTAAAGGTGGACTAAGGCTGAAAGTGCAAGATGCCCCCGGTCTTTCCGGTTACTGGATCCAGCGTATCTCCGGTCCAGAAGCCACAGTTATGGTTGGCTGACCATTGCGCAAGGGTGAACGTGGACAAACCGGGTACGTTCTCCGACAAGACGGCGGGCGCGTTGGCCGCCTCGGTATATTGCGGCCAAGGCGAGTTTCCGGTGCCGTTCGGATTGCCGGTACTGGCGAAGTTGGTCCAGGCTGCGACGAGCTCGTCGGAGAGTGCCGTCTCTTGCGCGCTCAAAGTCGCGGGGTGGTTCACTCCCAGGACGCCACCGTGCCAGTTCGGGAACAGGAACTGGATGTCGATCGTGTGCGCTGCCAAGGGTTTGAACCCGGGCAGGAGCGGGAAGTAATACGGCGCATTCTGATCATTGAATTCATACTCATAGACCGGCACCCATTTGGCCCACAATCGATCGACTTGGACATTTCGGCACGCGCCCGGATGCGTGCCGACCAAATCGAACACCTCTTGCGGAGTCAGGCCCATGAAGTTGGATGGGTATTGCGCCAGAACTTGTGCGACCGTGCCCGCGGGGTACGTCGGGCCGCCCGAATACTCGGTGCCACTATAGCTAGCCGTGACGTTGGTCGCGTACTGCGCTGCCGTTATTGGCGCCTGAGGATTGGCGAAGTATTCCGTGATACTGATGCCAAAAGTCGCCTCGTCCTGAACGTTCCCGCCCATGATCGGCATCCGGTTGAACTGGCCGGTCCTCCACGCCGTGACCGGCGTCATCGGCATGATGGTGCCGTCCAGCATCGGGCCAGTCACGAACGGACCCGTCACATTCGGCGTTCCTTGAAGCTGCAGGATCTCCGGGGTTGACAGCGCGCGCAGACACGCGGCAGTCGTGGCGTCCTGGCCTGGGCACCCGGCGGCGGCTGCGAAGTTCATGCCGCGGGTCAGTCCGATCGACCGAATCGCTATTCCTGACAGCGGCGAACTCTCGTAGATCGCACGGTTGAATAGCTTGGCGCTCAAGGGCGAGATCTGGTTGACGCCGGTGTCTTGCGCCCCTGCAGATTGCCCGCCGAGCGCAACCCGGGAGGGGTCGCCGCCGAAGGCCGCGATATTGCGCTGCACCCAGTGAAGCACGGCCTGCTGATCCATGATCCCATAGTTGTCGAACAGATGTCCTTCCGAATCCAACGCAGGGTGAGCCAGAAAGCCGAAAAGGCCCAAGCGATAGTTGATGGTGACGACCACCGTGGGGGTCCCCAGCGGCCCGCCCGTGGCGAGCTTGGTGCCGTCGTAGTCGTTCGATTCACCGTCCACGTTTCCGCCGCCATGGATCCAGACCAGGACAGCGTTGCCCTTGCCCCCGCCTCCGAGCTGTGTCGTGAAGACGTTCAAGTAGAGGCAGTCCTCGTTGATGTTCGGCGGCCCCGCAAACACCCCGAGTTCGGTCACCTGCGCACAGGTGTTTGCAAACTTGGTCGCATTCAGCGGTTCGTGCCAATGTTTGACGGCCTGCGGCGGCATCCAGCGCAGCGGGCCGACCGGGGGAGCCGCATACGGGATGCCCAAGAACTCGTATACCCCGTCCTGTACGAATCCGCGAACCGGACCCTCGGCAGTCCCAACGACCGGTCCATCATCTTCCTCGGCCATCACCGGAGTCGAAAGCGCGCCTGCTGCCAACAATGAGCCGAGCAGGAGCAGCGCTCGAGTCACGCCTTTTAGAGGTGCGCTTGAAACAAAGACGTCCTTCCATCGTCGTGCCATGGTGTTACTCCTTACGGTAATTGAGTTCGTTGTTTGGATCGCTGTCTAGCTAAAAGTGAGGCTGTAGCACCCTCATGCCAGACTCGTGACCCGGCATGCAAGCTCAATCGCGGCAGTTGATTTTGGATTACGTGTCGCGCAGATCTCCTCTTATAGGCGTCCGCCCGCTTGAGTCAATTGAAATAGTCCGAAATCCAGTGGAATGGTTCGCTTGTACGGGTTCGCGCTCGTCCTGAGGCGCTCGCGACGCAATCGCGTGAGTAAAGAGTGTCGAGTCAACTATTCCCGCCAAACGCTGAGCTGGATTTGCCTCCCACTGCGGATAAACGTAGTTGGTAGCGGACGATTTTGCAAGACACGAGACGAGCGGACAGGTAGCCTGCGGTCCCTTTTTGATTAAGCGTAACCCTGTCAGAGGACTACGGTAGCGCCCGTCATGACGGTATTGGGTACAAGGTGTGCTGATGTACGAATGCCTTGCATCGCGATCACTTTTCAAAGGACGTTTTTGAGAGGACATTTCATTATGGGAACATCAAGTACGTCAAGAAGTCTCCGGACTCTGCCATTCGTTATCCTTTCAGCTCTCGCGATAGCGGGCGCGCAGGTGCGTGCGCAGGACGACGCTTCGGAGAGCAATCCCCTGGTAATCGCCAAGCAGGGTTACTTCTTCGCCGGCGGGAGCTACTACAACGCGGCGGACGGGCAATTCATGTCGGGTCAGATGTATGTCGAGTTCGAGATTCCGCAGAACGTCAAGCACCGGTATCCAATCGTGCTGATCCACGGCGGGGGGCTCACGGGCACCTACATGATGGGGACCCCTGATGGGCGGGAAGGGTGGAACTCGTTCTTTCTGCGCCAGGGGTACGCGGTCTACGTCGTGGACCAGACGGGGCGCGGCAAATCGGCCTATCACGCGGACGCCTACGGCCCGCTGAGCCGCGGCAACGCACTGGGCATTCAGCAACGCTTCACGGCGTTCGAGCTCTACAACATGTGGCCCAGGGCGCATCTCCACACCCAGTGGCCGGGCCCCGGACTGATCGGGGATCCCATCTTCGATCAGTTCTACGCCTCCGAAGTCGAGGGCATCGCGACCTCGACGGTGCAGCAGAGCACGATTCAGGCAGCCGCTGCCGCGCTGCTCGATCGAATTGGTCCGGCGATCATCCTCACGCATTCCCAGTCCGGACCCTACGGCTGGCTCATCGCCGATGCACGCCCGTCGCTGGTGAAGGGACTTCTTCAGGTCGAACCGTCCGGGCCGCCGCTCACCAGTGTCGTTTTCCACGGGCCGCCGGACTGGTTCACAGACGGTCCCGTCCAGGCCGCCTGGGGAATCACTGCGATACCCATGACCTATTCGCCCGCGATCACGGATCCGTCGCAGCTCACGCTGGTGAAGCAGGCGGTGGCCGACAATCCCGAAGTGGTCAGGTGCTGGCGCCAAGCCGAGCCGGCTCGGCAACTGCCCAACCTGAAACACACCCCGATTCTGATCGTGACCAGCGACGCGGGCTATCACTCGGCGTATGACCACTGCACTGCCGAATATCTGACGCAGGCCGGGGTGAAGAACAGCCACGTGCATTTGGGCGACGTCGGGATCACCGGTAACGGCCACATGATGATGCTGGAAAAGAACAATCAGGCCATCGCAGCGTTCATGGCCGGCTGGCTCGAGGAAAACGTCGAGCGAGGGCAGGAGGACCCAAATCGCTGAGACGCCGGCTGAGTAAACGGGGATTCTGGGGCGCGGAGGCATGACGGTGTAGTACCGCGGAAGTGCGTGCGCCTCCGGCAGCCGCGCGCCCGGGGCGCGCTTTCGAGGCGATGCGGGAGGAGCGCCCGGAGGCGCTTTCTCCCGCTCGGTTTGACGCGGCTCTGACAAACAGCCCGTCTGCTCGGAGCGGACCCCCAGCAACCCTTTTGCGATTTCCCGCGCGCTTGGCGCCGGTTCTTGCGGACGAAGTGAAGGCTGCGCTGCCGTGGAGGAGAGCGGTACACGCCGGGGGCATGGCCGGGGGTATGGGTGCCATTATCGACCAAGGTCTACTGGCGATTTGGATCGCACTGTGCTAGAAAAAAACTCTGCGTGCAGGTTTCTTCCGGCGAGGAACGCTGGAGTTCATCGGTCCTTCGGTTTGGATTGCGAAGAAGGCCACGCGTCGTCCATGCGCGTCGAAATCTCCGATAAGCGTCGCACAGGAAGACCTCGGGAGGGCCGGCGCCGTGAAGGCTCACGTCGATGTCTATTCTCAGGACTTCTTGACGAGAACTGATCTAACGTCGTCATTGGCGCAAACCGTGTGGGGCGCGATCGGAGGAAATCATGAAAGCGTCATTTGATATCGATTGTGTCGTCAGATTCGTGTCACTCGGCGCGGCAAGTTGCTCTGTACTGATCCTCGCCGCGTGTGGCGGTGGCGATCCGAATGGGTCAGCGATCCAGGGCGGATCGGTCGCTGCCGAGGCCGCGAGAGTAGCCGTCTCGGACGAGCCGGATTCGGACGATAGGGCCATCCGAACGGTGCCCCGGGCGAATTGCGGTCCGGAAGACAATCCCGAGATCGCCTTGCAAGGACAGGTTCCAGCAGCGCTGCGCGCGAGCGGATTCAAGGGCTTCAACTGCAATCTGAAGCTGATTGGTCAATACCGGGGTGAGGGCGCGAGTTGGCAGCACGCTTTCTTCGCCGACCGCGAAGAGCATCGATGCAGCTACTACGACACTTCAAGTCCCGTGAACGGAACGGCCAATCGCACTCACCTCGGTGTCGTTGTTGTCGACACGACTGATCGGAGAAATCCGAATGCGACAGCCTATCTCACGAGCACTTCCATGATGGATCCCTGGGAATCGTTGAGGGTCCACGTGCCGCGGCAGATTCTGCTGGGAGAAAATGGCACCAATGCCGCCGGCGGTCCTGAGCTCGACGTATACGACATCTCGGGCGACTGCCGCGACCCCCAGTTGCTGTCCAGTGTCGCGACGGGCACGAGCGCCAACGGCGATGCATCGGCGCTTCCTTCCGGCGAGGTGCTGAAGGGGCATGAAGGCAATGTGTCTCCCGATGGCCTGACTTGGTACAGCGGCGACCGCGGAACGCCGAAGAAATACACGGCGACCGACATCACCGATATGAGCCACCCGCAGCTCATAACGACGTGGACAGTACCGCAGATATATCCGGCGTCCTGGAGAGTGACGACGCATGGCCTTGCGATCAGTGAAGATGGAAAGCGTGCCTATGTGTCGCAGGCAGCGGTTCCGACTGTGACGAGCGTGACCGGTACGCTTGCTCCCGTCAACGGCGTCCTCATTCTCGACGTCAGCCAGGTTCAGGCGCGTATGCCCAATCCGCAGATCACCGAAGTGAGCCATCTGTTTTGGCCCGACGGTGCCCAAAGTCAGATGTACATTCCGATCACGGTCAAAGGCAGAGAGTATCTCGTGGGGGTCGATGAACTCGGCGGCGGCGGAGGAAATGCAACCGCAAATGTGCAGGCGGCCTGCAGCATTGGTCTGCCCATGTTCCCGATGGCGCGGATCATCGACATCAGAGACGAAAGGCATCCCAAAGTCGTCTCGCGCATGCTGTTGGAAACACACGATCCGGCAAATTGCAGCGCGGTGCTGCCCGATATCGTCGGCTTGTCTGTTTTCACGTACGGAAGCCATTATTGCAGCGTCGATAACAAACACGATGCAACCACGCTCGCATGCGCCTATTTCAACTCCGGCGTGCGCGTGTTCGATATACGCGATCCGAGGCGTCCGAAGGAAATTGCCTACTTCAATCCGCCGGGAGTGACCACACCGAGCTACGGCTCGCAGCACTTCAACCCGACCGCATTTATTAACTCGGGTACACAGGCCGGAGGTCCGGACTGGTGCAGTGCGCAGCTCCGCCTTGACGCGAGGCATGGCACGTTGGAGACGACATGCCATGACAACGGCTTCCTCGCGTTGAAGTTCGAGAACGGGGTCTGGCCATTCCCCGAAAGCACTACGCCTCCTGGGATGCAGAACTAAGCCCATCGCGGAGGCGAATGGAACCACAAGGCCATCGCAAGCGCCACAGCCTTGTGGTTCTCCAGCGCGATATCGCTCCGGGACTTAGCGGTCGTCTGCATCCCGGCCGGCAGAGGCCGCCACCGGGGGATCCACCTCAACCAAGGTGCCGCTCAGCACCCATGCGCGCTGACTCGGCGAGAAGCGCGGAGCCAGCAATCCGTCATTGATCTCTCGCGTGACCGCAAAGCGGTTGAAAGACAGAGGCGATAGGTACAGGCGACGGTTGTCCGGAAAGCCGTCCGTCGGGGTATCGGCATCGCCTTCCACTGCCGAGATGATGCCGTCCCCGTTCAGGTCGACCCGCGCCACTTCCGCGGCATAGGCATCGTTCAGCCGGTGTTCCAACTTCTTTACCTCCGGTTCGAATGACGCCAAACGCTCGTAGACGTCCAGATAAATCTCATGGGCCAGGCCGCTGGGTACGCCGCGCTGACGAAATTCCCGCTGTGCATCGACGGTCCCATCGAATTTGTCAGGATCGCGGGGAAGGTTGGGGTTGTCCCCCACGTCTTTGGCTCGGTTATGAACGCCGGAGGGCCCGGAGCCCGGAACGATGGACTGAAGCTTGCCAATCTCGCCGTCGTCCAATGCGTCAATCACTCCGTTGTTGTCGGGGAATCCGCCGGTGAAGGGCAGTTCGTACAAGGGGTGAATCCAGTTGGTACCCAGGTAGTTGAACTCCCAATAAGAGTGCGGGTCGCTCTGCTGTAGAGCGTTGTAAGCACCCATACTGAGGTACAGAGAGATCAGGTTGGTCTGTTTGTCGGGGAAGTGGTCGGACGCGCTGGGAGCGTGGGGAGTTTCTCCGTCGACCGTGAAAAAGTGTCCCGGGACATTGTTGCCGCTACCCATGGCTTTAAGCACAGCAACGTCTTCGGGCAGGACGGTCCCGAATTGCGCGTGGCCATCGGCCCGTTTAGTCTTGTTGACAGGAGCCACCGTTAAGTCGTGGATCATCCATCCTTCATACCATCCGCTTTCGTTGTTGATGACAAATAGGCCAGAGATGTCGGTAAAGACATCGATGAAAGCTTTGGCGTCGTTGGGATCTGTCGGAAGCCCCGGCTTGGGCTCCAGCACGATGCGGACGGCGCCGACCGTAGGCAGGCCGCAATTGGCGCCAGTGGCGGTCAACTGCACGTTGTCGTTCACTCCGGGAAATATTTTCGTGAAAACGTTAGGTTCGAAGCCGGTGCTATCCAGTAAGTAGTACTGAAATAACCGGCTTGACTGATCCGCCTCGGCGAAAACCTGGAGGGGCAGAATCGAGTGCGGGCGGTCGGCCAATCGGATGAGCCGGTCCTTCAGCGGCTTTGGCAGGTTGGCGATGTCCCCCCGCTTGGCAACGACGTCCCGGTCGTCTGCGGCGTTCGGATTCGGGTGGCATGGCGCCGGTGGCTGTTCCGCATAGGCCGTATTTAGAAGGCCAACTAGAATACTTGCGGTAGTGCCCTTCAAGACGTGCGTACTCATCCGTCCCAGTGCAATCATAGCGCGACTCCTTCGCTCAGAGAATCGACAACAAAGAGACTGCGCGCGCTTTAACGTCGCCTCTCGAAGCGATCGAGACGGCGAGTCGCGCCGCAAGGTCCCGGGAGAGTTGCTCGGTCCTGGCAACTCGCTGCGGTCAATTCCATGCCGGAGCAAAAAGGTTCAATGCGCAGAAGTAACGTGCCGTACTGATCGAGCCGGCGCGATATTCAAACTCTCCCCCGTTCATTGGAATTCGCAGCCATCGGGAATAAGTCGGCACGCCAGTCGGTATGGTGTGAGGACCGGTGCAAAGGGAGCTTGTTTTCAGGGCAGGCTGGAGATTCATCCGAAATGACGGGAGCCGGTGTGCTCGCATACGTTTCCTGCATTTGATCGCTCAGGAGCGAACTGATGCAATCCCAACTGACCAAACGGGGAAGCGGGCGAGAATTGGCCATTGTGTTGCATGGCCCCCATGGCTCCCCAGAAGACATGCAGGGGGTTTCGAAGGCGCTCGAGGAGCGATCCAAGGATATTGACATCCTTGCGCCTATTTTGCCTTACGGCGGGTTTTTTGCCCTGCTCAGAACGACTCCGGTCGAGCAAATCGTTCGCGAGGTCGTTGAAGAAATTGACAAGGCGCTCGCCAACCGCGAGAGACGGGGCGACGGCGGCGCCTACGAGCGCCTCATTCTGGTCGGTTACAGTTGTGGGGCCGTGATCGCGCGCAAGATTGCCATAGTCGTGCACGGCGAGACCGCCGGAGCCCCTTTCGTGAGGGATTTGAAGGGGCTCGAAAGAACGTGGGCCGGAAGCATCGAGCGCATTATTTTATTAGCGGGAATGAGTCGCGGATGGGCGCCTGAAATTGCGCGCGATTGGTTTCAAGCGGCTTTCTGGACGATCGGATCCTGGTATTGCGCGATCGTCGCGATGCTCCAGCTTCCCGTCCCGACCTTGTATGCCATGCGGCAGGGCCAGCCGTTCATTGTCCAAACCCGTCTCGAATGGTTGGCCTTGACGAGATCGGACCGGCTAGCGGAAAAGCGTTCGGCGCGGGCTCACGAATTGAGCTGTCGCGGGGGGCGATTCTCCTCTTGCGAGGTTCTGCCTGCGATTTTGGTGGTTCAGATGCTGGGCGCCATTGATGATTTGGTTTCGCCGGACGACGCGGTCGATATTGTCGCCGACAGAGGCGACAACGCATCCTTTGTGCTGATCGAGACGCCGGACACCACACATCACGCAGCCATAAAGGTGCGGAAGCCGGAAGACGACCAGCGCAGAATACTGGAGGACGCGCTCGGCGGTGGTTTAGAGCCGGACGCCAAACCTCTCACGGACATTTGTCGAGAATTGAACCTGACAGATCAGGCGCGATTTCTGTTGCTGGCGAAATCCGCCAGCGACAGTCACAACGACCTCAAAAAGATTGCCATCGCCGGCACCCACATGGCGGATACGCTGCCCGCCGCGCCAGACGGAAAAGTGACCGACGTCGTTTTCGTGATCCATGGCATCCGCGATAAGGGGTTCTGGACTCACAAGATTGCGCGCGCCGTCAAACAAGAGGCCGAGCGCGAGAGCCGAGTGTTTCACTCCTTCACGAGAACCTATGGATATTTCGCGATATTTCCCTTTGTGGTGCCGTGGGTCCGCCATTGGAAGACGTGTTGGCTCATGGATCATTACGTGTTGATGCGCGCTCTCTATCCGGAAGCGAAATTCTCCTATATCGGACATTCGAACGGCACCTATCTCCTGGCCCGCGCCTTGCTGCACTATCCGGCCGCGAAATTCCATCATGTCGTTTTCGTGGGCAGCGTCGTGCGTTGCAACTATCCCTGGAGCATGCTTTTGCCCGACAAGTCGGAAAACCGGCCGGGCCAGGTCGACAAGATTCTCAATTATGTAGCCACCGAGGATTGGGTCGTCGCCATTTTCGCGAAAGCCTTTCAGACATTCGAGGCGTTATTCGACATTGGAAGTGCGGGATACGACGGTTTCGACGAACATAGGCAACAGAGGCGTCATCCGGACTTGCACGAAGCCAAATTCATCGTCGGAACGCATAAAGCTGGTATTCGCGAAGCGCATTGGAACGATATCGCGCGATTCATTGTGAAGGGTCGACCGCCAACCAACGATGCGCCCCGTGACGCGCCTCCCGAATGGCAAGCCGTTCAGCCTAGGCTACTGCGCGTAACGAGCTTTGGATCGCCCGCGCTGTTGGTCGTGTGGGCGATTTTGGGTGCCCTTTTCATATCGTCGCTCGCGGCGATCGCATGGGCAGCTTGGCTCCCCCTGCTCTATTGCGTCGCCGTTTACCTCTTCGTCACACGATTCTGATCTGTAGCGCGGATTCAGACGTGAATGCGTGCCTTCTCGAGCGGGCAGCGTCGCGCCCACTTCGCGCCGGCGGTGCCATTGAGCGTCACAGATTGCGCGGAATCAGTGACTGGACCTCGCGCCTCATGTCTGCCTGAATCCACGGCGTCTCGCCATGGGAGGCGAGAAATTCCGATACGGCAATGAA
>Ga0137415_10007169_pt1 | contig 11051 bp, 6 predicted proteins | sample CZODoug3_1_1_16f_FD_183082 | JGI IMG/M metagenome (GOLD analysis project Ga0137415, IMG submission 183082) | Vadose zone soil fungal communities from Angelo Coast Range Reserve, California, USA - CZODoug3_1_1_16fungal (Hybrid Assembly) | ecosystem: Environmental > Terrestrial > Soil > Vadose...
TCACTGACGCCGAACTTTTGAGTAATTCGTTTTGTCGTTGGAATCATTCCTGCCCAATCGACCGCGGTCACGTACACCCGCGGCGATTTTTCGGCGAGGGCGATACCCCAAATGCCCGAACCTGCGGCAAGATCAAGCACGCGAATTTCGTCCTTTGTTTTCGCCAACTGCAAATGATCGCCGAGAGTTTGCGCAGGCGGATAGCTCATTGGGATGATGTTTTCCACCAACTGACTGAAAAATTCGGTGCCTTCTGTTTCCTGGTTCACCGCGACGGCCGGACGACCTTCGCGAACGATGTCGGATAATTGCACCCATCGTGAGATGAGCTGCGGGGCAATGGTTCCAAAAAACCCTGCATGCGTAGCCGGTCTGTTGCTGAGAAGAAAGGCGGCGCTTTCCTGCGTGAGCGAATATCTCTCCTGCCTGTCTTTCTTCAGCAGATCCAGACCAACAAGCGCATTCATCAGAATCCGCAGAGCGCGCGCCGATGCGCCGGTCTCTTCCGCAATCTGCTCTGATGTTTTTGCGTCGTTTTGCAATGAATCGAAAACCTTGTTATTCACACCGGCGCTGATGATCAGCGGCGGCGCGTAAGCAAAACCAATTTCCATCAGACGTTCGGGAGTCACTTGTTTGCCACGACGACCCTGTCCTTTGGCGGATTTTTTCCTGCGAATTTTTTTGGCCATAACAGTTTTGAGATTTCGAAACTAACATCGACAAATAAGACTTGGAATCAATTGTGACCAAGCATTCTTCTGATCGTCGCGCCCTGCTGCTCACGGGTGACGACACATGCGCGCGCAGAGTCACGCAAGTGCGGAAGTTTGGTCAGATATCAAAGTTGATCTGGTTCGCCGGACTGTTGTTATTGGGTTGGTCTGCGCTGTTTGCTTATACCTACCGGTCGCCATTCCATTGGGACGATTATCATTTTATTCGTCACTATTCGTGGGATGAGTTGAGTTCAACGTTTCACGGCTGGAACGATCCTGACAAGATCGAGACCCCGGCGCTGCGTCCAGGAGCTACGCTGCTGTTCGCATTTCAAGGATCGATTTTCGGCGAAAACATCGTGCTCCAACGGATTTTCATGATTTTCTTGATGTGGATATTGCTCGCCGTGCTTGGCTTACTCTTGTTAGAACTTGGATGCGGCGTTTTTCAAATAGGTCTGGTTTTTGTTCTGTTCGTAAGCTCGAGAATATTCGCAAGCGTGAATCTTTGGCTAACCTTGGGAAGTCTGACCCTCTGCTATGTTTTCATTCTTCTGACATGTTACTTCTTTCTTCTTTGGGTCAGAGAGGGGCGAATGCTGCTTCTTATCCTAATGCTGATCTGCCCTATGGCTGCCGTCTCCATCCGGGAAGAGGCATACGTACTGCCAATCGTGTTGCCGCTAGTGTGGTTTGTCTCATCCGCTTGGCGGAAACATGGGAGGCGCGTGTTGGTCGCTGCGGTCGGCGTATTTGCGATTGCAGCCGTTCACTTTCTGTTGCGACGCGTTTTTGTGCCTGAAGCGCCGTCGCCGCAGTTCACAATTCGCGCGGCAAAGGCGCTCTTGGTTGCAATAACAGCGTCCTGGCTCCCGGGGGGATACAAGACTGAAGGAATAACTGATAGCGTGCTGGCGAATATTTGGATCGTTTTGCTTATCGGGCTTGTTCTGGGCTTTATGCGCGTCGGCCGATCTAGCTCGCGGCGACAGTTCATTGGCGCGTGCTGCATGGGCTGTGTGCTCGCTTTGCCAGCGATTGCGGTACCGCGATCATTCGGTATCGCATTGCCGACGCTGGCATTCATCACCGCAATCGGGATCGCGGTCGGTGAGGTCTATCATCAGTTGCAGCCGCCGATAATGGCCTCCAAAACGTTCCGGTTTTGTTTTGTGACTTGCGTGACCCTGGGGTTGGTTGTGGGAATTGGTGGAGGGATACGCCGCTCGATGTATGTAGCGGAATATTTTCACGAGAACTGCGCTCTTCGAGTGGAGCGCGACGGCACATTCATTTTTAACCTCTATAAGCGGCACGCTACTGTTCCGGATGAACGAAAGGAAGCAGGCCGTGCCAGGCTTGCGGCGGCGGGAATCTATAACGCAGACGACGTTTGGTCTTTGCACAAGGATATCACGGAATGCCCTGGTGATTACCGGCGAGGTAGGGAATCACGAGAAGCGCTCTTCCTGCCGAAGTATGACTATCTATCTTTTTAGTTCGATCTTATGGAAGCGAACTGGAAAAAGCGCGAGCAGATGGAAGCCAACGAGCGGGCGACGCTGGCGCCATTTGCGCAGACCTCGGGAGAATCGCGCGGCCGGAAATATCCGGAACCAAGTCATACCTATCGAACAGAATTCCAGCGCGACCGGGCGCGGATCATTCATTCGCGCGCGTTTCGCCGGATGGAATACAAGACGCAGGTTTTTTTGAATGGCACAGGCGACCATTTGCGCACCCGCTTGACGCACTCCATCGAAGTAGCGTCCATCAGTCGCACGATTGCTCGCGCATTAGGCTTGAATGAAGATCTCGCGGAAGCCATCGCTCTCGCGCACGATCTCGGCCATTCGCCCTTTGGGCATTCTGGCGAGGAAATGTTGGGCGAATGTATGCGCGATCACGCCGGGTTCGATCACAACCGCCAGAGTTTGCGCGTGGTCGAGCTCTTGGAAACTCCGTATCCGAATTTCCCGGGTCTGAATCTGACGTTCGAAGTGCGGGAGGGTTTGCGGAAACACGAGGTTTTCCATGAGTTTCCAGCGCCAGCAGGAGAAAAATATCACTGCTTGTCGTTGGAGGCGCAGGTGGCGGACCTTGCCGATGAGATTACGTACTACAGCCACGACCTCGATGATGCACTCGATTTTGAAATCTTGAGCGCGGTGCAACTGAAACAAAACGAGATCTGGCGGCGGAGCCATCACGGAGTGCTCACGCGTTACGGAAGCGCGCGAGGGGCTGAGCTGCACAAACTCATCATTCGCGACATCATCGACAATGAAGTCAACGATTTGGTTACGGCCAGCGCGAAAGCGATCGCCGAGTCCGCGGTGCAAACCGCAGACGACGTCCGCCGGCAGCGCGCTCCGCTTATACGTTACAGCGATGAATTGGCTGGAGCCAATCGTGCACTGCGGAAATTCTTGTACCAGAATGTGTATTATCATCCGCGCGTAGCCGAAGTGAATCGGCGGGCCTGCGAGATGCTGCGATGCGTTTTCGAGGCATACCTTGTCGATCCGGACAGGCTCGGCGATGGTGCGACGAGACGGATTGAGAACCAGGGATTGCATCGCACCGTCTGCGATTACGTCGCAGGAATGACCGACCGCTATCTGATGGAAGAATACGAGAGAATTGCAGGGTAGTGGAACCGCGCGCTCTGATCGCGAATCCAAAGCGTCGGCGCACCGGCGCACTCCAAAACGCAAGTGACGAAGCTGCATGTGCAATCACGGTCACGTTTTGGACTGCGGCGCTGCTGCGCCGCTTTTACTCGCTGGAACCTAGTAAGGCTGCCAGTCGCCTTGAGCGTAAACAGTTCGTTGTGCAGATACGCGCTATAGGCGTGCGATGTCTGCTACGCAGCCGCATTGCCGATTTCGTCGCGCAAATATCTGATCAGGAAACGAAGCCGCTGATTGAGAGATCGTTCTTCGAGGACGCGTTGTCGCCGCAACGGATCGTTGACAAATGTCGAGGCCATAAGGTCGGCCAGCATTTCCAAGTCGCGCAATTCGGCAAGATATCGACCTACTTTGCCCGTGAGTCGGCGGCCGTCCTGCTTGAGGCTGCTGTAAAGCTCAAGCACTTTTGCCCCGAGCGCTTCTGTCTCGACCGTCGTCGCATCGCGCGATTCGACAATGTCGATCCTGGCGATCGGAAATGGTGCTTCCTGCTCGAAACCTGCGAAGCGCACACGTTGCAAACCTTGCAGGATCAAATTCGATGTGCCGTCATCGCGCCCGACGCATGCCCGAATTAATCCGGCGGTAGCAACATGAAAGAAATCCTCCGGCGCGTGCCACTCTGGGCAACTCGGCTTGATGAGGGTCACACAAAAAATGCGATGCTGCTCAAGAGCGTGTTGGAGCATCTGCCGATAACGCGGCTCGAAAATGTAGAGCGGCAGTAATGCGTGCGGAAAAAGTACCGCGCCAGGCAGCGGCATTACTGGTAGTTGTTTGGGCAGAATTACGCGTGAAGACATGGAGCTGCTCCGTAAAAGATTATTCGCGCCGTATCAATATAATGACGGATGACGAATGCCCAATGACGAAGGAATGTCGAATGACGAAACCGGGAATGGCGCATTGGTCATTTGTCATTAACCCATCATTTTTCCGACTCCCAGCCTGCGAAGTTGTTCAAGCGAGAGCTGGCCTTCGATGTTCGTGCGTGTGCTGATCGAGGCATAAACAAAGGCCGACCCAGCACGCGCCAGGAGGACGCGCGAAATCGCGCCAAGTTTGCCGATGCCCATGGCGCTGACGGGAATGTCGATATTTTTGTTTGTGATGAAGCTCAACAGACGCGCAAGTTGAACCGGAGTGTCAGTGCGCGTCGCAACCTTAAAAATATTCGCGCCATGCTTCTTGGCGGCTCGTGCTTTCGCCAACAAAATCCGCACAGGCGGTGTCGATTTGAAATTGTGGAATGAAATGATGCGCCAGATTTTTTTCTGATCAGCCAGCTCGAGCAGTGAGCGCAGGGAGAACGCCGAACGCAGTTCCACATCGATATAAGTGGCATAAGGCAAACATCGAGTCAGCAGATCGCGCCGTTTGCGCAGTGACAATTTGTTCGAGCCTCCCTCGTGTGGATGTCGCGCCGTGACGATTAGAGGTGCACGCAACCTCGGCAATTTATTTTCCCATTTTCGTACATCGCGCGCCAGAGAATCCAGCCGCACCTCGAATACATCGGGCGACCTACGCATTCGCATGGCGCAATTCAGATCCGCGCGCGATGCGATCACGCCGACGACTCGCGAGCGCGAAAATCGCGTAGCCCGACTACGAGCGCTCATTGTTTACGACGCATGCCGAAGCATTCTCTCGACGTACTTCGCCAGCACGTCGAATTCGAGATTCACTAAGTCGCCCGTCTCCGCGCGGTTTAGATTCGTGTGCTGCTTCGTATACGGCACAATCCAGACGGCGAAGCTCTTCGGAAAAATTTCGGCGACGGTGAGGCTGATTCCGTTGACTGCGATCGAACCTTTTGAAGCGATAAAATTGGCGAACTCAGGCGGCAGCTCTATTTCCAATCGGAAGTCGGCGCCACTCGCTTCGAACGCAAGAATCGGTGACACACAATCAATGTGGCCTTGTACGAAATGCCCACCAAAACGCTCGTTCGCGACCATAGCGCGCTCAAGATTTACCAGGTCTCCGCGTCGCAAACGCGTTAGATTTGTGCGCGCCATAGTTTCCGCCAAAAGATCAAAACCCAAAGCGCTGCCACGATGGGAGCTGAGTGTGAGGCAACAACCGTTGACAGCCACGCTATCGCCGCGCTGCATATTTTTCCCCAGATGTGGGGCGGCAACTTTCAATTCTCCGTGATCATCATTCGCATTAAGCGCAACCACACTGCCGACTTCTTCGATCAGACCGGTGAACATGACAGAGAGTTGAGTTTTAAGTTTTCAAGAGTCTGCAACTATGCACGTAAGACGTAAGAGTGAACACTTCAGATTTCTTCATTCCGCTCCCATTCGTCGTAAAAAATGCAGCCAGTGATATTTCAACGTTTTTTCAACGCAGCGAAGCAAAGCATTCTTGCGGGATTACTGCTTGCAGGTATTGCTGGCGCTGTCGTTCTTAAGGCGGCATCACATTTTCGGTATGACTAGTAGGTCGCATATGGCGCATGGATTACATGCGCGTGCCCAAAATTCCCCGACAAACGCACAGGTCGCGATTCTTTCCGGCATCTTACTTTTATCGGGCGTTGGCGTGTTGATTTTTGAAACCCTGTGGCTGCGGTTGAGTGGTTTGGCGTTTGGTAATTCGGTATGGGCTGCCGCAGTGATTCTTTCCAGTTTCATGGCCGGTCTGGCTTTGGGAAACGCGCTTGCCGCGTCAGCGAGAATTCGACGATGGCGGCCCCTCCATTTATATGCTCTGCTGGAGCTGCTGGTCGCGTTTTTTGGGTGCACAATTGTTTTTGTTCTTCCGGTGCTTGGCGATTTGTTGCGGCCGGTGTGGCAAACGCTGTGGAATTATCAGCCGGCATTGCTGGGGCTACGGTTCGTGGTCTCGTTTTTGATTCTGCTGGTACCGACAACGACCATGGGTTTGACGCTGCCGGTCATGATCGAGGACCCAGTGTTACGACAGACGGAGTTTGGCCGTGCGATTGGTTTTCTTTATGGATCGAACACGCTGGGCGCGATGGCTGGGGCCGTGCTCGGCGAAGCTTATCTGATTCGCGCATTTGGATTGTACGGGACGAGTTTGGCAGCGGCCTGTGCGCTTTGCATTGCTGCGGCAGCTGCCGTGTCAGTGGCGAGATTTGGAGCGCGGCGAGACATGGCCTTTGAAAGCGCCGGTACGTTTGGGCACTCCAAATTTCCATTGAGCTTCGGTGTGGATTATCGCCCACCGTGGCGTTTGCTTTTGGTCAGTTTTGGAACGGGATTAATTCTCCTCGCGCTGGAAGTGATTTGGTTTCGTTTCCTGCGGCTATATGTCGCGTCCTCGCCCACTGCCTTCGCTATCATGCTTGCCGTTGTACTCGGAGGAATTGGAATCGGCGGAATTATCGCGGGCGCGATTCATCGCCGCTCGGATCAGCTGAATCAAGTACTTCCCATACTGTTACTGCTGGCTGGCATTCTGACGTTGCTCTCGTACGTCTTTTTCCCGACTGCGTTGATTCCAGCGCACACAGGAATTCTTAATCTGAACTGGTGGCAAATTGCGCTGCTGTCCCTTGCCTTGGTCTGGCCTGTCGCCTTAGTCTCCGGAATTTTATTTCCATCTATCGCAGCAGGGGTTCAGGCGAGCGTGGGAGACCGCATGAACGCCACCGGAATTACGACGTTGTTCAATACGACGGGAGCGGCCTTCGGTCCACTTCTCGCGAGTTTTGTTTTATTGCCGAGCATCGGTTACCAATTAAGCCTGATTTTGTGTGGTGCAGCATATGCGCTGCTCGGGATCTTCCTCATCAGTGGCTTCAGGTGGTCATTTCGCCAACCAATAAGCTTAATCATTATAGGACTCTGCGCGGCGATGATTCTCCTCCTCGCTATTTTCCCGTATCATCGCGACGCGACGCATTTCGCTCATGCGAGACATTCGCTCGGTCAGTTGGTCAAGAAGATTGAGGGGCCGTCGGACACATATCAGTTGCTGCGTTACGATCTCTTCGGCGAACCATATCATTATCAGCTCTTGACCAGCGCATTTTCGATGTCGGGCACAAGTCCGCAGAGCCAGCGTTACATGAGGATGTTCGCATATCTTCCCTTTGCTTTCCGTCCGCAGTCAGAAGACGTGCTGCTTATCTGTTATGGCTGCGGCGTCACTGCGGACGCGTTGCTTCACGGCCTTCACGTCAAGCGGATGGATGTTGTTGACATATCGAAGGAGGTGTTCGCGATTGCCGACTTCTATTCGGCGATTAATTACTCCAGTCCGCTGCGCGATCCACGCGTGCACGCGATCGTTCAGGACGGGCGGTTTTTCCTGCAAGCCAGCCCGCGACAATACGACATTATATCTGGCGAGCCTCCACCGCCAAAGGTGGCTGGTTCGGTCAATCTCTACACCGAGGAATTTTTCTCGCTGATAAAGAGGCGCCTCAAGGAGGGGGGGATCGCCACGTTTTGGCTTCCAATTGACCAGTTAAAAGTGAATGAAGCAAAAGCAATCCTGCGAGGCTTTCATAACGCATTTCCGAATGCATCGGTCTGGGCGAATGCAGATGAGCAATGGATTATGATGGGAATAAAGGACCCCGCGCCGGTCGCCGAAGAAGAACGGATCGCCCAGCTCTGGAGCGACCCAGCCACAAACGCAGATCTGAGTCGCATCGGCCTGGAGGTTCCGCAGCAATTAGGCGCGATGTTTTTGATGGATAGCGGCGAAATTGATCGCATCACACATAACGTCGCACCGTTGACCGATATTTACCCCAAACGGCTTACGGATGAGCCTTGGGATGAACAGGCAGGCCATCGATTCGCTTCGGTATATGTAGAGACCTCATCGGCTCTTCCGCGTTTCCGCAAGTCGCCACTCGTCAACGGACTTTGGCGAGAGGACACTGATAAAGCGCTTGAGTCGTGCTTTAACGTTCGTGAAGCGCGCTATCGGTGCGGGGTCGCTGAGCGTTGTAACAAACTGGCCGAACTCGATGTTTATCTCCGCCATTTTCCCTTGCGAACGCCAATCTTGGAAGTCTTGGGCAGCGACGAATTCCGCCTCGCAATTGCCGAGCGAGTAGCGCGAAAGACAGAGACGCCACCAGCGCAAATCACGCCGGATTTGCTTGCAGGCGCGTTGGCGCGACGGGATATCGGAGGAGCAATTCGGCTTTTGGAAAGCGAGAAAGATCGTGAGGTATCAAGTGTCAACAACGCATTTTTGCTCACATATCTCTACTGCTTGAATGGTGACGTCGAAAAGGCGGAGAGGTTCGCTGCAAGCGATCTTGGCTCAGTCAAGAGAAACTGGTTTGTCGATTGGCTGTGGGGAAAATTGCAAACCGATTTCGGATTTCATCCCCCGCCTTAAGAACCCGGCCTGGAAGGTCGATAATACAAGTGCGCCAGCGCGATCATATTCAGCCACTGCCAAATCGGCGCCCAGGCCCGCCTGTCGCCGTTCTTTGTGTTGCCCTTTTACTCTCCGGTATCGGCGCCCTCATTTTCGAAACGCTGTGGCTGCGACTGAGTGGCCTGGCATTTGGCAACTCGATGTGGGCTGCGGCGCTGATTCTTTCCAGTTTCATGGCGGGCCTGGCTTTGGGAAACTCACTCGCCGCGTCCGCGAAAATTCGCCGGTGGCGGCCGCTTCAGCTTTACGCCGTTCTCGAAATGCTGGTCGCGTTTTTTGGCTGCACAATTGTTTTTGTTCTGCCGGTGCTTGGCGATTTGTTGCGGCCGGTGTGGCAAACGCTGTGGAATTATCAGCCGACTCTCCTCGGACTGCGCTTTGTCGTTTCTTTCGTGATCCTGCTGGTGCCAACGACAGCCATGGGTTTGACGTTGCCGGTAATGATTGAGGACCCGGCGCTGCGGCAAACGAACTTTGGAAGGGCAATCGGCTTTCTTTATGGCTCGAACACATTAGGAGCGATGGCCGGCGCTGTGCTTGGCGAAGCTTGTCTGATTCGCGCACTTGGAATTTACGGCACAAGCATGGCGGCGGGTTCTGTGGTCTGCATCGCCGCCGCAATCGCGTTTCTGGTTGCGCGATATGACGACGGTGCCGCCGCGGAGGGCGTGCGCGGAGGTGTCCGCGCTTTTGAAAGCGGCGACATGTCGCCGCACTCCAAATTCCCGCTGCGCTTTGACGCGAGCTATCGTCCGCCTTGGCGCTTGCTTTTGGTCAGCTTTGGCACGGGCTGCATTTTCCTCGCCTTGGAAGTGATTTGGTTCCGGTTCCTGCGGCTGTATGTAGCGTCTTCGACGACCGCATTCGCAGTCATGCTCGCGGTCGTGCTCGCAGGGATCGGCTTCGGTGGCATTGTGGCTGGCGCAATTCATCGCCGCTCCAGTCGCCTTCATTACCTGCTTCCCGTTCTGTTGCTGCTGTCAGCAGTCTTAGTGCTCGTGTCATATCTTTTGTTTCCTGGCGAATTGATTCCAGCGCCGACGGGCGTGTTTGATCTCAGATGGTGGCAGATTGCGCTGGTGGGTGTCGCGCTAATGTTTCCTGCCGCGTTGCTCTCGGGGATGCTCTTCCCATCGATCGTGACTGAGGTTCAGGCGCGCGTGAGCGATCGCATGAACAGTACAGGAATCACAACGCTGTGTAATACGACTGGAGCAGCTATCGGCCCGCTTCTCGCCAGTTTCGTCCTGTTGCCCGGAATCGGTTTTCAATCGAGCATCATCATTTGTGCTGCTGCCTACGCGTTGCTGAGCATTCTCGTAACTGAACGCGACTTGTTGAGGTTCGTCCGAAAGCTCGCGCCAGCTTCTTTAGCCGTCGTCGGCTTGTGGGCAGCAATCATTCTTATTCTGATATTTTTTCCATATCGGCGCTCTGAAGCGCATTTCGAACACGCGAGTCGGGTTTATGAACGCGACAACAAGGGAGAAGTTATGGCGCGGGTTGTAAAACGAATGGAGGGAACGGCCGACACCTGGCAATTGCTACGGCGCGACCTTGTTGGTGAGCCGTACTATTACCGCCTCATCGCGAACGCCTTTTCTATGTCGGCCACAACGCCGCGGGCTCAACGCTATATGCGGTTGTTTGCTTATCTGCCCCTGGCGTTTCGCCCTGAGTCAAACGACGTCCTGCTGCTTTGCTACGGATGCGGAGTAACGGCTGACGCGCTTCTGCATGGCCCGAATGTCAAGCGCATGGACATCGTGGACATTTCCAAAGAAGTATTCGCTTTCGCTGATTCTTATTCGACAATCGATTATCACAATCCGCTTCGTGATCCGCGGGTGCACACAGTCATCCAGGACGGCCGGTTCTTTCTTCAGGCTAGCCCGCGTCAGTACGACGTAATTTCGGGCGAACCCCCTCCGCCAAAGGTGGCCGGCTCAGTTAATCTCTATACTCAAGAATTCTTCAAACTGATGGAAAATCGCCTGAAGGAAGGCGGAATCGCAACTTTTTGGCTGCCGATTAATCAGTTGAAGGTGGAAGAAGCAAAGGCCATCCTGCACGCGTTCCACAACGCGTTCTCCAACGCCTCAGTCTGGGCTAGCGCTGATCAAGAGTGGATCATGATGGGCGTGAAAGGGCCGGGGCGAAAAGTGAGCGAAGAGGAACTTCGGCAACTCTGGAGTCGTCCCGATTCGGGCGCGGATTTGCGGCGTGTCGGTATTGAGGTCCCGCAACAACTGGGCGC
>Ga0137415_10007170_pt1 | contig 11051 bp, 8 predicted proteins | sample CZODoug3_1_1_16f_FD_183082 | JGI IMG/M metagenome (GOLD analysis project Ga0137415, IMG submission 183082) | Vadose zone soil fungal communities from Angelo Coast Range Reserve, California, USA - CZODoug3_1_1_16fungal (Hybrid Assembly) | ecosystem: Environmental > Terrestrial > Soil > Vadose...
GATCGACAAGGTACACAGCCAGAAGAATGGAAAGGACGCAAAAGCCGAAAAACGCAATCGACATTCCTCGAGGTGGTGGCAAGGCCGGCGGCGAGGCTGCCTCAGAAAATACGACAGGATACATGAAAAGTGCCAAACCAGCGGCTAATACAATGATCGCCAGGCATGCCAATAGGATCAGGTGCATCTCGCGGCGTTCCAGACTCTCGGACGGCACTTTATCGAAGACATGCATTACGATTTCTCCCGTGACAATTATACTAGGTGCCCACGATCAAAAGCGCTCAAGCTGCACGTGACTTATCGAAGCCGATACTATTAAGAATTCCGTACCTTGCCATTGGCGTACTATATTCGCCAACAAAGAGTCGAGCGGGAACTGGACAGGAAGTGCGGGAGTGCCGGTTGATGATGTGGGATGCGAATCGCTCCGGCTCCCTGAAAAGTGCGGGCGTCAATTTACGAGCTCACGGCGGATTTTTACTTCACGTCTGATTCATTGAAGGCTCGCCCACGGGGAGCGAAATGAAATCGACGAATGAAGATGGCGCTGTGGGAATTAATTTATTCCTTTGGCTTCGGCATGTCTCTCTCTTGATGAAGGACGCGCAGCCAGGCGCCTTTTTGCTTGACCCAAACATCTGAAAACAGATTTTCGCGGTTGACCGATTTCCCATTTCGTTCGACGACGCCCAGAGCGTGGTACGTCACGACAGCCACGTTTCCGTTGTCGTAAACTCGGAAGTGATGCCCATCCTGTTTCATCGAATGCATCTTGAAAACCCCGGGCTGCAGGCCCGCCTCGATCTGAGCTTTATTGGGCGTGCTTCCGTCTACGTCGGTTTGCGCGATGTCTTCGGCGTCATATTTGGCGATCCAATCGACAGGTTCGGAACCGCCCCGCAACAGGCCCGCAACTTTCTCGCTCTCGATCGCCATTATTTCCTTCTTGACCGCTTCGGCTTTCGCTCCGGTTACTTCCTGAGCAAAACCAACTCCCGCAAACGAAACGGTCAGCAGGAACGCAAAAAATATTCTTCGCATTGGTTAATCTCCGCACGGACGCTTAAAGGGAAATGAAAAGCAACCGCAATCTAACATTTTTTACATTCTGAAGTTATAGAATAATTCTCGGCCATCGAGCGGAATTGACACTGAACAAGGTTCGCGTTGCGGAAACGGAAGCGACGGCAGGGAACGAGCGCTCCTGCCGTCGCCTGGGGCCTAAACTTAAGGGAAATCAGACCTCCGGTCTTATTGTTCGTCTTTCTCGTTTAGCTCACTGGTAATTGGTGTCAAAGTGCCGAACAGACCATCCTTCTCGCCATTCGGGCCTGCGGTAAAGAACAGAGTTTCCGCGGGGCCTGCGCTGCCCCCGTTGCCGAATTGAAGAGCCCATAGCCCGTCGATATTCAACGTCGATCCGTCGGGGTTCAGAACATTTCCCATGAAACGCCCCGTGATCGGGTTGAAAGCAGCGATCGTCCCGCCGCGAAAATTTCCGATCAGAATGGAATGGCTGAATTCGCCGAAATTTGACGTAGCCAGGACAGTTCCCCACGGCGCATTAAACCAGGTCCCGTGTTGGAGGCGCTGCAGCCGCCGGCCCTCGCTGCTGAAGACATCCACAAAACCCAATCCCGCGCCGCCTACCGGATCATGTTTCGCGGCATCTTGCTTGGCGTAGGTGATGTAAATGTTGGGGCCAATACCTTGAATGTTGAACGGCGCAAAGTCCTTGGGGATGGAATCGTCATCGAAGGGAGCTCGTGAGTCTCGATCCCCGTCGCCATCGAAGTCCTTTTTTCCGAGCTGCACTTGTTTGAATGTGGAATCAAAAATGTCCACGCGGCCGCTGCGGAAATTCGCGGCCAGAATATATTCCTTTCCGTCGATCTCAGCGATGGTAGCGCCTTTGTAAACAGCTCCATTTGCCGCGTCGGGCTTTACGGAATTGTCGACCACGATTGTCGCGGCCGGTCCGCCGGCCCAGCCTTGAACCGTGCCGTCCTCGGTGACGAAGATGAATTTGGCTGAATTACCGTTCGGAAGATGAAAAATAGCAGCGTTGCCATTAAACATGATTCCGGTTGGCGATCCCGCGGCTCCGTTCTGGCTCGGTGCGCTGGGAATTGTAACGATTCCGTTGCCATTGATAGGAACGATGGCCACGGGCGGGACCGAAGGCGGCGATAACGTCAGGCCCGTAGCGTCATAAAGAGTCGAGGTACCTCCGGCGTTATTTGCAACCCACCAAGGCGAAGTGGGACTGGCGACGAGTCCCCAGGGATTCTGCAAATTAGAATCAAGGACCGGCGTCTGGTTAGGCACACTGAAATTGGAGACCAGAACCGTCTCCTTATAGTGTTGCGCTGATGCTGGATTTGGATATGCGAGCACGGCGAAAATAAGGACCGCAAGACACTTCGTGATAGATTTCATTCAACACTCCTTCCGAATTAAATTATTTCCTTGTCAGAGTTCGATATCCTCTTTTGAGCTGCGATGATGTTCGGATCGCGTCGCTTAAAGAGATGGGAAAGTATTCCTCTTCCCGGCAGCTGAATTGTCGTGGCGATATATGTTTTCTGTAACGTTTTTGTAAAAAGCAATGCAGGGCGGGAATGGTACTTCCAACGAAAAATAGCGCACATTGGCAACTTGCTCGCTTATGATGATGCGGATTTCGCTGTAGGCACACGGCTTGCCGTTCACGAGAATATCTCGGTGAACCATGTCCCTGCCACGTAACTGAATGAAACCGGAGGACCGGATGGATCGTTTTGCGCGGGGACCATTTCAAGTGGCTTACGAAGCGAGAGTTGACGTAGGTGCTTTGCGGCAAAAGCGGATCGCCAATGCCCAGCGCCGGCGGGCAGAGGCTCAGCTTGACGCGCTCCTGGTGTGGAAGGATGAAAATGTCCGGTATCTCACCGACCTGCGTCCTCAACTGATCGCCGGGAAGACGACCGCTCTCAATGGCGCGCTGCTGACCGCCGATCATCCGCCGATACTGTTTTGCTCGGGCGGCGAACGCGATCGCGCTGACCGGACCATGCCCTGGATCACGGAAATTCACACCATCCCCATCATCGAAGAGCGATCTCTAATTGACGGATTCGTGCGCGCCATTCTGTCGCCCGTGCTTCAAAAACACGGTTTAACGCGCGCGCGCATCGGGATGGATGAAGCCAACACCAGCGTCATGCAACTCATCGGCAAATACTTGCCCGAAGTGCGCCTGGAAGACGGCGATACTCCGATGCAGCAGGCGCGCCGAATTAAGCTTCCGGAAGAAATCGCCATGCTCGAAGAAGCTACGGCTCTTGCTGACGCGGTGACCGCTTCGGGAGTGGCGGCGATTGCGGAAGGTGTGCGGGAGTGCGACGTCGCGGGCGAAGCGATGCGAACGCTCTTCCGTTTGGGTGGAGAATACGCCCACGTGATGACTCCGTTCGTCGCGTCAGGCGAACATATGTCACCGCCGCACCGCATCAGCAGTGACAAACTGATTCGCAATGGCGATCTCGTGTTCATCGATATCGGCGCGAACTGGAATGGCTATTTCGGCGACGTCGCGCGCACTACAATTTGCGGAAAACCGTCGCCTCAACAGCAGGAAATCTTTACCGCGGTGTATGAGGCGCTGCGCGCGGGAATCGCCAAGATGCGTCCCGGCTGCACCAACCAGGATGCGACGCAAGCGATTATTCAGACGGCGGAGAAATACAAATTGGGGAAACGTTTCTTGTCGCTCTTCATTGGGCACGGCGTCGGCATTGGCGCGAACGAACCGCCGTACATCGGCGAGACGCTGCCGGGCGCTCCCGTCTATGAATTTCAACCGGGAATGGTTTTCGCCGTTGAGCCGTTGATCTGGGTGGAGGGTGTGCGCGGAGGCGGCGGAGTCCGCCTGGAAGAAATGGTGCTCATCACAGAAGGCGAAGCCCACGTGATGTCTCGCGCGCCCTTTGACGAGAAATTGTTGCTGAACGGGTAGCACAGACTTCAGTCTGTGTGCTTTTTGCTTGGGCTTTGAGCAGAGAACACCACACAGACTGAAGTCTGTGCTACGCAAATCTTCGTTTTACTTTCCCGCGTTGACGAGTGCTTTCTTGCGAGACTTCGGTACGGATGGCTCCGCCGCCGGAGAATTTTGCATGGGCAGGTTGAAGCGCCGAATTTTGTCGTATGAATACAGAGCGCCAGCGACCGCACCCGCCGTTGGTACGAGGCCGATTTCGCCGGCTCCCTTCGCTCCATAACCGCCAACTTCGTCCGGCACTTCAATCAGGATGACGTCGATCTGCGGCGTTTCCTTCGCTTTCAAAATGCCGCAGTCGCGCAGCAGAAGGGAATCGGGCCGTCCATTGGTGGAAGTGAAATTTTCCGTGAGCGCGTAGCCGAGTCCCATGTGCACGCCGCCTTCGATTTGACCGGCGCAAGCTTTTGGATTGATGGCGCGGCCAACATCGTGCGCTGCAATGACGCGATCGAGCCGCCCGTTTTCATCAAGAATGACGACTTGAGTGGCATAACTGAAAGTCATGTGCGTGGTCGGATTCTTCAGCGCTTCCGGAGTGCCGGGTTTGGTGGTGAAATTACAAATGTATTCTCCACTGTATTCGCGGCCGTCAAGCTTCTCGATGGGGAGTTCCTTCAAGTCGGCAGCAAGCTTTTGTCCCGCGCGCTGAGCCGCCGCGCAACTAAGCGTAGTGGCGCGCGACGCCCACGCCTCTCCGCACTTGGCACCCATTTCTCTGTCCCAGTGCACGGACATGGTGTCCGGTGAAAGGCCCGTCTCTTCATACACCGCCTGCCGAACCGTCGTGAAAACGCCTTGTCCCATTTCCGTGTAGCCGGTAAGGATCTCCAGCCGGCCGCCTTCGATAACCCGGATGATGATGTGCCCGCTTTCGATCGCGCCGTTTCCAATACCGGTGCTCTTGATGCCGCATCCGATGCCGGCGTATTTCGCGGTCTTATAAATATCTTTCACGGCTTCGAGTGCCTGCCGCATACCGCGAACGCTTTCCCTCATAATCTGACCGGTCGCGAAGGCGTCGCCTGGATTCAGAACATTTCGCACGCGAATGTCCCATCCATCGATGCCAACTTTTTCGGCGAGCAGATCCATGACGCCTTCCATCGCGAATTGTGCCTGGTTGCTGCCAAATCCGCGCATCGCGCCACTGGTGGGATTGTTTGTAAATACGGCTTTGGATTCCACATCCACGTTTGGCACACGGTACGGTCCGCAGGAATGGCAGGCAGCGCGGAGCAGGCACTTGCCTCCTGTGCCGGCGTAGCCTCCGGTGTCGCCAACAATGCGTGTGCGCACGGCCAGCAAGTGCCCCTCGGCATCAGCACCGACTTTATATTTCAGAATCATCGGATGGCGCTTGACGTGATGCTGCGTCGATTGCTTGCGCGTGAGAACTACTTTTACTGGACGCTGCAGGAGGAAAGCCGCGATTGCCGTCTGGCCCTGAATGGAGAGCTCTTCCTTGGCTCCGAATGCGCCACCGCTTGCCGCCAATTCGATCTCCACTTTTTCCGGCGGGAGCTTCAAAATTTCAGAAATCTGTTTCTGGTCAAAGGTAGAACCCTGGCTCTGAGAAAAAACTTTGACGCCATCGCCGGAAGGAATCACGAGGCATGCTTCGGGCTCGAGAAAAGCTGGTTCGACAGGCTGCGTGGTAAATGTTTGCTCGATAATATGCGTGGATGCAGCGAACCCTGCCTCCGCATCGCCACGCGAAAACGCAGTGGAATCAAGCAGATTGTCGTGCACGAAGAGATTGCCTTCGGGATGCACTTTCGGAGCGCCTGGCTCCAGCGCGGCGAACGGATCGGTCAGCGGTTCAAGGACCGTGTAATCGACTTTTACTTTATCGGCGGCCTGGCGCGCGTGGAATTGCGTATCCGCCACCACCAGGGCGAGAAAATCGCCGACGCAGCACGTGGTCTCTCCTACTGCGACGAAAACGGGCAGGTCGGGATAATTGAGGCCTGTGCCGCGCTGTCCGGGAACATCCGCAGCCGAGAAAGTTCTCACAACTCCCGGCATAGCGAGTGCGGCAGACGTATCAATCGCGTTGACTTTGGCTCTGGGATGTTCGCTGAGCACCAGCGCACCATGCAGCATGCCTGGCACGCGCATGTCGTCCACGAAAGGACGCTCCCCTAGCGCCTGCTCGAAACCGCGGTAGCGCGACGGTGAATCGCCGATTCCAAAACCGTTCTTCTTGCCGTTCCCATTTCCATGTTTGCCATTTGCAAATGCCGGATTGCGGCTCATTCCGAATTCTTCGCCAAAATAGAAATGTCTGCGTGGCTCCTGGTTGGGAAGACTTCCGGCGTTTTTCCAGGCTTCACCGGCTGTCTGTATGGCATCGACGATTCTCGCGTATCCCGTGCAGCGGCACAGGTGGCCCGCAAGTCCTTGTTCGACGGCTTCGCGATCACCCGTGCAGCCCTGCTGCAACATCGACGACGCGCGGACAACAATCCCGGGGATGCAGAACCCGCACTGGACGCCGCCTTCGAGCACAAACGCCTTACCCAGCACGTCCCGCATCTCTTCCGGGACACCCTCAAGCGTCACGACATCCCGGCCCTCTATTTGTTCCGGTTTTCGCAGGCAGGAAAGAACGGGGCGTCCATCAATAAGGACCGCGCAGCAACCGCATGTGCCTTCGGGAGCGCAGCCATTCTTTGGCGAAACAATTCCGCACTCCTCCCGCAGGACTTCCAGCATGTGCATGCCTGGCTCGTAGGGAACCTCTACCGGCTTTCCATTTAAGTTGAACTTGGCCTTGGGCATACGTATCCCCCGCGCGCTGCACAGGGAAACGGCATGGGCGCGCTTCCGATATTGATATCTCTAAAATACCGCACTTGCGAGGCGGATTCAATGCCCGAGTGCCAAATTGAAATTCTTGCGAAACTTTTTGACATTCGCTTGCGTAATGTATAAACGTGCAGCAATGCAGAGGGATATCCAGGTGAATTTAGAGCATTTGCGGGAGATTGCGGTACTCTACATAGTTTTGAGCAGTCTTAAGGTTGGCTTAAGGTTTCTCCCAATAGAGTGTGTGGCTTCATGAATATCTTTTTTGAGGTGGGCTAATCCTTGTGAAAGGATGCCGACCGAACGCGGGTCGCAAGAGTAAGATTCTTGCGGACGTGGAAGTCGGCTCCGACGCTCTGAGACAGTGCATGGCTACCGGCGATCTGAGATTTCCACGGTAGTCTTTCTTTTTGGAGCGGCAGGGGCTAGCATTCGCTGCGTTGTGCCTCCTGGGGTTGAGCGGCGACTGCTGAAGGGAGAAGGGATACTAATGGGCTATTCAAATATCTTGAAAAATCGTGAACTTTGTAAATGCACGAATGGCAAATTTGGGTTTTTTGTTAATCGCTTCGCCATGGTAGCTGCGGGCCTGATACTTCTGTTTAGTCTTTTGCCTCTGCGGGTTGCCGCGCAGGAGAACACGCCATCCAAAGGTCCCGAATCATCGGTCCAATTGCTACAGCCTCCAACACAGGGCCAAACGACTCCACCAATCACAATTACTCTGAAAGATGCGATCGAACGTGCGCGAAAAAACGATCCGGGGTATCTGACGGCTGTATCTGACGCCAAAAACGCCTCCGAGGATCGCGTTCAGGCAAGAAACGCAATGCTCCCCAACATCGAGGCGACGACGCAATACCTGGCGACACAGGGAGATGGCGGAAAAATTTCTGACGGAAGATTCGTTACGAATGATGGTATCCACGTATATAGGGCGTGGGGAGTTTTACATCAGGATCTCTCTCCGGCCCTGCTCATGGGAACGGGTCTGAAGAAGGCCAAGGCAGCGGAGGCTCTAGCTAAAGCGAAGTCCGAAATTGCCCGCCGGGGATTGACGGTAACTGTCAGCAAAGATTTTTATGGCCTGGTTGTGGCGCAACGAAAGTATGCCACCTCTCAACAAGCGCTCGATCAGGCGAGGCACTTTTTTGATCTGGCAGGGGCTGCGGAGCGCGAAGGCCAGGGACCACACAGCGATGCATTGAAGGCCGAGATCCAGGTTCGACTCCAGGAGCAGGCCTTCGACGAAGCGAAGCTGGCGATGGAAGATGCCCGGCTGACCCTTTCCGTGTTGCTGTTTCCAACATTAAATGAAAATTTCAGTGTCGTAGACGATCTCGACTCCGCCCAGGCACTGCCTGCATTCCCTGAAGTTCAGGCGATGGCCGAAAAGGAGAATCCGGATCTTCGCGTGGCAATTGAGACGGCCCGACAGGCCGACTTTGATGTTAAAGCGGCAAAAAATGCATTCCTTCCGACACTGGTCGTGGACGTCGATTATGGAATCGAAGCCAATTGCTTTGCCTTGCGTTGCGCGCGAGGCTCTTTCCCAGAAATAGGTGTGGTACCGAACCTCGGCTATTTTCTAACTACAGCGCTCACCATTCCGGTATGGGATTGGGGTACCTTGCGCAGCAAGCTGCACCAGGCAGAGTACAAACAGCAAGCCGCCAAAGCGACATTAAATCAGGAGCAGCAGCTCAAGATTACCGAGCTTTATGCCGCCTATAACGAAGCCGCTGTCGCCCGCTCTGCCGTTGACTCAACACGCCGCACGGCTGAACTGGCCGCTGAGAGTCTACGGCTCGTAAATTTGCGATACGAGAGTGGAGCATCGCCGGCCACGGAAGTTGTTGATGCGCAAACGACGCTGGTTACGGCCCGAAACGCTTACATTGACGCCCAGGCGCGATTTCGCGCCGCCTTGGCGGGACTTCAGACCATGACTGGGACGTTTTAAAACCTATGATAAAAAACATCGAGACGAAAATGAAAAGAACAAAATCATTCGCATTTGATGTAGATACCCATCTTGGGTCTCTGCGCACCATTTGGCGGCCGGGAAGGGTGATGGGAGTTGCACTCGTCGCGGGCTTGCTTTTATCCGGCTGCAAACCCAAGGTAGACGCAGAGGAAGCGCCAACCGTCACGGTGCAGGTGGGTGCCGCTGAGAATCAACCGATTCAACTCAAGGTGATTGCTGACGCGGTTCTCTATCCTCGCGACCAGGCGGCTATCGTTCCAAAAGTCGTCGCCCCCATAAAAAAGTTCTACGTGGATCGCGGGAGTAGAGTGAAAGCCGGGCAATTGCTCGCTGAACTTGAGAATCAGGACCTGGCCGGCGCTCTCGAGAAGAGCCAGGGTGGACATCAGCAGGCTCAGGCAACCTACGATATGGAAGTCCAGAAAGTCGCGCAGGACGCCAAACTCGCCAAGCAGACTTTGGAATCGGCGCAAAAGCTTTACGATAGCCGCCAGAAACTCTTTAAGGAAGGCGCCATCTCCGCGAGGGACGTAGAAGATGCCAACGTCGCGCTGACACAGGCCAAAAATGCGGATGAGCTTGCGCAGAAACAATTTGACCTGAAAGTAGCTGAAGCGCAAAGGAACGCCGCGAAGGGTGACCTGACGAGCGCGGAAGCTCAGCTGGGCTACACCAAAATTACCAGCCCCATCGATGGCGTGGTCACTGACCGGCCCAATTATGCCGGAGAAACTCCGGCTGCAGGGGCTCCGCTCATTACAGTGATGGATCTGGCGCAGGTTGTGGCTCGCGCTCACGTTGCGCAGGTAGATGCGGCGCACTTGAAAGCGGGGGATACGGCGACGATCGCGGTGCCAGGAGAGCCGAAACCGATTAAAGCCAGGGTCACCCTGGTGAGTCCGGCGCTCGATCCCAGCAGCACTACCGTGGAGGTTTGGGTACAGGCTCCCAATGTTGGGGGGCGCCTGAAACCTGGCATTAGCGTGCGCGTTACAATGGTAGGGCAGACAGTTCCGAAAGCGATTGTCGCGCCCGCGGCGGCGTTGTTGACAGATACGGACGGAGTAACGTCCGTGATCGTCCTGGATACAGACAATAAGCCGCACAAGCAGAAGGTGAAGACTGGTATCCGTGATGGCGGCGACGTTCAGATCACCGACGGACTTCAGGGCGGGGAGCGCGTAGTAACTGTAGGGGCATTCGAACTGTCCAAAATGGACGATATGTCGAAGGCCACCATCCAAGTGCAAGCGCCAAAAATGCCGGAGGAGGAGGAAGAATAGTGACAACTATCCGGCCTGTTGATAAGGGTTCGCGTTATTGGTTTACCAGGCATTCGAAGTCGATCATATTTCTTATTATTATGCTGGCGGTAGTAGGAGTGTATGAGGCGTTCTCGTTGCCGATCGCCGTATTCCCCACAACCAACTTCCCGCGCATCATTGTTGGCGTGGATACAGACTGTATCTTATGGACTTGGAACATTTGGCGTAAGCGATCGTGTCTAGCTGTTGTGTAGAAAGTGACTAACCTCTTCATTCTCGATTCAGCTGCACAAATTTCTACAAAGCCGGGAACGAGGGGCCCTTGTCGTGAACGCTGACTACAGATCCCCCAAAAACCCTAACGAAACGGCATTTGATTGGTTGACGTTTGACCAGCTGCAACTTACGATGGACCAGATCCTCCAGGAATCTGTGGCCTTTTATGACCCACACGTTCACGTCATCGTGTTCGTGTTTTTACCCTCCAAGTCAGGCAACAGCGTGGCCATATGGAGAAGAAAAATTACCGTACCTAATAATATCCGTTTGGCCTACCAAGGGGAGATCAAACAAGCGTTGGCTGCACTGAGGAAGAATTATATATTACACGTGGATGAGTGAGTGTGTTTGTTGCGTGCGGCGAACGGAATACATGATACGTCATTTGGGGTTAGGTTGCCGGGGAGCGAGCCAGCGTCTCCATTGGTAGAGAGCCGACGGAGAAAGGCAAAGAAGAAGAGAAATCAAAAGAGTTGGTGGAGGAGGATGTTTTTCGCTACCTAATGAAGTCTGGACTTGCATACTTACTTTTTGTTGGAATTGAAAGCCGATTATATGTGTAACAGTATTATGTAACTTACGGCATTCCTTGTTTGTACGTGCACTTATTGCTACTTGTCCAACTTTCTGGGTTTTATGTAATTGTATTTGTGTGCAGTAGGATGTT
>Ga0137415_10007171_pt1 | contig 11050 bp, 12 predicted proteins | sample CZODoug3_1_1_16f_FD_183082 | JGI IMG/M metagenome (GOLD analysis project Ga0137415, IMG submission 183082) | Vadose zone soil fungal communities from Angelo Coast Range Reserve, California, USA - CZODoug3_1_1_16fungal (Hybrid Assembly) | ecosystem: Environmental > Terrestrial > Soil > Vadose...
ATCGTTCCAGAGCGGCGCGCGCGAGGGTTTATCCGTGCAGAGAATTGCGGCGCAGCTGCCCAGCGCAGGAACTGTGGACCCGCGGGTGCCTTCACCGCTGTGGGTTGGTCCGCGCAGCGCGCTACCGAGAGCGCCACGGCGAACACCAGAAGGAAGCGGCGAACGAACATCATTTGGATCTCCAAGGGCTGGGCGCTTGACGGCACTGGGTTGAGGCAGCAGTTTTGGACAGAATGGGTCCCTCTGCTGCCTTTCTACGACACCGAAAGTAGGGATATCTTGTCACCTGTCAAGCCCGAAGCTGGCCCGAAAAGAGTCCCGTTGGCGAACCGGCTGGCTGTTCTCCTCGACCTCTTCAGTCCGTGGGAAGGCATCTCGTTGAGCTATCGACAGTTTGCCGCTGCGCTGGGCGGGGGTGTAACTGAGGCAGCTATAAAGAAATGGCCGCATCGAGAGAAATTTCCTGCGGATGTCGCGCGGCTGATCGTGACGAAGGCGAAAGAGCTTGGGATCCCGGACGTTACGCTCGAGTGGGTACTTTGGGGTGAAGGTTCAGGTCCCCAAAAGGGGACCAAAAAGGTTCCACAACAAGGACAGCAGCACGAACATCAGGAGTTAGCGGACAGCATCGCCGAGGCCCTACGGATCGATCTCGCCCACAACGAATTCGGGCAGTGGTCCTCGGTCGAGGTCCAGCGCACCGTGATCTGGTCGTTGAAGGATTTGGCACGGCGGCTGTGGGTGCTGCGGTTCCCGATGACCGAGACCTTCAAACTGACCGACGAGTGGGGGACGAAGATCGGCTTGCCGAGTCGTTCCCTTGCTTCGCCTACGGCCTCTGATGATTTTTCCGCCGCCCCTAACGAGGGCCGATAGCTCAATTGGCAGAGCAACTGACTCTTAATCAGTAGGTTCTCGGTTCGATTCCGAGTCGGCCCATCCTGCGGAATGTCCAATGATCAATGATCATTCATCATTGATCATTCGGCGCGTCAGCCGCCCCATCAGCGCCGCGTCAGACTCGCTCCCACCTGAAAGAAGCTCACCGTCGCGCTGCCCGCGGCCTGACCGCCGTTGAACTTCACGTCGCCACCAAATACCCCCACCGAGTAGTGGGCAAAGGGGGCGAGCCGCCAGCGGCCCACCGGATACTCGTAGCCCACACCCATTTGCGGGCCGATGCCCGATGAGGTGATGACGTCCGTACCGTCGTTGGTGCGGTGCGTCACGAGCGCGGCGCCGCCCCGCAGGTAGAACCGCCGCCCCGCGTTGGGATACCAGTAGGCCGCGGCTCCGAACGACATCACGGTCTGCGTGACTCCGCCCTCGCGCTGGCGCCACGCGGCGAGCTCCGCGCCGATGCGCACCGCACGGCCCGCGCTGCCGCCGACTCCAATGACAGCGGACAGTGCGGTCTTCCTGCGGCCCGCGCAGATGTTGCAGGTGACGCGCGCCCACCCCGGTGCCACACCCACGCTGTACCACAACCCGGACGCCTCGCGACGCTGCGCCGCCGCGGTGCTCGAGCCGGCCAGCGCCATCGCCACCAGGACGATCGCAGGAGTTCGCATATCGCCACTATAACTCAATTGCTGTGGCCCATTTGGGAGTGACAGCGGTCACGGCTGGAAGCGCCCGGCGGGGCGAACGTGAAGCGGGGAATCCGATGAAACCCGCATCATTGCTGCTCTTTCTCGTCGCTGCCGCTACGATGTCGGCAGGGTGTCACGATATGCCGGCGGCGCCTGATTACGGCCCCGCGGTCGGCAACGCCGCGTCCTTCGGGCTCTGGTCGCCCGGCGCGAACGACAATTGCACCAAAGCGCAGCACGACGCCTACTCGGTCGTCGGGCCTGATCACAAGCTCTATCCCACGTGGCATCCGCCCATCGACCCGGTGACCGGCTGTTCGTTCGGCCACGATCATGGACGCGATCCGCGCGGCTCGGCGCTGTACCGCGAAGTCGGACCGATCCCGTTCGGATACGCCAACGAACAGCTCGACGTGTACGATCCGCTCACGACGCGGCACGAGGATCACTTCGGACACAAGGTCGAGTGGGAGAACGACGTCCCGATGCACTTCGGTAGCGCTGCCGCGGATGCGTTGTTTGCCGTGCGCTGCGACATCCTCACGAAGCTGCATCAGGGCACGCACTCCAAGGACGCGTTCACCAACAACCTGCACGAGCTGGTCTACCATATCCGCTGCACCGACGGAACCGAGATGCACATCACGATGCTGGCGGCGATCGGGACGCCCGGCCAGTTCGAGCGCAGCTGCGACGGCACGACCGTCGTGGTCGGACCGGCGACGCCTTCGAACTCGCCCGACGGCGGCGGCGTGCGGATCATTCCCGATCGCACCTGTGTGGATCGTGATATCCTCGTGCCCGCCGGCCAGTTCTCGAATTTCGGGGCGTTGCACGAGAGCTGGCAGACCTCGAACTCCGTGCGCCGCGAGGATGGCCACACCCTCGCGTTCTTCAATCCGTACTTCCAGGTCTCGCTGCCGAGCCGCTTCTACGATCCGGCCCTGGCGGGAATTACCGGGCGGCCGATCGACGTGTGCTACGAGGTCACCCCGGCGGGTAACGCCGCACGCGGCGGGGCGTGCGCCCGGTCGACGAGCAACGGCACGATCACGGGGATCACGTTCGACGATCCGCGTTCGGTGTTCGATGGCACGGACCGTGTCGTCGATGTCAATTCAAATTTCCTCGATAACTCGGCTGGTCCCGACGTGTGGTACACGGACCCGTTTGGGAAGCATGGCCGCACCACGCCGTTCCCGGGGTCGATTCGCCAGCTCATCGCGCGGATCAATAATGATCGGGGTGGGCTGCAGCTGGCGGGTCCGGGCATCGGCGGGGATAGGGATTATGGGGGCCCTAGAGTGCATGCCCCAAACTGATAGATCCGAATAGACGCAGCAGACGCAACAGACGCAGCAGGTCTACTTTTTCCGCGAGACGGTCCCAATCGCGTTGATCAAATCCCCTAAATCGTAGGGTTTTGTCACCGAGGGCTGCCCGCAGCTCTCCAGGAACGCCCGCGTCTCGCCCCGCGCCTGGTCTCCCGTCACGAACACGAAGCGCTTCGCAAGGAGCGGGCGGCTGTTGACCAGTTGCTCGTACATCGCCCGTCCGCCGAGCCGCGGCATCTGCAGGTCCGTGACGATCGCGTCGAACGTGCTATCGCGATCGCCGAGCCGCTCCATCGCCTCGAGCCCGTTCTCGACGGAGACGATCTGATGACCCTCGCGCTCGAGCAACAGCACCATCGCCTGCCGGTTCACGGCGTCGTCGTCCACGACGAGGATGCGCATGCGGGGCAGATTCTCCGCCGGGGTCGAGAGCGGCGTCTGCGCGCCGAGCAGGCTGCGTGGCAACGTCACGACGACTTCGGCGCCCGTGCTGCCGCCGCGTGGCCGGAGCCGCAGGTTGCCGCCCGCCGACTGCGCGAGGGCGCGGGCGAGCGCGAATTCCACCTCGCCGCCGCCACCCGACTGCGTGAAGCGAAACGGCGACGTGAGCCGCTGCTCCGCTTCAACGGCCAGCGGCGTGCCGGAATCCCACAATGACGCGACGACCGACGGTCCCGTCGCGATGACATCGAGCCGCAGCTCCCGCGGCGGTTGCGACGCGCGCAGACGGCGCAACGAGAAATCGAGCAGCTTCGTCAGCATCTCGGTGAGCTGCGCCATCGGGCAGGCGACCATGGGCAGGTCGCTGGGAACCGCGCGAATCATTTTGACCCCGAGCTCGCGGAACGTGGACTCGCGCTCCGCCAGGACACCGTTGATGACGACCGCCGCGTCACATGGCTCGGCGGCACCGGCCGGATGCGCGGCGAGCTCGAGGAAATGGCTCGTGATTTCGGCGGCGCGCCGCACCTCGCCGTGCAGCAGCACGAGCGCGCGGGCGCGCTCGGGATCGAGGGGGCTGCCGTGGAGCAAGTCGGCGAGGGCGCCGATGGCGGCAAGGCGGTTGTTCAGGGCATTGAGAACGTTGGCTGAGCCTTCATCGAGAACGACGTGCTTGACGTCCGCTGAGGCCGGGGAGAAGGGTTTCGCTGATGGAGGAAGTTGTGAGGGGGGTGCGGGGCGAGCACGCGAGGCTGCAGGGACCTGCTTTTGCCGTCCCAGCAGATAGCCGATCAGCGCGCCGACTGCCGCACCAAACCCGAAGGCGACCCATAGCTCCATCCCGAAAAGCTATGCGCCGCGCGAGTTTGCGCGAGCAGCCCGGCGTCACGACAGTAACGAGACCCGCGTCACGCCATGCCCTGGCTCGGATTCGAACCGAGACGCCTTGCGGCACTGCCCCCTCAAGACAGCGTGTCTACCAGTTTCACCACCAGGGCGGGCCAGAAACATAGAATCGTTCGGCCATGAAGTACAGGCGTTCTCAGCCAAATCGCTTCGCCGCGCGTTCCCGCGCTTTTCGAGCCTCTTCTTCCCGGTTGCGGGGTGGCGCCTTGATCGTCAGGGAATCGATCAGCTGGCGCGCGATGTTCGTCACGTCGTCTACGGCGCTGTTGAAGATTGCCTCGTTCGCGTGCGAGGGGTGCGTCGTGCCGCTCAGCTTGCGCACGAATTGCAGCGCCGACGCACGAATTTCGTCGTCCGTCGCGGGCGGGGCGAAGTTCGCCAGCGTCTTGATGTTCCTGCACATATCGGCTCCTCGTGATACAAGCCGTAAATAGGGCTACCACAATGACATTGGAATATGTCGATTTCTCGGGCTCTTGTTCGACGCATGAATGAGCAGAGACGTCGAGACCCTCAATGGAAGCGAGACGGCGATGCGATACCTGGTGATGGTGAAGGGGAACAAGGAGTATGAGGCCGGCGCCATGCCAAGCGAGCAGGAGCTGGCGGAGATGGGGAAGTTCAACGACGAGCTGGTCAAGGCGGGCGTCATGCTCGCCGGCGAGGGGTTGCAGCCCTCGTCGCAGGGTGCGCGGATCAGCTACTCGGGCGGCAAGCGAACCGTGCGCGACGGGCCGTTCACCGAAGCCAAAGAACTGGTGGCCGGGTTCTGGATCTGGCAGGTGAAGTCGCGCCCGGAAGCCCTCGAGTGGGCGAAGCGGATCCCGTTCAAAGACGGTGAAGTGGAAATCCGCCAGATCTTCGAAGCCGAGGATTTCGGCGCCGAGTTCACGCCCGAGCTGCGTCAGCAGGAAGAGCGGCAGCGCGCGGCCATCGCAAAGAACCGGAAGCGCTAGGAGACGACGACCATGCGATTCATGACGATTGTGAGGACGCGCGAGACGGGTGCTCACCCGTCGCCGGCGCTCATCGAGAAGATCGGGAAGCTGGGGGCGGAAGCGGCGAAGCAGGGCGCGATGGTCGGGATGGGGGGGTTGCTGCCGACGGCATTGGGCGCGCGCGCCCGGCTCGCCAACGGGAAGATCACCGTTACGGACGGCCCCTTCACCGAGGCCAAGGAAATCATCGGCGGATATGCGATCTACAATGTCGCCTCGAAGAAGGAAGCCATCGAGTGGACCCGTCGATTCCTGGAAGCGCACATCGGACTCTGGCCCCAGGAGCTGGAAGTGGAAGTTCGTCAGATGATGGATGACCCGTCCAACGGCTGCTGACGCCATCGATGCGGTCTGGCGGATCGAATCCGCCAGACTCATCGCTGGTTTAGCGCGCGTCGTCGGTGATATCGGCGTTGCGGAAGACCTGGCGCAGGACGCGCTCGTCGCGGCGCTGGAGCAGTGGCCCCGGTCTGGTGTGCCGGACAATCCCGGCGCCTGGCTCATGGCGACGGCCAAACATCGCGCGATCGATCACCTGCGACGGGGCAAGATGCAGGACCGCAAACACGAGCATCTGGGTCGCGAGCTCGAGGAGCGGCAAATCAGTCCGGAGCCCGATCTCGCGGCGGCGATCGATGACCAAGTGGGCGACGATCTGCTGAGCCTGATCTTCACGGCGTGTCATCCGGTCCTCACCACCGAGGCGCGCGTCGCGCTCACGTTGCGGCTGCTCGGCGGATTGACGACCGAGGAGATCGCACGGGCGTTTCTCGCCCCGAAGGCAACGATTCAACAGCGGATCGTCCGTGCGAAGCGCACCCTCGCTGCGGCGCGCGTACCGTTCGAGGTCCCGCGCGGCGCCGACCTGGCGCAGCGGCTCGAGTCCGTACTCGAGGTCGTCTACCTCATTTTCAACGAGGGATACTCGGCGACGGCAGGCGAGGCGTGGGTGCGGCCGGCGCTGTGCGAGGACGCGCTCCGCCTCGGCCGCATTCTCGCCGAGCTGGCGCCGACGGCGGCGGAGGTCCACGGACTCGTTGCGCTGATGGAGATCCAGGCGTCGCGCATTCGCGCACGGGTGGGGCCGAACGGTGAGCCGATTCTGCTGCTCGATCAGGATCGTGGGCGCTGGGACCATCTCCTCATCGGGCGGGGCCTCGCGGCGCTCGCGCGGGCCGAAGCACTCGGCGGCGCCTATGGACCATACACGCTCCAGGCCGCGATTGCGGCCTGTCACGCGCGCGCGCGCACCGCCAACGAAACCGATTGGACGCGAATCGTGGCGTTGTACGACGCACTCGCCCAGCTCATGCCGTCGCCGGTCGTGGAGCTGAACCGCGCGGTCGCATTGGGCATGGCATTCGGGCCGGCAGCGGGACTGGAAGTGGTCGATTCGCTGACGACGGACCCCGCGCTCGCGGGTTATCATCTTTTGCCGAGCGTCCGGGGCGATTTGCTCGCCAAACTCGGCCGGTTCGAGGAGGCGCGCGCCGAGTTCGCGCGGGCGGCCCAACTCACCCAGAATGTTCGGGAGCGGGAGCTGTTACACAAAAAGAGGGAGGCTCTGTGAAAAAGGAGTGGGCACCGCAGCTACTGAGCGTTCTCAGAATCGTCGTCGCCTTCCTGTACTTTCAAGTGGGTTCGGCAAAGTGGTTCGCCTTCCCGGCTGCGATCATGCCAGGCGGCGGCACGGCGCCGGTGGGATCGCTGGTGTGGTTCGCGGGGGTCATCGAGGTCGTCGGGGGCACGTTCTTGCTGCTGGGCCTGTTCACCCGTCCCGTGGCGTTCATTCTGTCGGGCGAAATGGCCTTCGCGTATTTCATCGGCCACTTTCCGAACGGCTTCTGGCCGGTCCTGAATCAGGGCGCGCCGGCCGTCTTCTACTGCTTCACCTTCCTCTATTTCTCAGCAGCCGGGGCAGGGCCGTGGAGCCTCGACGCGCTGCTTGCAGGCCGCCGCGGAACATTGCCGGTCCTCTGAGTGGCGGCAGGGGAGAACGCATCGCGCTACGATCGCTCGATCGTCGAGGGGCCGCTTCGCGCCGCGGTCTGGAAAATCGCGTGGCCGACCATGGTCACGAACGCCTTCAGCGGTCTGGTGGGCATGGTCGATCACGTGCTCGTCGGCCACCTGATCGGCTATCAGGCAAATGCCGCGATCGGTGCAAGCTGGCAGATCCTCCTCGTGGTCATCACGTTCATCTCATCGCTGTTTACGGGGATGAGCGTGCTGGTGGCGCGATTCGCCGGCGCGGGGGACTCCGAGACGGTGGACCGCGTCGTCTATCAGGCGTTCCTGACCGCGGTCGGTCTGTCTGTGGGCATCATGGCGCCGGTGGGCTACTTCGCGTCGCCCTGGCTGCTCGATCTGATCAACGCGGCGCCGGCGGTACAGGCCGAGGCGCTGCCGTACCTGCGAATCCTGTTCGGCTTCTCGAGCGGCATGATGGTGTTCTTCATGCTGGGCGGCGCGCTGCGATCGGCGGGCGACGCGCGCACGCCGATGCTGCTCGGCATCGTGCTGACCGTCCTGAATCTCGTCTTGAACATCGTGCTCATCCGGGGACTCGGGCCGATTCCGTCGTTCGGGACCCGCGGCTCGGCGATGGGGACGTGCATCGCGGGCGGACTCTTGGCGCTCTACGCGGTGTGGAGGCTGTGGACCGGCGGCTGGGTCGTGTCGTTTCCTCGCGGGCGCGGTCTCGGGCCCGATTGGACGATCATCCGTGAGTTGTTCCGCTTCGGCCTGCCGACAGGAATTCAGGGCATCATGATGAACATCGGCGGCGTCTTGATGCTGTCGTTCATCGGGTCGCTGGCACAAAGCGCCGCGGCACAAGCGGTGTTCGCCGTGTCATATGGAGAGCTGTTCTCGCTGATCACCTGGACGTCGGTCGGACTGATGGGGTCGGCGGCGGCGGTCGCGGGACAGAACCTCGGCGCGGGGCACGCGGACCGCGCCGGCCAGGCGGTCCATATCGCGGCGCAGTACGGCGTGACGGTCGCCTCGTTCGTCGGCCTGTTCTTTCTGTTCTTCCCGCGGACGCTGCTCGCGATTTTCGGCATGCACGATCCGGTGGTCGTGGAGATCGGGACCCTGCTGCTGCGCGTCCTGAGCGTGTCGGGGTTGTTCGTTTCCGTCGCGCTCGCATACACCGGCGGGCTGCAGGGAACCGGAGACACGAAGAGTCCGCTCTACATCTCGATCATCTCGCAAATCCTCGTGCCGCTCGGCATCTGCTTCGTCATTCGGGAGACCGGGAAGCTCGATCCGATCGATATCTGGCTGGCGATCCTGGCGGGGCACGTCACGCGGTGCGTCCTGAGTATGCTGCGGTTCCGGCAGGGACAGTGGCGGAACATCGCCGTGACGGTCGGTGGGTCAACGCACTAGTCCGTCAGAGGGACCCGCCGCGCCCGGTCCCAGAGGCCAGGCACTCCCAGCTGCTGCGCGACGCGCTCGAATTCCGGGGCTGGGCCGCGCCACCGCAGATCATCCACCGTACCGACAGGCACGTCCGTCCGGAGTGTGGCCAACGTGCGAAACAGCATCGCCAGCTCACGATTTTGCTGGAGCGCGGCGGCGAGACGCGCGGCGCCGCGGACGGGCACTTCCCATTGCGTGTGGCTGGCGGGGATCCGCTCGAGGTGCGCATAGCGGCCCAGGACTGCTCCCGACGCCTTCTCACCCCACCCGGGAACGCCCGGAAAGCCGTCGGCGGAGTCGCCGACCAGTGCGAGATAATCGGGAATGGAGGCCGGGCTGACGCCGAAGCGTGCGACGACGCCGGCCTCGTCGCGCAGCTCGCGTTTGCGCCGGTCCAGCTGTACGACGCGCTGGCCACGCACGCACTGGCTCAGGTCCTTGTCGGGCGTGCAGATGATCACCTGCTCGACGTCCTTCGACTGGGCGGCGAGTTGCGCGGCCGCGGCGAGCGCGTCATCGGCCTCGAATTCCTCCATCGCCCAGACGACGACTCCCATGGCGCGCAGCGCCTCTTCGAGCGGATGAAACTGCGCCAGCAGCTCGGGCTCGATTCCCTCGCTCGTCTTGTATCCGGCCCAGAGATCGTTGCGAAACGATTCGATCACGTGATCGGTGGCGACGCCGAGGTGCGTGGCGCCGCCCTCCAGCATGCCGAGGACCGATCCCAGAACGCCGATGAGCGCGGCCGCTTCCCGGCCGTTCTTGTCCGTCTGTCGTGGCATCGCATAGAAATGCCGGAACAGCTCGTACGTGCCGTCGAGGAGGTGAACTCTCAAGCCTTGAGGTGTCCGAACAAATCAGCACGCACGCCGGCACTCAGCACCAGGACGTCGGTCCGGCCCATCGCGAGCAGCGGCACCAGCACGAGCAGCGAGAGGCCGCCCGTGAAGAGCGCCTTCACGAACGGCGACACGATCACCGGCGGGTCGCGCGGGGCGGCGGCAGGCCGCGACGCCGGTGCTCTGCCCGCGGTAGCGAGCTGGCTTTTCATTTCGTCGTGGTTTGCTGGCGGCGCAGGTCGAGCGTGAGCTGATCGCGCAATGCGCCGATCGCTCTGCCGCGAATGTTGAGGATGCCGCCCGGAAGGTTGTCGAAGCGATAGCGGCGCAACACCACGAGGTAGATCCCGGGATCCCGATCGACGACGGCCGTCAGGTCTACGGCCGCCTCGAAGTAATGGTTCGCATAAATCTGTTTTGAGGCGGCCAGGGTCATGCGGGGCAGCTCCGGCGGCGTGAACACGACCAGGTGCGTGACGCTCAGAATTGGGCGCAGGTGGGGCATCACGTCTTCCGACCAGAAGAACACCTCCGCGGCACCGGCAGGGAGCACACCGTGTGGGTAGCTGGTGAAATAGTCTCGCAGCGACGGTACCGTTTGATAGATGTAGGGCGATTCGGCGAACTGCGCGGCAAACGCGTCACTCGCGCGCATGTTCATGTTGCCGCGATCGTCATAGATCGCCATCGCCGAGTCGCCGCGCTGGCGGTAGTCGGTGACGTACTCGACGAGCCGGCGGCGCGCGTAGGCGTTCAGCTGGGCCTGGAGGTCGGACGGGGACGCCGACCAGTTCATCTCGTCGTGGATGCGGCGCATGTCGGTGGCCGGGAGCTTCACGACGCAGTCGCCGGGTTTGCAGCTCTTCATCTCCGCCACGTCGCGGCTGTTGACCGTCACCGCGGCGACGTCCCCGTCCACGGCGGGACTGCTGAAGAATCCCAATTGCGTGCGGTTGGGGGTACGCAGCGACGTGGGAAAATCGCGTAACGCGCGCAGGTACGGCTCGCGCCCTAGGGCCGAGGTAATGATCCCGAACAGGGCGACATCGCGGCGGTCCCGCGTCTCCAGCACCTTCACGACCGGCTCGCCGCGCTCGACGGCGGCGAGCTGCCGGGCATCGAACCCGATGCTTTGCTGGAGAAACGTGGTCAGTTGTGGTGGCGCAGTCGCCTGGAGCAGCAGGAGCAAGGGCAGCATACGTCTCTCCGTTAAATCAGTGAGTCGATGGGCAAGTGCGAGAAGAATTTGGCGCCGAGCGGGCGCCAGAAACCGGCCTTGGGTTCATTGGTGAAGCCTCCGGTCCACTCGAGGCCCCCATTTCTGGGCGTGACTTCATACGATAGCTCAGGGCTGGCCCAGTAGTCGAATAACCGGGCGACTTCCTCCGCCAACTCGGGGCTGCTCACGAGGACGCCGACCTCCGTGTTCTGCTCCAGGGAGCGCGGATCGAGGTTCACCGAGCCGATAAACACCGACGTTCGATCGAACACGAACGTCTTGCCGTGCAGGCTGG
>Ga0137415_10007172_pt1 | contig 11050 bp, 11 predicted proteins | sample CZODoug3_1_1_16f_FD_183082 | JGI IMG/M metagenome (GOLD analysis project Ga0137415, IMG submission 183082) | Vadose zone soil fungal communities from Angelo Coast Range Reserve, California, USA - CZODoug3_1_1_16fungal (Hybrid Assembly) | ecosystem: Environmental > Terrestrial > Soil > Vadose...
ATCAGGCGGCTTTCTCGCCTTTGACCTGGAGGAGGAAATCGATGCGCTCGGCGTGCTCGTTGACGAATTTGCGATAGGTCTCCTTGTCGGCGGCGGTGTGGCGGTCGAGCGTGCGCTCGATGTGCTCTTTGCCGTAGACCGGCTCCATATCGCGGAGCGCCTGCTTGATCCATTCCACGTGCCACTTCTCGTCGCGCATGATGCGCTGGAGGGTGCGCTTCACCGGGGTGGGCGTACCGGGGACCCGCAGGTGTTTGGCATAGGTGTTCAGGATGCGCTTCTCGAAGGCCTGGGTGATGCTCAGGATCTCCATGAAGTTGGTGGGCGGTCCCGCCGTCTTCAGGTAATCGTCCTGGTAGGCGTCATTCAATTTCAGGGGCTGGACGCTCAGGCTCTCCATGCACTCGGTGAACCAGCGGGCGTGCTGCGCCTCGTCGGCGAAATGCATGGTCAGATCGGCCTGTACGGGCCCCGGGCGCTGCATCTTGGCCACGCGCCCGAAGAACATGGCGCCCTGGATCTCGGAGGCGCGATAGTAACTGAGGAGCCAGCGCTCATTTTCAGACAGCATATTGGCGGGTCCTTTCCGGATGGTTTGCAACGGGGGTGATCTTCGGGCTGTGGCGGCCCCACTTGGTGTCGATGAGGTTCTCCACCGTGCGCGCGAGTTGGGCTCGGTAGTTCGGTGGTTGGTAGTCGCCCAATTCCGCCTGCATGCGGGTGTTCGAGAGGGTCTTGTGCACGTAGAGCTGGCGCGCGAACGGGGTCATCGACTGCAGCGCTTGGCGGGTCACCGCGCCTGCGAAGGTGTCGACGGTCTCTGCGAGGATCTCGAACGATTCGTCGTCGGTGAAGAGCGGGCGCAGGATGCGCTTTCGGCGGAACTCCTCGTTGGCCTCGTAGATGTCGAAGACCTGCGAAATGAGCTCGCCCAAGGTCGGGTTGTGCTCCCGCTCGTGCGCCACGTGGTAAATGCCTTTGGCGCTCTTGCTGCGGACGAGACGGAAGACCGAACGAGTGACGAAGTCGCCGGCGACCAGGTACACCGGCGTGTCGAGCTTGCCCGGCACCAGCGACAGCAAGCCATAGAAGTAGAGCTTCAGGGTGTTGTGAAACGCGTTGAATTGCGTGACCTGCCCCGTGTCGCCATCGGCGAACAAAGTAGCGATTCGAATGATGCGCAAGGGAAGGTGCGAATAGGCTTCGAGCGCCGAGGTCTCCGCAGCCCACTTGCTCCACTCGTAGTGATTCGCGAACCCGTGATCCTGGCGCGCTGGAACTTCGCTCACCGTGCCCGGCAAGAGCCCGCACGAGTACACGGTGCTGAGCAGGCCGAACGACTCGAGCTTCGGGCAGCGGTCGGCAAAGGCGAGCAGCTTCTTCGCCCCTTCGACATTGACCGATTCGGCCAGCGGCCTTTCGACATTGAACCGCGTGACGGCAGCCGCGTGCACGATGGCCGTAATGCCTTTGGGATCGACTTCGGCGAACGGCGCTTCTCCGGTGATGTCGTCGTGCACGTAGGAGACGCGCCGCAGGTCGACGCCCCAGAGGCCCAGGGCCACGGCGTTGCGCTTGTTTTCTGCTTCTTCAGCGTCGCGCGCGCGCAGGACCAAGGTGACCTGCGCGTCGGTCTCTTCGAGGTACGCGCGGGCCGTGCGCAATCCCACGTACCCGTCGCCGCCGGTAATCAAAATATGCTCGCTCATGCGTCACCTGCCAGCGCGACCGGAGCCGACGCGGTGCGCGCGCCCTTGGGGAACGACGCCGGAAAGCTCGGCCAACGGTTGGCATCGAGTCCGTGTTGCGCGACCACGGCGTGGAGCCAGCGCTCGATGCCAAAGGCCACGCACCCGCTGAACGAAGGCGCGCCCTGCCGCGAAAGGCCAAAGGTGTGACCGAAGTGGTCCTGATGAAGGTTCACCGAGGCGATGGCCAGATCTCCGCCGAATATCGCCTCGGTCTTCGTCGGATTGACCCTTTGAGCGATGTATTTCGCATTCTTCGACGGCTGAAAGAACGGATCGGTGGCTGCGGTCCAGGCCACCTCGAGACCGACCGCGGAAAGCAGCGTGTCGACCTGGGCCGAGCACGCGGTCAAGAACGACTTGACCTCGTCCAGCGTCCCCACGCACACGATTTCGCGCATGTTGAAGCCCCATTGGCGCCGGAGCGGCTCGTAATATTGCTCCCGACGAAAGCAGGTATTACGTGTGGTGTAGTAGCGCGGCCTATCGAACGAGCGGCTTTGCTCGTGAATGTAGATATGATAGCAAGCCGCCGGCGTGAGCACTTCACGCACCGGACGCGTCTTGGTGAGCTGCACCTCCCCTCCGGGCCCGAGGGGCTCGCGGGCGAAGTGCTCCAGGTTGGCCTCCTCGGGGTCGAGCGACACGGGAAAGCTCACCAGGTGCGGAAAGGAGCGGAAATAATCGAGCTTTTGGAGCTCGACCGCGGATATGAAAGTAGGAAATCGGTATTCCAGTGCGTTCCAGGCGCGCGCCAGGGCGACGAAGCTCTGATCGACGCGGGCTTCGAGCTCCAGCAATTTGCCGGATAGAACCGACTGTCCGCTCTCTTGCCAACCGAGGCCGAGAGCATTCAACGCTGTCACATCGACGATGGAATTCATTCGTCACTCCGGCAGAAAACGCGCGTAAATGGTTCGTAGGTCGCGTAGATCGCCAGCCTTCAGGTTGGCGAGATCGATGGGCTCCTGCCGCAAGCTCTCGAGCAGGAGAAGCAAGTCGGGCACGAGGAGCGAGGTGATGTGCCGCGCCTCGAGAAGAGGCGTGGTGTCGGTGAGCGATGCTTCGCTGAGATCTTTCGCATGGAGAAGAACCCAATTGCGGACTTCTTCGCGCGCGGTCGTGGCCAACGTCGTCATAGAGCCATCACCTCGGGCAATGCGCTGATTTGCGCGAAAAACGTCTTGCACTTCTCACTCATGGCGGCGCGCCTTGCGACGCTCGCCGGGTGCTCCCAAGCGAGGCTCTGGAGCTGCCACGGGTTGCATTTCGAGACACGCCCGTGCAATGCGGTCTCCAGCCCCGCGTCGCGGTAGACGTCCGGATTGTAATACTCCCTCCAGCTCACCAAGAAAAAGCGCTGCAGATATTCGATGATGGCGCGCCGTTCCTCCTCGGGCCACGACCGCTGGCCTGCCGCCCAGAGGTCGGCGCAAATGTGGCGCCCGAAGGCCAGATGGCGCGCCTCCTCGATGTGGTGATTGTGATTGATGGCCACGGCCAGCGGATGCAGGCGCGTGTCCTTGCTCATGGCCAAGTTGAAGCGGTCGACGATTTCTTCGAAGACCAGGACCTTGGCAAAGAACAGAAAATCGCCCTGCTCGGGGTGCTCGGGGCTCGACGGCTCGCCCAGGGCGAACACCTTGCGATCGGGATAAATCTTCTTTCCGTAGCGCTCGCAGAAGGTGCCGAAGAGCACGGAGTGCTTGTTTTCTTCGTCCAAGAAATGATGCAGATAGGGGGACATGGTGCGCGAGCGCGGGCCGTAGAGGCGCAACGCGAGACCTTGCATCAGGGCCGATTCGCCGTGGATGTTCAGGCTGAAGAAGTTGACGGCCTCGTGGAAGGCGAGGCGCTTTTGGGCGCGCTCGTCGAGCAGATCCCATGCCTCGGTTCCGTGGAGCGAGCAGAGCTCGGGGGTCATGAACCACTGGCTCTCGGGCTCCACCGCCTTGGGCCAGGTCACGTATTCGTAGACGTTGTGGAAGTTGCGCCGCGACGATTCGCAGAGTTTGTCGACGAGCCGGTCCAGGGAGTCCATATCAAACTGCCTCCAGAATCGTGCATTGCCAATTCATTCCGTAGCCAGCCATCAAGAGGAGGAGCCGCTCGCCCGGCTTCACGTTGCCGGAGTCGATCAGGCTCTTCAGGTTCACCACGTTGTCGCCGCTGATGATGTGACCGCAGGAGGGCAAGGTCGGGCACCACACGCGGTCCATGCCGATCTTGAACATGCGCGAAAGCACCTTCCACGCGGTGATGGCGGTGTTCTGAGGCACCACCCAGTCAATTTGGTCGGCGCGCAGCCCCGAGCTGGCGAGGGTCTCGGTGATCACGCGGTGGGTGTAGGAAAAGTAATTACCCACCGTTTCGTCGTCGGACGCGATGACCATGGCGCCGTTGGTGATCTGTCCCGTTCCCACGATGCGAAAGCCGCGAGGCTCGGTGGTGACCACCACGGCCGCCGCGCCGTCGGAGATGAGGTTGTACGCTTGTTCGTAGATGGCGCCCTCGGGGAAGCGGTCAGACGTGATGCACAGAATGCGCTGGGTGGCAGGCTCCGCGGCGACGAGCGCGCGCGCGATGCGCAGACTGCCCAGCATGCTGGTGCACGCCTGTTGATTGATCCCGATGACCTGCGCGGCATCTTGTTGCAGATATGCCTGAAGGCGGCTCGCGGGATAGTCCATCAGGTACTTCACGTCGCGCGATTCGCGATAGAGCGACTCGGGACCGACGTTTCCATTTTGCGGCAGGCAGGTGGCGTAGATGATGGCGTCCAGCGCGCCGAGCTCTTTCACGATGGGCTCGACGGCAGCGCGCGCCAGATCGAAGGCCGTGGTCTGCGAACCGGCGATGCAGTGCCGCTCGAAGCCTGCGCCGCGCAAGCCGGCGACGTCGGTGACCGTGCGCCCGGCGGACACGCTCTCTTCGACGGTGTGCGTATGCTCGCCCAGCGCGTAGCTGGGCAGGGTGACGTAGGCCTCTCTCATGCCGCTACCCGCCCCGGCCCTGGTTCGTTCGCCGCCAGCCTGCCGACACCGGGCACCAGGCGGCCCGTCTTGGTCATGTAGATACGGTATTCGTCACCCAACTTCGAAGTGAGCAATCGCTTTTCCTCGCGGCGCGCTGTGAGCGAGAGGGCGACGACCGCGTAGCCGAACGCGCCAAGCGTGCCGATATGCGGGAATGCCAGGAAGGCTCCGATCTGCGTCACCAGAAAGGAGACATAGAATGGATGTCGAACGTACTTGTACGGGCCCCAATTCACGATGGATGCCGGGGCGTCGTCGTTCTGGTGCCAGAGCGCCAGGGGTACGCGGTGACTTCCCACGGTCCAACCAATCATGACCATGGAACCGAGCACGGCGAGGGACGCCGCGGTGGACAGCGCATCGTCGGGCAGGCCCGACCAGCGCGCGAAATAACCATAACGACCGGCGATGACCGCCAGGGCGCTCAGGAAAAATGGCATTCCCGTGAGCCACCAGCGGAAATTGAAGCTTCCGTCGCGCCGGAAAAAGACGAAAGGCAGGACGCCGATGAAAACCAAATTGGCAAGAACGATGGTGAACATTTCGTGTGTCATGAGTCAGCTCCGACGCGGGGTCGATTGGTGGATACGACGATTGAACATCCGAGCGATATCGAGCGGCGCGCGCTGCACTCGATTCGCGCTGACCAAGAGACGATAGCGACGGATCGACCTGCGTCAACGTCCGCAGCACCGCCTGCGGCATCAAATGAAAACGAGATCGCGAATGTCGGTCGAACGGACGACACCGCTGATGTTCGTCGTCGGTTTCGTTTCCACATGGGAATGAGGGCCGCGTCGCGCATTTTTGGAAGCGAATGAACTCCGTAGCACGAAGGTGCGAATGGCGCGTGCGCGTGCTTTGGTAGTGCCTATAGTTCGATTACGAACTAGTTCCTCCGCGCGATTCGGAACGAGGAACGAAGGAGAGGAGAGTCATGAAGGACCGGGTATTGAAGGTCTTCGAAGCGGTGGGGTGGGTGGTGCTCGTGCTCTTGTCCCTCGTCGGGGTGGCGGGCTCGGTCATGCATCTCCTCGACACGAGCATCCACGTCGGCGATCTGGAGAGCGTGCAGCGCACCACGGTGAAGCTCTATGGAACGGACTTCACCCCACATTGGTACGACTTTCGAAAGATCACCCCGGTGCGCGTGGCGCACATGGCGCCCGGGCTCATTTGGATGATCTTCGCACCGTTGCAGCTGGTCCGGCGCATTCGCACGGCCATGCCGCGTTTTCACCGCTGGGTGGGCCGCGTGACCGTGACCATGACTTTCATCTTGATTCCGTCGGGCATCATCTTCGCGGCGTTTCATCCGTTCGCAGGGGCGTTCGTGGAGATGGTGCCCGTTTCGTTCTTCACGGTCATTTATGTGACGTCCGTCGTTTTGGGCGTGAAGGCGGCACGGCAGAAGAACTTCATCGCGCACCGCGAGTGGATGATCCGCGCGTTTTCCATCGGGATCGGGATTTCCTCCGTGCGTCTGTGGTTCGTTCTCTTTTTGCATACGACGGGCATGCGGGGTCAGGACTTCTTCGCGACCGCCTTCTGGATCGCGTTCGGCCTGAACCTGCTCATCGCGGAGTTGTGGATCAACGTCACGCGAAGCACGGCGCGCGCGCGCATCACGGCCCCGCGGGCGACCTCACGCATTCTGGTACCGTCGCAGCCCGTGCCGGATCTGACGGTGCCCGCCATGCAGACGTCGATTCACGAGGCCAGGCAATGAAAGCCGCGGCGCTCGGGCACGATTTGGTCGACGCACCGCCGCGAACGACCACCCTCGCGCGCGTGCAGGCCGCATCGGGCCTCGCATTCTTCGCATTTGCCAGCGTTCACTTCGTGAACACCATGCTCGCCGCCGTGAGCCGTGAGCTCTACGACGGATTCCAATCGCGCGCGCGAATCCTCTACCAGCACCCGATTGTCGAAATCGCGCTATTCGCCACCTTGTTCGTGCACATTGCCACCGGAGTCCTATCCGCGCGTCGTTTCCCCGTTGTTTCGTCGAGCGGGGAGGGCCGGGATGGGGGGGAGCAACCATCCCATCGTTGGCACCGCTACGCGGGCCGCGCCCTCGCAATCGTCATTCTCGGCCACGTCGCCGCAACCCGCGGGCCGTCTCTCCTGGCCGGCGTGCACCCGGGCTTCATCGGAATTGCATACACCATCATGAAATGGCCCGCCGTCTCCTATCCCTATTTCGCTGCGCTGATCGCATGCGGAATATTTCATGGCGGTTACGGGGCATGGAAGGCCGTAGGCACCTTGCAAGGGAAAGGCGAAGCCTCGCCTCTCCCCAAGAGCCCCTTTGCGGGCCGCGCCATCTTGGTCGTGGCCCTGGTGCTGGCCGTTGGTCTCTCCTGGCTCGGGATCCTCGGACTGGGCGGTCGCCTTTACGCCATCGAGGACCCCGGGCGCAGTCGTTTCGCGGTGCTGGTCGAGGGCCTTTTGTCGCATTCGGAAAAGTGAGGTAAACCCGTGTCAACGATTCAAAATGAAGATCAGCGTGTCCTGCGTGGAGTTTCTCGGGGACTTGGTGCGTCGCGCGTTCCGTCGGTCCGCACGGTCATCGAGGCCTTGGATACGATGTCGACCGAGCAAGAGCGCGGATTCACCTTTTACGATCGCGAGCTGAATCCGTCTTTTTTGTCATACGCGCGCGTGGTCCGTGAGGCCCGTCGCAGGGGCCGCTATCTTCGGTCGCTCGGGGTGCGCCCCGGTGCCCGGGTAGCCCTCATCATTTCGGAGAATTCAGACTTCGTGCTTACCTTCTACGGGGCGATTACGGCCGGGCTGGTTCCCGTTCCGATGGCCCCGCCTCTCGGTCCGCGGCAGCGCGGCTACGCCGAAACGGTGGTGGGCATTCTCCAGGCGTCCGGCGCGGAAATGCTGGTGACCAGCGAGCTGCTCGCGCCCTTCGTCGAGCCTCTGCGACAAGCCGTTCCCAAACTTCGCTACGTGACCTTCGTGCAGTCCATGCGTGAAAACATCGACCAAGAATTCCTCGAATGGGACGAGCCCTTCACCACCCAGCCGGACGATGTTTGCTTTTTGCAATTCACCTCCGGCTCGACCTCCCGGCCCAAAGGGGTGATCGTGACCCACGGCAACCTGGTGGCCAATGCGCGCGCGGTCATGGTCGAAGACTTCGTGGTCGACCCTTCCACCGATGTGATGGTGGCCTGGCTCCCGCTCTATCACGATATGGGCCTCATCGGATTCGTGTGCTTCCCGCTCATCGTGGGCGTGAGCAGCGTGCTCTGCCCCACGCTGACATTCATGTTTCGCCCCAATTCGTGGATGCAGCTCGTTCACAAGCACCGTGCGACCATCACCTTCGCACCGAACTTCGCCTACGGGCTGGTGGCACGGCGGCAGAAAGACGTCGCTGGGCTCGACTTGAGCTGCTTGCGCGTGATCGGCTGCGGCGCGGAGCCGATCTTGGCGGATACGCTGCGCCTCTTTGCCAAGACCTTCGAGCCCGCCGGCCTTCCGCCCGAGGCATTGATGCCTGCCTATGGCATGGCCGAGAACACCCTGGCCAACACTTTCGAAGATTACCGTCAACCCTTGCGCACGCTCGTCATCGACCGCGAGCTTTACGAGCAGCACAGCGTCGTGCGTCTTTTGCCTGATGGCAGCGCGCGGCGGTCGCTCGAAATCGTGAGTTGCGGCAAGCCCTTTGCCGGGCACGAAGTGGCGATCATGAACAAGGACGGCGAGCTTCTGGAACCGGGCCATGTCGGCGAAATCGTGCTGCGCGGTCCCAGCGCCACGCGCGGATATTATGGCAACGAGGCGGCCACGCATGAGCTCTATACGCGCGACTGGATGCACACCGGCGATCTCGGCTTCGTGCACGAAGGCAATCTCTACGTGTCGGGGCGCCTCAAGGACGTCATCATCGTCCAGGGGAGGAATTTGTATCCGCAAGACGTGGAATGGGAACTCGAACAAATTCCGGGTTTGCGGCGCGGCGGGGTCGTCGCGTTCGGCGTCCCCCGCGAAGGGGGCGAGCGCGTGGTGATCGTGGCCGAGACCAAAGCGGCTGTCACGGACGAGCTGCGCGAAGCGGTGGAAGCGTGCGTGGCGCAGGTCACCGGCGCGGCGCCGGCAGATGTCCTCTTCGTCAGCCCGAATGTGGTCCCCAAAACCTCGAGCGGTAAAGTGCAACGGCGCAAGACGCGCGCCGCCTATCTCGATGGCTCCCTCTTCCGCGATGCACGCACCCCAAAGACCGCAACCCCCGAGCGCGCCATCCCCGCCGACGCCGAGTGACTCAACCCTCTCTCCCTGCGTGCTTCCGTGGTGAATCTCTTCTTGCTCGATACGCGTGCACCCGGCATCACCGTGCCGACGCACGCATTCGTTCGAGCTTGCCTCGCCGCATGCTCATCCCATGACCCGGCCGCCTTCGTTTTTGCCCGCGGTCCGTTGGGCAAACCGGAGATTCGTGCGCCGCGCGACGCCGAGCCCTTGCACTTCAATGTCTCGAAAACGCACGAGCTCGTGGTCTGCGCCGTCGCGCGCGGACACGGGCTCGGTGTGGACGTGGAGTACCTCACTCGAAATGTGCGCATGCTCGACATCGCACATCGATATTTCGCGCCCGAGGAGGCCCGCGCACTCGCACGGCTCCCCTGCCCCGTTCGCGCGTTTCACGCGCTCTGGACGCTGAAGGAGGCTTACGCCAAGGGACTCGGGCTGGGCCTGACCATGCCGCTCGACCGTTGCACGTTCGACATCGCATCCGATGGCCAAGTGGACACACGAAAGACCCCTTGCGGCGATTGGCAATTTGGTCTTTGGACGCCCACGCCCGAGCATGTATTGGCGCTGGCGCTGCCTTGCGAAGCAGGCCCCATCGACGTTCGTTTCCACCGCTTCAAGCTGCAGGCGATGCCGAAGAACGCCGACCATCCGTGGACAATCGCGCCCGCGCCCCGAGCTCCGATGGAAGCTCGATGGTGAACGTGCTCCCGCAACCGGGCGCAGAGCGGACCGAGATCTCCCCCGCATGCGCGTGGACCAGTTTCTTGACGATGGCCAAACCGAGGCCCGTGCCCTCGGAGCGCGTCGTGAAGAATGGCTCGAAGATGCGCGCGAGATCCTGCGAGGCAATGCCGCGCCCGCAGTCGATGACGTCGATGGCCACGCGGTCATCCCCGACGGCGCGCGCTTGCAGGCGAATGCCCTCGCCCGATGGCGACGCGTCGGCCGCGTTGTCGACCAGGTTTTCGATAGCCTGCCGCAAGCGCGCGGCATCGGCGCGGACGGGCGAAAGGTCCCGCGCGGGAAACGAAAGATCGAGCCGCAACTTGCGCGCATCGAGCTGCGGTCCCAGGCCGCGCGCGGTCTCCTCGATGAGTTGCACCACGTCGACTTCGATGGGCTGCAATTGCACGGGCTTCGCGTAATCGAGAATCTCGGACACGTAGCGTCCCATGCGCGTGAGCTCCTCCAGCGCGATATCGGCGCATTCCGTGTCGTCGGCCGAAAGCGCGGCCTGGCTGCGAATCATCTGCAGATTGAGCCGCACGCTGGTCAGGGGGGTGCGGATATCGTGCGCGATGGCGGCGGCGAACGAGCCCAAGGTCGCGAGCTGGCGCGATTCCTCGAGCTCGCGTTGAAGATCGAAGGCGCGCTTGTAGAGTGCATGGTGCGCGAGCTTGCTCGCCAGGTTGTCGGCCAAGGCCACCGCCGTCGCGATGGTCTCGCGATCGATTTCGCCGCCGTACAGGACGAGGGCGCCGAGGATCTTCCTCTCGAAGCGGGCTGGGACCAGGAGGTCTATCCCCAAGTCGACGAATGCGCGCGCCGGGAGCTCGGGTAGCTGCGCGAGATCGAAGCGGTGAAGCGCGGGGGCGGGCGAGGTTTCGAGATGGTTTGTCAGGATGGGCGGGAGGGTTGGCGGGCGATCGCCATCTTGCTCCCCCGGTATTCCGTCCGAGCTCGGCGCTCCCCCCCACCTCTGCTCCCCCCCGGGGGGGCGCCCTCCCCGCTCCACCAGAGAAGGCGGGGAGGGAGGTAAGAATGCGGAGCGGCCTCCACTGAGGGTCTCCAAGGCGTCGCGCGTGAGTTGGCAGAGGGCGGCGGGATCGACCAGCGTCGCGGTTTCGCGAAGGAGACGCTCGAGCACGACCTGACGAACGACGCGGCGCGGATCGATGGGCGAGAGGATCGCCTGCGTCAGATGCGGGATCGCGCGACGCGCCAGGAACCACGCAAAAAGCGGAAGAAGCGCGATGCCCACGAGCCAAGAAC
>Ga0137415_10007174_pt1 | contig 11049 bp, 6 predicted proteins | sample CZODoug3_1_1_16f_FD_183082 | JGI IMG/M metagenome (GOLD analysis project Ga0137415, IMG submission 183082) | Vadose zone soil fungal communities from Angelo Coast Range Reserve, California, USA - CZODoug3_1_1_16fungal (Hybrid Assembly) | ecosystem: Environmental > Terrestrial > Soil > Vadose...
ACGGAAAGGTCCTCTTGCCTGTGGGCACAAAGGTCTCCGGGCAGGTCGCAACGTCAAAACGCACTCACACCAGTTCACAAAGACTCAGTGTCAACATCACTGATGTCCAAGTGGGCGGGCGCTCTCTGCCAATCAAAACCGCCGGGGCCATTGGACTGGAGCAGTCCACGCATAAAACACGACGCGGTGTTTCGGTCTCCACTTACTCGTATCAGGTTCCATCGGGCAGAAGGATAGAATTTCGATTGGCTCAGCTACTCAATCTATGAATCGAGCTAATCGTCTAAAAATTTAGTCACAGCCATTCCCTAAATGAAACAGTTAGGCCTGTTTCTAAAAACTATCACACTCGGGGGCTTGTTGATGCTTTTGCCGGTCGTGCTCACTCTCCTCCTGATTTCAAAGGCCGTGGGCATTATCCGAGACGCTACTACGAAAATCATAAGTCTAATTACTCATCAAGTGCCGGACGCTGTCCATTTCCGATTGTTCTCGCGGTGTTGCTTGTGCTGGCGGTATCTTTCCTTGTCGGACTTATTTTAACCTCGCGAGTCGGCTCCCAACCTAGTCAATGGATCGAGCAGATCATCCTTTTCCGAATACCTGGCTATGCCGCAGTGAAAAACATCGTCTACGGTCTTGGCGACGGCAAAGTAAGTCTGAATTTAAGGTTGCTTTCTTCGTACGACTAACGTCCAGTAGGCCAAGTAACGCTGAAAGTCAGAATGTGCAGGTCAAATAGCGTGCTGCGGACGTTCTTATTTTCGGCGGCAACCAATCAAAGGAGACAAACTTAATGAAACATCTAGGACAAATCGGGATTTCACTGCTCGCCATGGGCGTATTGACCAGCTTTGCCGTGGCGGCCGAAAAGCAAGACGCTACGTTGCGGCTGTCGTTTAAATCGGTCGCAGTAGGTGTCGGCTTCAGCTCGGGGAGCGGAACCCTTACCTACAAGGGCAAAAGTTATCCGGTTAAAGTAAAAGGATTGTCCGTAGGCAAGGTCGGGATTACGAGCTCTTCCGCTTACGGCGAGGTTTTCAACCTCAAGCATCTTCAAGATTTTAACGGGCACTATGATGTCGGTGGTGCGGGCACGCGCGGCGTGACTGTTGGCGCTGGGAAATCCGGCACACTCATGACAAATCAGGCCGGTGTGATCGTCCGCATTTCCTCCACTCAACAGGGCGTTAGTGTCAACGCCACTGGCGGCGGCGTTGATATGCAACTCCAGAAATGACGCGGGTGAGTGGAAAAATCAGAACGGCGTGCAGGTGTATCTTGCTTCCGCATCGAAAGGTGTCGACGTCAGCCTGGGCCGCAGCGGCGTGGACATGAAACTCAAGTGAACGCCTTGGCCACCAAATAAATCCGGTCGCGCCGTCGGTTCACCACAAGGGCCGCGAGCGAGTTAGACAGAATAATTACGCCCATATCTCGTTAGACCTAAAGCGCCGTGACGCTCGAAGCACCACATCTAAAGCAGCCGGTCGAAGCCACTCCCCAACATTGCCGAAGTCATCGGAACGCTCGCAAAGTTGGCAATCCGATAGGTCAAGCGATGCAGCCTGTATCTTTACCTGGATAAATCTTCCCGGTTTCTTATGATGCTCCGATTCTTTCTTCTACAGGTCGCCACACTAGTTTCCCTTTCCTCGTTATACGCGCAGCCTGAAAGTCCGAGCGGAACTGCGGCGCGGCCAAAGGCGATTTACACCCCCGCGCCCGTTTACCAACCCGATTGGGCGAGGCGCGGGCTGGCGGGAAAAGGAGTTGTCCTACTCACGGTCGATAAAGCGACCGGCAAGGTTACCGGTGCGCGCATGCTGCAAAGCACCGGCAATGACCTGCTCGATGGCTCTGCTCTTCAAGCCTATTCGCAGTGGCGCTTCGAACCCGGCACGGTAACGCAGATCCAGATGCCGATTGAATTCAAGCCCGGCCCAAAAGGTATGGCTCCCAAGCGAGCGCCACCGCCGCACCAACCACAAATGCTCTACGTGCTGGTCTTCGTTGCTCTCGTTGTGGGTGTGGTCGCGCTCCTCAGAACAAGAAAGAGATGAAACAATGAAAGTTACATTCTTAGCACCGGCAGTCTAACCATGCGATGCAGCGAACCGCGCCCGCTCCGATGCATAGCTTTCGCGTAGTTAGTTCGTCCAGCGTGCGGCCGCCCGCGTTCTCCGGCTCGGTCGCTGATCTTGTGTCTCGTTAGGCGATTCTTCGCGTCCCCGTGAGAACGACGACTTTATTCTTTGTGTTTTCAGTGCTCCTTCTCGCTGGCTGTGCATCCGATCGCTCGTCGGAGCAGCACCCGTCTAACCAGAGATTCTTCGATTCTCCGGACGTTGGCGGCCTTCATTAGCTCGATTTTGGAGATCCGAACGCCGACCCACATTGCCGGCCTTGCGCTTGCCCTTTGGACGGAAAGCTTCGGAACTCAAGACCCGCGCCTTGCCCTCTCATATATATAGAGAGAGCTTTTTCCCGACCGCAGAACAGTTCGTCGGGTAGGGACACCGCGCCGGAGACTGCCATGAGCTTTTGGAACGGGTCGTCCTGACCATCGACGTCACGTTGCATCTGGCTTGAGGCAGATCTTGCAGCGCTCATAAGACGAAGATCTCATATAATGTATGTGTCTCATGGTAATCCAAGCCCGCAGCACAATTCCATCCGTCGCTCCCGTTACGGCTTCCGTGGCATGCGCGCTTCTGATAATCAGAGTCCTGTGATGTGGGAGAACGGATGTCGAACCACGGGCCTACCTCATGAGAAGGCCGACCGGGTCGTTCGCGGCCCAAGGATGGCCTGCTTTTTGGTGGCCCTTTTGGTTGTGCTGACCGCGGTCGGCGCGGCAGGGAGCGAGCCGAAGCGCGTGTTAGTCGTTCATTCTTTCGGAAGCGTCGCGCCGCCATTCACCACTCATTCGGTCGCTTTTGAGACCGAATTGGTCGAGAAGATGGGAGAACGCGTTGATCTCGACGAAGTCTCCCTGGATATGGCGCGCTACGCAGATCCAAACCTGCAGGAGGCCCTCGTCGAGTACCTGCAAAAACGGCAGGCACACTGGCAACCGGACTTAGTAGTGCCAATCGGGTCACCCGCAGGTGTCTTCGTGGAGCAATACCGGGACCGCCTGTTTCCAGAAACTCCCATCCTTTACACCGGAATGGATCGCCGGCGCTTATCTCCCCATGCGCTGGAGAGAAACGCCGCTTTCATTGGTGAAAATTTTGATGGGCCCGGTTTCATCGAGGATATTCTGCAGATCGCCCCGGCTACGAAGAACATCGCGATCGTGATCGGCGCGTCGGCGGTTGAGCAGTATTGGGCAACCGCATTTCGCAAGGAGTTTGAGCCGTTTACGAATCGCATCAATTTCATCTGGCTCAATGACCTGTCATTGGATCAGATGCTGGAGAAGACCAGAGCGTTGCCTCCGGATTCCTACATTTTTCTTATCCTACTTCTGCGCGATGCCACGGGAGTGACGCACAATGCGGACGAGGCACTGCAACGGATTCATGCGGTCGCGAATGCGCCGATCAACGGCATATTTCAGCATCAACTCGGCTTGGGAATTGTCGGCGGCCGGCTCTATCAGGCCGAGCTTGAAGGAATCGAATCGGCGCGCACCGCAGTTCGCATTTTGCATGGCGAACCGGCCTCGAGTTTCCCGCCCAAGATCGTGGGCCCCCTTTCCCCCCGGTATGACTGGCGCGAGCTGCAGCGATGGAAGATAGATGAAAAACTCCTTCCGCCGGGGAGCACTGTCCTTTATCGGACGCCAGGTCTCTGGGAACAGCATCGCGCCTTAATCATAGGTGGCATTTCCATCTGCGTCGTCGAGACGCTGCTTATTGCCGGCTTGGTCGTTAATCGGATCCGACGCCGGCACGCCGAACTTTCGTTGAGCGAGAGCGAAGACCGCGTGGCTCTCGCGGCCGACGCGGCCCAGTTGGGAGTGTGGGAGATAGATGCAGCGACGAATAAGGTCTGGGTCTCGGACAAAGTGCGTGATTTATTTCAAATCACTCCCGGAACAGACGTCGATTACGCGGCATTCCATGAGCGGGTGCATCCGGATGATCGGCCATTACGCGATTCCGCGATAAAGCGAGCGATCGAAACAAAGGACGGCTACGAAATTGAGTATCGTATCCTACTGCCGGATGGAACGGTGCGCTGGATCAGCGGGCGCGCGCGCTGTATGAGCGATGGCGACGGGAGATCAACCCGGCTTCTGGGGGTTTCAATGGACGTCACTGAGCGCAAGCAAGCCGAGAATGAGGCGATGGAGCAGCGCAATGAATTGTTTCACCTCTCGCGTGTGGCATCACTTGGCCAGTTGTCCAGTTCCCTGGCGCATGAGCTAAACCAGCCTCTGGGCATCATCCTGAGCAATGCGCAGGCAGCCCAGCATATGCTGGCCGGCGATAACCCGGACATCCCGGAACTGCAGGAGATTCTTGCCGATATCGTCGGCGAGGATCTTCGTGCTGGAGAGGTGATCACGCGGTTGCGTGCCTTGCTCCAACGGGGGGAAACACGGCTTCTGCCAGTGGCACTCAATGGGGTCATCGAAGATGTGTTGCACCTGCTCCGAAGCGACCTGGTCGCACGTGGCGTAACCGTTCGGACTACGTTCGCCGAAGGGCTGCCCGACGTTGCGGGCGATAAGGTGCAACTTCAACAAGTCGTGCTTAACATTATCACCAATGCATGTGATGCAATGGCGGAGAATTTGCAAAAGGATCGAATACTCAGGATTTCCACCAATCTGCAGTCGGACTCTGTGCGCGTGTCGATAGAGGACCAGGGCCGCGGAGCGCCGGGTGGCGATGTCAGCCGGATTTTCCAGCCATTCTTCACCACGAAAAGTCATGGCCTAGGCATCGGACTGTCCATTTGCCGGTCGATCATCGCGGCACATCAGGGACGCGTTTGGGCGGAGTCCAATGGGACACGCGGCACCACTCTTCACCTGCAACTGCAAGTCATCGCGCCCGCTGCGTCATGAGCAATCCCACGGTTTATCTCCTGGATGACGAGCCCGGCATGGTCAAGGCGGTCACGCGTCTGCTGCGTGCCAGGGGATTTGAGGTGCAGGGATTCACCACGCCGGCCAGCTTTCTCGATGCCTACCGCCCCGGATCAGACAGTTGCCTGATTCTCGATGTGGCCATGCCTGAATTGGACGGCCTTTGTCTGCAAAGACAACTCACGCACGATGGCATCCTTCTGCCGATCGTTTTCCTTACCGGTCGTGGCGACATCCCCATGAGCGTCCGGGCGATGAAAGCAGGGGCCGTGGATTTCCTGACCAAGCCGGTTAAGGATACCGATCTTCTGCGCGCGGTCAGGGCCGCGCTTGTCCGTGCTGCAGAGCAACATGAAATCGCCGTCATCTCAGGGCGTCTCTCCCGTCTCACGCCGCGTGAGCGGGAGGTAATGAAACATGTGATTGCTGGAAAGCTGAACAAGCAAATCGCTTTCGACCTCGGAACCGGAGAGCAGAACATCAAGATCCACCGTGGACGCGTGATGCATAAAATAGGGATCGAATCTGTAGCCGACCTTGTGCGCATCGCCGAAAAACTCGGCATCGGCCGGAACCGAGACTGACATCACGATCGGAACTGCATTCGTTAGGTTGGCCTCTGTTCCTAACTGTTTAACCAAGGTATAATTGACGGAGGGTCGCGCGCCCCGCCACTGTCATCGCGGAATGACAGACCGCAAAAAAGTCATCGCTGTTCTGGATGATGAGGCCAAGATGCGCCTCGCGCTGGCGCGTCTGCTCAAAACTTATGGTTATGATGTCGCGCCTTTTGAGTCCGGCGATGACTTTCTGAAAGCCGTCCACTCTGATCGTCCAGACTGCATGTTACTGGACCTTCACATGCCCCGACCGACGGGGTTCGATGTGCTTGCATCGATATCTTCCATGCACAACCCAATGCCGGTCATTGTTATCACCGGCCACGATGAGCCCGGCTATGCCGAGCGTGTCCGCGGGCTCGGGGCCGCAGACTACCTGCTCAAACCTCTCGACGAATCCGTCCTGATCGACGCGATCCAACGCGCATGCCCGGATGGGTCCCTACCGTCGAATCAGAAATTCTGATCCTGTCTCTATCCACACCACCTTTGGCCATTACTTCACCAACAAAAATCATGTCTAGCCAATCATCCAAAACATCCAAGTCCTCGTCCTGTCATTCCATCGGCATGTTTAGCCCCGGCGAGGCTCGCTACGCATCCGGACAAGCATGGGACCAAAGTCGTATTGATGCGGCAAACACAGCCGCGCAAAATTGGGTCAGTGATTACCGAGGAATGAAGAGCCTCATGTTCTTCAAAGCCTTTAACTCACTACTGAAATGGAAGGAATAAAACCGATGAAAACACCACAGACCAAACCGGCAGACCTCAATGATCTTTTTCGCGCGACCGACGCGCGTGCTCGTGGACGACGAGTCATTCGTCCTCTTTCTCGCGCAAACAAGCGTAACAAGTCATCCAATCACACCACAACTATGTCCCCTCCATCGCCAAAAGCAGCCAAGTCCTCGTCCCGTTATTCCATCGGTATGTTTAGCGCTGGCGAGGCTCGCTGTGATCGCTGGCAGGAATTGGCCCACGCGGGCCAGACCCTTGTCGCGCAATCCTCCTCCGGCGCCTCCACCACGGAAACGCTCGCCACCGTGGAAGCTCTTCTCGCACCTCTCAGCGTTATCGAGACCTTCCGCGCTTACCCCGGGGAGGTAATGATGAGTGCGCTGAAGGATGCGCTGGGCCGGCGTGACTATTCCAGTTTCTCGCGAATCACCAATCGGATCGCGAAGGCAATCATTACCGGCTCCTACCGTCGTTCCGTGAATGCATGGAAGCTGGGTGAAGAAGGCGAGACGGAAGGGAATGACCGCCTGCTCAAGGATTACTTTGACGAGGGCGATCTCACCAAACCGTACTTTGAGGTGCTGATTGTCAGTGATGATCCCACTCCGGAACAGGTGCGCCAGGGACGTGTTGAACTGCGGCAGCTTCGTCGTCCGGAAGACCCGTTCGTGTATGAGGCGGTCACGGTGCCGAGTTTTGAAGAAGGCGTGCTTAGCGTCGTGATGAACGCTGATCTGCAGGCGGTCATCATCAAAGACAACTTCCGCTTCAAGTCCCAATTCGACGCCCCGCTCCTGCGTACCTACCTCGAGCAGCATCTGTCGCAGGAATGCGGTTCGCTCGAACCGAAGGACTACGGAGTGGCTCTAGCCCGCGCCATTGGGAAGATCCGTCCTGAGCTGGACGTTTATCTGATCGTGGATGGTGCCGTGGAAAAGGTGGCGAGCCATCTGGATTCCAAAAACATCCGGCGCATTTTCTACGGGCTCGATGACCTGATGGAGATCCATCTCGCTTTGCTCGAGGGCGTGAACCAGCGCTACGACACGCCGTACTTCAATAACTTAAAGAACTACGCGCGCCGTCCGGTCGGCACGTTCCACGCTCTTCCAGTGGCGCGCGGTAAGTCGGTCTTCAATTCTCATTGGATCCGCGACTTCGGTCACTTCTATGGGGCTAACATCTTCATGGCGGAATCGTCGGCTACGACCGGCGGTCTGGATTCACTTCTCGAACCGACTGGCAATATCAAGACTTCCCAAGACAAAGCAGCCAGGGCCTTTGGTTGTCAGAAGCTCTTCTTCGGAACGAATGGTACTTCTACCTCTAACAAGATCGCGGTGCAGGCCATTGTGCGTCCGGGAGACATCGTCCTGGTAGACCGGAACTGCCACAAGTCTCATCACTATGGTCTCGTGCTTTGCGGCGGTCAGCCGCTCTATGTCGAAGCTTATCCGCTGACCGAGTATTCGATGTATGGCGCGGTGCCGCTGCGCACGATCAAGAAAACACTGCTGGACCTGAAAGCCGAGGGACGGCTCGACCGGGCCCGCATGCTACTACTAACTAACTGTACCTTCGACGGTCACGTCTACAACGTGCAGCGCGTCATGGAGGAAGTGCTCGCGATTAAGCCGGACATTGTCTTTCTGTGGGACGAAGCCTGGTTTGCCTATAACCGCTTCTCGCCCTTCCACCGAATGCGCTCTGGCATGGGTGCCTGCGATGTGTTGCGCGAGCGCTATGCCTCTGAGGCCTACCGCGCCGAGTATGCTGAGTTTAAGAAGAAGCACGGCAAGCTCGATCCGAAGAATCCAAAACTACTCGACACCCACCTCTTGCCAGATCCCGACGCGGTAAAGCTGCGTGTCTATGCTACAACGTCGACGCACAAGTCTCTCTCCTGCTTCCGCCAGGGTTCCTACATCATGGTGAATGACGATTGCTGGGAAAGTACCGAGGCCGCTTTTAAGGAAGCCTTCTTCGCTCATACCAGCACTTCTCCGAACCTTCAGCTGATCGCTTCTCTCGATGTCGCTCGCCGCCAGGCGGAGCTAGAATGCTACGAACTGGTAGGCCGTTCCATCGAACTCTCGCTCATCCTTCGCCGCGAGGTAAACAAGCACCCGCTTATCTCGAAATACTTCACCATAGCGACCAATGCACAGATGGTGCCCGCCCAGTATCGGGCCAGCGGATTGGAAGACTTCCATGCGGAAGGTGTGAGCTGGAAAACAATTTATGACGCATGGGCGAGCGACGAGTTCGTTTTAGATCCTACTCGCATCACTCTCTTGTGCGGCTCGGCCGGTTTCGATGGCACTTCGTTCAAGGGTTTGCTCGCAAGCAAGTTCGACATCCAGCTGAACAAGACCTCGCGTAACAGCGTCCTGCTTCAGACTAACATCAATAACACGCGCAGCGACATTGCCTATCTGATCAAGGTGCTTGCGGACATGTCTCGCGAACTGGACCGCATGCTGGCAAACGATCCGGAAGAGAAAGCGGCTTTTGATGCTCGCGTTAAGAGCCTGGTGACTGACGTGCCAGACCTTCCAAACTTCAGCCGGTTCCACGACGCCTTTCGTGAGAACCCGCGGAGTAAGACAAATGAAGGCGACATGCGCACGCCGTTCTTTCTCGCCTATGACGAGGAGGAGAATTGCACCTATGTGAAACTCCACGGCAAAGAGATTGACGACCTGGTGAAGAGCGGACAGGCCGTTTCGGCAAAATTCGTGATCCCGTATCCCCCGGGCTTTCCGATCATGGTGCCCGGGCAGGTCATCACGCAAGAGACCATCGACTTCATGCGCAAGCTGGATGTGAAAGAGATCCACGGCTACCAGGCCGCCTTAGGCCTGCAGTTGATCAAGCCCGACAAGCTCGGCACAAGACGGAAGAAACCCGGCGCAAAAGGAAAGAAGAACGGGGCAGTCCAGCGTCGGGCTACGACGCACAAGAAATCCTAACGAGTTAAGAAAGGTTACCTACTATGATAGACTGGTTCTTCACTACGCTTAAGACCTATCCGGAGATCGCGATCTTCCTTACGCTTGCGCTCGGTTACTACTTTGGAAAGTTCACGTTCAAGGGCATAGGTCTGGGTGCGGTTACTGCCACTCTGCTTGCCGGCGTCTTAATCGGACAGATTGGGATCACGATCTCGCAACCGCTTAAGGCGACCGTTTTCCTAATGTTCCTCTTCGCGGTGGGCTATGCCGTCGGGCCGCAGTTTGTCCGCGGCGTGGCCAAAGATGGTTTGCCGCAGGCCCTCTTCGCAGTGGTCCAATGTGTCCTTTGCCTGGTGACGCTTGTCGTTGTCGCCAAGTTTGCAGGCTATGACCTGGGCTACGCGGCCGGCCTCTATGCCGGATCACAAACCATCTCCGCTTCAATGGGTCTCGCCACGGACGCCATCAACCGTCTAGGCTTGGCGGCAGACCAGACCAAGGCCCTTCTCGACTCGATGCCAATCGCCTACGCGGTAAGCTACATGTTCGGCACGGTCGGCTCGGCGATCGTCATCGCCGTGTTTGGTCCGGCGCTACTGCGCATCAATCTCCCAGCCGCCTGCAAAGATTACGAGGACAAGCAAGGCGGGGTCAAAGAAATGGGCGGGGCGGGATCTGCCTGGCATAAGTGGGAGTTGCGCGCGTTTCGTGTTCAGCCCGGCGGCAAGGCCGTTGGGCTTCGGGTGGTGGAGGCGGAGGCACTTGTGCCCGACGCCCGCGTCTTCATTCAACGCATCCGCCGTGGCGGGAAGATTGAGGAAGCGACTGCGGACACCGTCCTGCGCGAGGGCGACGTTGTGTCGGTCGTCGGTGCGCGTGAGGTGCTCGTGAACTTGCTCGGAGCCCAGGCTCAGGAAGTCGAGGATCCGGAGCTGTTGAACGTGCCGGTCACAGGCGTGGACGTCTTCGTGACTAGCAAGGCGGTCGACGGCAAGCAGCTTGTCGAGCTGGCGAAGATGCCGGGGGCGCGTGGCGTTTTCCTGCGAAAGATCACACGAGGAGCAACTGCCACGTCAATCCCCATCTTGCCAACCACCACGATTCAGCGCGGCGATCTCCTTACCATTGTTGGTCGCACCGCGGATACGGACGCGGCTACTAAACTCCTCGGCGTCGCGGACCGTGCGACCGATGTTACTGACGTCGCCTTCGTGGGTGCCTTCATTGTAATCGGTGCGCTGATAGGCTCGCTCGTCTTCAAAGTGAAAGGAGCACCGATCACGCTATCCACGGCTGGCGGCGCGCTCATCGCCGGCATCGTGGGCGGCTGGCTGCGCTCAATCCGTCCGACTTTCGGACGCATCCCAACGCCCACCGTCTGGTTCATGAACTCAGTCGGCCTCAATATCTTCATCGCCATTGTCGGAATCTCCGCCGGTCCTGGGTTCGTTAACGGCCTGAAGACGCAAGGCATCGGTCTGTTTCTGTGGGGCGCCGTCGCGACCACCGTTCCCTTGATCCTTGGAATGTTTATCGCCAAATATCTGTTCCGCTTCCACGACGCGCTCACGCTCGGGATCGTCTCCGGCGCGCGCACGACAACGGCGTCGTTAGGTCTCGTCTGCGATATAGGCAAGAGCCAGGTGCCCGCCTTGGGTTACACCGTCACCTACGCCGTCGGCAACACCCT
>Ga0137415_10007175_pt1 | contig 11048 bp, 10 predicted proteins | sample CZODoug3_1_1_16f_FD_183082 | JGI IMG/M metagenome (GOLD analysis project Ga0137415, IMG submission 183082) | Vadose zone soil fungal communities from Angelo Coast Range Reserve, California, USA - CZODoug3_1_1_16fungal (Hybrid Assembly) | ecosystem: Environmental > Terrestrial > Soil > Vadose...
GCATGACCCCGAGACAGAGGAGACCCCATCAGCACAGAGACGCGCATCAACGACCGCATCCGCGTACCCGAGGTCCGTTTGGTCGGGCCCAACGGCGAGCAGGTCGGTATCGTGCGCATCGAAGACGCCCTGCGCCTGGCGCGGGAAGCCGATCTAGACCTGGTCGAAGTTGCCGCGCAAGCACGGCCACCGGTCTGCAAGCTCATGGACTACGGCAAGTTCAAGTACGAGAGCGCGCAGAAAGCCCGCGAGTCCCGACGCAACCAGCAGCTGACCGTCATCAAGGAGCAGAAGCTCCGCCCGAAGATCGACACCCATGACTACGAAACGAAGAGGGGCCACGTGCGCCGCTTCCTCGAGCATGGCAACAAGGTCAAGGTGACGATCATGTTTCGGGGGCGGGAGCAGTCCCGACCGGAGCTCGGTTACCGGCTGCTGCAGCGCCTCGCCGAGGACATCAGCGATCTCGGTGTCGTGGAGGCCGCGCCCAAGCAGGACGGCCGGAACATGACCATGGTGATTGCACCGCACAAGAACAAGGCGAAGGTCAGGCCCGCCGCCGCGGCCACCGACGCCTCGGTGGCCAGCGACTCCTGAGTCAGCCAGCGCCCTGCCCCACCGGCCACCTCACCGAACGACGAAGGATCTCTCATGCCCAAGAACAAATCCCACAGCGGGATCAAGAAGCGCATCAAGGTCACCAGCACCGGCAAGCTGCTGCGGCAGAAGGCCGGGCTGCGCCACCGGCTCGAGGTCAAGTCCAGCGAGCACACCCGTCGGCTGTCCGGTACGACCACCGTGGCGCCCGCCGACGCCAAGCGGGTCCGCAAGCTGCTGGGCCTGTAGCGCTCGCCGCACCGACCCCAACCCGAAGCCGGCGGCGGCGAACCGCCCCATGATCGAATGAGGATACTTCAGTGGCACGCGTGAAGCGGGCGGTCAACGCCCATAAGAAGCGCCGGACGACCTTGGAGCTGGCCAGTGGCTACCGGGGCCAGCGGTCCCGGCTGTACCGCAAGGCCAAGGAGCAGATGCTCCACTCGCTCAACTACGCCTATCGGGACCGCCGCGCCCGCAAGGGTGACTTCCGGCAGCTGTGGATCACCCGTATCAACGCCGCCGCCCGCGCCAACGGGATCACCTACAACCGCTTCATCCAGGGCCTTCGGCTGGCCGAGGTCGAGGTCGACCGCAAGATCCTCGCGGAGCTCGCCGTCAGCGACCCAGCCGCGTTCACCGCGCTGGTCGAGTTGGCCAAGGCGAACGTGCCGACCCAGACCGGGGCCACCAAGGACGAATCAGCGGCCTGACCCACCCACTCATGGCGGACGGCAGCCTGATCTGTACCGAGCGCACCCCCCGGGTGGTGGCCGCCCGCAAGCTGCTGCGCCGCGCTGGGCGCGAGCGGGCCGGCCGGTTCCTCGCCGAAGGGGCGCAGGCGGTCGGCGCGGCCGTCGCCTCGGCAACTGCGGGCCGCTCGGCAGCCGCCGGTCGCTCGGCGACCGCCCGGCCTTCGGCAGGTGCCGGCGCTTCGTCAGGTGGGCGCCGCCCAGCCCGGGTGTTCGAGGTGTACGCCACCGAGGAGGCCGCCGCCCGCAACGCTGGCCTGTTGGCCTCGGCGGCCGCTGCCGGGATCGGGGTCTGGCCGATCACCGAGCGGGCGGCGGCGGGGTTGTCCGAGACGGTCACCCCGCAGGGACTGGTGGCGGTGTGCGGCCGGGTCGACGTGTCACTGGCCGACGCGCTGGCTGGGGCGCCCCGGCTGGTCGTGGTGCTGGTGGAGGCGTCCGACCCGGGGAACGCCGGCACGGTGATCAGGGTGGCGGACGCGGCCGGAGCGGACGCCGTGGTGCTCGCCGGGGACGCCGTCGACCCGCACAACGGCAAGTGTGTGCGCGGCTCGGCGGGCAGCGTGTTCCACCTGCCGGTGGCCACCGAGCGGGACATCGCCACGGTGCTCGCCGCGTGCCGGCGGGCCGGGCTGCGGCTGCTGGCGGCGAGCGCCGACGGCGAGGTCGACCTGTTCGCCCCGGCCGCCGTCGCGGCGCTGGCCGGTCCCATCGGGTGGTTGTTCGGCAGCGAGGCGCACGGCCTGCCGGTCGAGGTGGTCCGGGCGGCCGACGACCGGGTCCGGGTGCCCATCTACGGCCGGGCGGAGAGCCTGAACCTGGCCACCGCCGCCACACTGTGCGTATATGCGACGGCCCGCGCACAGCGGAACGCTACGATTTCCGCGTGATTCCGCCCTGACCGGCGGCACCAGGCCCGGTCAGACCCTCCCATCCACCCCACCGAAGAGAGCGCAGCTCGCCCGATGTCCGGTGTGAACGACAACTACGACCCGAAACAGGTCGCCCTGCTCGACCCCGAGGCGCTGCACCGCGCCGTCGAGGAAGCCGAGCGGGCGTTCGCCGACGCCGCCGACCTGGCCGCGCTCACCGCGCTGCGGTCCGCGCACCTGGGCGACCGGTCGCCGGTGTTGTCCGCCCGCCGGGAGATCGGCGCGCTGCCCCCGAAGGCCAAGGCCGAGGCCGGCAAGCGGGTGAACGAGGCCAGGGTCGCGGTGCAGTCCGCCTTCGATACCCGCCGCGCCGAGCTGACCGCCGAGCGGGACGCCCGGGTGCTCGGCGAGGAGCGGGTGGACGTCACCCTGCCCTACGACCGGGTGGCCCGAGGTGCCCGGCACCCGATCACCCAGATCTCCGAGCGGATCGCCGACGTGTTCACCGGCATGGGCTGGGAGGTCGCCGAGGGGCCCGAGGTCGAGGCCGGCTGGTTCAACTTCGACGCGCTCAACTTCGGCAGGGACCACCCGGCGCGCGCCATGCAGGACACCTTCTACGTGGCCGGCAAGGACGGGGACCCGGGGGACGAGGCCTTGATGTTGCGCACGCACACCTCCCCGGTACAGGTCCGCGCGCTGTTGGAGCGGCCGCTGCCGGTGTACGTGATCTGCCCGGGCCGGACCTTCCGCACCGACGAGCTGGACGCCACGCACACCCCGGTGTTCCACCAGGTCGAGGGCCTCGCGGTGGCCGAGGGCATCACCATGGCACACCTGAAGGGCACCCTGGACGCGTTCGCCAGGGCCATGTTCGGTGCGGCCTCGACGACCCGGCTGCGGCCGTCCTACTTCCCCTTCACGGAGCCGTCCGCCGAGGTGGACGTCTGGTTCCCGGAGAAGAAGGGCGGTGCGGGCTGGGTGGAGTGGGGTGGCTGCGGCATGGTCAACCCCAACGTGCTGCGCGCCTGCGGGGTGGACGCCGGGCGGTACACCGGCTTCGCCTTCGGCATGGGCCTGGAGCGGACCCTGCAGTTCCGCAACGGACTGCCGGACATGCGCGACCTGACCGAGGGCGACGTGCGGTTCACCAGCGCGTTCGGCATCGACGGCTGAGCCTGGCCGGTAGCACAGGGGAGAACCCGAGCCCGAAGAGACTTGCGAGGAGCGAGCACGTGCGTGTTTCGGTGTCGTGGCTGGCCGACCAGGTCGAGCTGCCCGACGGCATCACCCCCGAGGAGATCGCCGAGGCGTTCGTCCGGGTCGGCCTGGAGGTCGAGGAGATCCACCAGCCGCCCCAGGTGAGTGGCCCCCTGCGGATCGGCCAGGTGGTGTCCGTCGAGGAGTTGTCCGGGCTGAAGAAGCCGATCCGGTACTGCCAGGTGGACGTCGGCGAGTCCGCCCCGCGCGGCATCATCTGCGGCGCCACCAACTTCGCCCGGGGCGACCTGGTGGTCGTCGCGCTGCCCGGCGCCGTGCTGCCCGGTGGCTTCGCGATCGAGGCGCGCAAGACCTACGGGCACGTCTCCGACGGGATGATCTGCTCGGTGCGCGAACTCGGGCTGGGCACCGAGCACACCGGCATCCTGGTCCTCCCGCCGGACGCCGGCGCGCTCGGCGAGGACGCCGCCCCGGTGCTCGGCCTGGCCGACGCGGTGATCGAGTTGGCGGTCACCCCGGACCGGGGCTACTGCTTCTCGGTGCGCGGCCTGGCCCGCGAGCTGGCCTGCGCGCTGGACACCGGGTACCTCGACCCGGCCAGGGTGGACGTGCCGGCGACGGACGGCGAGGCATGGCCGGTGCGGATCGAGGACCCGGTCGGTTGCCGCCGCTTCGTCGCGCGCCGAGTGACCGGGGTGGATCCGCTGGCACCGAGCCCGTGGTGGATGCGCCGCCGGCTGCTGGCCGCGGGGGTCCGGCCGATCTCGCTGGCTGTCGACGTCACCAACTACGTGATGATGGAGCTCGGCCAGCCGCTGCACGCCTACGACACGTCCACCCTGACCGGGCCCATCGTGGTGCGCCGGGCCGGGCAGAACGGGGCGGCGGGGGAGAAGCTGACCACGCTGGACGGGTCGGTCCGCGAGCTGGACCCGGACGACCTGCTGATCACCGACGGCAGCGGTCCGATCGGGCTGGCCGGGGTGATGGGCGGCGCGTCCACCGAGATCTCCGACGGCACCCATGACGTGCTGCTGGAGGCCGCCAATTTCGAGCCCGCGGTGATCGCCCGCGCGGCCCGCCGGCACAAGTTGCCCAGCGAGGCATCCCGCCGTTTCGAGCGGGCCGTCGACCCGGAGTTGGCCGCCGCGGCGGCGGAGCGGGCCGCCACGTTGCTGGTCCGCTACGGCGGCGGCGCCATCCCCGCCGCGCGCACCGACGTGGGCGACCCACCCCGGCTCGGGCCGGTGGCCATGCCACTGGAGTTGCCCGACCGCGTCGCCGGAGTGCGCTACGAGCGCGGGGTCACCGCCCGCCGGCTCGTCCAGATCGGCTGCACGGTGGAGTTGCGCTCCTCGGCGGGGAGCTCCCGGAGCGGCGCGGAGATCGTCACCGAGATCGTCGCGGTGCCACCGAGCTGGCGGCCCGACCTGGTGGCCCCGGCCGACCTGGTCGAGGAGGTGCTGCGGCTGGAAGGGCTGGCGTCGATCCCGTCGGAGCTGCCAAGCGCCCCGGCCGGGCGAGGCCTCACCTCGGCGCAGCGGCGCCGCCGCGCGGTGTCCCACGTGCTCGCCGAAGCCGGCTACACCGAGGTGCTGCCCTTCCCGTTCATCTCCGGCGCCGTGTTCGACAGTTTCGGCTGCCCGGACGACGACCCCCGGCGGCGCACCCTGCGGGTGGTCAACCCGATCGACAACGACCGCCCCGAGCTGGCCAGCACGCTGCTGCCCGGCCTGTTGGACGCGGTGGTGCGCAACGTGGCCCGGGGGATGATCGACGTGGCGCTCTACCACGTCGGCCAGGTGGTACTGCCGGACGACGGGCTGGCGCCGATGCCGGAGGTGGGGGTCGACGCCCGCCCCTCCGACCAGCAGATCCAGGCGCTACTGGACGCGCTGCCGAGGCAGCCGGTGCATGTCGCGGTGGCGCTGGCCGGGGCGCGTGAACGCCCCGGGTGGTGGGGCCCTGGGCGCCCGGCGAGCTGGGCGGACGCCGTGCGCGCCGCGCACCTGGTGGCCGAGTCCGCCGGCGTCGAGCTGACTTCCCGGGCCGCCGACCTCGCCCCGTGGCACCCCGGCCGGTGCGCCGAGTTGCGGATCGGGTCGCGGGCGGTCGGCCATGCCGGCGAGCTGCACCCGAAGGCCATCGAGGCGCTCGGGCTGCCGCCGCGCACCTGCGCGATGGAGATCTCCCTGGACGCGCTGCCGCTGACCGAGCGGCGGCCGGCCCCGGCCATCTCCCCCTTCCCGCCGGTGCTGCTGGACGTGGCGCTGGTGGTGGACGACGAGCAGCCCGCCGCGGCGGTGACCGAGGCGCTGCGCGAGGGGGCCGGCGAGCTGCTGGAGTCGCTGCGGCTGTTCGACGTCTACTCCGGGGACCAGGTCGGCCAGGGTCGGAAGTCGCTGGCGTTCAGCATGCGCCTGCGGGCCACCGACCGGACGTTGACCACCGAGGAGGCCACCGCCGCCAGGGACGCCGCGGTGGCGCTGGCCGCGCGGCGCTGCGGAGCCGCCGTCCGGGGCTGACCCTGGCGCGGTGGTAGGCCCGGGACTCCCGGTCAGCGAGGTTGCATAGATCTGCAGAATGCTGCATAGTCATGCGCATGGTGCGGATCGCGGTGGCCGGGGCGAGCGGATATGCCGGGGGCGAGCTGCTGCGGTTGCTGCTCGCGCACCCGGATGTGGAGATCGGCGCGTTGACCGCGGGTGGCAACGCCGGCAGCCGCCTCGGCGAGCACCAGCCGCATCTTCTCCCACTGGCCGACCGCGTGCTCGCCGACACCGACGCGGCCACCCTGGTGGGTCACGACGTGGTGTTCCTGGCGCTGCCGCACGGGCACTCCGCCGCCATCGCCGCCCAGCTCGGCCCGGACACCGTGGTGATCGACTGCGGCGCGGACCACCGACTGGTGGACCCGAAAGCCTGGCAGCGCTGGTACGGCGGCGAGCACGCCGGCCACTGGCCCTATGGCCTGCCCGAGCTGCCCGGCCAGCGGGACAAACTGGTCGGCGCCCGGCGGGTCGCGGTGCCCGGCTGCTACCCGACGGTGGCCAGCCTCGCGCTCGCGCCGGCGCTGGCCGCCGGGCTGATCGAGCCCGACGTTGTCGTCACGGCGGTCTCCGGTACGAGCGGTGCGGGCAAGTCGGCCAAGCCGCACCTGATCGGTTCCGAGGTGATGGGCGCGGTGAGCGCCTACGGAGTCGGCGGCACCCACCGGCACACCCCTGAGCTGGTGCAGAACCTGTCCGCCGCCGCCGACCGGCCGGTGACTGTCAGCTTCACCCCGCTGCTGGCGCCGATGCCGAGGGGCATCCTGGCCAACTGCACGGCAACCACCTCGGCCAGCGCTGAGGAGCTGCTGGACGCCTACCACAAGGCCTACGACGTCGAGCCCTTCATCCACCTGTTGCCCGAGGGCAGCTGGCCGAGCACTGCCATCACGCTGGGCGCGAACACCGCCGTGCTGCAGCTGACCGTGGACCCGGACGCCGGCAAGGCGGTCGTGGTGGCCGCGATCGACAACCTGACCAAGGGCACCGCCGGCGCCGCCGTGCAGTGCATGAACCTGGCGCTCGGGCTGCCGGAGACCGCCGGCCTGCCGCTCACCGGGGTTGCCCCATGACGATCACGGCTCCCTCGGGGTTCCGCGCCGCCGGGGTGGCCGCCGGGATCAAGAGCTCCGGGGCACTGGACCTGGCGCTGGTGGTGAACGACGGTCCCCAGCGACACGCCGCCGGGGTGTTCACCAAGAACAAGATCCAGGCCGCACCGGTGTTGTGGAGCCGTCAGGTGCTCACCACGGGGCGGCTGCGCGCGGTGGTGCTCAACTCGGGCGGGGCGAACGCGTGCACCGGCTCGCAGGGTTTCCAGACCACGCACGCCACCGCTGAGCGGGTCGCCGAGGTACTCGGCTGCGGGGCCGCCGAGGTGGCGGTCTGCTCCACCGGCCTGATCGGCGGCCAGCTGCCCCGCGAGCTGGTCCTCAGTGGCGTGGACGCGGCCGCCGAGAAGCTGTCGGACACCGGCCAGTCCGCCACCGAGGCGGCCACCGCCGTGCTGACCACCGACACCCGCCCGAAACAGGCGGTGTACCGGGACGAGGCGGGCTGGCGGATCGGTGGGTTCGCCAAGGGCGCCGGCATGATCGCCCCGGCGATGGCCACCATGTTGGCGGTGCTCAGCACCGACGCCGCGGTGGAGCCGCTGGAGCTGGACCGGGCACTGCGCGCGGCGTCGGAGCTCACCTTCGAGCGGCTGGACATCGACGGCGCCACCTCGACCAACGACACCGTGCTGCTGCTCGCCTCCGGCGCCTCCGGGGTGACCGTGGCAGCCGACGAGCTGACCGCCGCCCTGACCACACTCTGCACCGGGCTGGTCGACCAGCTGCAGGCCGACGCCGAGGGGGTCACCAAGCACGTGACCATCGCGGTGCGCGGCGCCGCCACCGAACGGGAGGCGCTCGCGGTGGCCCGGGGCGTGGCCCGGGACAGCCTGGTCAAGACGGCCTTCTTCGGCGCCGACCCGAACTGGGGGCGGATCGCCATGGCGGTCGGCAACGCGGACGCCACGATCGACCCGCACGGGCTGGACATCGGCTTGAACGGGGTGCTGCTCTGCCGGGATGGCGAGCCGGCCGCTCACCCCGCGAGTGGTGACGTGCTGGTGCCCGACCTGTCCGGCCGGGACATCCTGGTCGAGATCGACCTGCACGTCGGGCGGGCCAAGGCCCAGATCCGCACCACCGACCTGTCACCCGCCTACGTCGAGGAGAACAGCGCGTATCCGTCATGACTGATACCGAGATGGCACAGGCCGAGGCCAGGCCCCGAAACGCCCGTGAGCGGCTGATCCACGCCGGCGAGAAGGCCGGTGTGCTGGCCGAGGCGCTGCCCTGGCTGCAGCGCTTCCACGAGAAGATCGTGGTGGTCAAGTACGGCGGCAACGCCATGATCGACGACGAGCTGAAGACGGCGTTCGCCCAGGACATGGTGTTCCTGCGGCTGGCCGGCATCCACCCGGTGGTGGTGCACGGCGGCGGCCCGCAGATCACCTCGATGTTGCAGCGGCTGAATCTCCCGGCGGAGTTCCGCGGCGGGCTGCGGGTGACCACCCCGGAGACCATCGACGTGGTGCGCATGGTGCTGGTCGGTCAGGTCGGGCGCGAGCTGGTCGGGCTGATCAACGCGCACGGCCCGTACGCGGTGGGCATGTCCGGGGAGGACGCCGGGCTGTTCACCGCCGAGAAGCGCACCGCACTGGTCGACGGCGAGGCGGTAGACATCGGGCTGGTCGGCGATGTGGTCGCGGTGAACCCGGCCGCGGTGCTGGACATCGTGGCGGCCGGCCGGATCCCGGTGGTGGCCGGGGTTGCGCCGGACCTCGAGGGGACCGTCTACAACATCAACGCGGACAGCGCGGCCGCCGCGCTGGCCGAGGCGCTGGACGCGGCCAAGCTGGTCGTGCTCACCGACGTCGAGGGCCTGTACGAGAACTACCCGGACCCGGATTCGCTGATCAGCGTGCTCACCGCCGATCAGCTGGAGCCCATGCTGCCGTCCATCGCCAGCGGCATGGCGCCCAAGATGGAGGCCTGCCTGCGCGCGGTACGCGGTGGCGTCCCGCAGGCACACGTGATCGATGGCCGGCTGGCGCACTCGGTGCTGCTGGAGGTCTTCACCAGCGAAGGAGTCGGAACGATGGTGGTGCCGGAATGAGCGAGCTTGCGAGCGAAAAATCAGTGCAGACCAGCACGAGCACGACCGGCCAGGGTGGGCTGACCGGCCGGTGGCAGTCCGTGATGATGAACAACTACGGCACCCCGCCGCTCGCCCTGGTGCGCGGCAGCGGCGCCGAGGTGTGGGACGCCGACGGCAACCGCTACCTGGACCTGGTGGCCGGCATCGCGGTGAACTCCCTCGGGCACGCCCACCCGGCCGTCGTCGAGGCGGTCACCAAGCAGATCTCCACCATGGGCCACGTGTCCAACCTGTACCTGGCCGAGCCGCCCATCGAGCTGGCCGAGCGGCTGATCGACCTGCTCGGCGTGGCGCCCCAGGGTGCCCGCGCACTGTTCTGCAACTCCGGCGCGGAGGCTCTCGAAGCGGCGTTCAAGATCTCCCGGCGGACCGGCCGCACCAAGCTGGTGGCCGCCCGGAACGCGTTCCACGGCCGCACCATGGGCGCGCTCGCGCTGACCGGCCAGGAGCCCAAGCGGGCCCCGTTCGCGCCGCTGCCCGGGGACGTAACGCACGTGCCGTACGGGGACGTCGAGGCGCTGGCCGCCGCGGTGGACGATGACACCGCCGCGGTCGTGCTGGAGCCGATCCTGGGCGAGGCCGGCGTGATCATCCCGCCGGAGGGGTACCTGCAGGCGGCCAGGGAGATCACCACCCGGCACGGCGCGCTGCTCGTGCTGGACGAGGTACAGACCGGCATCGGGCGGACCGGGCACTGGTTCGCCCACCAGGCCGTCGGCGTCACTCCGGACGTGGTCACCCTGGCCAAGGGGCTGGCCGGCGGCATGCCGATCGGCGCCTGCATCGGCATCGGGGCGGCCGCCGACCTGCTCGAACCCGGCCAGCACGGCACCACCTTCGGCGGCAACCCGGTGTGTGCCGCGGCCGCCCTGGCGGTGCTGCGCACCATCGAGTCCGAGGGCCTGCTGGCACACGTGGACCGGGTGGGCAAGGAGCTCACCGCCGGGGTGGACGCGCTGGGCCATCCACTGGTCAGCTCGGTGTCCGGGGCCGGCCTGCTGATCGGCATCGGGCTCACCTCGCCGGCGTCGACCGCGGTGGCCAACGCCGCACGGGACGCCGGCATCCTGGTCAACAACGCGGTGCCGGACCGGGTCCGGCTGGTCCCGCCGCTGATCCTGAGCCACGGGCAGGCCAAGGAGTTCCTCACCGCGCTGCCCGGCATCCTGGACGCCGCCCAGGGGGCCTCCGATGGTTAGGCACCTGCTGCGCGACGACGACCTCACCCCGGACGAGCAGCTGGCCGTGCTCGACCTGGCCGACCAGCTCAAACGGGACCGCTACGGCCACCGCCCGCTGGCCGGCCCCCGGCCCGTCGCGGTGATCTTCGACAAGAGCTCCACCCGCACCCGGGTGTCCTTCGAGACCGGCATCGCCCAGCTGGGCGGCCACCCGCTGATCGTCGACGCGGGCAGCAGCCAGCTGGGCCGGGGGGAGACGATCGGGGACACCGCCAGGGTGTTGTCCCGGTTCGTGGACGCGGTGGTGTGGCGCACCACCGGTCAGGCCCGGATCGAAGAAATGGCGGCGGCCGCGTCCGTACCGGTGATCAACGCACTGACCGACGAGTTCCACCCGTGCCAGGTGCTGGCCGACCTGCAGACCATCCGCGAGCGGCATGGCCGGTTGGCCGGGCTGACCCTGGTCTACCTCGGCGACGGCGCGAACAACATGGCGCACTCGCTGCTGCTCGGCGGGGTCACCGCCGGGCTGCACGTGCGTATCGCCGCGCCGGACGGGTTCGGCCCGGACCCGGAGGTGGCGCGGGCCGCCGACAAGCGCGCGGCGGAGACCGGCGGCAGCGTCACGCTGATGTCCGACCCGGTGGCCGGGGTGACCGGCGCGGA
>Ga0137415_10007176_pt1 | contig 11047 bp, 10 predicted proteins | sample CZODoug3_1_1_16f_FD_183082 | JGI IMG/M metagenome (GOLD analysis project Ga0137415, IMG submission 183082) | Vadose zone soil fungal communities from Angelo Coast Range Reserve, California, USA - CZODoug3_1_1_16fungal (Hybrid Assembly) | ecosystem: Environmental > Terrestrial > Soil > Vadose...
CTCCCACCAAGAGGAACCCCACACTCAGGTACCAGCGCAGGCTGGGGGCACGGTTGGAGGCGGAGCCCACGATCGCTAAACGCGCGTCCGGCACCAAATTTGCGGCCAACTCGGGCGGTTCGCGGGCAGGCCGGGGCTACGATGGCGGCTATGACGAAGCCGGAACGGGCCCGCCTGGCCGTCGAGCGGCTGGCGGCGGTCTATCCGGCGGCCACCGAACTGGCCCACCAGGGGCCGTTCCAGATGCTGATCGCGACCATCCTCTCGGCCCAGACCACCGACCGGGCGGTAAATAGTGTCACTCCGAAGCTCTTTGCCCGCTACCCGGACGCCCAAAGCTTGGCGCACGCCGATCCGGCGGCGGTGGAGCGATTGATCAAGCCCACCGGCTTCTTCCGGGTGAAGGCCAGGACGATCGTCGCCTGCAGCCGCGCCCTGGTGGAGCGCTTCGGGGGGCAGGTGCCGCCCTCAATGGAGGACCTGGTCACCCTCCCCGGCGTCGGCCGGAAGACGGCCAACGTGGTCCTCGGCGTGGCATTCGGGATCCCCGGGTTGGCGGTGGACACCCATGTGATCCGGCTGACCAACCGGCTCCGTCTCACGCGCAGCCGGGATCCGGTGAAGATCGAAGCCGAGGTGACGAAGCTGATCCCGCGCGAGGAATGGACCGGCTTCAGCCTCCGCCTGATCCTGCATGGCCGGCGGGTCTGCCTGGCGCGGACGCCAAACTGTCCCGCGTGCGTCCTCAACGACTTCTGTCCTTCATCAACGGTCGGCCGGCCGCCGCGCCGACGCGCGGCACGGCCGCCGGCGCGCCGCCGCCGGCAATTGACAACGGTCGCCGGCTAGTCCATAACGGTCCCCATGCGCGCGCGGCGTCCCGACGGCCCAACCATCGTCGGCATCATCCTGGTCCTGCTCGGGCTCGCGTGGCTGCTCGGGCGCGTGGCGAACGTGGACATGACCCAGGTGCCGTGGCCGCTGTACATCATCGTGCCCGGGGTCGTCGTGTTCCTGCTCAGCGTGCCGGCTCGTGACCGCGGTGGAGAAGGGCTGGCGGTGGTGGGGGCAATGATCACGGTGACCGGGCTGATCCTGCTGTACCAGGACGCCACCGGGCATTGGGAGAGCTGGGCGTATGCGTGGGCCCTTATTGCACCCGGCGCCGTAGGGCTGGGACTCCTCCTGTTCGGCCTGCTCGGCGGGCGGCGCGGCCTGATCGATGCCGGGGCCCGGGCGGCGCTGGCGGGCCTTGCCATCTTCCTGGTGGGGGCCGTGTTCTTTGAGCTGATCCTGAACATCGGCGGGGATCACTTCGGCCAGCCAGGGCGGGTGGCGCTCTCCATCGTGCTCGTCGTCTTCGGCCTGCTCTGGCTGGCGCTCAACCTGCGCCCGTTTCGCCGCTGACCACATCGATTTGAAGTTCGGACACCCCCTCCCTGACCTTCCCCTGGGGGCGAGGGATATCAAGCGGAGAGATTCGGGGTGTAACGTCGGCTGGCCGGTTTCGTTGTTTTCTCCATGAGGGTGGCGCGGACGTTTCCTGTACTCGTGGCTCTTGTGATGGGCGGCTGCGGGTATCCGCCCGCCGTCTCGACCATCCCGGGGACCTCGCCCACACCGGCAACGACATCGTCGGCCTCGGCGAGTCCGTCGGATTCAGCCTCGCCCACGACGACCCCGGTTCCGACCGAGCCACCCTTCGACGTGCCGCGCCTGGCGGCCATCCAGATGGTGGGCCGCCTGGGCTGGGCCGTTGGTTCCAGTGGGATCTACGCCACCACCGACGGCACGCACTGGGGGCTGCAGCTCCGGTCGGACGAGGCCTTTGGCGGCGTGGACTTCATCAGCGCGACCACCGGTTGGGCGGTCGGCATCCGTCACCTGTTTGGGACGACGGATGGCGGCGCCCACTGGACGGCCATCGGCCAGGGGCCAAAGCCCATTCGGTCCGTGCACTTTGCCACCGCGACCCAGGGGTGGGGTATCGCCGGAGGCGCGAACATCGCGTCCGTGCACGGGTGGTTGATTCCCGCCGGCCTCGGCACCCTGGTTCGCACGACTGACGGCGGGCACACCTGGCAACCAATGAATTCGCCGGCGGACCCGCAGACCGTCTGCTTCACCGACCCGAGCCTCGGTTGGCTGGGGACAGCCAGCGGTGGGGTCTATCGATCAGTAAACGGCGGGACATCCTGGCAGAAAGTGCTTCAGCGCGGCAACGTCTATGGAGGCATTCCACAGACCACGCTGATCGAGTGCGCGGGTCCTAGCGCACTCTGGGTCGACTTCGAGGGCGGGCCGGCCGCGGCCGGGCACATTCCCTACATCGCCTACGCGACCCAGGACGGGCAGCATTGGCAGGCCGTGCTGGGGGAGTCCATGACCGAGGGAAGCTTGATGCCCGGGCTGCCCGCCGGCCCGGATAGCTACCCCGGGAGCTTCAGCGTGATCGACCCGCAGCACGCTGCCTTCGTCGGCGACGGTCCAATTGCCGACCGGGCCAGTACGGTCATGGCCAGCAGCGACTGCTGCAGCCGGACGGCGACCGTGACGGGCGCCATCCGGAGCGTCCAGGAAACCTTCGGGGCCGCCTTCCTTTCGACGACCACCGGCTGGGTCATCGTTCGAACGGACGCCAGCGCGTTCGCCATCGAGGTGACCCGTGACGGCGGCTGGACCTGGACGCCACAGCTGACCGTCGCTGCCTGAGGTTACGTCAGGCCTCCGCGCGAGGGCGAGGGACATCGCCATAATTGGGCGATGCGTATTGGGATCCTCACCGGGGGTGGCGATGCGCCCGGTCTCAATGCCGCGATTAGGGGCGCGGCGCGGCGGGCCTTCCAGAAGGGATTCCAGGTGTCCGGGATCAAGAACGGCTGGGCCGGACTGCTGGGCCGGGGTGATGTCGAGGACCTGACGCCGGCCTCGGTTCGCGGCATCCTGCCGCTGGGCGGGACCATCCTGGGCACGTCGCGGACCAATCCGATGAGGGAGAAGGACGGAATCACCCGCGTGGTCGCCCTCCTGCGGGCCAACGGAATCGACGGACTGGTCGCCATCGGCGGCGACGATACGCTCTCCGTGGCCGCGGCCATGAGTGACGCGGGCTACCCGGTGGTCGGGGTGCCCAAGACCATCGACAATGACCTGGCGGTCACCGAGTTCTGTATTGGCTTCGACACCGCGGTGGGCGTCGTGGTCGAGGCCCTCGACCGGCTACACACCACCGCGTCGGCCCACCACCGGGTCATGGTGGTAGAGGTGATGGGCCGGGATACGGGGTGGGTGGGGATGGTGGGCGGCCTGGCCGGCGGCGCCGACCTGATCATCATCCCGGAGTTCTCGGTCTCCCTCGACCAGGTGGTCGAACACCTCCACCGGCGCCGTGGGGAGGGCAAGGACTTCAGCATCATCGTCATCGCCGAGGGCGTGAAAATGGCGGAGCTCGAGCCGGCCGTGGCCGCCACGGCTGCGGCCGAAAAGCGAGACGCATTCGGCCACATCCAGCTGGCCAAGCAGGGTGTTGGGGATGCGCTCAGTACCCGTATCGAAGACAAGACCGGGTTCGAAACTCGGGTGACGGTGCTCGGCCACTTGCAGCGCGGTGGGTCACCGACCCCGGTCGACCGGATCTGGGCAACCCGCCTGGGTGTGGCCGCCACGGACCTGCTGGCTGCGGGACGGGCGGGGGTTATCCCGATTCGGCAGAACGGCGAGGTCAGCATCGTTCCTCTGCGGGAGGTCATCAAGGAGACGCGGCGCGTGCCCCGCGAGCTCTACGAGCTCTCCGGCGTTTTTGGCTAGGCGCAGCTCGGCGCCTGGCTAAGTGTTCCTCCTTGGGAGGTTTGAGAACACTCCCCAGGAGGCGCGATCACGGCCAACAGTCAGGTGCAGGGCGCGCTGTCTGTCAGGCGTTCGCTCCCGTCGCTCGAGCTAGAGCCTCTTTGAATACCCCCACCCCTACCCCTCCCCGCCGGGGGGAGGGAGATTCGGTCCCTGCACGCGGAAAGGGAACCCACACAGAGAACATTACTAAGCTGGCCTCTTCCGCCGTTTCTTGTCGGTGTAGAGCGTGGTATCGGCGGCCGCCAGCAACTGCTCTGGCGTTCGGCCGTGGTCGGGATAGGTGGCGATTCCGAGGCTGATCCCGGGAATGGTAACCAGCTGACTCCCGGCCAGGAATGGGTGGCGGCGGATGGCGTCCTGGATGCGGGCGCCGACCACCGCGGCCGGTCCGGCCAGCGTGGCGGGCAGGAGCACCACGAACTCATCCCCACCGAACCGCGCTACCAGGTCCTCGCCCCGCACGGCCTCGATCAGCGCGCTGGCCACCTCGCGCAGCAGAGCGTCCCCGGCCATATGGCCGTGGGTATCGTTCACAATCTTGAGCTGATCGACATCGAGAAAGACGACGGAGAACGCCTCGTTATGGCGTTCCGCGTGGGCGATCTGCTGCTCGATCCGCTCCAGCAGGACCCGCCGGTTGGCGAGCCGTGTCAGGGGATCGCGAGTCGCTTCCCGCTTCAACAGGTCGTGCATCTGGGCCGCCTCCAAGGAGGCCGCCAGTTGCGACCCGACTGCCGACATCAGGGTGAGATCGCCCTGGGTAAATGCGTCAGGTGACTGGCTTTCCGCGTCCAGCACGCCGATCACCCGGCCGCGGCTGGTCAACGGAAACGCCAGCTCGGACCGGACGCTCGAGTCCGTACCGGTATAGCGGGGATCGACGGTCACATCCGGAATGATCAGGGGCTGGCCCTGGGCGAACACCCACTCCGCCACGCCGCTGCCGGCAGGCTCTCTCAGGTCCTGGCCCGGCGAGGCTTGCCCGCTGGCGGCCCCGACCCCCAACCGTCCGTCATCGGTGGGCAGGATGAGGGAGACCCGGTAATAGCCGGCCACGTCGCGGACGATGTCCACGATGCGCGCCAGGAGAACGTCGAGTTCGAGGACGGCGCCAATCTCCTGGCCGACCCGATGGATGATGCGGAGCTCGCGCGAGTCAGCTACGGTCAGGACGTCGCGAGGCCCGCCGGTAGTGGGCGGAGGGGCTTGATGGCCCTTCTGCATCTCGGCCAGCAGCTGTGCGTACCAGGCAGGCTGGCTGGCGGCAGCTTCGCGGATCATCTGCACGAACGGTGGCACCAGCGCCGGATCCAACCCGATGCCGGCAAAACGCTCCAGCTCCTCCAGTGCCGCCGGCAGCTCGGTGATCGCGAATCCGGGCATGTCAAAGGTGATGCTGAAGAAAGCGTTCACCACCGCCACGACTCGGGTCTCGAACGGGATCGCCTCGCCCTTGAGGCCGTCGGGATATCCCTCCCCGTTGGCCCACTCATGATGGGCGCGCACCAGGGGCGCCAGGTGCGCGAGCGGCGGGAAGCGCTCCAGGATCTCGGCGCTTCGGATCGGGTGGGAAATCATCACGGCGCGCTCCTCTGGTGCCAGGCGGCCCCGTTTGCGGAGGATGGCGTCGGGGATGCCCAGCTTGCCAAGGTCCTGGAGGAGCAGGGTGTAGTGCAGCCGGCGCCGGGCCGCGCCATCCATGCCGAGGTGCCTGGCGAAGCGTTCCAGGAGCCGGACATGCACGCTGGCGTGGTGGCCGGACTGGTCGCGCAGGTCAACGGCCATGCCCAGGGTCTGCACCATCGCTTCTTCCGAGGCGCGAGCCTCCGTCAGCAGTCGGGTGGCCTCGACGACGGCGGCCGTCTGGTTGGCGAAGGCCGTAACCGCCGGCAGGTCAGCCGGGCGCAGGTTGGGACCGCTGACCGTGATGGCGCCCAGCAAGCGATCGCGCGCGACCATCGGTGCCGAGATGGCGGTCCGCAGCTCCATTTGCCGGGCGACCGTCGCGGCGTCGGTGTGTTGGCCAGGCGGCAGATTCGCCTCCACCCGCTTCACGATCTCGGCCGAATCGCCTAGGTATTGGGCTCGCCGGGTCTCACAGGTTCGCTGGAGGTTTGGAATGTTTTCAAAGGACAGGATTCGACCAACCGACTGCGGATCTTCCTCGCCCGTCGGATGAAGCGGGTGGGCATAGGCGATCCGAAGGCCGGAGCCGTCGGGCACCACCAGGAAGTACCAGGAGCCGAGCCCCACCGTCGCCAGCCGGCGGGCCACCGCTTCGAAGATTTCGCGCTCGCTACCCAACTGCAGGGCATCCATGCCGGCCTCGCTGAGCGCGGCGAGGAAACTGGGACCCAGGGAGGCGGTGGTCTCGGCGGTCGCCACCGCGAACTGGGGGTAGCCGGCCGCGACCAGCCGTTCTCGGCGGAAGAACCAACCGCGGCCGACCCGCTCGCCAGGCAGGCGACCGCTGCGGGCGTGACGGCGGACGACTTCGGGATGGCGCTGGATGGCGCGAGCGACTTCATCCACCGACAGCAGCCCAAGCTGGCGGGCCAGGGACGCGTCGTCCTGTTGTGTGACGCGACGCTCCACAGTCAGAGCAACGAAGGAAGCCGGCGGTTCCTACGTCGTACCAGCGGTGGATGCGAAGCCCTCCGGACCGATGCCGGAGCGCCGCTCGATCCTCGTCGTGGATGACAACGGCCCCAGCCGCGATGCCATGGGGAGCATGCTCTCCACACTGGGCTTCTGGACCGAAGGCGCGGCTGACGGCGCCGAAGCGCTCACGGCGGCGAAGCGTCTGCAGCCGGACCTGATCCTGATGGACGTGGAGATGCCGACCATGAACGGGCACGAGGCCTGCCGGCGATTGAAGGCCGACCCGGCCACCCGGGATATCCCGGTGCTGATGATGACCGGCTTCGACCCCCGGCCGGAACGGCCCAAGATGGTGGAGTCCGGCGCCGATGACCTGATCGTCAAGCCCATCCCGATGCGCGACCTGCAAGTCCGCGTGCGCGCGTTGCTGCGTCTGCGTGAGCTGCGGCGCGAAATGCACTCTACCCAGGCCAGCCTGCGCGAACTGGTCAAGCGGGAGAACCCGTCCGAGTCCAAGACGCCCATCGACGACCAGGTAGCGGTCACGGCCCAGGCGATCGCCCGCCTGATCGGCCTCGACGCCGAGGACCAGGAGGTCGCGTACCACTCGGGTCTCCTCCACGACATCGGGCAGATCGGCCTCCCGGAGGAGCTCCTCACCAAGCAGGGCTCACTCACGCCCGAAGAATTCGCCCAGATCCAGCAGCACACCATCCTGGGGGCCGAGATCGCGGGCCCCTTCCGGCCAGCGCCGGTCCTGGCCCCCGCCATCCGCCACCACCATGAGCGCTGGGACGGGACGGGTTATCCCGACAAGCTCCAGGGTCCGGCCATCCCCATGATGGCGCGCATCGTCTCCGTGGCAGACGGCTTCCACGCCCTGATCACGGACCGGCCCTACCGCAAGGCTTTCACGGTCGCCAAAGCGCTGGAGATCCTGGCGCAAGGCTCGGGAACCCAGTGGGACCCGCGGCTGGTGGCGGCCTTCGCCACCTCGTCGCTGCCGCAGCGGATCGCCGGGGTCTCCGACGAAGACACGGCCAAGATCGCTTAGCGCGCCAGCCGGACGAGCACGGTAGACGCGGCGATCGTCAGCACAACCGCCGCCAGCATGGCGGCGTAGAGTTCGCTCGGGATCACGCGGTGAGCGACGCCGATGGTTGCCAGCACAAAGCTGAATTCCCCGATCTGACCCAGGCCGATCGCGACCTGTGCCGCTCGTCCGGGTAGGCGGCCCAGCCGGGCCAGCAGGTAGGTCGGCACCAGCTTGGTGACAATCACCAGCCCGAGCAGGAGACCCAGCCACCCAACTCCCTGACGGAGGGCGCCGGGATCGATCAACGCTCCAATGGCGACGAAGAACAGGACGGCGAAAACATCGCGAAACGGCAGCAGCCGCTCGCGGGCCTCCGTCGCCTCTCGGCTCTCCGTAATGGCCAGACCAGAGACGAACGCCGCCAGCGCCAGCGGGATTCCGAAGACCAGGGCCCCAACGCCGGCCAGGACCAGGGCGCTGGCCACGGAGACGATCAGGAACAGGTCGTGCTCGCCCCGCAACCGGCGGAGCACGCCGGGCAGGATTCCAGCGGCGGCGACGACCAGCGCGATGTAGAGCACGGTCAGCGCGATAGCAACCGGCCCAGATCTCGCCTCCAGGCCGAGGGCAATCAAGGCCGCGATCGCCAGGGCCACCCCGACCAGGTCCTGGAGCACACTCCAATGGAGGAGCGTCGCATCAGTGCCGGCATCCGTCGTCCGGCGGCGGCTGCGCGTGATGTTGACCACTACCACACTGGACGAGAGAGCAAGGCAAAGGCCGAACAGGACTGCTCCCTGGGGGCGCAGCCCAACGAGAAGGCCGGCCACTCCGGCCAGGACCGCTGTCAGAACAGTTTGAAGAGGGGCAAAAAGCAGCAGGCGCCCCCGTTCGCGACCCAGCTCCAATGGGTCGATCTCAATGCCCACCTCAAAGAGGAGAAGTACGACACCGACATCGGCCAGCACCTCGAGCTGGTGGCGATCCGCCACGTATCCGGGCGTGAATGGCGAAACGAGCAGGCCCGTCGCCAGATACCCCAGGACAGCCGGCAAGCCGAAGCGTCGCGCCACCCAGCCAGCCACTGCCGCCAGCAAGAGGAGGAAGCCAATTTCGAAAACGGCCGGTGCTGTCTCCACGGGCGCAGTCTACCGATGGTCCATCGGACCGTCCTAACCTGCGGAAGACCGGAACCGTATTTGCAGTAACGCCCCCTACCCCTCTCGGGGGGCGGGGACAATAGCGAGGAAGGGGATAAGAACCCCCTCCCGAGTTAGAGCCTTGTGAGCGCGGCCCGGAGAACCGCTGCCTGCTCGGTGATCGGGTGGCGGAACTCCCGCCAGCGATCCCGCTCCTCCGTCAGCTGGGTTTCGAAAGTCAGCACGGTGGCGTCGCGCTGATCCGCCGTCCGGCGAGCGAACTGCAGAGACGGCACGAGCCAGCAGTCGGGGAAGAAGTGCCCAAGGTGCAAGTCGAAATAGTAGAAGCCAAGCCAGAAGTCCTCCGCCGGGACAAAGGTGCGCCGGCGCACCAGGTGATGGATACTATCGCGCTCGGCCAGGCGATCTGTGCCTTTGATCTGCATGTACAGCGCGCGGAAAGAATCCACGCGCTGGATCAGCAGGTCGCGGCCGGCGATGTCGCTGGCCGGCCGGAAGGGCAGCAGGTCGTCTTCGCTCCCGCGCAGAAGCTCCACGATCTGCGACAGCTCGTAGAAGGCGCCCTGCTCTTGGTGCAGCGCTGGAAACTCGGGGGGCGTGGCGGCCTCGGCCGGCAGTCGCGGGGAAGGCGCCATCAGCTCCCAGAGCGTGGCCAGGGTCGTTCGGTAGCGGCTCATCCCATCCCGACCGGTCGGCGAGGCCGTGCTCTCCAGCACCGCACCCGTCGCACTGTCGTTCCCATGGCTGGCCAGTCGCATCAGCTCGGCCGCCGGGACACACCAGACCGGATCGCGGAGCCGGCCACCGGCGACGTCAATGATGCTGGGGACGACAAGGAACCGCTCGTAAGGCGTGAAGTGCGCAGCCGGGATGCTCCAGCTATAACGGCCATCCGAACGCGGAGCGCCGGTTCCCTTGACCTGAATGAACCAGGGTTGCCCGATCCCATCCCAGGCATAGGCTCGGTCGACTCGCCGGCTGTCGACTACCGGAAGATAGGGGTGGAGCCGCCCCCTGCTTCCAAGGAGGAGCGCGCGGTCAAGGTCCTGTTCGCCGAGCCAGCCGACTTGTTCGCGGGTCAGTCCCCGTCGGGCGAGGAGCGATGCGTCGACCTCGACGTCCATCTTCGTATGCTCCCACGACACGCTGCCGCGGGCACGCAAGCACGTCGAGAGGTATTCGAGGGCATCCGGGCCGCACTGCGCGAAATACCCCCACCCCGCCCTGCCCACGCGGGAAATCCCGCGACCCTGACAACAGTGGCTCCCCGCAAGGGGGAGGGAGAACTAGGTCCCGCAGGCGAAGGGCGAGTTGAAACCGGGGGAGCTTTGAGAAGAGAGAGCCTCCAGAAATGCGTTCGGCCGGCCCCAGGGCCGGCCGAACCGCGCTTGACTTAGTTCCCGATGTTAGTTGTATCGGCAGGCCGGGACGTCTGGAACGAGTTGACCGTGGACCGTGCCGTTTGGCGACGCCAGGTAGGTGAAGGCTTCGGTAGCGGGCGGAGCCTGGTGCAGCAAGTTCGCGGTCTTCAGTTTGGTGATGTCGACGCCTTCGGTGGCGAGCGGGGCGGGTTTGTCGGCCACCGTATCCGGATAGTTGCCCGTGTTGTTGTAGTACAGGTCGGCTGCTGACTGAATCGTGGCGCCGTCGGTCTTCATGGCGTTGCAGGCCGCGCTGGCACTGACGCCCGAGATGTTGAAGAGGACGATCGCCGCGAGCACGCCGAGGATCGTGATAACCACCAGGAGCTCCACGAGCGTGAAGCCACCCTGGGTTTGCCGAGAGCGCCTCCGCGCTTGCGAAACAATCCTAGTGAGCATGGGTCGTTCTGTACCTCCTTGGTCTATAGCGAGCCTAGGGTCGCAATCTTGCGGCGGAGGTAACGGGTGTAGTCAGCGGAGTAGCAGCTGTGTGACGGCCAGGGCGATCCCGAATACCGCCAGCGCGGCAGCCAGCCCGCCCAGCACAATCGGGCGGCGGGAGCGCCGAACCTGGGCCGGTGGGCCGAAGTCCACCGCCACGGCCACTTTCGACTGGTCAGGCCGCCGCACGCCTCTGTCCTTCTGAGGCCGCCGGCGTGAGCCGGCCTCGGGAGTTGTCGCACGACGTCCAGTTGTATCGCGCCTGCCTGCGCGAAGAGGAACGGCTCCGCGATCAGGGCGCGGAGATTCGGCGTGTCGTGCTCGAGGGCGAGCTCAAGCGCGAGTATCAGGTGTGGCTCCAGGAGCGGAACCGCGGCCGGCCAGACAGCGACGGACGACCCGATCGCGATCCCCGCGAGATCGAACGCTGGGCACGTGAGCACGACCTGCCGTACTTCGACGATCGCGTCCGCTTCCCCGTCTTCCGCATCGAGTACGAACTGGACTGGCGCGACCGTCATGAGGATGTTGAGGTGGTC
>Ga0137415_10007177_pt1 | contig 11046 bp, 8 predicted proteins | sample CZODoug3_1_1_16f_FD_183082 | JGI IMG/M metagenome (GOLD analysis project Ga0137415, IMG submission 183082) | Vadose zone soil fungal communities from Angelo Coast Range Reserve, California, USA - CZODoug3_1_1_16fungal (Hybrid Assembly) | ecosystem: Environmental > Terrestrial > Soil > Vadose...
GCTGGGAACGAATCGAAAAGGCCTACCCCGCGATGGTTCACGGTGATGCAGAAGCAAAATTCTCAGACCCGATCGCTGCGATTCGCGCCAGCTATGAAAGCAGCACCACCGACGAGTTCGTCGCGCCCACCGTGATCACGACCGAAGTAGAACCTGGAAAGCCTGCTACGCCGCGCGGGACAATCCGGGACGACGATGCAGTCATCTTCTTCAATTTCCGAGCCGACCGCGCCCGCCAGACGACGCGCGCGCTGGTCGAACCAGGCTTCAAGGAATTCTCTGATCCCGCGCGACCCGCGAATCTCACCTTCGTCGCCATGACGCAGTACGAGAAAACCTGGCCGTGGCTGCGCTACATCATCACCCCGGAAAAACTCGAACACATTCTCGCGAATATTTTCACCGAGATGCAGTTCAAGAACCTGCGCGTCGCAGAGACGGAAAAATACGCGCACGTCACTTATTTCTTCAACGGCGGCGTCGAAAAGCCGTTCACCGGCGAAGAACGAATCCTCGTGCCATCACCGAAAGTCGCGACTTACGACCTGAAGCCCGAAATGTCCGCCGAGGGAATCACCGACACCGTGGTGAAGGCTATCGAAAAAGGCGAGTTCGACGCCATCATCATGAATTACGCCAACGCCGATATGGTCGGCCACTCCGGCAAACTCGAAGCCGCCATCAAAGCCGTCGAAGCCGTGGACGCGGGCCTCGGCCGCATCTATCAAGCCCTTAAGCCACGCGGCGGCGCCTGGATCATCACCGCCGATCACGGCAACGCCGAAACCATGATCGACCCCGCCACCGGCGGCCCTCACACTTACCACACCACGAATCCAGTCCCCTTCATCTGCGTCACCGAAAATGACGCACTCCAACTCGCCCCCGGCGGCGCCCTCCGCGACATCGCCCCCACCATGCTCGGCATCCTCGGCGAACCCGCGCCCCCCGACATGACCGGCCGCGACCTCCGCCTCAAACCGATACGTGAATAACTGTTAGTATATATAAATGTACAGTACACTACACCGAGCCTTGTCATCCTGAGGCTATCCGACAAGGATAGCCGAAGGATCTCAACTGTAGCGTTCCCGGAAAACTATGGGTTGAGATCCTTCGGCCCGCAAACGGCGCGGCCCTCAGGACGACAACGCGCTGGGGATTGCACTAGTGGAAAGAAGATACTTCGTCTACATCATGAGTAACGAATCCCGAATGCTCTACGTCGGCGTCACCAACGGCCTCCACAAAAGAGTCTTTCAACACAAATCGAAGCTCATGCCTGGCTTCACGCAAAAATACAATCTGTACAAACTCGTTTACTTCGAGGAATTCGGCGACATTCGAGCCGCCATCGCCCGCGAAAAACAAATCAAAGGTTGGCTCCGTTCGAAAAAGGTCGCTCTGATTGTCGCTATGAATCCTCAGTGGAAAGACCTCGCCGAGGGCCGCTTCAAGAGTCTTCCAAAGCCCAAGTCTCCGATCTTGATCCCTATTCCCAGCCCAAAACCCACTTAGCGGGTTCAACAAATTCAAGTTACTAAAGAGATTTAAAATATTCGAAAAATTAAACGACTTGTCATCCTGAGCCTATCCGACGAGGATAGGCGAAGGACCTCAACGTACGCTCCATTTAGAAAAGTCAGCCAGGACCTCGAACCCAAACATGACTCCTCCCCGCACCACACCAGAAAACACCAAGCTCACCATCTGCGTCTGGCACCCCTTCACCGAATGGCGTCCGCCCGCTTCCCTCGCCGACGCAATTCGCAAGCGCTGGCCCGCCATGCGTGTCGTGCATCTTCCGGACTACGACCGCCTTCCGCAGGAACTTCCCGACACGGACATCTTCGTTGGCTACTCGCTGCGCGCAAAGCAACTCGCCGACGCCAAAAAATTGAAATGGATTCATTCCACCGCGGCCGGCGTGGCGCAACTCATGTACCCGGAGCTACGCGATTCCGGCATCCTCGTCACCAATCCCAGCGGCATCTTTTCCATGCCGATGGCCGAGCACACCCTGGGCCTGCTCATCGCGCTCGCCCGCAATTTTCCGGATTCCGTTCGCTATCAGGATCAATCAAAGTGGGCGCAACAGGATCTCTGGGACCAGCCGCAACATCTCACCGAATTAAATGGCCAGGTGCTTCTCATCGTGGGTTACGGCTCCATCGGCCACGAACTGGCTCGCCGCGCAAAAGCCTTCGACATGCGCGTTTGGGGCGTCTCCCGCTCCGGCAAAGGCGATGCGTCGCTCGCCGAAAAAATCGTCCCGATTGCCCAGCTTCACGAAGTCCTATCGCACGCTGACTTCGTGGTCGTCAGCGCCCCCGAAACCCGCGAGACCATGCACCTCATCGGCGCACCCGAACTCGCCCGCATGAAACCCACGGCCCGCCTCATCAATGTCGCGCGTGGCACCTTGCTCGATCAATCCGCGCTACTCGCCGCTCTTCAGCAGAGAAAAATCGCCGGCGCTGCCCTCGATGTCACTGATCCCGAGCCGCTCCCCGCTGCAGACCCGCTCTGGAAAGCCCCCAACCTCCTCATCACCCCGCACACCAGCGCCATCAGCGACCGCCTCTGGCCGCGCCAAACCACTTTGCTTCTGGATTTACTGGAACGCTGGTTCAAAGGCCGCAATCTCTTCAATCAAGTCCATCTCCACCGCGGCTACTAGCGGGAGCACGCCTCATTTTGAGTGCGAGAGCGAGGCTCTCGCTTTACAGAGTAACGCAATCTCCCAAACCAACTTTAATCATCAACCGTCAGCGTCAAAAGCGGCGGCTCTTCCGCCGCACTCAAAAATTTCCAGCACTCAACCGGTTCCTAATCTCCCACCCCGCCCTTCACCGATTGGTAGCCCTCTCGCGTATACACCACAATCTTCTGCTTCTTTCCCTTTTGATTTGTAACCACCAGCGGCCCGCCGTCCGGCGCCACCAGTTCCACCTTAATCTTCCGGAACTTCCCATCCTGGTTCTGATTCGAAGGAGTATACGAGATGCTGTACTGGTGCCTCAAAAACGCCGCCACTTCCCGCATGATCCCGGGAAGTTCCCCGTCAAATTGCGGGAACCACGCAAATCCCCCGGTCATCTGCGCAAACGTTTTCAACTGGTTTTCCGCCTGCAGAAAATCCATCCGGTTCATCGTGCCCAGCGCCCGATGCAGTTCCAGGTAGTTGCTCAACGGCTTGTCCAGCCCCACCACAAAAATCGTGGTGTCCGTCCCGCGAAGCTGCTTCATCGTCTGATCCAGAGTGTGTTTTGAAAACGTGTCCACTCCGGAGGCCAGCACTAGAATCGATTTCTTTCCCTTCACGTCCTTCAGCCGCTCGTTCGTATCCAGCAGCGCATCGAACAGGTTCGATTCGCTGAATCCCGGATAATACAAATGATAAATCGCCGTTTCCACCTCTTGCTTGTTCTGCGTGAAGTCCACTTCCGTCCGCGGCTTCATATCAAACGTCACCAGCGCCACCCAATCCTTCTGATTCAGGTTGGGAAAAAGCGCGCTCGCCCAATACTTCGCTTGATAACCGAACCAGCCATAAAACCGCGCGCTGAATTCCATCAGCACCACTATCGTAATCGGCGCATCCGTCGGCCCAAAGCTCGTGATGGTTTGTGGCTGCCCATCCTCCAGCACCCGGAAATTCTCTTTCTTCAGTCCCGGGATGATGTCGCCATTCTGCGTCGCCGCCACCACGTCCAGCGTCACCACCGGCACTTCCACCGAAACCGTCACTCCTGCTTCCTGCGGTTTCTGTTGTTGTGGCGCTGCCGGTTTTTGCCCGGGCGCCGGATTCTCCTGCGCGGGTGAGGTCGGTTGCGGTCCCGCGGGAGCCTGCGCCCAAATCGCTGCGCCTCCGCCAGCCAGCGCTCCGGCCAGCGCCATTCCGCGCAATATCGCCTGCAAATAGAAGGCTTTCATCCGTTTTCCCCTAAGTTCCCATTCGCTTAGATGCCGATTTTTCGCTCCGCGTCGTCTACTGGTTGGTCGTATCCCGTGTGAAATATGTAACGCCCGCCATCACCGGATTCCAATCCTTCTGACACTGCATGTTAGTATGGAATTTACTTGTGGCAAAACGCATTCACAACTGGGGGGTGTTTACGTGCTGCGCAGGCACATTTCTTTTTCAATTCTAAGCCTGTTATTTCTGTCCGGATTCTTTACCTGTAATTTGAACGCACAAGTCTCGCAGAAGCCTCTTGCCCTGGGCATTCCACAAACGCCTTCTCTTGTTGGAGACACCTCCGCCCTTGCTCGTGAAGCGCAGGGCTGGCTCATCGAACTCGTTAAAATCAACACCACCAATCCACCGGGCAACGAGCAGGTCGCCGCAAAATACATCGCCGGCATCCTCGCCAAGGAAGGCATCGCCGCCGACACCCTCGATCTCGCCCCCGGCCGCAGCGCCGTCGTCGCCCGCCTGCGCAGCAGCGCCGTAGCCGATCCCTCAAAAGCGCTTCTCCTCGTCGCCCACATGGATGTTGTCGGCGTGGATCGCAGCAAGTGGTCCGTCGATCCCTTCGGTGGCGTCGTCAAGGACGGCTACCTCTGGGGCCGCGGGTCCATCGACGACAAAAGCATGCTCGCCGCGAATCTCGCTGCGTTCATCGCCCTCAAGCGCGGCGGCGTCCACCTCAATCGCGACGTCATTTTTCTCGGCACTGCCGACGAAGAGCAGTTCGGCGACGCCAGCATAAAGATGGTCATCGCCAAGTATTGGGACAAAATCGCCGCCGGCTACGCCTTGAACGAAGGCGGCAAAGCTGTCCTTGGCAAAGACGGCAAGATGCAATACGTCGCCGTGCAGGTCAGCGAAAAAGTTTCCGTCAACGTCACTCTCACCGTCACCGGCAAGGGCGGTCACGCGTCCACGCCGACCAAGGACAATCCCGTCGTCCATCTCGCCGCCGCCGTGGATAAAATCGGCAGCTACAACACGCCTGTGCATCTCACTTCCGTCGTTCGCCGCTATTTCGAGGCCCTCGCGCCCCTCGAAGACGAGGAGACCAGCAAGTGGATGCGCGTTATCGACACTTCCGACCGCGGCGAACATGCCCAGCGTTTCCTCGCCGAAACCAATCCGATGTGGAATTCCATGATGCGAGACACCATCGCCCCCACCATCCTGCAAGCCGGTTTCCGCGGTAATGTGATTCCCTCGGAGGCCCACGCCGTTCTCAACATCCGTCTCCTCCCGGGTGACACCATCGACGTCCTCGTCAACGAGTTGAAAAAACTTGTCAACGATCCGCAGGTCCATTTCGAAATCGCACCCGAAGGCGGCCTCGCGGCACCCAACTCTTCCCTCGAAAACAATTTTTTCAGTTTGATTACCAGGATCTGCGCCCAGGAATTTGGCGGCGTGCCGGTAATCCCGTTCATGTCCACCGGCGCCACGGATTCCGCGCAGCTTCGCCTGCATAATGTCCAGGCCTATGGCCTTCGCCCGTTCCCAATCAACGAAACCGATGACGCCCGCGTCCACGGCGACGAAGAGCGCCTGCCGCTCGCCTCGTTGCCCAAAGGCGTGGACCTGATGGTTCGCATCGTCGCGGAGTTTTCCGCCAGCAGGTAACCACCCGACTGTTCTACAATTGGAATCTACCCAGCGATGAGCTCACGTCACTCCAAAATTGTCTGCACTCTCGGCCCGGCCACCAATTCGCCGCGCATGATCCGCCGTCTGCTCGAAGCTGGCATGGACGTAGCGCGCCTCAATTTTTCCCACGGCACCCATGAAACCCATGCGCAGTCGATTGCCATGGTGCATGCCGCGGCCGCCGAACTTGGCAAGACCGTCGGAATTCTCGCCGACCTCCAGGGCCCGAAAATCCGCACCGGCGCGCTTGCCGGCGGCGGCACCGTCAACCTGCGCTCCGGCCAGCAGTTCATCATCACCACTGCAAAAATCCTCGGCGATTCCACGCGCGTGAACACCACCTTTCGCCCGCTGCCCCGCGAAGTGAAGGCCGGCGACCGCATCCTTCTCTCCGACGGCCTCATCGAACTCCGCGTCGAAAAAACCCGCGGCCAGGAAGTCATCTGCCGCGTCGTCAATGGCGGAGCGCTCGGCGAGCACAAGGGCATCAATCTCCCCGGCGTGAAGCTGCGCGTTCCAGCACTGACGCCCAAAGACCGCGAAGATCTGCGCTTCGCATTGGCCCACAATGTGGACTTCATCGCCGCCAGCTTTGTCCGCCGCCCCGAAGACGTCTTGCTCGCCAAAGCCCTCATCCGCCGCGCCAAAAAGGATACGCCGGTCATCTCCAAGCTTGAAAAGCCCGAAGCCATTGAAAATCTGGAAGGTATTTTGCGCGTCTCGGATGGCGTGATGGTCGCGCGCGGCGACCTCGGCGTTGAAATGAATCCCGAAACCGTTCCCGTCGTTCAGAAAAACATCATCGCACGCGCCCGCGAATTCCGCCGTCCGGTCATCACCGCCACCCAGATGCTCGAATCCATGACCCAGAATCCCCGCCCCACGCGCGCCGAAGCCTCCGACGTGGCCAATGCGATCTTCGACGGTTCCGACGCCGTCATGCTCTCCGCCGAAACCGCTTCCGGAAAATATCCCATCGAAGCCGTTTCCATGATGGCCCGCATCATTGAGGAAGCCGAAGCCAGCATTCAGGAATATCCGCGCCCCACCACCGCGCAGGAACAGCTCAAGGTCGCCGAAACCGTCGCCGAACTTGTTTGCCACGCTTCCAGCGAATTGCACATGAAGCTCATCGCGGTTTTCACCCACAGCGGCTTCACCGCGCGTCTCGTCTCCCGTTATCGCCCGCTCGTTCCCATCGTCGCGTTTTCTCCCGAAGCGGCAACCCGGCGCCGCATGTCGCTTTACTGGGGTGTCACTTCCCGCCACATCTCCGACATCAAAAAAATCGACGGCCTCGCCGACCTCGCCGAAAAGCGCCTTCTCGAAGAGCGCCTCGTCAAAAAAGGCGACGTCATCGGCATCGTCGCGGGCACACCAATGGGCATCCGCGGCACCACCAACTTCATGAAGTTTCACGTGATCGGCGGATTGTAGTAAACGTACGGCGAGTCAGCTGCTTTCAGCGGCGAACCACAGTAATAAAATTTGTCATCCTGAGGGCATCCGACGAGGTCCGCTGTTTGGACTCCGGTGATTTTTACCGGAGATGCCCGAAGGACCTCAACGTAAAGTCCTTCCCAAAAAGTAACACAACACGAAAACTCTCTTAATTCACCCAGCTATCCGGCCGCGAAGGCGGCTCATCCTTCGTCTTCTTCATGTACACCTGAAATCTCTTCCGGTTCCGCTGGTACTTCCAATCCGCCATTTCATTCCGCACGCGATACAAAAACGAACCGCGCCGCAAATAAATCCACCCAATCAGCATCCCGCCCAGGTGACACAAGTGACTGACACCGTCACCGCCCGACCCTATTGTGCCAAAGAATTCAATCGCACCCATGACCGCCACAAACGGCCGCATCGGGATTGTCAGCGGTAGTGGAAAAAGCCAGATGCGGCGGTCCGGAAACAGAATCGCATTCGCAATCAGGATTCCGAATATCGCTCCGGAGGCGCCTATTGTTGGCGTGTCCGCCGGCCGGTGCCCCCACAGCAGCGGCATTATTTTCACCAAGATCGTCAGGATTCCCGCGCCCACTCCGCAGATATAAAAATAGTTGAGGAACCTCTTCTTTCCCCACACCAATTCCAATTCCCGCCCGAACATCCATAGCATCAGCATGTTGATCAGCAGATGCCACAGCCCGCCATGTAGGAAAATGTAGGTGACCGGCTGCCATACGCGCAATCCTGGAAACGGTCCAAGCGGCACAAGGCCGAAGTGGTAATCGATCCAGATCCGCGCCGGAATTCCCCAGATCAGATCGGCGAATGTCTGAACAAGAAACACCCCTGCGCAAATCAACACCAGGAGTTTTACCGCAGGCGTAATAAATCCGCGCCAATCAAATCCCACACGCGGCGCGAAGGTCGGGCTCATAATTGCAGTGTACGGCGGCCCCAGCCACCCAGTCAAAAGGATAAGAGCCGGACGTCTCTTCTCTGTGTTCTCTGCTTGCCCTGAGCGTGTTTTGCGAAGGGTGCTCCTTCTCTGTGCCCTCTGTGTTAAATCTTTTCTCTCTCTTAATTCTTATTCGTCGCCAATTCTCGCTCAGTCCAGCTTCTTCCGCGCGAAATAAAACAGCGACGCTGCCAGCAGTCCGAACATGAACACGCCGAGCAGCGATTGCGCCTGCGTCGGCATGGCCAGTTTTTCGTTGAACGCCAGCAAAGCCCAGTGTTTTGGCCCAAAGGCCAGCCAATCCGGCAGCCGCGCCAGAAAAGTTTCGGGTTTTGCGGCGTCCGCTACCACTCGCAAAACGATGGCCAGCAATCCAAACACGCCTCCCGCCGCGATCAATCCGGAAGAGAACAACGCGCCGGGGCTCGCGTCGCTTTCATCTTTTTTCTTGGTTGTGACTTCCACCGCCCAGCGGATCAGGCCGCCGGCAAACATCGCTCCCGTCGTGGCGATCGAAAGATACGAGCCGGTCGCAAAGGCCAGCGAGCGCACTCCAAGTATCTCCACCGCAATCACCAGCGCCACGCCCATCAGCACCAGCCGCCACGGCAGCCGCTGGTTCAGGATTCCGCTGATCACCGTCGCCATCAGCCGCGCCTGCGGTGCCGGAGCCTTGTCGCTCCCGATCCCCTGCGCCCACTGATACTCGATCCGGTTGCTGCTGCTGTCGTAGAGATATTCCCCATCGGGAATTTCATGCGAACCCAGCGAATTCACCAGCACGTAGCTCTTGCCTTGATACACGAACGTATCGCGTTCGATCTTCACCCCGCTGGGCAACGCTTGTATGCTCACGGGAATCGTCGTCGGGATGTACTTCGTCAATCCTTTGTTCATCAGGTTCAGCGTTGCGCCGATAGCCACCGTTGAGACGGTGACGCCAACCAGAAGCCCCATCTGCTGCCAGAAGGGAGTTGCGCCCACCAGATAACCAGTCTTCAAGTCTTGCGAAGTCGCGCCCGCGATCGCCGACGCGATGCAAACCGCCCCTCCAATCATCAACGCAAGGACAGCGTATTTCGGACTGGTCCATCCGGCCAGAAAGAATATCGCGCAGGTAGCCATCAGCGTTGCGATGCTCATGCCGCTGATCGGATTTGAGGAATTGCCCAGCAACCCGCTGATGCGCCCCGCCACGGTCACGAACAAAAATCCGAATACCACCACGAACACGGCCGCAAACAGGTTTTGATACGGCTGCGTTTGCGCCCCCTGGATGGGGAAGAACGTGAGCACGGCCCAGATCATGGCAACAATGACGATCGATCCGCCGATCACCCACCGCATGGGAACCTCGTAGTCGATGCGGCCCGAGGAGCTGGACGAGTTGGATTCCCGGTTGCCTTCGGCGCGAACATCTTTCAGACCGGCGCTAAGAGCGGAGATGATCGTCGGCATCGTCCGCAACAGGGTAATCAGCCCCGAAGCGGCAACCGCGCCTGCGCCCATCGGCCGTATGTAGCTGCTCCATATCTGGTCCGGCGACATCAGCGGAATCGGAATCGTCGACGGGTAGATCGGCGTGTTGCCGGCCAGTTGGCCATAAAACTTGATGGCAGGCATCATCACCAGCCACGACACGATTCCTCCCGCGAACAAAATTCCCGCTACCCGCGGCCCGATGATGTAGCCGACGCCGAGATATTCCGACGTGATCGCGGCGCGAAACGATGCGCCGGGAAACCAACTGGGGCGTGCTTCAGGTTGCCCCGTCCAGGCCTGCACCGTATTCATCAGGAAGGTGTAAACCCCGCCCAGTCCCAGTCCCCAGAACACGCGCCCGGCAAACGATCCGCCGCGCTCTCCGGCAACCAGCACGTCGGCGCAGGCTGTGCCCTCGGGGAAAGCCAGGTTGCCGTGCTCCTTCACGATCAACTGCCGGCGGATGGGAACCATGAAGAGAACGCCCAGCCAGCCGCCGAGAAGCGCAATGGGAAAAATCCGCCAGAAGGTGAAGTCGGAGCTGAAGCCAAGAAAAATCAGCGCCGGCAAAGTGAACATCACGCCCGCCGCAAGCGATTCACCCGCCGACCCCGTCGTCTGCACTATGTTGTTTTCCAGAATCGTCGAACGCCCGAACGCCCGCAGAATGCTGATGGACAGCACCGAAATCGGAATCGACGCCGATACCGTCAGCCCCGCCCGCAATCCCACGTACACCGTCACCGCGCCGAAAAGCAATCCGAATAGCCCGCCAAGCAGCACCGCCCGCAACGAAAATTCGGCCAGCCTCTGCTCAGCCGGCACGTACGGCTGAAACTCTCCCACAGGTGCCGTGGAACTCCATGGACGGTCGCTCACCGTTTCCTCCCAATCTTCCCGAACATTCGTTTGAATCCGTGTGCCCGGATTATGCCGCACCCCGGCCCCACCGCAAAGCGCTTCCTCGCCGTGTTCCCGTAGCGCCGGCTTCCAGCCGGCAAGCGGCCAACCCTGCTGGCCATCCGCCTGCCCGCCTCAGCCAGACTGAAGAGAGGCTCTTCGTCTTTAATCCTTTCCGAAAAAAAATCCCCGCGCACCGCAGTCCTCGCGCCCCTCCAGCAACGCCACTCCCCCGAATGGCTTTGCGATCCCGGCCTTCCACCGGTCAGGCAACCCAGCCCCTGGGTCCTCTTGACATCTTCCTTACTGGTCAGTATTGTCACCTGCATTCGATATTGGGTCGGTCGGTATGGACTTTGTGGGTCTCCCATTTCCAAGCCTGTATTTACCTAGCTCTGGATCGGGATTGTCCTACTCCATATCTACCGGCGCCCATCTCTAACATCAGGAGCCTCGCGTGAAACTCCGCCGCCTCGCTTTCCTTCTGATTCTCGTTGCCGCAGCTTTGCTCTTCAGGCCATTCCTCCCCACCACCTCGGGCGACGACTGGCTGCCCATCGACCCCGCCGACCTCAAAATGACCAGTGAGCCCAAAGCCCCCGGCGCTCCCGCCATCTACCTCTACCGCCAGGTCGACCGC
>Ga0137415_10007179_pt1 | contig 11045 bp, 7 predicted proteins | sample CZODoug3_1_1_16f_FD_183082 | JGI IMG/M metagenome (GOLD analysis project Ga0137415, IMG submission 183082) | Vadose zone soil fungal communities from Angelo Coast Range Reserve, California, USA - CZODoug3_1_1_16fungal (Hybrid Assembly) | ecosystem: Environmental > Terrestrial > Soil > Vadose...
TCCAGTAACGCTTCGTGATGTGGGAGATTTCGAGTTTATTCATCGTTGAATGTAAAACGCATCGGGAACAGCGTGTTCCCCTCCTTTGGAGAGGATGTTGCGAAACCGTTGAGTCGAGAGTTCGGCTCTTGCTGTAGCGGCGCTCCATGAGCGCCGGTTTTTCCTGGATTCAACGAAATACCGGCGGTCATAGACCGCCGCTACAGTAGACGGAACCGCTCTTCAACCAGTTTTGCAACACCCTCTTTGCAAGGAGGGGAATCCGCCAACCCACGATTCATCGCGACTTACTTGAACGCCAGCTTCGCCTGGCGATCCTGCTCGGCTTTGACGCTGTTGCCAAACAGCTTCTCGAAGAAGCCTTCTTTCACCAGGCGCTCGACCGTGCTGTTATCGACCACTTTGTGAGGGTCGAAGTTCCTGAGCTGGGTGGCCTGGTCCGCGTTTGCCTGGTCGATTATGGAATTCACTGCGCTTGCCATGACGTAAGGCACGCGTTCGAGCGTCTGGCTCTTCGCGTTCAGGTCGTAGATGCGTTCGACATCGGCAGTGTCCTGTTTGTCATACGCCATATAGGATTTCACCGCGAATGCCTTGTCGTCATAGAAGCGTTTGATCGCCTCTGCCTGGGCCTTGATGATCAGTTCCGGTAGCCTGGGATTGGCGGCCACGGTCTTTCTCGTGAACAAGTAAACAGTCGAGGCGTAAATGTCATTGTAATCGGCCATGTTTGCCAGACGTTTGAAGCCCTGTTCTTCACCTTGAAATATTGGGGGGCCGTCAAAAGGGTTGCGTCGGCCCGGCCGGTCGTCAGGGCCACGGCGCGGGCCGTGGCATCAACACCGACCGGCACCCACTGGATGTCTCGGGGAGTGAGTCCGAATTTTCCCAGCAGCGCGACCGAATAGTTATACGGCGCGTCGCCGATCTGGCTCACCGCGAACCGTTTGCCCTTCAGGTCCTTGACGCTGCCGATGTTTTTGGCGCTCATCAGCGCGAACGTGCCCTTGTTCAGCGTGCTGCCCATCAGGACCAGAGCATTGGGATCTCTCGAGCTGGCCTGCAGCGCCTGCTCCATGGAGGAGTTCGTCATTGCCGCATCGCCGCTGGTGATCATCGCAACGCCCAGGTTACCGGCGCCAAACACCAGGTTCACATCCAGCCCGTACTTCTCGTAGTACTTCCCCTCCTTGGCAATGAACATCGGCCATGAGGCCCCGCTTCGCGTGGGGAAGTTGATAGCGATTTTCTGAAGCGCTGCCTGCTGAGCCAGAAGTGCAGGCACCACCAGAATGGCGGCGATCAAAAACGCGACGCTGAGTCGCTTAAACATACGTACTCCTTTCAGCAATTCGGAAACGCAGGCTACGGATAATTCGGGGACAGACGTATAAATCACCTAATTAGCAGTAAACGGAACTTTGAAAGCTAATTAGGTGATTTATACGTCTGTCCCCGAATTATCCGTAGCCCGCGTTCACACGTCGAGCTTGAAGATCTTCCTGGCATTGTCTTCAAAAATCATTTTCTTTTCTGCGGCGCTCAACCACTCGAAGCCTTCGATGATATGCCGCGTTTCGTCGAGCCACTTGCCGGTCTTGGGATCCTTGACCGTGCCCACGCCCGGCCGTTCCGTTCCGAACAGGCAGCGATCCGGGCCCACCGTCTTGAAGAGAAGCTCGAGCGCGTCCGCCGAGTAAAGCACCGTGTCGAAGTACAGCTTGCGGAGCTTATCGGAGAAGCGTTCGGTGCCGCGCCGGAGCGAGCCGGCATCGAAGCGGGCAACCTGATAAGGAATGGCGCCGCCGCCGTGCGACACCATGATCTTCAGCGTCGGGAAATCACTTAAGACCGTGGAGTTGAGCAACGAAACCACGCCAATGCTTTCCTCGTTGATGAAATGCAGCGAATAGCTGAGGCGTTCCGAACGGCAGCCCGCGGAATGAAGGTGTGCCGGAATATCCAGTTCCACCAGCTTCTCATAAAGCGGGTACCAGTACCGGTCTCCGAGAGCTGGGGTTTCGACGCCGCTGCATTCGCCGGGATCCGGGTTCAGGAGGCAGCCGACGAATCCCTGTTCTTTCACGCAGCGCTCCAGGTAGGGAAGAACCTTGGTGATCGGCTGGCTCGGACTTTGTGGCAGCCCGCAGACGCCTCGGAAAGTCTTCGGGAACAGTTTCACTTCCTGGGCAATGATGTTGTTGGTTTCCTCGGTGAACCACTGAACGAGCTTCGGATTCTCGCTATGCATCATCTGATAAGGACGGGGCGATATGATTTGCATATCGGTGCCCGCCTCTTTGAGCTGCTGCAGGTGGGATGAGCCTCCAAAGACGGGCTTGTTCAACGCGTCGATGATGTCCTGATCTTTGGCCTCGACGGCGCCGCGGCCATGGGCGCCACGGTGCGCGAGCAGACCGGCTTTGTATACGTACAGGCTCTCCGGCGCGGTGACATGCGCATGCGCATCGATAATCATTAGTGCCTCCTATGCCTTTACCACAGATTCCTCGTAACCCTTCCGGTCCTTCAGGCCCTCCTCGAAAATGTCCCACGATTCGACCCACTTCTGAGTCTTCTCGTACATTTCCTTTGTATACGGCGCGAAAACGATCCGCTCGCCCGGCCCGAAGATCCGCGTGTCCATCACGTCGTGGAAACGCGCTGGGAATTCCTTTTTGTAGTAATGAGTGTATTTTTGATGATGGAAGTCGATGTCATCCTGTGCGTGCTTCAGCGCGCGGAAGTATTTTTCCACGTCCTCTTCGTCGGCATCGTTTCGCACGATTGCCGCCGTCATGAAGGTGCAATCCAGGATTTTGCGGAAGCCCAATTGTTCGGCGAAGTATCCGCATCCGCCAAAGAGGGTCGCTACGGGTACTTCATGATCGACCAGCAACTCGAGACGCTGGAAAATCATGCCGCCAAAATGAAGCTTGATTTGCTCCCGCTGCAAAATCGGCTCGAGTGCCTGAATGGTGGTGTAGTGGCTGCCCGACTGCCAGCCCACAGTAACCGGCACATTAGCGAGATCTTCCGCCGTCCGGATACCCGAATCCGGAGCCGTGTAAATGCCCGCCGGGGTCACCGAGTAAGCATTTCCCCATACCCGGCCGTGACCCGCGGCCGCCGCCATGTTTACTGTCCAGTGACATGCAGAACTGATGTCGCAGGTGCGGCCTTGCTCGATGGTTTGATAAGCGCCGCGGATCTGGTCTTTCGGCAATTCCGCGGAGGACTTGACCGCGAGTTTTGAAAAACCGGTCGATTCAAGAAACTCGTAATCCAGGCCTTCAGCGGTGAAGTATTCCTTCTCTTCGGCAACCCATTCCTGCAACCGCATATGTGGCCCAATGATGAACTTACTCATGTTTAGACGTCTCCAAAGGCAAGCCACCCTTATAACAATAGTGTTGGCTTTCGCACAAGGTCAGGTTAAATTACGCCGCCGCACTGAGTTCCGCGAGAATGAACAGCCGCGCACCGGCGTGAGAGTGTAGGCCCGGGCGCCAGGGCCTGTTGCTCAAATGAAATCAAGTTGGGCTTAGCACGTAGCCGCGGGCTTTATGCCCGCGTTCAAGTACCGCCAGAAGAATTCTTTAATTGTGTTTGAACGCGGGCATAAAGCCCGCGGGTACGTGCAGACCGTATCGGCGATGTTGAACTCCGCGGCTGAATGGTCTTCTCTCTGTTCGTTTGCTATACTGCCCGCAATTTTCAACCTAGTCGGGGGGGACACCATGAGAAAGCTTCTCTTTGCGGGGGCACTGTTAGTGTGTGTTCTGTCGCTGCTTTTTGGCACGACGCAGGCTCAAGCGCCGAAACCCAAGCGGCTCAACAGAGCGGTCGAACTGCTGGCGGAGGGTCAGCCCATCTATTACACAGGCTCGCACTCGGGGACCGAAGGTAGTTTTGAACAGGGCAAGAAAGACGCCCAGACCTTTGCCGACTACATCAGCTACGACATGGAGCACGCTCCTTACGACATCAAAGGTCTTGCCGATTACATGCAGGGACTGGCGGCCGGCGGCCCGACCAAAAGCGGACATCGCACTCCAACGGTCATCGTCAATGTGCCGGTCAATGGCACGGATGAAGCGACGGTGCGCGCCAACGCCTGGATGTTTGCGCAGGTGCTCGCCACCGGGGTCCACGGAGTCATGCTGACCCATGCGGACACGCCGGGCGCAGTGAGGGCGTTTGTGGAGGCGGTGCGCCTTCCGATCCACAAACAGGGAATTGGCAAGGGAATCAGCGAAGGCCGCCGCGGAGTTCACGGAGCAGAGACAGCCGCGCGAATTTGGGGAATATCCGCGCAAGAGTATCTCCAGAAGGCCGACACCTGGCCGCTCAACCCGGAAGGTGAACTGCTGCTTGGCTTGAAATTGGAAGACAAATACGCGCTCGAGAACGCGGAAGAGAATTTGAAAATTCCCGGCATTGCGATTGCCGAGTGGGGACCGGGCGACATGGCATTATCCCTCGGTGTCACAGGTACGGGTGCCGTCGCGGAGAGAGATCCGAGGATGCAGGCGGCGCGCGCCAGAGTCTTTGCGGCGTGTAAAGCGAACAAGATCTTTTTCCTGAATTCGATGAATCCCAACAACGTCGTCGACATGATCAAAGAAGGCGTCATGGTCGGCCCGGCGAGCCAGCAGGCCGCAGAAATCGGACGGAAATACACCAAACGGCAAATGCCGTGGTAGGAGGAATCTCGATGCGCACCTTAACTCGATGGATGACACAGATCGTTCCAGTCTTGTGTCTGCTTGTTTTGGCAAATACCCGCGTCACCGCGCAGTCGGGAGCGAAAACCGGAGAGTGGCGGACCTACGGTGGAGATACGGGAAATACACGCTACTCGCCGCTCGATCAGATCAATGCCGACAATTTCAGCAAGCTGGAAGTCGCCTGGCGCTTCAAGACCGACAATCTGGGTCCGCGCCCCGAGGCTAACCTCGAAGGAACGCCGCTGATGGCCAACGGCGTCATCTATGCCACCGGCGGCACGCGCCGGGCCGTCGTTGCACTCGATGCGGCCAGCGGCGAGCAGCTCTGGGTTCACAGCGAACGTGAGGGCGCTCGCGGCAGCGGCGCTCCACGGCAGCTTTCTGGCCGCGGCCTTGCGTACTGGACCGACGGCACCGAAGAGCGAATCCTCTACGTGACGCCCGGCTATCGGCTGATCGCTCTGGATGCGAAGACCGGCATTCCGATCCCCACCTTTGGGAACAAAGGCGTCGTCGACCTCAAGCTCGATGACGACCAGGATATGGATCTGGTCACGGGGGAAGTGGGCCTTCACGCCGCGCCGACCGTTGCCAAAAACGTCGTGATCGTGGGTGCCGCACACCGGACCGGCGCGAATCCCAAGAGCCGGAAAAATGTGAAAGGCTATGCCCGCGGATTCGACGTCAAGACCGGCAAACGCCTTTGGATCTTCCACACCATTCCGCTGCCCGGCGAATATGGCAACGAGACGTGGGAACAGAATTCGTGGGAGTACACCGGCAATACCGGCGTTTGGGGACAGATCTCCGTGGATGAAGAACTCGGGCTCGTGTACCTGCCGGTCGAGTCTCCTACCGGCGACTATTACGGCGGCCATCGGCCGGGTAACGGACTGTTTGGTGAGACTCTGGTCGCTCTCGATTTGCAGACCGGTGCGCGTAAATGGCATTACCAACTCGTCCACCACGGGATTTGGGATATGGATATTCCCGCCCCTCCGATCCTGGCCGACATCACGATCAACGGCCAGACAGTCAAGGCCGTAGCGCAGCCGACCAAACAAGCCACCCTGTATGTATTCGATCGCACCAACGGAAGGCCTATCTGGCCGATTGAAGAGCGGCCGGTGGCGAAGGGGGACGTGCCTGGTGAGTGGTACTCTCCCACGCAGCCGTTTCCCACTAAGCCCCCCGAATACGACCATACCGGTGTGTCGATCGATGACCTCATCGACTTCACTCCAGCGCTTCGGGAAGAAGCAATCAAGTTGGTATCAAAATACAAACTGGGACCGAAATTCACACCGCCCGTGGTCAGCAAAGTTGAAGGTCCGATTGCGACGCTGACGATGGGTACGTCGGGCGGCGGGACTAACTGGCCTGGCGGTTCCTACGATCCCGAGACGCACATGCTGTACGTTTCTTCGCAAAGCGTGATTACGGCGCTCGGACTCGTGCCCCCGCCCGCCGGCTTCTCCGATATGAGCTTTATCCAGGGCATGGCGACGACCGGTCCGCGGCTCTCAGGCGGCTCCGGTTCCAACGCCGGCGCCGATGCCGCTCCACCCGCGGCTGAGGGCACCGGGACGGGGCTTACTGTTCAGGGACTGCCTCTCGTAAAGCCTCCGTATGGTCGCATCTCGGCGATCGATCTCAATAAAGGAGAGATCGTGTGGCAGGTTGCCCACGGCGACACTCCCGACAATGTTCGCAACCACGCGGCCCTTCGCGGTGTGAACATTCCGCGCACCGGGCGGCCGGGAACTGTTGGAACCCTGGTTACCAAAACGCTGGTCATTGCCGGTGAGGCCGGAGTCGTTACGATGCCGAACGGCCGGCGCGGCGCAATGCTGCGCGCCTACGACAAGGCCAGCGGAAAAGAAGTGGGTGCGGTTTATATGCCGGCCGGCCAGAGCGGCTCGCCAATGACCTACATGCTGAACGGGAATCAGTACATTGTCGTTTCCATCAGCGGTGGCGGCTACACGGGCGAGATAGTCGCGTTTCGGTTACCAAAGTAGGTTTTTGGAGAACGCGGGCTAAAGCCCGCGACTACATTGGGGACGTCTTAGTCTTAAATGTAGTCGCGGGCTTTAGCCCGCGTTCTATTCATGAAGGAGGCAATATGCGGATTCTTATTGGCCTGATCGCCGGGTCGCTTGCGATTCTCGCCGCCCAGCGGCCCGCATCATCGACTACAGTGACCTTGTTCGAAGGTGCGCGGCTTATTGCCGGTGATGGCAAGGCGCCCATCGAGAACTCCGCGCTTCTTGTCCAAAACGACCGGATTGTCCAAATCGGAAAAAAGGGAACCATCCAACCTCCAGCGGGCGCAGCGCGGATCGACCTGACCGGCAAGACTGTTATACCGGCCCTGATTGATACTCACGTCCATCTTGGTTACCAGAAAGGGCTGAGCTACTCGGCAGATAATTTCACGCGCGACCACCTGCTCGATCTTCTGCATCGCTACGCGTATTGCGGCATCAGCGTTGTCCTTTCGCTTGGAACCGACCCAAACGACTTGCCGTTTCAAATTCGCGCGGAACAATTGGCAGGAAAACTCGCCGGAACGGCGTTCTTCATGACCGCGGGCCGGGGCTTCGCGGCGCCGGACGCGGGACCAAACCTTCCGGAACTCAAGCCATCGGCAATAGGGGTAACTACGGAAGCCGAGGCGCGGAAGAGCGTGCGCGAGCAAATCGCGAAGAAGGTGGATTTCATCAAGATCTGGGTAGACGACAGAAACGGAACAGTCAAGAAGCTTAGCCCGGAGCTGTATCGCGCGATCATCGACGAAGCGCACAAACACAACACCCGCGTCATTGCTCATGTCTTCTACCTCGACGACGCGAAGGACCTCGTGCGTGCCGGCATCGACGGCTTCGCCCATCTTGTTCGTGACCGGGAAGCGGATGACGAGCTGGTCTCGCTATTGAAGCAGCGGCATGTATTCGTCATGCCGAATCTCGCCATCAGCGAGAATGCCATTCATGCCGAACCGCCCGCGTGGCTCAACGCCCGGATGCTGCACGAAGTCGCGTCGGATGCCGAGATCGAGCGGCTGCGTTCGACCTATGCAACACGCTCACCGCAGGCTGTTGAGCGGGCGCGGGACACCTACCGCCGCATGCAGCGAACCCTCGCGAAGCTTCAGGCCGCCGGGGTCTGGGTTGGATTCGGAACCGACGACGGCGCGGCCCGCGATCACTTCTATGCCTATTCGGCGCTTCGCGAACTGCAATTGATGGCGCAGGCTGGAATGACCCCGAACGACGTGATCACAGCGGCCACACGCAATTCGGCCGAATTCCTCGGTCTCGCCAAACAAGGAACGCTCGCACCGGGCAAGAACGCCGACTTCGTCGTGCTCGAGGCGAATCCGCTCGAGAACATCGCAAACACCGAAAAGATCGCCAGGGTGTACCTCCAGGGAAAAGAAGTCAGTCGAGTACCGCAAGGTTCTTCGGCGACCGTGTTCGAAGGCGCGCGGCTCATCACGGGCGATGGCAAGGCTCCGATCGAGAACTCCGCGTTTATCGTGGAGAACAACCGGTTCACCGGCGTCGGGAAGAAAGGTGAGCTCCGCGTTCCTGCGGGCGCGCGGCACATCGATCTCACCGGCAAAACCGTTATTCCGGCGATGGTGGACGTCCACAGCCACTTCGGCTTCCTCAATCAACAAGACGGAAGCATGTCCAAGGCGAACTTCAACCGCGAGAATCTCCTCGATCACCTGAATCGCTATGCCTACCACGGTTTCGCGGCCGCCATCAGCATGGGCACGGATTTCGGAGAGTTGCCGTACCAGCTGCGCGAAGAAGTTCATCCGGGCGCAGCGCTCTTTCGCACCGTGGGCCGGGGATTGGCCTGGCCGGGATCGGGGCCTAACGATCCGGCCCGAAACGACGTGCCGTATGTAGTCACAACGCTCGAGCAGGCCAGGAAAGCGGTGCAGGATCTGGCTCCTCATCGTCCGGACTTCGTGAAGATCTGGGTGGACGACAGAAATTACACTCAGAAGAAGCTGACGCCGGAACTCTACGGAGCAGCCGTCGATGAAGCCCGCAAGCACAATCTGCGGGCCATCGCTCATGTCTACGATCTGGAGGACGCCAAGGGCCTGGTGCGGGCCGGCATCAGCGGCTTCACGCACCTGGTTCGGGACAAGGACATTGACGACGAATTTATCGCGTTGCTCAAGCAACATCCGGATGTTTTCTTCACGCCTAATCTCGGGGTGACCAGCCGGGGGATGGAGCCGGGACGCCCCGCGTGGCTCGACGATCCGCTGCTGCACGAAACTATTCCTCCCGGTGAAATTGCGCGCCTGGAAAGACAGTTTTCGAACAGAAGGCCTGAAGCGCTCGCCAACACGCGCGCGTCGTGGGACCTGCAGGTTCGCAACCTGACGAAACTCCGCGCGGCGGGCGTGCGGATCGTCCTTGGCAGTGACTCCGCGGGAGATCCCGGGCGAACGATGGGCTGGCACGCCATCTGGGAAGTGGACGCGCTGGCAAAGGCGGGCATGACACCGGCTGAGGTGATTGTCGCATCGACGCGCCTGGCGGCCGAGACATTGAAGCTCGATCAACTCGGTATGGTCGCGCCGGGCAAGAGCGCCGACTTTGTTGTGCTCAACGCGAATCCCCTCGACAACATTGCGAACACGCGAAAGATCGATAAGGTGTATCTCCGCGGCCAGGAAGTCAACCGCGCTGCAATGAGAGCCGCATGGACGGGGAAATAGGAAATTTTGAAATTGGACGAACGCGGGCTAAAGCCCGCGACTACATTCAGGCCGAATGTTGATTCCCAAATGTAGTCGCGGGCTTTAGCCCACGTTCGTCCAATTTCAAAATACGGACTCAGGAGTGTTATGAACCGAAAACTGTTGATCATCTTCTTGCTAATCGCGTGTTCGCTCTCGCTCCTCGCAATGCAGCAGCGACCCGCGTCCCAACAGGTCGAATGGCTCTACCAGGGTGGCGATCCGGCCGGCACCAGGTATTCGCAACTGACGGACATCAATCCCAGCAACATTTCCCAGTTGAAAGTGGCATGGCAATGGAAGCATTGGGAAACGCCTCTCCCGGAGTACGGAACGACACCGGGCTTTTTCGAGGCCACGCCATTGATGATCGATGGCGTCCTTTACGTCACGACACCCTATAACAGCATCGCAGCCCTGGATGCCGAGACGGGCAAGGAGCTGTGGCGATTCGACGGCGAAGCGTACAAGCTCGGCCAGGTCCTGTCCGCCAGTGGGTGGAAGTTGCGCGGAACCGCCTTCTGGCGGGACGGCCGGAACCTCCGAATTCTTTTGAACAGCCGTCATCGGCTCTTTTCACTGGATGCGCGGACAGGCGAGCCGGTCCACACGTTCGGAAACAACGGTGAGGTGTCGTTGACGGACTTGCCGCGAATATCCGACCCGAAGCACGCCACGCAGAGTTCGCCACCGACCGTGTACAAGGATCTCGTGATCATGGGAAGCCAGGTTCCCGACCGGGTTCAACAGGCCGACCCCATGGGCTACGTCCAGGCGATCAATGCCCGGACAGGCAAGAGAGTGTGGACGTTCTCGGTAATTCCGCAGTCGCCGAACGATCCTGGCGCCGACACCTGGGAAAACGAGACGTGGCGCAACAATGGCCACGGCAACGTCTGGGCGCCGATGGCGCTCGACGAAGCGCGCGGGCTCCTCTATGTGCCGACCTCGACGCCGAGCAGCGACTATTATGGCGGCCAGCGTCCCGGCTCGAACTTGTTCGCCGAGTCGCTGGTCTGCCTGGATGCCGCCACGGGAAAATTGAAGTGGTATTTCCAAACGGTTCACCATGGATTATGGGACTGGGACCTTCCGACGCGGCCGAACCTCGTCACGATCACCGTCAATGGGCAGCGCATCGACGCCGTGGCGCAGGTTACGAAACGGGGTGACACTTTCGTATTCGATCGCGTAACCGGCAAACCGGTCTGGCCGATCGTCGAACGCCCGGTTCCGACCGCCACCGACGTGCCTGGCGAGAAGCCTTATCCGACGCAGCCATTCCCCACCAAGCCACCGGCGTATATCAATCAGGGCGTTCTGCTCTCGGACGCGAACAATCTCACACCTGAGATCAAGGCCATGGCCGAGGAACAAATGAAAAAGTTTGTCATCGGCCCGATGTTCACGCCTCCCTCGCTCAAGGGTACCTTGCAGCGCCCGTCACAAAGCGGCGGAGCCAACTGGGGCGGCGCCGCATTCGATCCGGAGACCGGTTATCTGTTCGTACGCGCAGCGAATCAGGTCGGTGTGAACCGCGTTGG
>Ga0137415_10007180_pt1 | contig 11041 bp, 8 predicted proteins | sample CZODoug3_1_1_16f_FD_183082 | JGI IMG/M metagenome (GOLD analysis project Ga0137415, IMG submission 183082) | Vadose zone soil fungal communities from Angelo Coast Range Reserve, California, USA - CZODoug3_1_1_16fungal (Hybrid Assembly) | ecosystem: Environmental > Terrestrial > Soil > Vadose...
GCGGCGGTGTCCGCCGGCTTCTGCTGGGCGAAGTCTTCCAGCACGTTGAGCTTCTTGTCCTTGACTTCGGCGATGTGAACATCGAGCACGCAATGGTGGGTCGGAGGGTCGATCGTGACCTTGCCCGAGGGAGCATTGATGCTGATCCCGGTTTCCAGCGCTTCGATGACCTTGATCCGGTCGATACTGCCGGCTTTCTTGACCGCCTCCGCCCATAGACGGAAGCCCTGATAGGTCCCCATGGCGAGCTCGGTGATGTTAGGATAATCGGCGCCGAAGCGTTTTTGGAAACCGGCAACGAAGGTTTCGTTGGTCTTGTTCTTCAGGTCCTGGAAGTAATTGTAGCACACCAGCATGCCGTTGCATTCGTCGGGCGACAGCACGATGTGCTCGTTGCCCACGGCGAAGGTGGTCGACGCCATCGGAATGCTGTTGCGCATGCCGGCCGCGGCCCACTGACGATAGAAAGAGATATGCGCGCCTCCGACGAGCGCCGACCATACGAAATCCGGCTTCGCCGCCTGGATCTTGGAGATGGTCGAGCCAAAATTCGTGACGTCGAGCGGAAAGAAATCGATCGACGAGACTTCGCCGCCATTTTCGGTGACGTATTTCTTCACCCATTGCGAAGTGATTTGGCCGTAATTGTAATCGGCGGCGACGACATAGACCTTCTTGCCCCACTTCTTCATGGCGTAAGGCACCAGCTTTTCCACGGTCTGCGCCGGCGTCACGCCTGTGTCGAACTGGTTGCGGTCGCAGACGCCACCTTCATATTGCGTATTGTAGAAATACAGCGTCTTGAAGCGATCGAGCACGGGCCGGATCACCTCACGCGAGGCGGAGGTGATGCCGCCATGCACGACGGCCACCTTGTCCTTCAACGCAGCCTGCTGCGCAAACTGCGTATAGAGCTGCATGTTTGACTGCGTATCGTAATTGATCAGCTTGATTTGCCGTCCGAGCAGACCGCCGGCCGCGTTGGCTTCTTCGACAGCAAGCGTGATGGCATCGACCATCGGTTTTCCGTAGATGTCGAGTCCACCCGACAGATCGTGGATGCTCGCCACGTTGATCGGGTCTTCCGCCCAGGCGCTGGAGCCGAACGCGCCAGTGGCGGCGGCAGCGGCCGTGCCCTGCAAGAACCCTCTGCGATTGACTTTCATTGCCGTACTCCTCCTCAATGTTGCCGATACGTCATGAGACCAGATATTTTTTCAAGATCGACGCGCCCATCGTGTATTTTGGATCGACCATGTTTCCGAGCCGGATGCGTCCGGCTTGACTGAGGAGCATGTACGCGTCGATCTCATCGAAGCCGTAGTCCGCGCTCATCCAGCGCACCAGTTCGCGATAGGCGATGCGAGCCGCATCTTCCAGCGGCCGGGCGCTGCCGATCGTCATGATAAAATTTTCGGTCTCAAGCCGCGGCCACACAAAATTCCAGTTCTTGATGACATCGATCTGCAAGGTGACCGTGGCGCGCTGTTCGATCGCAACTCCCGACAACTCGCCGTCGCCCTGCGTGGCATGGCAATCGCCGACATAGAGAAGGCCGCCTTGGGTATGCACCGGAAAGTAAAGGATCGCGCCTGGAGCGACGTCCGGCAAATCCATGTTGCCGCCGTGGTAATCCGGCTGCAGCGACGAGATCGCCTCGATCTCGGGCGAAACCCCGATCGTGCCGATGAACGGCTCGTAAGGAAGGATGATCTTGTCGCTCCAACGCACGCCATCTTTGTCGACGTGCATTTTCCTCACCCGCTCCGGCAACGGCGCATTGAGCATCGCCGTTGACGCGGTTCCGACAAGGCCACCGAATTCCGGAATGATGCAGGTGGTGCCCGCGGGTTGCGCACCCCGTGTCTCCACCGCATGGATGTGGACGGCCAGGCAATCGCCCTTCTCGACGCCGCTGACGGCAACCGGTCCGCACTGCGGATTGAGGAATGGAAACTGCAATTTCGCGGTCGGGCTATCCTGCTCGCTGGTGATGACGCCGCCGAAGGCGTCTTCCGTCTCCACCACCACGACGTCACCCGGATTGATCGTGAGTACGGGCTTGGCATAGGGCCCGTAGACATAATGAAAATCACCTTGTGCCGCGATGGAGAGCTCGTGGCGTTGCCCGGCCTGACCTTTGGCAAGTCCGCGCTTCGCCATGATCGAGGTCTTGAGCCAGGGGCCGTTGATCATCGGAATATCCTCAACTCATCAAAGCGTGGGATGGCGGCGGTGAAAGTCGGTAACGCGCTGGAACGCATTACCGGCAGCGACCAGACGGGCTTCATTGAAATGGCGGCCAACGAACTGGAACGCGACCGGACCGCCGCTTTCCGTAAAGCCCCCCGGCAGGGTAATGGTTGGACTTCCCGTCATGTCAAAGGGGCAGCTGAAGCGCAGAAGACCGGCGATCAGCTCCGGATTCTCGCCCAGCGTTGCCATTTTGGCGAGCGTCGGTGCCGCGAACGTCTGAGCCGGCACGGCAAGAAGGTCGACCTTTTCGAACAGCGCCCTCATCATCCCCCGGAAGGCTTCGCGGCGCAGAACGATCTTCTGATAATCGGTGCCGGATTGCTGCAGACCCAGTTCGATCAATCCGGTCCAGCACAGGTCCTTGACGGCGATCGGCACCCCATGCAGCGGCCCCCTCACCTTGCCCGCTGCGATTTCCTTGTCGGCCGCGTGCACCTGCTCCGGCGCCGACGATGTCATCACATATGCGTAGCTCTTCAACTGGCCATCGAGACGCGCGATGCGGTCGAGTTGCGCCTGCGTCGCCTCCGCGGAAGACAGCTCGCGTTTCTGAATACGTTGTCCAACCTCGGCCAGTTCGGAATAGTGCAGATCGCGCGCAGGCATCAGATCATTGCCTCGTCCGGTTCTAGTTCAGCTTCCAATCGCTCCCAGCCTCAAACGCCGAAGCCAGTCGTATCAAGGTTGTTTCCTCGAAATGGCGTCCCACCAGCATCAGGCCGACAGGCAATCCGTTGACGCGGCCGCATGGCACGGTAAAGGCAGGATGCCCCGATACGTCGAAGGAGCATGTATTGGCCTGCATGTTGAGCGCCACGTCGATCGCGGTGCCAAGCGGCGCATCGGCCGGCGGAATTGGCGTTGCCGTAAATGGAATCGTCGGCATTGCCAGCACATCGAACTTTCCGAGCGCCTCGTCGTAGGCCCGACGCAGCAACACGCGGAGATTTTGCGCCTTTGAATGATAGCGTCCGTGATAATTGCGATGCATGTATTCGCCGAGCATCAGTACCAGTTTCACGGTTGGCGAGACATCGTTGATCCGCGTTCCCATTCCGCGGGCAAAGGCTTCCTGCATGGAAAGCGGATAATAACCGTGGATGTTGTTGCCGACGCCATATCCCTTCAGCATCATCTCGGCCGCGCCTTCCAGGATGATGCCGCTCCAGACATGCGGTCCGTCGAGATGCCAGGGGATTGAGATTTGCTCGGCTTCAACACCGATCTTTCCCAAAGCCGCGACGGCCTCCCGCACCTTGCCATCGACGGCGGGATCGCTTTCAGGATGACCAAAGCCTTCACGCAGGATTCCGACGCGCAACCCTCTTGCAGATTTGCCGAGCGCGGCCATGTAGTCGCCGGTTCGCGCTGAAATGGTCCGCGTGTCCCAGCCGTCGTGGCCGGCGATGACGGTCAATAGCCGTGCGACGTCCTCGACGCTTGCGCCCATCGGACCGCAGTGATCGACGGAATAGCTGATCGGCATCGAGCCCGTGGTGGGTACAAGTCCCCAGGTCGGCTTCAGCCCATAGATGCCGCACCAGCTTGACGGCGTGCGGATCGATCCGCCCTGGTCTCCGCCGAGCGCCATTGGCACCTCGCCGGCCGCCACAAGTGCTGCACTTCCACCCGATGAACCGCCGGCACTGTGGGCGACATTATGCGGGTTGCGGATCACGCCGGTTGCGCAGGTGTGACTTGCACCCGAAAAGCAGAGATCCTCGCAGGCCGCCTTGCCCGCGATGGTGCCGCCGGCCTCCAGAATCCGCGTCACCACGGTGGCGTCGAGCTCCGGCACATAACCTTCAAGCAGCACCGAGCCATTCATCATCGGGACACCTGAGACACAGATATTATCCTTGATCGCCACCTTCTTGCCGCTCAGCAGCCCTTCCGCGCCGGTTTGAATATCGGTCTTCCAATACCAGGCACCGTACGGATTTTCGGACGCCGGGGGCCGGTATCCCGGGGAGCGCGGCGCAACCGGCGCCAAGGCGGGTGGGACCAATTCGTCGAGCCGGCCGTACGAGGCCAGAGGTCCTTTGAAGGCCTGCTGAAAGGCCGCAACTTCGTCAGCGTCAAGAACCAGACCGAAATCGGATCCAAGGTTGTCAATTTGCTCCAATGTCGGAAGGCGAACTACCATGCTTCACCCAATTCTTGTCTTTTGGAAGACAAACGAAAAAAGCCACCCGCGACCCAAACAGGCCCCGAATGGCGTCAATGCCGCTGCTATCATTTGTCGCGTAAGCTTACGTTGCAGAACGAAACTTGAAGGTCGTCACTCAGACGTCATCGGCTGCGCGAGAACTCTTTCGCCATGCACGCATTCACGTACGAAGATATTGTGTCTTAGCGTCGCAAGACTTGTCAATGAGATGCCGCACCTTTTTTATGCACGGAGCAGCACAAATGACGCGCAAGTGCAGATTGATGATACAAGGTGACAGATCGACATTCTTGCGATGTGATAATTGGCCACGCAACCTTCGAGCTGCTTGATGAAAAAGCCATCGGTGCCTCTCGGCCTGGTATTTTCCCAATCTGGACCATACGCGATGATGGCGGGCGAGATGCGCAAGAGCGCGTTGATGGCCATCGACGAGATCAATGGCAGCGACGAGTTCGATTTCACATTCGCAGCCCATCTGCGTGATCCCGGCGGCGTCGTCGCCGCGTATCATACGGCATGCGATGATTTAATTCGCGAAGAACAGGTCGATCATATCGTCGGCTGTTATACATCGGCCTCGCGCAAGCAGGTCATCCCCATTGTCGAACGTACCGAACGGCTGCTCTGGCATCCGGCGCGATATGAAGGGTTCGAAAGCAGCGACAACGTTATCTATGTCGGGGCCGCCCCCAACCACAACGTCGTCCCGCTGGTGCGACATATGCTGGATCAGATCGCCAGCGACGTGTTCTGCATCGGGTCCAACTATGTCTGGACCTGGGAAACCAACAGGGTCGTCCGCGAAATCGTGACCAGCGCGGGCGGCCGCATTCTCGCCGAACGCCTGCTCGAGCTTGGCGAGACCGCGGTGGACCACATCGTCAGCGAGATCATCGAGCGCAAGCCGCCGGCTGTGTTCAACACGCTGGTCGGAGAATCCAGCTACTCCTTCATCCGCGCGCTTCACGAGGCGACGATGCGCGCGGGACTTGCGATCCCCATGCTGAGCTGCAGTCTGTGCGAACCGGAGCTCGATCTGATCGGATCGGTGGCCTCGGTTGGATGCGTTGCATCGTCTGCCTACTTCGAGAGCATCGAAGGGCCCGCAAATCGAGCGTTTGTTGCACGGTGGAAGGCCCGCCACGGTGCGGACAGCAACCCCTGCGTCGACGGACTGTCGACTTATGTCTGCGTCATGCTGCTGGCCCGCGCCATTCGCCGCGCGGGCTCGGCGGAGGTCGGAGCCGTCCGGCGCGCCGCGGCAAATCATCGCTATGATTCTCCGCAAGGGCCAGTTTGGGTCGATCCCGACAACAATCACTGTTTCCTGACGCCCCGTTTGGCACGCTCTGTGCCGGGATGTCAGTTCAAGATCTTCTGGGAAGCGGATGCCCCTGAACGCCCCGATCCCTATCTTTCGAACCTTGATCTGACAGCGGTTGGCACAAGGCTTGAAAGGAGCAATGATGCAATGACGAAGCGGTCAAACCATCTGCGTATCGTGAAATGACCAGGCCATCGCCCTTCTCCGTCCGCGGCCGTCGCGCTCTCGTGGTAATGAGGGAGGAGCGTGAAATTTCAATCGTGCGCCGGCAGCTCAACCGCCTGGGCATGACGGTTGCAGAACATGATCCGGCGGAGGTGCCGCCACCGGACGAAAACGTTGATGTCATCGTCATGGACGCGGACAGTATTCCCATCAAGTCTGATCCGGCCCGTGCGTGGAAGGTCCACGCCCCGATCATCGCGCTGATCGGGACGGAGACACCCAGCCGGCTGAAGTGGCTGCTTGACCTGCAGCCGGCATCCTTCCTCATCAAGCCGCTGCGCTCGGCCGGACTTTACACTGCGCTCGTGGTTGCGTTCGATTCCGCGCAGCGAAGGATTGAAGAAGCCGCGCACCTCGAAAGACTGGAGGATCGTATTCGTTCCCGGCGTATGGTCCTCGCGGCGGTTCTGCAAACCATGCGCGCTCACGATCTTTCCGAACCTGACGCGTTTAGGCTGATCCGACAGACGGCCATGCGGCATCGCACGACAGTCGAGCAATTGAGTGCGGAAATCATAACAACCGGTGGAATGCCGAACCGGACAACGCGAACCGCCTGATATCGGATCGTCACGCTAGCCGAGATCGCCGACACGCTGCACACCGGCCGTGGTCATCGCTGTCCAGGCGGCGTCGAGCGAGCCTGCCAAATCGATCGCCCTGCAACCGGCCTCGATCAGCACAGCGGCGAAGCCGAGCCGACGCGCGTCCATGGCGGAGTAATAGACGCAATAGTCGGTAGCGAGCCCGGCCAGAAAGATCCGCTGCAAACCGCGCTCGCGCAAATAACCGGCCAATCCCGTCGGCGTGCACCGATCGTTTTCATAGAACGCGGAATAGGAATCGATTTCGGGGCGAAAGCCCTTGCGGATCACCAGCTCCGCCCGCACTGTCGCCAGTTGCGGATGAAGGGCTGCGCCCGGCGTGCCCTGGACGCAATGATCGGGCCACAGGGTTTGCTCGCCATAGGGCATGCTGATGGTTGCAAAGGGGGCAGCGCCCGGATGGGATGTGGCGAACGAGCTATGACCTGACGGATGCCAATCCTGGGTCAGCACGACATGCTCGAAGCGCTCGGTGAGGCGATTGACGACCGGCACTACGGCATCGCCGTCGGAGACCGCAAGCGCGCCGCCGCTGCAGAAATCGTTCTGCACATCAATTACCAGCAGTAGATCATCGTCACGGATCTGCATTGTGGACCTGCGCTATCGCTGCTCTCCAAGCTTTGCCCCAAACAAGGTGTTTTGAGCTTTGATGAGCATGGCAAATCCGCAGGACGATTAAAAGCACTGAAATCAGCTGCTTGATGCTCGATGTTTAAGCCGCCCCAGAAGCAAAATTGGCGAATACGGTAGCGAAATACGCGGGGCGCCGATGCGGTTGTCTCTCTCTCTCTCTCTCTCTCTCGCGCGCGCGCGCGCGCGCGTATTGATCAGGTGCCGACGCGAAGGGACGCACGCTGCTTTTGAAGATAAGCAATAACCGAGAGCGCCGTGATGCGACCCGTCTTTGGATTTTGCGACGGGATATTCTCGATCGACATGGAAAAGCGGGCGGAGTCGGATTCCACGTCAATGCGATGAATGTTACGTGTCACCGTCGGATCGGCCCAGATTTCCAGTTTCGTCCGATCGGGACCTATCCCGGCAAGTGACAGCGCGACAGCAACATTCAGATTTGCCGGAAATCCCTTCGCCGCCTCGCGCGCCGTACCATCGAATATCTTGAGCGGTTCGGTAATTCGTTCGATGTCGATATTGTTTTCGACGAGATAAGGAGCGCCAGCGAGCCCCAGGATCGGCTTTCGTGTCACCATTCGGACCGAATGAATCTTTCCGACCGCTGCCGCGGTCACTGCGTCGAGGCCGATGAGCGCGCCCGTAGGCACGACAATTTGACCGCCATTCCGTTTCGCAAGCTCGACGAGGTCCTCGTGCTCGAGCAGCGCACCTGCGCTAAGAACAACGGCAATTTTTCCGCTTGTCACAAACGGTTCAACAATCGACCTGACGAGCTTGCCCGGTGCGCACTCGATGACGATATCCGCGACTTCGGAGAGCGCGTCGATCGGCAAGACCGCAGGCGTACTTGTTAGATCGGCAAGCCAGCTTCGGTGCTTTTCGTGATTTTGCACCGACACAGCGACAAGAGCCAATCCGTCTATTCCCCGGTCTAGCGCTTCCGCTACCCGCCTTCCTATGGGTCCTAACCCGGCAATAGCAACTCGCAAGTCGGTTCGTCCGCGCTTTGATAAATCTGCCATTGATTAGCTTCTCGATCCTCTGATGACTACACCGTCACGGCGTACAGCCAGTTCCTCGCTCAATCCTGGCAAAAATTACGGCACCGACCGAGCGAGAGATTTCGCTTCGGCGAACGAACCGGCTCGAAAGTCATCTTCCAATGACGGCGTTGCGACTGGCCAGTTGATGGTGGCCGTCGGTCGGGAAAAGCTTATGCGGCCCCGCTTCATCGCCAGCAGCGGCTGAGCCAATTCCGAGACCGCCGATACCCGGTCCGCGCAATCGAGTACGACGATATCGGCCGGATTGCCGACGGCAATGCCGTAATCGCCGAGGTTCATCAGCCTTGCCGGTAGTAGTGTGACCATGTCCATGCACGCCTGCAGTTCTTCGGGGCGCCCGAGCTGTGCGATATTGGCATAGAGATTTGCCATCCGCAGCAGCGAACAATCGCCAAACGGCGTAAACGGATTAAGGACGTTGTTGGTCGCGAGCGAACAGGTGACGCCCTGGCTGACGAGGCGGTGCACGGGCGCCACTCCGCGTGGCACCAAGCGTCCGGCGCCGCGGCCCATCAGAAATAGATCGGTCGCGGGTAACACCGTCACCGCGACACCCGCATTGGCCAATTTCACGCCGATCTGGTCCAACGCGGCATGGTCAAGCGCAGACAATTTGGTGACGTGTCCGATGGTGACGCGCCCGCCCTTGCCGTACTCGGCGGTTTGCCGGCAAACTTCGTCGAGATGCATCCAGGACGGATCAAGATCGAAATCGAGATGAAAGTCGATATCGATGTCGTAACGCTTCCCGAGATCGAATATGCGCGCGATTTGCCCGTGCGGATCGCCGTCAGTGTAGGGGCACCCGCCGATCAGATCAGCGCCACCATCGCAAGCTTCGACCAGCAATTCGTCGCAGCCGGGATCGCTAAGCAGCCCTTCCTGCGGGAACACGCAAATTTCAATATCCACCGCCCAGGCAAAATCCCGCTTCAGCTGGCTGACAGCGCGAAAACCTTTCAGCCCGATCCGCGGATCGACTTCGACATGGGCGCGCATCCGGGTAGTGCCCTGCACCATCGCTTTCTCCAGCGTGCGCCGGCCCCGCGCATAGATGTCTTCCTCGGTAAAGGCAAGCTTTGCGGCCGCGACGCTCTCGATCGCTTCCTGCAAGGTGCCGGTGCGGCAGCTGCAACGATCCGAAATACATGACTTGTCGAGATGGATATGGCTCTCGACGAAACCGGGGATCACGAGCCTACCATCGAGCGCAATATCGCGGGCGTTGTCTTGCGCGATCAGGTTCGGTCGAGAACTGATGGCGGCAATCCTGCCATCGCGCACGCCTATATCGACCGGTTGGTGCTCCCGGCCGGCGATGCGTGCATTGCGCAAGATGGTATCGAATGACATGCGTGAGGCCTATTGCGCTGCTTCGGCGTGCCCGAGATAGGCCGCTTCGACTTCCGGATCATGTGCGAGATTGGCCGCGCTATCTTCGCGCACGAACCTGCCGGAGTCGATCACATAACCACGGTCGGCCACCGCCAGCGCCAGCACAGCCATCTGATCCACCAGCAAAATCGTGACACCCTCGTCGCGCAGATCGGCAAGCACGTCGAACAGTTCGTTGATCATCGCAGGCGCAAGCCCCAATGACGGCTCGTCGAGCAACAGGATCCGCGGCTTCGACATCATGCCGCGCGCAATCGCCAGCATCTGCTGTTCGCCGCCGGATAGCAAACCGGCGCGGCTATTGAGCCGATCGCGAAGCCGCGGAAAGCGTTTCAACAAGGTGTCAATCTCAGCCGCATAATCCACCGTGTCACGGGTGTTGGCGCCGAGTTCGAGATTGTCGTGGACGGTCAGTTCCGGAAACACCTGCCGGCCCTCCGGCACCAATGCCAGACCGCGCGCCGCGATATGGTGCGCTTCGGCGCGCTCGATCCGATGATCCTCAAGAATTACGTCGCCACCGACGGGGCGCAACAATCCAGCGACGGCGCGCATGATCGTCGATTTGCCGGCGCCATTGGCGCCGATCAGCGCGACCATTTCGCCCGGCCGAACCTCGAAGTTCAGTTTTTGCAGAACTGGCAACGCACCATAGCCCGCGGTGAGATCGATCGCCGTCAGCACCGCATCTCGCGAGCCACTCCACGGCGCAGGCCGCGGCCGCGCCCGCATCCCCGCACCGCCGAGATAGGCAGCCAAAACCTGCGGGTCGTGCCTGATCTCGTTGGGCGATCCTGCGGCGATCGGCTTTCCGGCATCAAGCACCACCACGTGATCGGAAATTCCCATCACCAGACGCATGTCGTGCTCAACCAGGATGACGGCAATGCCAATATCCGCGATCCGGCGCAGCAGCCTGCTCAAAGCGTCCTTGTCAGCGGTCATCAGTCCTGCGGCGGGCTCATCCAGCAACAGCACGCGCGGCCGCATCGCCAGAGCGCGGGCGATTTCAACCAGCCTGCGTCCGACGTGGGGCAAGTCGCCTGTGGGACGCGCCAGCGCATCATGGTAGCCGACAAACGCAAGCAGAGCCTCGGCCGCGACAATATCGCTCTTGGTCGCGGCGCTCGACACCATGGAGCCCAACCGCCCACACCGCATGGCGATGAGGATATTGTCGAGCACATCCATGGTTTCGAACAGTTTTGTGGTCTGGTAAGTCCGCGCTACCCCAGCGCGCGCTACCTTCCACGCAGGCGCCCCGGCGAGATCTTCGTCGCCAAGACGGATGCTGCCGGCATCGGGCCGGTAAAACCCGCTGATCATGTTGAGCACGGTCGTCTTGCCGGCGCCGTTAGGC
>Ga0137415_10007181_pt1 | contig 11040 bp, 13 predicted proteins | sample CZODoug3_1_1_16f_FD_183082 | JGI IMG/M metagenome (GOLD analysis project Ga0137415, IMG submission 183082) | Vadose zone soil fungal communities from Angelo Coast Range Reserve, California, USA - CZODoug3_1_1_16fungal (Hybrid Assembly) | ecosystem: Environmental > Terrestrial > Soil > Vadose...
CCACGAGCCCATGCGCCTCGCGGTGGACTTTTTCAGCGGCTTCCTTATTGGGTGCGTCTACAAGACAGAAAATCTTCCCCTTGCTTTCGTCCAGCCAATACCTGAGGTACTTGACCCCGTACTTCCCTTGAACTTTGACGTCTTTCATATGGGCGTCGGCGACATCTTTAGCTTTCGCCCCAGGGACGTGATGGTGAACATCCAAAAACAACGGCATCTGCTTCTCTCCTCTCGTCTGGCTCTCGGTGGAAGAACGCTGACCAAACAGCGTGTGACGAACGCGCTCAGTACAGGGAGGATCTGAGCCATGGGGTTTGTTCGTGGAACCTCGATGAACTCCTCTCCTTGTCAACTGCGGAGGAGCTCCAGTCTTGGGTGCCGCGATGCCGCAGACGCATTTGCGGTCAATGAGGACCGTATGGCCTCAACCTCAACCCGCGCCGCCGTGTCGCCTTTGATTGTCATAGTGGCAGTCCCAGACTGCCCCGGCTTGACCGGGAGCCTCGCTCCAAGCGGGCTAATGTCGCATCGCCGTTAGCGCCCACAGGATTGTCAGTCCGGTGCCGATCGTCAGGAGGGTGTGCCGAGTCTTCCAGGCAATGACGGCGGCAAGCAGGCCGGCGACCAGATACGCGTTCGTAAATGACAGATTGATGGTCCCCTCCGGCCGGACCAGGGCGGGAGCGGCCAAGGCCATCAGCACCGCCGGCGGGACAAAACGCAGACTGCGTCGGACCGCAGGCGGGATGTCTGTACGTCCCACTAGAACAATGAGTGAAACGCGAATGGCAAATGTGATTAGCCCCATCCCGGCAATGCTGAGCCAGAGCGACATCACAGTACCGCCACGAGGGCCTGTACGCCGAATCCGGCGATGATAGCCCCCGATGCGCGGCTGACCCACAGCACGCCTGACGGCGACAGGTGGTGTCGTAGCGCGCACACGGCTGTGCTGAGGGTGAGCCACCACAGCGCAGAGCCACAGAAAACGCCCGCCACGAGGGACGCCGCCGATATGTAACGGGCCCCGGCGGCGACTCCTAGCCCCGCGAAGATAGCCGCGAACGAGAGGATCGTCATTGGGTTAGTGAGCGTGAGGGCGAGCGTGGATGCGTATGCGCCCAGCAGCCCGCGACTGGTGTCCGAGGCGATCGACAGCGCTCCGCCCCGTCCGGCGGTCCGCCAGGTCCTAATCCCGAGATAGAGGAGGAAGAGTCCGCCGACTAGCCGCAGCCACTGCTGTCCACCAACCAACACGCTGGAGACGACGGTCAGTCCAAATCCGGCCGCCGCACCGTACATGGCGTCGGCCGTCGCGGCACCGAGACCGGAGACAAATCCTGCGGCGCGGCCGTGTGCCAGCGTGCGCCGGATGCACAGAATCCCGATGGGGCCGACTGGCGCGGCGATGGATAATCCTACGATCAGGCCTTTGAGGAAGAACGTCATCCTCGTGGTCCACCCCATGTTTCCGCGACGATCCCCGCTGCGATCCCAGCGAGGGCGGCGACAATGATGCCGAGCCGCATCGCTAGCCCATAGGACACGATGCCGACCACACTAGCCACCAGGACGGTGATCGCCGTGGCGCGGTCTGTGACTGCTGGCCGCGCTAACGCCAGGAATGTGAGCGGCAACGCGAACTCCAGATGCCAGGATGTGGGGATGCGTGCGCCCAGATAGAGCCCGGCCGCAGTGCTTGCCTGCCACGTCGTCCATAGCGTGAGCCCGGCCCCCAAGAAGAACCAGTGGCGGTGATCTGGTTCGTCTCGGTGCGGCGGCGGTGTTGCGCGGGAGAGGGACGTCTGGCTGTAGTGTGTAATCGCCACCGCATAGGCTTCGTCCGTGAGCAAGTAGGCGAGCGCTACCTTCCATGCCGGCCGCAGAGGGCGGAGGTAGGGCGCGAGTGAGGCGCTGTACAGCAAGTGGCGCAAGTTAACGACAAAGGTCGTCAACAGCAAGAGACCGATGGGCGTCCCGACCGCGATCAATTGGGTCGCGACAAACTGCGCGGATCCCGCGAACACGATCGATGACATCGCCAGCGCCGGCGCGGGGGGGATTCCCGCCTGCAGCGCCAGGGCACCGTAGATCAATCCAAAGGGGAGCACCCCCAAGAGGATAGGGAGTTCGGCCCGGATCCCGGCGGCAAACTCGCGGCGCGGGGTCATGCGCCTATGAGTCCGATGTCAACGCCTTCCGGGCGCCTCCGGGTGCCCCTGGCCGAAGGTTCACGACGGCGATGCCGATGACCACCAGTACCGTCCCGGCCAGCAGCCGCCAGTCTGCGGCCTCGTGCAGGACGAGGATGCCCAGAAGAAGCCCGATGACCGGAAAGACGTAGGCGACGAGCGACGCGCGCGTCGGCCCCCACGCGTTAATCAGGTAGTAGTACAAGAGGTACGCTACGCACGACCCGAGGAGCCCCAGCCAGGCTAACGCGATCCATGTCACGGGGAACGCCGGCAGTCGCAGGGGCCTCTCCCCCACAGCGGCGGCGAGCCACACGAAAACGTCAGCAAACAATACGACCATCGTGGCTTGCAACAGCGGGGGGTGGCCTCGCAAATGCCGTCTGGAAAACGTGGCGGCCACCGCGTAGCTAATTGCGGATAGCAGCACGGCCGCCTGGCCAGTGAGGCTCCGAGCGGCGTGGGCCATGCCGAGATTGCGTCTCATGAGCACGACCACACCGAGAAATCCTACGAGGAGACCTCCGAGGCGGGCCGGGGTGATCCGCTCATCGGACAACCAAAAGTGCGCAATGACGATGGTAAACAGGGGGACTGTGGCGTTCAGGATAGCCGCCAGGGCGGAATCGATGCGCGTCTCTCCCCACGGGATGAGGACGAACGGGATCGCCGTGTTGAACACCGCCATGAACAGGTAGGCTGGCAGGTGCGTGGCGGTGCGCGGGAAGGGCAGCCGTCCCAGCCACATCACCCCGAGCAATCCGAGTGCCCCAATCGCGAGGCGGATTGCCCCAAGCATCGCGGGTTCGATGTCCGAGACCGCAATCTTGATCCAAAGAAACGACGAGCCCCAAATAGTTCCCAGGAGCCAGAACGCGCCCCACTCTTTCCACCGCATACGTCCCCCCGCCTTCAGATGATGATGCAATACAGCGTCCCATTATGCCTCAGTCCAAGGGAGAAAGGCTAGGGTGATCCCCCGGGAATAGGCCCCAGCCCCTGGGCGTTCGGGTGGGGGAATCCGGAGGTGAGATTGCGTGAGACTTCAGTCATTGCTGTCACAGATCGACTCCGACCAACGCTCGGCAGTGGCATCCGGCCCGGATGCCGATGTCCTTGACGCGTATTCGCAGGCAGTCGTCAACGCCGTCGAGACGGTGGGGGCCGCCGTTGTCAGTGTCGGGATGGCCCGACGTGCTCCGGAGCAGTGGCGTAGGCGCGGGATGCCGGAAATGCACGGGGCCGGAAGCGGGGTCATCATCACTCCCGACGGGTACATCTTAACCAACAGTCACGTCGTCAGCCAGGCGGACCGGATCGAAATCCGTCTGCAAGACGGCCGGGAGTTGCAGGCGACGCCGATTGGCAACGATCCGCACAGCGACCTTGCGGTCGTCCGCGTCCAGGAGGCCAAACTCCCCAGCGCCGATCTGGGAGATTCCTCCGCGTTGCGTGTCGGCCAGCTCGTGATCGCCATCGGGAACCCGCTGGGGTTTCAGGCGACAGTGACAACTGGTGTGGTCAGTGCGCTCGGGCGCACCCTGCGGGCGCAAACGGGACGGCTCATGGAGAACGTGATCCAGACCGATGCCGCCCTCAACCCCGGAAACTCAGGGGGCCCGCTAGTGGATTTCCGCGGGCGGGTAGTCGGCATAAATACCGCGGTCATCATGGGGTCGCAAGGCATCTCTTTTGCCATTCCCTCTAGTACCGCACGGTGGGTTGCGGGTCAACTTATCCGCGAGGGGCGGGTGCGCCGAGCGTACCTGGGCGTGTCCGGACAGACGGTGAAGCTCCAACGCCGCGAGGTGATCGAGTACGCAGCGGCCGCCCCGACGGCTGTCCGCATTATTGAAGTGCAGCCGAACACCGCCGCTTCCAATGCTGCATTGCAGGCGGGGGATTTGGTGACGAAAGTAGGCGAGGTCACCGTGACCTCGGTCGATGACCTGCAACGGGCTCTGGGTCGCCACGCGATCGGGGCACCGCTTGCGGTGGAGATTGTCCGAGACGGTCGACGTCTTACCGTGACGACCCATCCCACCGAGTTGCCTGACGAGGTCTAATCGTCCGGGGTGCGTTATTAGTTAATCAGGCTTTCCGTGCTCTTGCTAGACATTTGAGCGAGCGGCGAGTTGTGTTACAACGAAAACAAAGAAGGCAAAATATGATAGACCACATTATTCTCACAGTCAGTGATTTCGAGCGTTCAGTCGCTTTTTACGCCAAGGCCCTGAAGCCACTTGGGATCACAAACTTTACAGATTACGAAGGCCAAGACGGACACCCCGATTTGAAGGGTTTTGGTGACGGCAAAAGAGCTTTTTTCTGGCTCAAAGAAGGAAAGCCCGATCCCCAAGCGGTGCATGTTGGATTTGTAGCGAAAGACCATGCTGAGGTAGATGCATTCTACAAAGCGGCTGTGGACGCCGGAGGCAAGAGCAAGGAAGCACCTCAAGCTCGGCCCGAATACTATCCTGGCTATTATGCGACATGGGTGCTCGATCCTGACGGCCACGATATCGAGGTCGTTCATAAAAGCTAATAGGATTACTACTGGGGGCGTCAGGCAGCTGGCGCGTCATTCGGTAAGGAGAGCGGCCCTCCGACCCTGATCACGGATTGCTCACCGACGCCGAATTTTGACATCTCGACCTAGCGCGCCGCAGGTCGGAACCGCGCTGCACCAATGTACCGGCGCTTCAAAGATGTCGCAGCAAGAGCTGGCAGCCTAACTATTTTCTCTGAAACGCGGGAATCACTTTGTCAAAGATACGTTCAGCAAAGCCCTTCTCTAACGGAGCGTGTCCCTGCAACCATCGAAAGAATAAAGGTCCATTGAGTGCATCAATAAGCAGTTCCGTATCGGTTCCCCGCTTCAATTGGCCCGACGCGATAGCCTCTCCGACATAGCGGCGTTGCATCTGACGCCTTGGCATCACATATCTTTCCAAAAATATTTGTTGGAGTCTCTTGTCATCGTGGATGCCTGTGACCAGACGCGCCATGATGACGCCGTCGTCGGAAGCGAGGAACTCAGCCACATACACTACATATCGCCGCAGGCGTGCTAAGGCTGAGCCGCTCCCGGAAACCACGAGGACGGGTTTCATATGCTCGAAGCACGCATCCAACAAGATCTCTCCCTTCGAGCCCCACCATCTATATAACGTGGCGCTGCTAACGCCCGCAGTATTTGCGATCTCGTGCGAACCAACTGTCTGAAATCCTTTCGCCCGCAGGAGGTTATAAGCTGCCGCCAAAATGTCGCACCGCGCTTCTTCGCTTCTCGGCCGCCCGGCGCGGCGTGATCCGGCTTTTCTCTTGGGAGTTTTCATAGTTAGCTGTCTGAAATACGAAAATAAGGGTTTCGTTGTGGTTTGACAAGCATTAACTGCGAGTGTACAAACGAAACCAGTAGTTTCGTATTAACAAAGGCGGAATGTTCGTAACGGACGCAGTTCACGAGGGAGCTTGGAGGAAATAATGAGAGGCGTCATAGTCGGCGCAGGCAAACGCCTCACGGAAGTGGTTCACCGGATAGCCACGCTGCTCACCAGCGGATCGCACAAGTCACGCGAGTTGCAAGAAAGCAAAGCCAGGCTTGAAGAAGCCCAGCGCGTCGCCCATGTCGGCTACTGGGTATGGGACCTCGATTCCGATCGCGTAACTTGGTCTGAAGAAACTTACCGCATCTATGGGCTCATGCCGCAGAAAGGTCCGATAGACTTGGCGACAATACGCGAAATGGTCCACCCTGAAGATCGGGAGACCGTCTTCCGGATAGCGGAGGAGGCCATTCTCGGCCGAGTGCGTCCCGACGCTGAACACCGGATCGTTCGTCCCAGCGGAGAAGTGCGCACGGTGAACAGCCAGGGCGATTTGAAGAGAGACGTATCGGGCCGGCCTTATCAAATGTTCGGCACGGTGCAGGACATCACCGACCGGAAGCGGGCAGAGGAAGCCCTGCAACGAACCCAGCTTTATCTCAGCGAAGGGCAGCGCCTCGCTCATATGGGTAGCTGGGCATTCAACGCTGCTGGATTCGAATATTGGTCTTCCGAATTGTTCCAAGTTCACGGCCTGGATCCGAGTGGCAAACCGCCAACGGTAGAAGACTATCTGGACCTTGTACACCCCGAAGATCGGGAGTTCATGGAACAAGAAATTCAAAAGATGTTGACCGACCATTGCGGATTCGACTTTACGAAGCGGATTGTGCGGCCAGATGGAAAGACTCGTTATCTACGTTGCGTGGGTGTACCGGTGACGGAAGGGCTGACTTTCAAGGGGTTCGTCGGGACAGGGATAGATGTGACCGAGCAGGAGCTGCTGACCCAGGAATTGCGGCGGGAGCAGGCATACCTCGCGGAAGCGCAGAGCCTGACCCATATCGGCAGCTGGGCGTGCAATTTTGTCACCGGAGAAATATTTCATCTATCGGACGAAGCCTTTCGCATGTATGGCTTCGATCCCAGCTTTCGCGACACTCCGTTCGAACGCTTTTACAAGGCCACTCACCCGGAAGACGAGCCTTCTTTGAGGGAAAAATTTTATGGTGCAATCCAAGCAAGAAGGGACTATGACCTCGAATATCGGATCTATCGTCCCGACGGTGCCATCAGATGCCTGCGATCCTTAGGACATCACAATCCCTCGGGAGAGATCGGTGAATACGTCGGCGTCACGATGGATATAACCGAACGAAAACAGGCCGAGCAGGAACGCGAAAGGCTGCGCCAGTTAGAGGCTGATCTCGCGCATATCAACCGCGTGAACATAATGGGAGAAATGGCCTCTGCGCTGGCGCACGAAATCAAACAACCCATCGCCGCCTCGATCACCAGCGCGAACGCCTGTTTGCGATGGCTTGCACGTGATCCGCCCGACCTGGAGAGGGCCCGCGCGGCAGCAACTCGAATTGAGCAGGACGGAAACCGTGCAGCCGATGTTATCGACAGTTTGCGGTCCTTCTACAAGAAAGACACTCCCTCTGAGCGCGAGATGGTGGACATCAAAGACATCATTCGGGAAATGACTACCCTGCTCAGGGCCGAAGCGGTTCGGCACTCTATCACTATCCATTCCGACCTCCAAGCAGATCTGCCGAACATCCTGGCAAACCGGGTGCAACTTCAACAGGTGTTCATGAACCTGATCCTGAATGCGATCGAGGCCATGAAAGACACTGGAGGCCAATTGACGGTTAGAGTGCGACCGGATCCCGAAGCTCAAATGGTCATTGCGATCAGCGATACAGGCATAGGGTTGCCGGCGGAAAGCAGCGAACGATTTTTTGAAGCGTTCCATACGACGAAGCCACAGGGGACGGGCATGGGTTTGGCCATTACCCGCTCGATCGTGGAGTCTCACGGAGGGCGGATCTGGGCCACTGCCAATCAGGGCGCGGGCGCAACCTTCCATTTCACTCTCTCCGCAGAAGGTGAGGCACATGCATGAAATCGGCGGCTGTTCGCACCGTATTCATCATCGATGATGACCGCGGCATGCGTCAGGCGATCCAGGATCTCGTCGAGTCCGTTGGCCTGCGAGCCGAATCCTTTGCAACTGGCGAGGAGTTTCTGAGCAGGAAACGCACCGGTGACCCGAGTTGTTTAGTTCTGGATGTAAGACTGCCTCAAATGAGCGGCCTGGATTTTCAGCGCCGGTTGGCCGAGACCGGCGTGCAAACCCCTATTATTTTCATTACGGCGCATGGAGATATTCCCATGTCCGTCAAGGCATTGAAGTCGGGTGCAGTGGAATTTTTGACGAAGCCCTTCAGGGACCAGGATCTGCTGGATGCAATCCAGCAGGCCCTGCAGCGTGACTCCGCCGCGCTAGAACAAAAGGCCGCGATCCACGATTTGCAAGAGCGATATCAGGCATTGACCGCGCGAGAGCGGGAGGTTATGGCTCTCGTAGTCTGCGGAATGCTCAATAAGCAGATCGCCTACGAAATCGGGGCCAGCGAGGCCACAGTAAAAATCCACCGAGGTCACGTCATGCAAAAGATGCAGGCCGGATCGGTAGCTGAATTGGTCCGTATGGCCGACAAGCTCAAACTCTCCCCTCCTCAATAGTCTGGTCCTGTTCCGTCAGCTATTCCGCCAAGGTTCCACTCGAATCGAATACCACCTAAGTAGTAGTTCGCGCGACTAAGGCCGGATTGTGCCCGATTTGTGAAGGCGCTACTCTTCGCTCAATGAGTAGCCGGCACAAGTCAAGACTCGTAGCAATCGTCGACGACGACGAATCGGTTCAGAGTGCATTGCAAGATCTGATCGAATCGGACGGGCTGTCCACCCTCTGCCTCGGCTCCGCGGAACAATTCCTGGATTCAGAAGCCCGACACAAGGCACTGTGCTTGATCGCGGACATTCGCATGCCGGCATGTCCGGTCTGGAACTGCAAGCGAAGCTTAAGGCTGAAGGATGCCGAATACCCATCATCTTCATCACTGCGCATGGCGACTCCGAGATGCGAACTCTTGCGTTGGGTGATGGCGCGGTGGAGTTCTTGACCAAACCTTTTAACGACGCAGTCTTGCTAGAGGTGGTTCATGCCGCTCTCGAGAGGTCAGGAAATGACTGAGCAGGCCCACACTCAAATCTGTGGAAACGGTGAAGAGCGGTACGCGACACACGAAGAGTTTCTCAAGATTCTTGACGAGGACATGAATGGCCTTTATCACCTGTCGTTTTTACTTACAGGAGAGCACCAGAAGGCAGAAAGGTGCTTTGTAGCCGGCATTGAGGATTGCGTTAAAAAGAACCGGCTGTTTAGGGAATGGGCACGCGTCTGGGCGAAGCGCGTGATTGTGAAAAACGCAATTCGTGAACTGAACCCGCGACGGAGCCATTCCAATTCGTCCACAGTCCTCCCAACTGTCTTCTCTCACAATCAGCAACCAAGTGGTCCAATCGGACATTTCGACCTAGACGCTGTGTTAGGGCTTGCAGACTTCGAGCGGTTTGTTTTCGTGCTTTGCGTTCTGGAGCGCTACCGGGAGCACGAGTGTTCTCTGCTTCTCGGCTGCTCGGCTTCCGAAGTTCGGGACGCACGCACTCGGGCAATAGAGGAGTTGGCCAGTAGCGGCGAAGTGGCCTCCCCTCGGTATGAAGACCGCAAGTTGGGTCAGGTGGCAGCAGCCCGTATGTCATGAAAGGGAGGCTCAAATGAAGGCACTTGTACTTAACGCACTCGGTCGAGGCTTCGATTTCGAGGACGTTGACATCGCAGCGCCGATGGGACGCGAAGTCCTGGTCAACGTGCAAGCCTCTGGGCTGTGCCACACCGACCTGCTTTTTGCTACTCACGATATCGTTCCAACGCCGGCGGTGCTTGGTCACGAGGTTGCGGGGATAGTGGCTGCAGTGGGTCCGGACGTCGCGCAACTCCGAGTCGGAGATCACGTCGTAGGTTCTCTAGCGCAGTCGTGCGGAGGGTGCGCGCGATGCCTCTCTGGCCGCTCCTTCCAGTGCCAACATCCGGAGTCAACACTGCGCCGCCCAAGCGATGCCCCGCGCTTGAGCCGCAACGGGATCGGTTTGTTCCAGGGTTTCGGGCTGGGTGGCTTTGCCGAACAGGCACTCATCCATGAAAACCAGCTCGCTGTCGTACCGAAGGAGATGCCCTTCGCCCAGGCTGCATTGCTCGGCTGCGGCGTCGTAACGGGCGCTGGCTCGGTCTTGAACACCGCCAACGTGAGCGCCGGTGACTCGGTCGTGATCTTCGGCGCCGGAGGAGTCGGGCTCAATGCCGTTAGTGGAGCTCGCATCGCAGGCGCGTCGAGGATTGTCGTCATCGACCTCCAGGCGAAGCGACTCGACGAGGCCCGACGATTTGGCGCCACCGACGTCATCGATTCCACAAAAACAAAGCCCGTCGAGGCCGTCCGTGATCTTCTGCCGGAAGGAGCAGATCATGTCTTCGACTTCGTGGGGCAGAAATCGGTCGGCGAGCAGGGCCTCGCAATGCTCGGAGTCGGGGGTGGACTGTACCTGGTCGGCGTGTCGAAGCCCGATGTCGAGATCGGTATGAACATCTTTAACGCGATCGGTGGGCAGAAGCGCGTTCAAGGCGTCAACTTCGGCTCGACCAACAGCAAGCGCGACATCCCGATGTACGCAGAGCTGTACCTGCAAGGCCGAATGAATCTGGACGATCTGGTTTCGAGAAGGATCTCACTGCGTGACGTGAACGATGGTTACGCGGCGTTAAAGGACGGCTCGCTCACGCGCGTCGTCGTTACTTCGTTCTGACTGTAGAAAACTCATATAAGGAGACACACAATGGCAACGATGGAAGCAATCACTGAGAGAGGCACGATCAAAACCATCACCACTCACTATATCGATGGAGCATTCGTTGAATCCCACGGCCGCGAAGTCATGGACATCATCAAGCCGACCAACGGCAAAGTGATCGCCCGCGTCACGCTAGGCGATGAGGAAGATACGCGGCGCGCCATCGCCGCGGCCAAGCGCGCATTCGTCACTTTCGGCCGGACAACAAAGGAAGAGCGCGCGGGCTACCTGCGCCGCCTGCACGAGGCTGTCTCGGCGCGCATCGATGATCTTACGGCCGCGATGGTGGAGGAGTACGGAGGCGTTGTGCGGTTCGCAAGGCTTATCGTGCAATCGGGGATCGATGCCTTCCCAGCCGCGGAGAAGGGACTCGACGAGCTGCCTTTGACTCGAAGTTGGGGCAAAACGACGGTCACCTTGGAGCCGGTCGGCGTAGCCGGTCTGATTACCGCTTGGAACGCGAACGCGCTGTTCATTTGCCTCAAGCTAGCGTCGGCCGTCGGTGCTGGTTGTACGGTCGTGATCAAGCCCAGTGAACT
>Ga0137415_10007182_pt1 | contig 11037 bp, 12 predicted proteins | sample CZODoug3_1_1_16f_FD_183082 | JGI IMG/M metagenome (GOLD analysis project Ga0137415, IMG submission 183082) | Vadose zone soil fungal communities from Angelo Coast Range Reserve, California, USA - CZODoug3_1_1_16fungal (Hybrid Assembly) | ecosystem: Environmental > Terrestrial > Soil > Vadose...
CTGAGCCTGTCGCCGGCCCAGCGGATGCGCCGGGTGATCCTGCCGCAGGCGGTGGTGGAGATGCTGCCGTCGTTCAACAACCTGTTCATCCAGCTGCTCAAGTCCACCTCGATCCTCTCCCTGATCACGGTGGCCGAGGTGACCCAGCGGGGCCGCGCGGTGCTGGTGCCCGCGTTCGGCGACGACATCGTGCTGATCTTCACCGTGATGCTGCTGATCTACCTGGTGCTCTCGGTGCTGATCACCACCGGGATGCGGTTCGCCGAGCGGGTGGCCGCCCGCAAGGTGGGGCGGCGGCCCTCCCGCGCGGCCCGCGTCACCGCCGTGACCACCGGGGCGCACTGATGCCGGCCTGGGACTGGGGTTACGCGTTCGAGGTGCTGCCCCAGCTGCTGCGGGCGCTGCTGGTGACCCTCGAGATCACCCTGCTCGGCTCGGTGCTGGCGCTGCTGCTCGGGCTGCTCATCGCGGTGCTGCGCCACGCCCGGATCCCCGTGCTGGACCAGGTGTTGTGGGCGCTGGTGGAGTTCATTCGGTCCACCCCGCTGCTGGTCCAGGTGTTCTTCCTGTACTTCGCGCTGCCCCGGTTCGGCATCACGCTCAGCGCGCTGACCGTCGGCGTGCTCGGGCTCGGACTGCACTATGCGACGTACACCTCCGAGGTCTACCGGGCCGGGATCGAGGCGGTACCGAGGGGCCAGTGGGAGGCGGCCACCGCGCTGAGCCTGCCGCCCGCGCGGACCTGGACCGGGGTGATCCTGCCGCAGGCGATCCCCCGGGTGCTGCCCGCGCTGGGCAACTACGTGATCTCCATGTTCAAGGAGGTCCCGCTGCTGCTGGCGATCAGCGTGGTCGAGGTCGTGAACAAGGCGCAGGAGATCGGCTCGCAGACCTTCCGGTTCACCGAGCCCTTCACCATCGCCGGCCTGCTCTTCCTGGTGCTGAGCTACCCGGCCTCGATATTGGTCCGACGTCTGGAGCGCCGCCGTGTCACCTGAGCCTGTGCCTGAACCCATGATCGTGTTCGACGGGGTGGAGAAGCGCTTCGGCGACCATGTCGTGCTGCGCGACCTGGACTTCACGGTGGCGCCCGGCGAGCACGTCTGCCTGATCGGGCCGAGCGGCTCCGGCAAGACGACGATCCTGCGGCTGCTGATGACCTTGGAGAAGGTGGACGCCGGCACCATCCGGGTGAGCGGGAAGTGCCTATCGCACATGGAGCGCAAGGGCGCCATGGTGCCGGCCGACGAGCAGCACTTCCGCGAGGTGCGCAAGCGGATCGGCATGGTGTTCCAGCAGTTCAACCTGTTTCCGAACATGACCGTGCGGGGCAACCTGATCGAGGCGCCGACCCGGGTGCTCGGGCTGCCCGCCGACGAGGCGAACGCCAGGGCGCTCGAGCTGCTGGAGCTGGTCGGGCTCGCCGACAAGATCGACGCCCACCCCACCCAACTCTCCGGCGGGCAACAGCAGCGGGTGGCCATCGCCCGCGCTCTGGCCATGCGCCCGGACGTGCTGCTGCTCGACGAGGTGACCTCGGCGCTGGACCCCGAGCTGGTCGCCGGCGTGCTCAACCTGCTGCGCGACCTCGGCCGGCGGACCGACATCACGTTCCTCTGTGTGACCCACGAGATGGGTTTCGCCAGGGACTTCTCCGACCGGGTGCTGATGTTCGACGCCGGTCAGGTGATCGAGGACGCGCCGCCCGTCGAGCTGTTCAGCACACCCCGCCAGCAGCGCACGAAGGACTTCCTGCACGCGGTGGTGGACCGAGCCTGAGCGCGTGACCGCCTGAGTGCGTGACCGCCTGACTGTCTGACCGGTTCGGTCAGCCGGCTTGGCAAAGCTGCGCCGCGGTCAGGTCCACCGGAGGCAGGTTGGCCGGGGCGGCGCCGAACGGGGTGACGATCCGCAGCCACTCCCCGGATGCGCGCAGCGTGGTCAGCCCCGCGTCGAAGGCGTCCCGCAGGTCGGTGTCGGCCGGGCGGAAGGCGAACGCGCCGGCCGGCTGGGACAGCGCCCGGCCGGTCAGCGGCAGGCCGGCGGTGATCTCGAGTGGCGAGCTGGGGTGCCGGCCGACCAGGTTGCGCAGCGAGATGTCGGTCAGCGCGCCGACCGGGGCGTCGTCCTGGAACACCGCCTGGTAGAGCTGCCCCGGCGAGTCGTAGGTCTTGATCCGGCCGTCCGGGATGCCGGCGGTACGGGCCGCCTCCTGCTCGACGCTGCTGTCCAGCACCGCGACCGGCACCCCGGCGCGCAGCACGTCGGCGAAGGTGTGCAGCCGCCGGGGGTTGCCGTTGCGGACCAGGAACGCGGTCGGCGCGACGAAGTCCGGGCGGGAGAAGATGACCCGCTCGCAGCGGCCCGGCGTGATCGCCATGCCGGCGGTGATGATGTCGAACGTACCGGCCAACAGGGTGTCGATGAGCTGGCCGAACGGGCGTTGCACCGGCTCCAGCGTGGTCACCCCGAGGCCCTTGAGCACCGCCTGAGCGACCGCCGGTGACTCGCCGGCCAGGTTGCCGTAGGTGTCCAGGTAGCCGAACGGCTCCTCGTTCGCCACGCCGACCCGGACCACCTGGCTGTCCTTGATCCGGACCAGCGTCCGCCGGTGGTCCGGGCCACAGCCGGCCGCGAGCGCCCCGACCCCGGCCAGGGCGATTAGGCGACGGCGGGAGATCATTGCGTGACTCTAGGTCACTTCCGGCCTGGTGTCCGATCCAGCACAAGCGGGTTCAGGACCACTCGGCGAAGTCCGCCTTCCTGATCATGCAGTGCACGCCCTGCACCGCGTCCACCACCTGGCTGACCTCGAAGTCACCGGCCGCCGACAGGTAGGCCAGCGCGGTCGAGCGCTCGAAGCCGAACCGCTCCACCAGGAACGTGACCGCGTTGCGCACACACCGGCGCATCGCCTCGTCCAGGCTGACGTCCAACCCGGTCGGGATCCAGTGGCTGGCCGACTCCAGCACGGGGGTGCGCAGGCTGCCGACCGCGGCCGTCGCCGCCGGCCCGGACAGCACGCTGAGCCGCACGGTGGCGCGCAGCGACGCCTCCAGCGCGGTCAGCGCGACCTCGCCGTTGCCCTGCGCGTAGTGCGGGTCGCCGGTGTAGAACAGCGCGCCGTCCACCGAGACCGGCAGGTACAGCGAGCTGCCGACGCGCGCCCACTTGACGTCGATGTTGCCACCGTGGTCGCCGGGGGGCACCGAGGGCACCGGCTCGTCGGTCGCCGGCGCCACGCCCATCAGCCCGAGGAACGGGTCCAGCGGAAAGTACGCCCGCCGGCCGTCGCGGGCCGCCATCCAGCTCACCAGCCGGCCGCCGGCCAGGCCCGTCTCGCAGAACTGCCACACGCTCGCCGCGCCTTCGGGCAGCTCGCCGGGCAGCGCGCCGTAGCCGTGCCGGCTGCTCACGAAGCCGTACGGGGTGCGCGGCAGCAGTTCGAGCACGTCGATCTTCAGGACGTCACCGGGGCGGGCGCCGGCCACCGCGATCGGCCCGGTGACCACGTGCGGGCCGTCGTCCGGGCCGTTCGGCAGGTCGCTGGCGGCGATCTCCCGGGCGTCCCGTGCGACGTCCGCCGACTTGACCCCGTAGCCGCCCAGGAAGCCGACCGGGTCCCGGCCCTGGTCGGCCAGGATGCCCTCGTGGCTGAGGGTGTCGATCGTGACGGTGTCGCCGGAGGCCACGGTGAGCAGGGCGGTGGCGGCCGCGTTCGGCAGCCAGCCCCAGCGCACCGTGTCCGGCGTCGAGGTCAGCAGGTGCTGGCCAGCGATGGAGCCCTCGCCGGGCTGTACCACGCTCAGTTTCATCGGGACTCTCCTCCTCCGCCGCCGGGCAGCCCGACGATCAGGTCGATCTCCAGGTCCGCGCCGACCGCCAGTGCGGTGGTGCCGACGCAGGTACGGCTGGGCAGCGCCCGGGTGAACCAGGTCCGGTATACCGCGTTGAACGCCTCGAACTCGGTGAAGTCGGTCAGATAGACGCGCACCATCAGCGCGTCGTCCAGGTCAGCCCCGAACGGACGCAGGCAGGCCAGCAGGTTGGCCCTGACCTGCTCGGCCTGGGCGAGCAGGCCGCCGGGCACCAGCTCGCCGGTAGCCGGGTCGGTGGGCATCTGCCCGGTCACGAAGAGCAGCGAGCCCCACCTCGTGACGTGGGAGAACGGGGCGACAGCCGGCGGCACGCCCTGCTCGGGGGTGAAGCTGAAGGACTCCCGCGCGGGGTGCACCGCTCAGACCTCCATCGTGTGTAGGGCGCGCAGGAACCGCGCGGCGACCGGGTTCTGTGGGCTGTCCAGCACCTGGGCGGCCGGGCCCTGCTCGAGCACCACGCCGTCGGCCATGAAGACCACGCGGTCGGCGACCTCACGGGCGAACCGCAGCTGGTGGGTGGCGATCAGCATGGTCAGCCCCTCGTCCACGGCGAGTGACCGGATCACCTCCAGCACCTCGCGGACCAGCTCCGGGTCCAGCGCCGAGGTCGGCTCGTCGAGCAGCAGCACCTTGGGCCGGCCGGCCAGCGCCCTGGCGATGCCGACCCGCTGCTGCTGGCCGCCGGAGAGCTGGCGGGGCAGCGCGTGCGCCCTGGCCGCCAGGCCGACCTTGGCCAGCAGCCGGTCCGCCTCGGCCGACGCGCGCGCCTTGGGCTCACCGTGCACCCAGCGCGGCGCGGCGGCCACGTTCCGCGCCGCGCTCAGGTGCGCGAACAGGTTGAAGTGCTGGAACACCATGCCGACGCCGGCCGCCACCCGCTGCTGGGCCACCAGCCGCTCGGGCAGTGGCCGGCCACCGTCGGAGTAGCCGACCCGCAGGCCGTCGAACGAGATGCTGCCGGCGTCCAACGTCTCCAGGTGGTTGATCAGTCGCAGCAGCGTGCTCTTGCCCGAGCCGCTGGGCCCGAGCAGCGCGACGACCTCGCCCTCGCGCAGCTCCAGGTCCACGCCGCGCAGTACCTCGTGATCGCCGAAGGACTTGTGCGCGCCGGCGACGGTCAGGGCCACCCGGTTCGGCCGGACCCGGACCGGCGGGGGTGGTGGCGGCGTCGCGGCGGGTGGGACAGCGGCCGGCTCGGCGCCGGGCGGGGCGGGCTGCGCCGAGCGGCGCCGGCCCAGCCGGTCCAGATCCAGGGCCCGTTCCACCACCAGCTGCACGCCGGTGATCGCCCCGGTGAGCAGCAGGTACAGCACGCCGGATGCGAAGAAGATGCTGAAGTAGTCGAAGGTGGCCGAGGCGAGCTGGTTGCTGCGCAGGGTCAGCTCGGGCACCGCGATGATCGAGGCCAGTGCGGAGTTCTTCATGGTGGAGACGGCCTCGCCGCCGATGGCCGGAATGGCGGCCCGGCCGGCCTGCGGCCCGACGATGTGCCGCAGCACCCGCCTCGGCCGCAGCCCGAGCGCGCGGGCCGCGTCGGTCTGCCCCCGGTCCACGCCGCGCACCGACGAGCGCAGGATCTCGGCGAAGAACGTGGCCTCGTTGGCCGCCAGGGCCACGCCGGCCGCGAGGACCGGGCCCAGCACGATGCCGGCGTGCGGCAGCGCGGTGAACACGAACACCAGCTGCAGCACCAGCGGGGTGCCCCGGAAGATCACGCTGTACGCCCTGGCGGCGCCGGCGACCGCCCGGTTGCGGCTCAGCGCCATGCCGGCCAGCAGGGTGCCGAGCAGGAAACCGCCGAAGAAGCCGAGCGCGGTCGCCTGCAGCGTGACGCCGATGCCCGCCAGCAGGTATGGCATCGACAGGTAGTGCAGGAAACTGTCCATCAGCTCGCGGTGACCAGCGAGGGCGACTCGATGGCGGACTCGTCCAGCTGCCACTTCTTGGACAGCGTCGCCTGCAGGCCGCTCTGCTGGACCTGGGTCAAGGCGCCGGTGAACGCGGCGCGCACCGCGGTGTCGCCCTTGGGCACCGCGATGCCGATCGAGTAGGGCAGCGTGACGGCGGTGGCCCGGTCCAGCTTGTCGGGCTGGTCCTTGACGAACCGGTTGACCGTGTTGACGTCGTTGATGTACGAGTCGGCGCGGCCGGACAGGATGGCCTGCACGCAGTCGGAGTTGTTGTCGAACAGCGAGCTCTGGGCGGCCGGGTGGCCCTCTGCGGTGCATTTCGCGCTCTGCGCCGCCACCAGCGGTACCTCGACGAACCCCTTGTTCAATGCGGTCGTGGTGCCGCAGAGCGAGTCGTCGATGCCGGTCAGGTGCTTCGGGTTGCCCTTGGCCACCAGCACGCCGTCGAACACCTTGGAGTAGGTGAGGAAGTCGGCCGACGCGGCCCGCTCCCGGGTCGCGTAGATGTCGGAGATGACGAAGTTGGCCTGGCCGCTCTGCAGCGTCGGCAGCAGCGTCTCGAACGACACCGGCAGGTAGCCGACGGTGAAGCCGAGGCAGCCGCCGATCGCCTCGCCGAGGTCGATGTCGAAGCCTTCGTACCTGGTCGGGTCGGTGACCGAGATCGACTCGTAGCCGGGGGTGTGCGGGTTGATCGCGTTGGTCAGCTTCTTGCCGACCAGGTCCGGGTGCTCGGTGCGCAGCTGGGCGCAGCCCGGCGAGGCCGCCAGCGCGGCGTACGGCGCCGTCGAGGCCGGCGCGGCGGCCCCGGACGACGAGCCGCAGCCGGTGAGCAGCACCGCGAGGGCGGCGAGGATCGCGGCGGCGGTGGTCGCGGCGGCGGTGGGAACGGGACCGAACTGCCGTGTGCGCATGGCAGAAGTTCCTTCGGGGCGTGGATTTGGCTGGTTAGTCCGTTGGCCGGACCAATCTGACGCTAATCGACGTTAGTTGCGCACCACGCGGTGGAATGAGGACCTGACATGATGTTTACCGCCGCGAAACGGCCGCAGTCGACCGGCTCGCCCCAGGTTCCTGGATCGCTGGTCGGACCAAAGGACCGTTGCCCCTATGATCGAGGGACGCACCGGCACCCGGCGGTGTCGAGCCCGCCCGCCAGGGAGTTGCCGTGCCGCTCGCGTCCGTCCCCCCGATGCCCCGCCGCGCGCGCAGCATCAGCATCGAGCTCGCCGCGCACGTCGAACGGCTGATCGCCACCGGGGTGCTGCGGCCGGGGGAGCGGCTGCCGCCCGAGCGGGAGCTGGCCGCCAGCCTCTCGGTGTCCCGCAGCACGCTGCGCGAGGCCATGCACGAGCTGGAGGGCAAGCACCTGGTCGAGCGGCGCACCGGCCGGGGCACCATCGTCGCCGAGCAGGCTGAGTCGGTCACCGAGCTGTACGCCGGGCTGGCTGGTGTGCGGCTCGACGCCGACGTGACCCTGGACGACGCCACCGAGCTGCGGCTGATCGTGGAGCCCCGGATCGCCGCCGCCGCCGCGGTGCGGGCCTCGCCGTCCAACTTCGTGCAGCTGGAGGACGTACTGGCGCGCTCGGCGCTCGACCCCGCCGCCGAGCGGTCGCTCGAGCTGGACGTGGAGTTCCACCTGATGCTGGCGCACGCCGCGCGCAACCCGCTGCTGGTGGCCCTCTACACGATGACGAGCCGGTGGACCGAGTCGGTGCGCCGCCACTCGCACGCCACGCCGGAGGGGCGGCTGCGCTCGCTGGAGGGGCACCGGGCGATCTACCGGGCGGTGGCGGCCCGGGATGCCGAGGCGGCCGCCACCGCGATGGACGAGCATCTCAGCACGATCCGCGACGTGATCGCCCGCCGCACCAGCTGAGTCGTGAGCGCGAGTGGTCCGATAGGACCACTCGCCACTCACGACCTATTAGGCCATGCTCGTCGCGCCGTCCAGGGCCTCGCGGATGATGTCGGCGTGACCGGAGTGCTGGGCGGTCTCCCCGATGATGTGCAGCAGCACCCGGCGGGCCGACCAGTGCGCGCCCGGCTCGAACCAGGGCGCCCTGGGCAACGGGTGACCGGCGTCCAGGTCCAGCGTGGCGAGCAGCTCGTCGGTGCGCAACGCCACCTGCTCGTAGTCGGCGAGCACGCCGGCCAGCGTCTCGCCGGGCTGCATCCGGAACGTCTCGTGGTACGTGGCGTAGTCGCTCTCGTCCCACTCGTCCCAGTCCTTGTCCCCGCTGGCCAGCACCGAGGGTCCCGCCAGGATGAAGTCCACCCACTGTCGCTCGCCGTGGGCCACGTGCTTGATCAGGCCACCCAGGCAGAGCGAGCTCGCCGTGGGGGCGGCGGCCACCTGTTCCTCGGTCAGGCCCCGGGTGGTGTTGCGCAGGAAGAAGCGGTGCTTGGCGAGGGCGTCGAGCAGGTCAGCCCGCTCGCCGGACAGGGTCGGGGTGTGGGTTTCGGTGCTGGTCATGGCTGCTGCCTTCCGTCCGTGCTTCCCGTCTGTGCTTCCGGCTGGGGGCGCTCAGCCCATGCTCTTCGCGCCGTCCAGGGCCTCGCGGATGATGTCGGCGTGCCCGGAGTGCTGGGCGGTCTCCGCGACGAGGTGCATCAGCACCCGGCGGACCGACCAGCTGGTGCCCGGCGCGTACCAGGGCGCCTCCGGCAGCGGCTGGGACAGGTCAAGGTCCACGGTGGCGATCAGCTCGTCGGTGCGGCGGGCCACCTCCTCGTAGCGGGCCAGCACGCCGGCCAGGGTCTCGCCGGGCTGCAGCGCGAAGGTCTTCTCCCGCTCCGCGTAGTCCTGCTCGGTCCACTCCGCCCAGCTCTTGCCGTTGCCGGTCATCGCGTCCGGGCCATCCTCGATGAACCGGACCCAGGCCTCCTCGGAGTCGGTGACGTGCTTGAGCAGGCCGCCGAGGGACAGCGCGCTGACGGTGGGGCGCTGCGCGGCCTGCTCGTCGGTCAGCTCGCGGGCGGTGAAGCGCAGGAAGAAGCGGTGCTTGCCGAGGGCGTCGAGCAGGTCGGCCCGCTCGCCGGACAGGGTCGGGGTGCCGGTCTCGGTGCTGGTCATCTGTGCTGCCTTCCGGGGTTGGACGCTGTTGCTGGGTACTACGCTAAAGGCCATAAGTGCCAGTTACTGACCTGAATTGCTCTTCCATGGCGGAGACTCACGTCCATGGCGAACACGAGCTCGCGCACGCTGCGGCTGCTGTCGTTGCTGCAGACCCACCGGTACTGGCCGGGCGATGAGCTGGCCGGCCGGCTCGAGGTGTCCATCCGCACGCTGCGCCGGGACATCGACCGGTTGCGCGAGCTGGGCTACCCGGTGCACGCCAGCCGGGGCGTCGACGGCGGCTACCAGCTGGCGCCGGGTGCCGCGCTGCCGCCGCTGGTACTGGACGACGAGGAGGCCGTGGCGCTCGCGGTCGGGCTGCAGAACGCCGCCCAGGGCTCGGTCGCCGGTATCGCCGAGTCGTCGGTGCGGGCGCTGACCAAGGTCACCCAGGTGATGCCGCCCCGGCTGCGCCGCCGGGTGGAGGCGCTGCGGGCGATGACCGTGTCCCCGGGCTGGGGCGGCTCCGGGCTGGCCGCCGACCCGGAGACGCTGGTCGCCGTCGCCCAGGTCTGCCGGGACACCGAGCGGCTGGAGTTCGACTACACGGCCGCCGGCGGCGAGCAGACGGAGCGCCAGGTGGAGCCGCTGCGGCTGGTCTCGCTGGGCCGCCGCTGGTACCTCGTCGCCTACGACCTGGGCCGGCACGACTGGCGCAGCTTCCGGGTGGACCGGATGCGCCGGCCCCGGGGTACCGGCGCGCGGTTCCGGCCGCGCGAGCTGCCGGCCGAGGACGCCGCCGCGTTCGTCCGGCGCGGGCTCAAGCAGGTGCCGGCCTCGCACACCGTGCGTGTGCTGGTGCGGGCGCCCGCCGCCGAGGTCAGGGCGCGGATCGGCCAGTGGGCGACGGTGTCGGACGCCGAGGGCGGGCAGTGCCTGATGACCATGAACACCGACTCCTTGGACTGGCCGGCGATGGCGCTGGGCTCACTCGGCGCGGAGTTCACCGTGCTCGGGCCGCCCGTGCTGCTCGACTACGTGCGGGAGTGGGGCCAGCGGTTCGGTCGCGCCGCCGAGGGGTGAGCTGACCCGGGCTCTCGCTGGCCGGGCTCTCGCCGGCCGGGCTTGGGCTGGCCGGGCTTGGGCCGGCCTGCCGCCGAGGGGGCTAGTCCGGCCAGACCGGGTGGCGCTTCTCCAGGAACGCGGCCATGCCCTCCTTGGCGCCGGCGGTCTGTGACATGGCCGCCATGACCTCCAGCGCGATCAGGTAGGCGTCCGCCTCCGGCCGGTCCAGCTGGGCGTACAGGGTCTGCTTGCCGATGGCCTTGCCGACGCGGCTGCCCCGGGTGGCCCTGGCCAGCAGCGCGTCCACGGCGGCGTCCAGCTGGTCGTCCGGCACCGCCGAGTTGACCAGGCCCCACTCGACGGCGGTGGCGGCGTCGACCACGTCCCCGGTCAGCGCCATCTCCATCAGCCGCTTGCGGCCGACGTTGCGCGCCACCGGGACGGCGGGGGTGTGGCAGAACCAGCCGCCCTTGCCGCCGGGCAGCGCGAAGCCGGCCGACTCGGCGGCCACCGCCAGGTCGCAGGTGGCCACCAACTGGCAGCCGGCGGCGGTGGCCAGCGCGTGCACCCTGGCGATGACCACCTGAGGTACGGACTGGATCAGCTTCATCAGGTCGGTGCACTGGCGCAGCAGCTCGCGCACGCCGGGCAGGTCGCGGGAGGCCACGTCGCCGAAGTCGTGCCCGGCGGAGAACGCCTTGCCCTCGGCGCCCAGCACGATCCCGGTCGCGTCGCTGTCGCCGGCGGCCCGGAACGCGTCGGCCAGCTCGGCCAGGTGTGCCGAGGACAGCGAGTTGCGCCGCTCCGGCCGGTTCATGGTGATCCGCACGGTGTCGCAGTCGTGCTTGACCAGCAGGTGCTCGTAGTCGGCCATGGCTCGACGGTAGTACCGGCGGTGGGTTCCGCAAAGCGCTTGCCGGCGAGGTTGACCGAGGGGCTATCGTGACCGTGTGACTGAAAATGCAAATCCAGTCACCAGGTCAGAACCGGGGCCGGCCATCGCGCCGGACTGGGGCGATCGGGTGGACCGGGTGCTCGACGCGGCCGCCGAGCTGCTGGTCCGCTGGGGCTACCGGCGGGTCACCATCGAGGACGTCGCGGCGCACGCCGGCATCGGCAAGGG
>Ga0137415_10007183_pt1 | contig 11037 bp, 9 predicted proteins | sample CZODoug3_1_1_16f_FD_183082 | JGI IMG/M metagenome (GOLD analysis project Ga0137415, IMG submission 183082) | Vadose zone soil fungal communities from Angelo Coast Range Reserve, California, USA - CZODoug3_1_1_16fungal (Hybrid Assembly) | ecosystem: Environmental > Terrestrial > Soil > Vadose...
GGCGGCCTGCCGGGCAACGACGACTCGGGGGGGCTCAGCTCGTGGTACGTCTGGGCGTCGCTGGGGCTCTTCCCGATCGCCGGGCAGAGCCTGTTCCTGGTCAACACACCGGCCTTCGCCCGGTCCGCCCTGCGGGTCGACGGGGGTGAGTTCGTCGTCGAGACCACCGGGCACCGCGAGGCCCCCGTCGGCGCGGACGGCATCGAGGAGACACCGCCCGCGCAGTACGTGCAGTCGGCGACGCTGAACGGGCGGCCGCTGGAGACGACCCATATCAGCGCGACGGACGTGCACCGCGGTGGCGTCCTACATCTAGAGCTCGGCCCGGAGCCGGCGCCCTGGGGGCGTTCGGTCCGGCCGCCATCGTTGTCCGACAAACGCACGGGAGGAGGAACAGCATGAGCTACCCAGACCACAGGCTCGTGATCGTCGTACGAGCCGACCCGGTGATCTGCGGCCATTCCGGGGAGGCCCGAAACCTCGCCGAGGTGGCGCTGGCCCGGGGCTTCGACGACGTCCGACTGCTCACCTGGCCGATCGCCACGCTGGAGGCCGCGGGCCTGCCGCTGAAGCCGCTGGACCGCCTCCAGCCCTACAGCAACGGGATCACCGTGGAGCGCCCCGAGCCCGTCGGGGACTACCGGGTGCCGGACGGCCGTCACCTGGCCGGTCTCACCGGGCGGCTGGTCGAGCTGCTCGCCGAGCCGGTCCGGACCACGTGTCTCTCGATGTACCTGGCGCCGCACGCGAACGTCGTCATGGATGCCGTGATCGCCGCACGTGCGGCCGGCTTCGTCAGCGACGTCCACACGATCGCCAAGGCGGTGGGCTCGGACGTCACCAACGTCATCCGGTCCTGCCTGCGCGAGGGGCGGTTCGGCCCCGCCGCCGTCACGCTGGCCACGTATCTCGCGCATGACGAGGTGGTCGCGGTCTCCGAGTACACCCGCGAGCAGATCGTCCTCGCCGCGCAGGCCGTCGACCTGCACTGCGGCACCCAGTTCGCGAGTCAGTGCCGGCACCGGGTGACCGTCAGCTATCCGCCGATCGACACCTCCGCCTACGTCGACCTCGACCCGCTGGCGGTGGACGCCGCGCTGGCCCGGCGCGGCCTCGAACGTGACGGCTACGTGCTGTTCCTGTCGCGGGTGACCCGAGCCAAGGGCGTCCACGACCTCGTGATGGCCTACGCCGCTTCGCGCTCGCGGGACCGGGTCAAGCTCGTTATCGCGGGCACCGGGCCAGCCTTGGCCGAGGTCCGCGAGCTGGCCCGCGGCCTCGACAACGCAGGCGACCGGGTGATCTTCCTCGACGACGTGGATGACGACGAGAAGCCGCTGCTGATGCGGGGTTGCGCGACCTACGCCCTGCCCACCAAGCCGGAACCCGACTTCGTCGAGACGTTCGGCATCGCCCTGGCCGAGAAGATGCTGGCCGGTGGCGGTCCGGTGATCACCACGCTGACCGGCGGGACCGGCGAGGCGGTCGGCGACACGGCCGTCATCGTCGAGGCCGGCAACGTCGTGGCCCTGACGGAGGCCCTGGACCGCGTGGTGCTGGAGATGTCGGAGCACGAGCGGCGCTCCCTCGAGCGGCGCGGCCGTGAGCACGCACTGGCCTTCGACCGCGTCCGGGTATTCGACGACCTCTTTCGCGCCGGGATCCAGTCGCCGGGGCGGACCGCGACGGTCACCTCCCTCAGGCTTCACGAGGAGCATCACGAGGAGCAGGCCGCCGACGCGGGATGAGTGCCCGTTCTAACCTGGCCACCGCTACTGGCCCGGGCGTCGGCTGTCTTTCGGCATGTTCCAGCTCGGCCAGTTGGCGGCCGGGTCCGCCGGGGGTGGTGTTGGTCCAGTAGTTCGTGCGTGCAACCGGCACCATCGATACGGATCAACACCTTCCGTCGGGGACGTGCTCCGACGCTGGATCGCTTGGGCCACGGCCCGGTTGAAGCCCGAGCTATAGCGATCACTATGGTTCCGTTGCATGCTGCCGCTAGGTCGAGTATAGATAAGACATCTTATACTTTGTCATATGCTGGTATTCACTGGACTCTCGCGCTCGTAGCGATGGAGGTCTCCATGTCGAAGACCGCGCTCATCTCCGCCGACTCGCATGTCGCGGTGCGCCTGGAGGTAATCCGGGACCAGGTCCCTCGGGCGCTTCGGGAGGCGTTCGACGGGGCGATCGCTCAGCAGGCACGCAACGACGAGGTGCTTCGCGGCGGCCGGAAGCTGTCCCTTGCGGACTGGGACATGGAGGCGTTCAAGGATCCCGGGTACTACGAGCCGGCGGCCCGGCTGGCCGCGATGGATCGCGACGGCGTCCGCGCGGAGGTGCTCTATTCCGAGGTGAGCGCCTTCCGGGCCTACGGGCTGGTGAAAGGGGACTGGCGGCCGATCAGCCGGGCGTTCACCGACCACCTGACGGACTTCGCCGCGCACGATACCGACCGGTTGGCGGTTTCCTACCAGGTGCCGATCATTGACATCGACTACGCGGTCCAGGAGGTTCTACGGCTTGCCGCGTTGGGCGCCCGTTCCGTGCACCTGCCCAACTTCCCCAGCGAACTCGGGCTGCCCGACTACCACGACACGTGCTACGACCCGCTCTGGTCGGTGCTGCAGGAGACCGGCATCTCGATCAGCCATCACCTCGGCAACCGCGCTTGGCTCTACGACGTCTTCCGCCGTGATCCCACCCCGCAGGCGGCGATCTTCACGTCGATGCCGGGTCTCGGGCTGGCCGAGGTGATCGCGTGGTGGATCCTGACCGGCACCCTCGAACGGTTCCCTCGCCTCAAGATCGTCATTGTCGAGCCGCAGCTCTATTGGATCGCGGGGTTCCTGGCCCAGCTCGATGCCAAGGCCGACGGGCGCTACATCCTGCCGGGCCTGCGCCTCAAGCCAAGCGAGTACTTCCGCCGGAACATGGCGGTCACCTTCATGGACGACCTCGTCGGTCTCGGGATGCGGGAGCTCATCGGCGTGGAGAACATCCTCTGGTCCACCGACTTCCCGCATCCGGCCACCACGTGGCCGCACTCGCGGGAGGTCGTCGCCCGCCAGTTCGCCGACATCCCCGACGCCGAGCGCGAGCTGATCTGCAGCGAGAACGCGCGCCGGATCTACGCACTGTGACTTCAGTCGAGGAAAAACCAGGTGAGCTGACCCGACCGGCGCCGATCCTGACCGAGGACAACAAGGCTTACTGGAAAGAGACGGTGCAGGGCAGGTTCGGCGTCCAGCGGTGCACGCAGTGCGGACGGCTCCAGCACCCGCCGCGACCGATGTGCCCCGTGTGCCATTCCCTCGAGCACTGGATCGTCGAACTGGCGGGCATCGGCGTCATCCACAGCTTCTCGCTGCTACACCACCCCCGGCACCCCGCGTTCACGTATCCGGTGATCGCCGTGCTGGTCGATCTCGACGAGGGCATCCGCGTGGCGTCCAACCTCGTCGGCACCGATCCGGCGGAGGTACGGATCGGCATGCCGGTGCAGGTGAGCTTCGCGCCGGCCAGGGATGACACGGCAGTACCGGTCTTCGAACTGAGGGCGGTGACGGCGTGAACAGGCCCGCCGTGTCGATCGTCGGGATCGGCCAGACCGAGTTCTCGAAGGGCGCCGGGCGCAGCGAGACCCAACTCGCCGCTGAAGCGATCGTCGCGGCGCTGAGCGATGCCGGCCTGACCACCGACAACGTCGACGGGCTGGTCAGCTACACGATCGACCCGGTCGAGGAGACCGAGCTGGTCCGCGCGCTCGGGATCCCGGAGATCCACTGGTCGAGCCGGGTCCCCTACGGGGGCGCCGGCTCCCAGGGCGTCCTGCAGCATGCGTCAGCAGCGGTGACGTCGGGGGGCGCATGCGTCGTGGTGGTCTACCGAGCCTGCAAGGCGCGCACCGCGGCCAGGTTCGGACGGGCCGTGGTGGCGACGTCGCCGACGTCGTCGCACTCGGGGTCGACGGCGATGCAGTGGTGCACCCCCTACGGGATACTGACCCCTGCCTCGTGGATGTCGCTCAACGCCACCCGCTACATGCATATGTACGGGGTGACGAGCGCCGATTTCGGCCGCGCCGTGGTGCAGCTGCGCGACTACGCGGCCACCAATCCGGCGGCGCACTTCCACGGCAGGCCTATCACACTCGACGACCATCAGAGCTCACGGTGGATCGCCGAGCCCGCCATCCGCCTGCTCGACTGTTGCCAGGAGACCGATGGCGCCGTCGCGCTGGTCGTCACCTCGGCGAGCCGGGCGACCGACACGCCGTCGCCGGTCGACATCGCCGCCTCCGGGACGGCCGCGATCTTCGAGGAGGAGGTCGCCAGCAACCACTACCGCCCCGACCTGACCAGAATGGACGGAGCGGTCGCACTCGCCGAGCAGCTCTTCGACGTCACCGGCATCAGCCGCGACGACATCGACGTTGCCATGATCTACGACGCTTTCACGCCGATGCTGTTCATGCAGCTCGAGGGGCTCGGGTTCTGCAAGCCCGGTGAGGCCAAGGGCTTCGTGGCCGACGGCCGGCTCGGACCGGCGGGCAGCCTCCCGTGCAACACGAACGGTGGGCTCATCGGCGAGGGCTACATCCACGGCCTGAACCTCACCACCGAGGCCGTGCGTCAGCTGCGCGGTACCGCCGCCAACCAGATCACCGGCGCGCGCACGGCGTTGGTGAGCGCGAGCCGCACCGGCGTCATCCTGCGTAAGCGGTGATACGCGCCGCGCGACCATCGACGTTTCCTCATGCTGGTTCAGGACTCCGACGTGGTACTGGAGAGCTACGCGCCGGGTCTCCTGCCGGCGTCGATGGCCTCGCTCAGGCCCGACGGCAAGCCCGCACCGTGCGTGGGCTGCCTTGACCGGCCAGTCGGCCCGATCAGTATCGCAGGGCGTCCCACGGATGCAGCCGTGCGGCTCGAATCGCGGGGTAGCATCCCGCGACCAATCCGATGACGAGGCTAAGTCCGAATCCCACTATCACGGCAGGTACCGAAAGCTCAGGGAGCGCAAAACTTAGCACGAACTTGGGGAGTAGCGAACGCGCGGCGAGGATGGCGCCGACACCGCAGGCGACACCGATGAGTCCGCCACTGGCGGCGAGGATTACGGACTCGACGAGAAACTGACGTAGGATCGCGCCACGGCGTGCGCCCACTGCCCGCCTGACACCGATCTCGTTGGTGCGCTCGGTCACGGTAATTAACATGATGTTCGCCAGGCCGAGCGCCCCGATCAGTAGTGCAATACCGATGACCCCGGAACCGAACCAGACTAGCAGGTCGAGGAGTTTCCTGGTGGCCGTAGTCTTGTAGTCCGCCGAGGTGACGTCGAAGTCGCGCTGGTTGGGGTCTTTGACGAAATGTTGCTGGTCGAGGATCGATTCAACTTGTTTCACGGCCGCTGGAACTGTATCCACGCTTGCGGCCAGGACAACTATGGAGGAAACAGTATGCATACCACCGAATAGATAACTACGCGCGGTGGTCATCGGCATGAGTGCGGTGTCGCCGCGTTGCGCGTCGCGACCAATTATTCCGATGACTTTGAAAGAGACCCGTCCGACTAGGACGCTCGAATTCAGGGCGGCGCCCATATCTCCGTTGAATAGGGTGGACACGATCGCTGGGCCGACGAGTACCACGCGTGCGCCGTTCCGGTACTGTTCCGCGCTGAATGTCGATCCCGCGACGACATTAATACTGGACATTGGCAGATAGTCGGTGGTCGCGCCAATAACATTGGCGCGGTACACGTCGGGTCCGTTCCGCATAGGCACGGCGCCGCCAACGATTGGAATAACTCCGGCGACCAGTGCTGGATCACATTCATTGCTGAGTGCCTCTACGTCAGAATCGCGAAGGCTTCTCGGGCCGTTGCCGCCGGGCGTGCTGGCGGCTGCCCTAGTGACGGCGATCGGCTCGTTAATGACGTTGAAGCCCAGATTGTAGGTCGTGTTCAAGCTTCTGGATAGACCTGCCAAGATGATTACCAATGTGACACTGGCGACAATTCCTGAGACTGTTAGGAAACAGCGGAGCCGTCCTTTGTGTATGCAATGCAGTGCGATGTAGAGTGCTTCCTTGAGTTGCATCGTTGCGCTCCTTTGCACAGCCGACTGCTATCGAGGATCGTTCAAGGAGTGGTGGACGTTTCATCGCAGCCGTCGAGCCTTCCAGGCGGTCGTTCATACTTTTATAAAGAATCATGTCTACGAGTATGACGATCACCATGACGCCCGCGGCCCCGATCATGGGCTGCCGATCCTCTGCTCGGCCAGCCGCACCGCATGCGAACGGCCCTGACCTCGCGCCGCTCCGGTCAGCAAGGCCACCTTGCCCTCGACCATCATCGCCCATCCTTTCAGTGCCCATGGCACACCAGAAGCCGAGAAAGTATACAATATTATTGATGATCAATGCGGGAATCAGCGGCGAGGCTCGCATCTTTCGATGTGTTCGTTTTACTTTCGATCATCGGGGATCCGCCGGCTAGAATAGAAGCAATCCGAACATGCCAGGTTCCCGGGGTCGCGCCGGTGCCACCTCGGGATCGACAGGAGGGGCTGTGACGAGTGCGGTGCGCCTGGCGCTGCTCGGCTGTGGTCGTATCGCTCAGGTCGCCCACCTGCCGGCGCTGGAGAAGGCGGACGGTGTCGAGCTCGTGGCGGTGTGCGACCCGAACGAGACAGTGGCTCGGGCGGTGGCGCACCGATACGACGTCCGGTCCGTGCACACCGACCCCGGCGCCGTGCTGGCCGACCCGGCGGTCGAGGCCCTGCTGATCGCGACTCCGGACCGCTTGCACTACGCCCTCACCAGGGCGGCGCTCGGCGCGGGCAAGCACGTGCTGGTCGAGAAACCCTTGGCCCCGACCGTGCGGGAGTGCCAGCAACTCGTGGAGTTGGTCGCACAGACCGGCCTGAAGCTCCAGGTCGGAGCCATGAAGCGGCACGACCCCGGTCTGGAGTTCGCCCGCGAGTTCATCGCCTCGAAGCTTGGCGAGATCCGGTCCTTCAACGCCTGGTACCGGATAGGCAGCATCCGCTCGGGCGTCGAGGCCACGTTGTTCCCCAAGACGTTCGACGACCCCGGATCGCGCGGGACGGAGGCCGGATTCAAGGCTGACCGCCGGCGCTACCTGCTCGCGACGCACGGTTCGCACGTCTTCGATACCGTGCGATTCCTGCTCGGCGAGGTGAAGTCGGTGACCGCGACCCATCGAGCCTTCGGGCGGGACCACGCGTGGAACGTGCTCGTCACGCTCGCCTCCGACGTCGTCGGCACCGTGACGATCACGGTCGACGTCGCCGGCGACGGGGCCGAAGGCATCCAGGCATTCGGTGCGACCGGGCAGCTGACGGCTCACACCCATTTCCCGTTCTTCCGCAGGGCCTCCGACGTCTGGGCCTACAGCGCGGACGACGGGGTCACCACGATCCCGGTGCTGTCCGATACCAACGCCTACGAGCGGCAGATCGAGGCGTTCGCCCGCGCGATCCGCCTCGATACCGCGACGACTCCGGACGCGGTGGATGGGCTCGAGGCCGTCCGGCTCATCGAGGCCGTCGAGCGGTCCGCGGCCAAGGGCGTGGAGCTGACGCTGTGAATGGGCCGGGGCTGTCGCGGCGCCTGGGCATCTTCGCCCGCACGTTCCGCCGGGGCAGCGCCGAGGAGGTCGCCGAGGCGGTGCGGGCGGCCGGCTATTCGCTCGGCCACTGGAACTTCGCCGCGATCGGTTTGCCCACCCTCGCCAACGGCGTCGAGCAGCCCGTATTCGACCAGGTCCGCGTCGCGTTCGAGGCGGCTGGGCTGCGCATCCCGAGTGTGTCGGGCACGTTCAACGCCATCGATCCCGACCCCGAGCGCCGCGCGGAGCAGACCCGCCGCGCGGTGCGGCTGATCCGCCTGGCACCCCTGCTCGGCGCGGACGTGGTCACCCTGTGCACCGGTACCCGTGACCCGCGGAACATGTGGCGCGCGCACCCGGACAACACGACGGCCCTGGCGTGGCGAGACCTGCGCGCCACGCTTGAGCCACTGCTGGCCGCGGCCGCCGACGCACGAGTCGTGTTGGGTATCGAACCGGAGGCCGGCAATGTCGTGCGCGACGCACCCACCGCCGCCCGTCTGCTCTCCGAAGTCGGCGAGAGCGCGCCGGTGGGCATCATCCTCGATCCGGCCAATCTGCTCAGCCCGGCCACGATCGGTCAGCAGGAGCGCATCCTGACCGACGCGGTCGACGTGCTCGGTTCCCACGTCGTCGGGGTCCAGGCCAAGGACGTGGTCGACGACGGGTACGCCGCGGCCGGCGCCGGTTCGATGGACTATCGCCTGGTGCTCCAGCTTCTCGACCGGCTCGCCCCGGTGCCGGTGATCGTCCAGGACGCGGCGGAACACGACGCGGCCCGCGTTCGCACCGACATCCTCCGTTGGGACGCAAGGCGAGCGAAGGCGCGATGACCAGAGGTGCCACGCCTAGCGTCGCCGGCGTGCGCGCCATCAGCGTCTATCGACGACCAGGTCGCCGTTCTTGACCACAATCCGTACAGCCGCGCGATCGTTGAGCACCCTGATGTCGGTCAGTGGATCGCCGTCGACCACCAGGAGATCGGCCCGTTTTCCGACCTGGAGAGTGCCCCGGTCGGTCAACCCCAGAGCTGTTGCTGAACCGGCGGTGCCGGCCGCGAGTGCCTCGGCCGTGCTGAGGCCGCCGTCAACCATCCGGACCAGTTCGATCGCCGCATCCCCTGGCGGGCCACTGTCATGCCCCATGGCAATCGTGACGCCGGCTTGCCGGGCGGCGAGGAGCGTCTCGTAGGCCTCCTCGAGCTGCCGCTTGGCCTGGTCGACCAGCTTCGAGGTGAACTTCTCGGCGAACCGCTCAGCAAGATCGTGAAAGGTGGAGAGGGTCGGAACAAGCACGCTTCCCTTTTCCGCCATGACGTCGAGCAGGGCCGGCTCCCGGTGCAGGGACAACCCGTGCTCGATGGTGTCGACTCCCTCCTCGATGGCCACTCGGGTTCCCTCGAGGCCTTCGGCATGCGCCGCGACCCGGAAACCCATTCGGTGTGCCTCCGCGATGATCGCCCCCATCTCTTCGCGCGTCATCTGGGCCGGCTCCGGGTTCTCCAGCTCGACAGAACGAGCTCCGGTTGCCATGAACTTGATGAAGTCGGCGCCGGCGCGGAGCTGTTCGCGGACGGCCCTACGCATCTCGTCGGCGCCGTCGGCCTGGCGGTACATCGCGTCGAACAACACGCCGCCCGGCGAGGTTGCGGAGATGATCCGACCACAGGAGAGCACCTGCGGGCCGGGTACGACGCCCAGATTCACCGCCTGACGCAGGACGATGGCCTCGCGGTTGTCGCATCCGACATCGCGGACCGTGGTGATCCCGGCCTCGAGTACCGCCTTGGCCATCGCGGCGAGGACGAAGTATCCGAGCTCACGCGCACGCGGTTCGCCCCCCTTGAGCTCTGGTGGCGGCCCGAATCCAGAGTTCCGGGTGATCTCACTGCTCAGGACGTGCATGTGCGCGTCGATGAGCCCGGGTACGACTGTCGCGCCCGCGAGATCGACGGCGCCCTCCGGTGTCGTTCCCCGATCCAGGTCGGTCGAGACGATCACGCCGTCCTCGACGACCAGGGTCCGGGGTTCCTGCCCGAAGTCCGTCGATCCGTCGGCGAGACGGGCGTTGCACAGGACCAGGCGAGCGCTACTCACGTGTCAGAGCTCCGCCATCGGGTGCTGGGGTGGATTGGCTGGGAGGGTTGGCTCCCGCCGCGGTGAGCGTGAGGCCTCGGGTTTCGGGTGCCCAGATCGTGCTGATCCAGAGGCCGGCGGCCACGATGCCGGCGGCGATCAACGTGACGGTGTGGACACCGTAGGCGGACATCCCTATTGGCAGCAGGAAGGTGCCGATGGCGGCCCCGATGCGGCTGAACGCCACGCAGATTCCAGTGGCGGTGGCCCGGATTGACGTCGGGAACATTTCGCTGGGGTAGACGGTGTCGAGGGCGGCAAGGGCGGAGGAGACGAGGGCGAACAGGGCGATGCAGACGATCACGTATGCGGCGGGGGCGTTGTGCCATAGACCCATCGCGACGGTCGCGAGCAGTAGGAGAGCGAAGCTGGTGAGCGTATAGGTACGCCGTCGGACGAGGTCGATGGTCACAATGCCGAGGAAGCCGCCGATGAGCAGGAACAGGTTCACGACCATGGTTTGCCAGAAGCCGGATGCGACGCCGAGCGAGGCGAAGATGTCCGGGAGAAAGGTGAACACCGCGAAGTAGGGCACGACCTGGCAGAACCAGAACAGGCAGGCGAAAGCCAGCCGGCGGCGGTGCTCCACGGCGAAGACGTCGCGCAGTCGAGTCTGTGCCGCGGGCTCCTCGTCCAAATCGGCTAGTTGTGCGTCCGGTTTCACATGTTTGCGAAGGATGACCAGCGCTTCGTCGGCGCGCCCATTGCGGATGAGCCAGCGAGGGGATTCCGGCGTGCTGACGCGCATGAGCAACAGCGCCACCGCGGGGATTGCGCTGGTGGCCAGCATCCATCGCCATGACTCGTCACCCATGCCGGCCATCACCGCGCCGACCGCGAAGGCCAGCACGTAGCCGATCGTCCACATGGCCGGGCCGGCGGCAAGCAGAGCTGCCCGATAGCGCCTCGGAGCGAATTCGGCAACCAGCGTCGGTGCGATCGAGTAGTCGGCCCCTACCGCGATACCGAGCAGGCAACGCAGGACCAGCAACCAGGTCGAGTCGGTGACGGCCAACTGGGCGAGGGAGAGCAGCACGAACGCGAGGAGGTCGAACACGAACATCCGGCGGCGGCCGATCCGATCGGTGAGCCAGCCGAACACGAGGCTGCCGATGAACAGCCCAACCAGTGCCGATGCGCCGAGCAACCCCGCCATCACTGGGCTCACGTCGTGGGTGCGAGCGAATACCGGGAGTGCCGGCGCGATGATGCCGAGGATGTAGCCGTCACAGAACTGACCGGCGGTGCCGAAGGCGGCGGT
>Ga0137415_10007184_pt1 | contig 11036 bp, 10 predicted proteins | sample CZODoug3_1_1_16f_FD_183082 | JGI IMG/M metagenome (GOLD analysis project Ga0137415, IMG submission 183082) | Vadose zone soil fungal communities from Angelo Coast Range Reserve, California, USA - CZODoug3_1_1_16fungal (Hybrid Assembly) | ecosystem: Environmental > Terrestrial > Soil > Vadose...
ATCCTTGAACTGATTTGGGCCGGGTTCAAGAACAAGGAAATCGGTCAACGACTCAAGATCAGCGTCAAAACCGTCGAGGCGCATCGGGCCAACATGATGAAAAAGATGCGCGTGTCGAACACTGCTCAACTGCTCAAAACCGCGATCCAAGACGGGACGATCAAGATTCGCTAGCCCGGATTATTCATGAATGCCGTCGCGAGGCGTTCGAGACCGAAGCTCGCCGGGGCTTCTCGCAAGTAAGGCCGATGTAGGCGTACTGACAGTCCGTCGAGCAGGCCGAACGAGAAAAGCCCCGCCGGGCAAGAGGATCGGACGATGCAGTAGTATTCATGAATAGTCGGGGCTAGGCATCGCCGCCGGCACGACGCCCCTGCGACGCTGGCGGACCACTTCGAACAAAGTGACGGCTGCTGCAGCTGAGACATTCAGCGACTGTACGCGGCCCTGCATCGGAATCCTGATGCGGTCGTCGCACTCCCCCAGCACACCCGGACGAATGCCTGCCTCTTCTCCTCCAAGCACCAGCGCAATCGGTCCGGTCATGTCGATGTCGGTATGGAGCCTCGCCGCCTGTGGGTCCAAGCCGTAGACCCACAGGCCTGCTTCTTTGAGGTGCTGAATCAGCCGAATCAGGTTGCCCACGCGCCCGACTGAAATGTGGTCGAGTGCCCCAGCCGATACTTTTGCCACCACCGACGTCAGGCCGACTGCGCGGCGTTCCGGGATGAAGACCCCATGAACACCCGCCGCTTCGGCTGTCCGCAAGACCGCGCCTAAGTTGTGCGGATCTTCGACCCCGTCAAGGAGCACGAGAAAGGGCTTCTCACCTCGCGTCTTCGCCCGCTCGAGAATCTGCTCCGTCGTGTCGTAGGATTTCGCGGCAATGAGGGCGATCACGCCCTGGTGCTTTCCGCCCGGCACCAATCGATCGAAGGCAGGTGGAGGTTCGATGTGAATGGGGATTCGCTGCGCCTTCGCCAGCTGTGCGAGATCGGCAAATTGCCGATCGGTCCGCAGCATGAGCAGCCGCTGAAGCGGACGCGAGCCGGCGCGCAAGGCTTCGCGTACGGCATGCAGCCCATAAATCAGTTCCGGCGGACTATCGCTTCCACCGACTGGTGCCATCGGGCTTGTCCTCGATGACAATGCCGTGGGACGCGAGGAACTGACGAATCTCGTCGGCCTTTTTGAAGTCTTTCTGTTTTCTGGCTTCATCGCGTTCGAGCCGCCTTCCTTCAATCTCTTCATCGGTCAAAGCTAGCACGGCTGATAGTTCACTCGGTGGCAACTTCGGCCGCCTGGGCTGCTTAGAGTCCAAGTTACCAGCTTGTGCTTGTTGTCTCTCCGCCTCGAGGATGGCTTGTCTGTGTGGACCTTTCAATCCAGCACGCGCTTCATCTTGAACAGATACTACTTCGGATACTTGAGGCCTAACTGGGTTGAACCGCCAAGTGTCCAATTGGAACAAACCAAGGACATTCCCAAACTCCCGAAACGCCTCACGAGCCCGTTGACGACTTTCCGTAGAGAGCCCCTGCTCAAGAAGCCTATTCACGTTCCCCCGCAGCCTCTGAATCACCGCAAGTGCCATCGGCGTATTGAAATCATCGTCCAGTGGCTGGCTATAAGCCATCCTGGCACGGTCGACTGTCGACACAAGTGTGTCGACGCAAGTTGTACGCTGATCAGGCTCACTCAACCGCTGAAACAAACCATAGAATCCATCCAGTGCATTCTTCGCTTCCTGCAAACTTTGGTCGGAAAAATCCAACGGGCTACGATAATGAGTGCCGAGCAAGAAATAACGCAACACTTCTCCAGTCTCTGCCTCAGGCCATTCCGACTTCTCAAAGATCTCTCGGATCGTAAAGAAATTGCCCAGCGATTTTGACATCTTCTCCTGATTGATCTGCACAAATCCGTTATGAATCCAGTAGCGCGCAAATTCCTTCCCGGTGGCGCCACAGGACTGAGCGATTTCGTTTTCGTGGTGCGGAAAGATCAGGTCCATTCCTCCGCCATGAATGTCGAATGTTTCTCCTAAATAGCGCATCGACATGGCAGAACATTCGATATGCCACCCTGGGCGCCCTGGGCCCCAGGGGCTGTCCCATGACGGTTCGCCCGGCTTGCTGCTCTTCCAAAGAGCAAAATCCATCGGATGGCGCTTTCGTTCATCCACGTCCACGCGTGCGCCAGCCTGCATGTCGTCCAACCGCCGCTTTGAGAGACGCCCGTACCCAGAATATTTGGCCACTTCAAAATACACGTCCCCATCCACCTGATAGGCCAAGCCTTTCTTCACCAACCTCTCGGTCAAATGGATGATGTCCGTCATGTGGTCGGTAGCTTTGGGTTCGATGGAGGCTTGGCGAATGCCCAGCTTCCCCATGTCTTCGTAGTAGGCCTGAATATATTTGAACGTGATCTCCTCGCAGGAGACTCCTTGCTCGTTGGCTCGCTTGATGATTTTGTCATCAACATCCGTAAAGTTTTTAACGAACTCGACGGTATAACCGGAATATTCAAAATAGCGTCGGATCATATCGAAAACGAGCGCGCTGCGCGCATGGCCGATATGGCAGTAGTCGTAGACCGTGACGCCGCAGACATACATCCGCACAGTCTTCGGCTGGAGCGACTGAAACGGCTCCTTCTTGCCGCTCAACGTGTTGTAGATCGTCAGCATAGACTGCCTATGACTCCAGTTTCGTCTGGCGCCTTGGCCAATGCGACCACACGAAGTAGACGATGGCCAAGGCGAGCCCAACGCCGATCACAATATCGAATTGATGGAAGTAGTCTCTCAGATGTTCCCACTGCTCTCCCATCTTCACGCCGATATAGGCCAGAAGATAACACCAGGGTAGCGAACCGAGAAAGGTGAAGAGTATGAACCGATAAATGTTCACTCTGGCGATGCCGGCCGGCAAGGAGATAAAGGTCCGGACGACTGGAAGCATCCGGCCGAAAAATACGGCTGCCTCGCCATACTTGGCGAACCATCGATCCGCCATCTCGATGTCTCTTACCGACACCAACATATAGGACCCGTATCGCTCGAAGAAGGGCCGACCGCCCCACACACCGGCGTAGTAGGCCACAAGCGACCCCGCGACGTTCCCGATGGCTCCGGCCAATGTCACGCCCAGCATCGTGAACTGTCCCGTCGTCACGAGATACCCGGAAAAAGGCATGATGATTTCGCTGGGCAACGGAATGCAGGCGCTCTCAATGGCCATGGTGAGAAAAATGCCGGTGTAGCCGAACGTCGAGATCATCGACACGATAAATCGGCTGATCTCTGTAATGATCGCTTCGATCAGATTCCCCACAGCACCCTAGCTCCTCTGCTTGCCCTTTAGTCTCGACGATGCAACCACCCGACGCACACCTTGTCGACGCACCGTTTCCCACTTTCGGAATCGATCCAACACCCCATGATGAGTCGTATCGAGGTGAAGAGGGGTGAGCGAAACCGCCCCTTGCTCAAGCGCCTCATGGTCGGCATCCTTGCTTCGGCTCCACGACACGCGGGTCCCGGCAATCCAATAGTAGGTCTGGCCATGCGGATCGACCTTTTCAATGATCGGATTGTCGAAACGCCTGCGGCTGAGACAGGTGACTCGGACTCCGGTGATCGACCCGAACGGCCGATTCGGAATGTTGAGATTCACGAGCGTTTCGTCCGGCAAACCCTCTTTCAGGATCAAACGAGCGATACGAACGGCATACCGAGCCCCGGCGTCAAAATTAAAATGCTCCTGCCCTTCCTGTGACACAGCCATAGAGGGGACACCGAGGATCGTCCCTTCCATCGCTGCCGAGACCGTCCCGGAATACAACACGTCGTCGCCAAGGTTCACACCTTTATTGATCCCTGCCACGAGGAGATCGGGCAGTGCCGACATGACCTTCAACACGGCCAGATTCACACAATCGACCGGGGTTCCGTTGACAGCGTAGATCCGTGTCCCAAGCTGTTGCACTCGGAGCGGTTTATGAAGCGTCACGGCATGCGCCACGGCAGTCCGTTCGCGATCCGGCGCGACCACCCACACCTCGCCCACTCTCGACAAGGCCTTGGCGAGCACCGTCAAACCAGTCGCGTGAATCCCATCATCGTTGGTGACCAGAATGCGCATGGATCCGTCTGGAAAAAAAAAGCTGCCGGCGGCAGCTTCTTCGATCGGTTTTGGGTCAGGCGATAATCCAGGAGATCTGTCCAACGTCTCCTGTCACGCCCGATCCTTTACCCTTCACGGTATTTGGTCGGGGCGAGCCGATTTGAACGGCCGACCACTCGCACCCCAAGCGAGTACGCTACCGGGCTGCGCCACGCCCCGACAGGCTCATTCAATTTTACCATCTCCCGCATTGTCTCCTTGGAGGCGGCTGGAATGCAATCGGCTCGGAAGAGACGAGGCGGGACCGCCGTCAGTCAGAATGCGACTCCAAAACTTTGAGAATCGCCTGGAGATTCCCTCGCAGTTTCTGCGCAAGTTCTTTGGGGCGCACCCGTTGGCTTGCCACCCGGCCTCGCCTGGCCCAATACCGTTTGACACCTGCAAGTGTATGCCCTTCTTCATAGAGCATCCGCTTGATCTCCAATACCGTTTCGACTTCTCGCCTGACATAGAGTCGCTGATTCCCACGACTTTTCTTCGGCTTGAGAAACGGGAATTCTGACTCCCAGAATCGCAACACGTAAGCCGGTAGCTTGGCAATCTGGCTGACTTCGCCGATTTTATAAAAGACCTTGCTGCCCAGCCTGGGCTCGTTCCCCATGACCGGTCCTCGTGGTGGGATGAGTTACGGTGATTGAACGCGGCTATGAATTGACGTATTTCTTAAACACTTGACTGGGACGAAAGGTCACCACACGACGAGGCGTGATTCCTATTTCTTCTCCGGTCCGAGGGTTCCGGCCCTTCCGCGCCCCTTTACTGCGTACCACAAAGTTTCCGAATCCGGCAATCTTGACCGACTCTCCCTTATGCAACACCGCTTTCAACATATTCAGCACGAGTTCGACGATATCCGCTGCTTCGTTTTTCGAAATACCGACCTGCTTGTAGATTTCGTTCGCGATATCTGCCTTTCGCATGCTTTCCCCTCCGACACCCGCGCAAACTTCTCGAATGATCGCCTGTGAACTTACTACGAACGATTAGCAGTTTCGCTATAAGTTACGTGAGGTTATAAGACCTGTCAAGAAGAAAGATACCGGATCGGATATCCCACTCATTCGTCTTTGGCCAGCAACTTGTATTCGATGCTGTCCGCCAGCGCTTGCCAGCTCGCTTCCATGATGTTCTCAGACACGCCGACGGTGCCCCATTTATCCTTATGATCGCCTGATTCGATCAACACACGGACCTTGGACTCCGTCCCACGATCAGCCGACAGCACTCGCACTTTGTAGTCGAGCAGTTTGACTTCTCGTAGCTGGGGATAGAACTTTTCCAACGCTTTCCGCAACGCATGGTCGAGCGCATTGACCGGGCCGGCTCCGACTGCTGCCGCATGTTCCACCACTTCGCCGACCTTCACCATCACAGTGGCCTCCGACGACGAGGCGCCCTGGTCTTGTCTTTTCTCGACAATCACCCGAAAGCCCAGGAGGTGGAAAGATGGCCTGTGCGTCCCCATCGCTTTCCGCATGAGCAACTCGAAGGAGCCTTCCGCCGCCTCAAACTGGTAGCCCTTACTTTCACGCTCCTTCAAGGTATCAATCAGTTCCTGCAACTTGGCGTGGCCCTTCTCCAATTTGATCCCGTAGGCCTCAACTTTCTCCAGTAACCCACTCCGACCTGCCGCGTCCGATACCAGTACACGCTGGCGGTTGCCGACCAACCCCGGGATCACATGTTCATAGGTCGCGGGATTCTTGAGCACCGCATGAATATGGACCCCACCCTTGTGGGCAAACGCCGAATCTCCCACATAGGGCTGGTGCTTATTGGGCATGAGGTTCGCGATCTCGGTCACGAATCCCGAGACCCGCTTAAGATGGCTCAAACGGTCTCTCAACACCGGACGTTTCATCTTCAGTTCAAGATTGGGAATGATCGAACAGAGATTGGCATTGCCGCACCGCTCGCCGATCCCGTTAATCGTCCCTTGCACTTGCACCACGCCGGTTTCGATCGCCACCAGCGAATTCGCGACGGCCATTTCGCAATCGTTGTGGGCGTGAATCCCCAAGGGCACGGCACACTCACGCCGAACGACCTGGCAAATTTCTTTGATTTCCCAGGGCATCGCTCCGCCGTTGGTGTCGCAGAGAATCACCCGTTCGGCCCCGGCCGCGACGGCTTGACGAATGGTCTCAAGCGCGTAGTCCGGATTGGTCTTGTACCCGTCAAAGAAATGCTCCGCATCGTAGAACACCCTTCGACCTTTCGAGCGGAGATGGGCCACGGAATCGCTGATGAGTTCGAGATTCTTCACAAGGGAAATGCCGAGCGCATCGGTGACGTGCAGCGACCAGGTTTTTCCAAAGAGCGTGATGATCTTGGTCTCTGCATCCAGCAACGCCCGGATATTCGGATCCTTCTGTACCGCATTGCTCGCTTTTCTGGTCGACCCGAACGCCACCACCGTCGCCGTCTGTAACGGGACGGTCTTGATCATCCGAAAGAACTCGATGTCCTTGGGATTCGCCCCGGGCCACCCGCCTTCGATGAACTGGATGCCCAGCCCATCCAACTGTTGCGCGACCCGGACCTTGTCTTCCGCCGAAAAGGTGACATCCTCGGCCTGGGCTCCGTCACGTAAGGTCGTGTCATAGATTTCTAACACCGCCGACCGGGCGGCAAAAGGAAGCGTGTCGGGCAATGAGGAAGCGACAGGCTTGCCTCGTGAGGATCGTGGTTGTGAAGATTTTCGAGCCATAAGGGAAACGATACCAGGAGCAGGACGAACCTGTCGAGACTCACCTCGCCGAAATCCTCTACTTCGCGTTTCGGTCCCCTGCCGGTGAGTGATCCAACCCGAATGCGGTATGGAGCGAACGCATCGCGAGCTCGGCATACTTTTCATCGATGACACAGGAGATCTTGATCTCCGACGTGCTGATCATGAGAATATTTACGCCTTCCTGCGCCAAGACTTCGAACATCTTGGCGGCGACTCCTGAATGGGAACGCATCCCGACGCCGACCAGCGAAACCTTCGCGATCGCCTCGGTCACGGCAACCGATTTGGCCGCGATACCTTTCGCCACGTCCTGAATCAGCGGCAGGGCTTTCTTGATGTCTGCCCGTGGGATCGTGAAGGAAATATCTGTCATGCCCGACTGACTCATATTCTGGATAATCATGTCGACATTGATGTTGGCCTTGGCCACTGGCCCAAAGAGTTTGGATGCAATACCTGGTTTGTCCGGCACGCCCACAATCGTGACCTTGGCCTGATTTCGATCGCCGGTGACCCCCGACACCGCGACCGCTTCCATATCCTCGTCTTCACGCGTCACAAGCGTCCCCCTTCCTTCTTTGAAGCTGGAGTTCACCTCCACCGGCACATTGAACTTGGCAGCAAATTCGACGGAGCGGCTCTGCAACACTTTGGCGCCCAGACTAGCCATTTCCAGCATTTCCTCATAGGAAATCTTGTCGATTCGTCGAGCCACCGGTACAATGTTAGGGTCCGAGGTGAAGACGCCATCGACGTCAGTAAAGATGATGCACCGATCAGCCTTCAGCGCCGCCGCCAGCACTACCGCTGTCAGATCGGAGCCTCCACGCCCCAACGTCGTGACATCCGACTGCTCGTTGATCCCTTGAAAGCCGGCGACCACTGGAATGACCCCGTTGAGCAGTGCCTCGCGGATTCGATCGGCAATCACCCGGGTGATCCGCGCTTTCGTATGGGCATTGTCGGTCATGATCCCGACTTGGCGTCCCGTAAAAGATTGAGCATCGAGACCCCGGGCCCGCAAGGCCATCGCCAACAAGGCGATGGTCACCCGCTCTCCGGTCGACAGGAGCATATCGAGTTCGCGATCGTCCGGCAGCGGCGTGACTTCATGCGCCAACCGAAGCAACCGATCCGTTTCACCGCTCATCGCGGACAGGACAACCACAACGCGATGGCCATCCTTGTGAGCCCTCTCGATGCGGTCGGCCACACAGTGGATCCGCTCGATCGTGCCCACTGACGTTCCCCCATATTTCTGGATAATCAGCGCCACGACCGTCAGGATCCTTTTGCGAAAAGTCGCACGACGAACTTCGTCGCATCACGAGGAGGCACGGTCGAGGCTCGAGCATCAGCCTCGATAAATCTCCGTCCCGTCCCGGCAGAGGGGGCTGCCGCACTGTCACGATAGGCGAAGAACCCCGGACCTTCCGCCGCTTGGCCATGATGCACGCTGCCCGAATCGCAGAAGGCCACGATGCGATGGGAACCCAATTGGGCCAACCCATCGAGCAGCGGCCCTACCAGTTCGCGATCGACCGCTTCGATACCCTTCACCTTGGCCGCGACATCCGACCCGTAGACGACCTCGTCCGGTAACTCCACATGCACATAAGCAAAATCATTTTTCTTCAATTCCTCCAGGGCGACCGCCGCTTGGGTACGAAGATCCGCACCGGCCAATCGCGCACCGTCCACGGCTTCGAGCCCGGCCATGATGCCGAGTCCGCGATGGACATCGCTCTGTGAGACCACCACACCGGACATCTTCAATCGCTCAGAAAGGTTTGGCCAGAGAATGGCCCGGCCTTGGCCCCAGAGCCAGAGACAATTGGCCGGCTTCTGCCCCGCTTCCCGACGTTCATCGTTGAGGGGATGATCCCGCAAGATCTGAAACGAAGCGTCCATGAGTTTCCAGAGAATGTCGGATCCGTCTCCCGTCGGTAATGCATCGGCGATCGGTCGACCGACCAGTAATTGTGGATCCGTACAGATCGCTCGCGACTTCCCGTTGACCCACACCATGAGATGACGGTGGCCTAACCCGGGATAGAACTGAATCATCTCCGACCCGAGCTGTTCGTTGATCGCCTCGATCAATTCGCGGGCCTCTTCTGTCGAAATCAGGCCCGCGGTTGGATCATCCATCACCACCTGCGGTCCGAGCTTCTTGATCTCGTTCAGTCCGCCTTTACTCCCGGACTGGGCGTCTGCCCGCAACGTGACCATCGTACAGCGATACACCACATCGTGCTCGCTGACGACGACCCCCAGACTGGCCGCTTCGAACGGACCGGGACCCTGGTAGTATTTCTTGGGGTCGTATCCGAGGATGGTGGTTCCCATCAGACCGCTCCCCTTTCGCACGTTCTCAGGCGCCGCGGCCAGGAGCCCAAGCTCCCCACCTTGCGCGAGGCGATCCAGGTGAGGGGTCAAAGCCGCTTGAAGAGGAGTCCGTCCGCCCAATTCCTTCCGGGGATGGTCTGCCATCCCATCGGCATGGAGAATCACGTGTTTCATCGAACCCCTGCTCGCATTGTGTCTACACCCTTAACAGACGAGCGACATCCTCCCGCGTCGCTCTAACGGTTTTCGGTTGGGCCGATACGCTGATGGCTGTGTCGGCATCTTTCAATCCATGGCCTGTTAAGGTGCAGACCACTATCTCGCCTTCACGCAATCCGCCTTGCTTGCTCAACTTCATCACGCCGGCAACAGATGCGGCGGACGCTGGCTCACAGAAAACCCCTTCCGCCGCCGCCACCGCCCTATATGCCTGCAGAATCTCTTCATCCGTCACCGAATCGATCGCTCCCGTGGATTCCTTCACGGCATTCAAGGCCGCTTCCCAGCTGGCCGGATTGCCGATCCGAATCGCCGAGGCCACCGTCTGTGGATTTTCCACGATGCGGCCAAGCACGATGGGCGCCGCACCAGCCGCCTGAAACCCGATCATGCGAGGCAGCCTCGTGGATTGATTGGCCGCACGGTATTCCTGGTACCCCTTCCAATAGGCGGTAATGTTGCCGGCATTCCCAACCGGCAGCACATGAACTGTCGGGGCATCGCCGAGCTCATCGCAGACCTCCATCGCACCGGTTTTCTGCCCCTCGATCCGATAGGGGTTGATCGAGTTGACCAGCTCGATGTGATAGGTCGCCGACAATTCTTTGACGATGGTCAAGGCCTGGTCGAAGTTTCCTTCAATCTGGATGACTGTGGCTTGGTGCATCATGGCCTGGGACAGTTTACCCATCGCAATCTTCCCGGCAGGAATCAATACATAGACCGCCAGTCCCGCCCGCGCGCCATAGGCCGCAGCGGATGCAGAGGTATTCCCCGTGGAGGCACAGATCACCGCCTTGGCGCCGGATTCAACGGCCTTTGAGATGGCCAACGTCATGCCGCGATCCTTGAACGATCCTGTCGGATTCATGCCTTCGAATTTGAGATAGAGATCGACGCCGGGAGCGATCTGCTTGGCCAGCCGCGTCGCCCTAATGAGCGGAGTGTTGCCTTCACCGAGCGTCACCACTGGGGTACGTTCAGTCACCGGCAGAAACTTCCGATATTCTTCGATCACACCACGCCAGCGATTCATCACATTACTCGTCCTTGCCCTCGACCCGTATCAAGGTGGTGGGCTCGGAGATGAAGGCCATACGATTGATCACTCGCAATGCCGTTTGGACATCGCGCTCCGTGGCGGTATGGGTCTTGATCACGACCGGGACCGTCTGCCCTTCGCGTCGTCCTTGTTGAAGGACGGACGAGATACTGATACCACACCGGCCCAGCTCCCCTGCGATTTGCGACAAGACGCCGGGGCGGTCCAACACCATAAAGCGGAGGTAATAGAGCGAGCTGATTTCTTCCATCGTCCGCATCCGAAGCGGACGACGCTGGTCCTGCTGGAACGAGGCGGGCGGCACTCGCCCGACCGCTCCTTTCAACAGATTGCGCGCGATGGCGATGAGATCGCCGACCACCGCACTGCCGGTCGGCATGGACCCCGCGCCTCGGCCATAGAGCACCACGTCGCCCACGGCATCGCCGACAAGTTGAATCGCGTTGTAGACTCCTTCGACTTGGGCGATTGGAGACGAGGA
>Ga0137415_10007186_pt1 | contig 11036 bp, 10 predicted proteins | sample CZODoug3_1_1_16f_FD_183082 | JGI IMG/M metagenome (GOLD analysis project Ga0137415, IMG submission 183082) | Vadose zone soil fungal communities from Angelo Coast Range Reserve, California, USA - CZODoug3_1_1_16fungal (Hybrid Assembly) | ecosystem: Environmental > Terrestrial > Soil > Vadose...
TCTGCCGGACGAAGTCATCATTCTATGCGAGACGGTACACTAGATGCCTAACTTTTCTTTAAAATAGAAGATTGTCTGACGAATTCCGGATTCAAAATCAACCTTTGGCTCCCACCCGAGCAGTTTTCTCGCCCGAGTAATATCGGGTTGACGAACTTTCGGATCATCCACCGGCAGCGGCTTGGTGATTATCTGCGATTTAGCTCCGGTAATCTCAAGAATTTTGCGAGCGAAATCAAAAATGGTCATCTCCGCGGCATTACCGATATTGACCGGCTCATGATAGTCGCTCAGCGCGAGACGGAAAATGCCATCGATCAGGTCGGATACATAACAAAAGCTCCGCGTCTGGCTACCATCACCAAATACCGTCAAGGGTTCATGGTTAAGCGCTTGACTAATAAATGCCGGTACGACTCGGCCATCTTTCAGACGCATCCGTGGCCCATAAGTATTAAAGATCCGGACAATTTTGGTATTCACTCCATGATAGCGGTGGTAGGCCATTGTTATCGCTTCGGCGAATCGTTTAGCCTCATCGTACACTCCACGGGGGCCGATCGGATTAACGTTGCCCCAATAGTCTTCGCTCTGCGGGTGGACAAGCGGATCACCATAACATTCGGAGGTCGAAGCCAACACGAAGACCGCTTTTTTGTCCTTAGCTAGTCCCAAGGTGTTATGGGTTCCCAATGCTCCCACTTTTAATGTTGGGATTGGAAGTTCGAGGTAATCGATCGGACTAGCCGGTGAAGCAAAGTGAAATACGTAGTCAACCCGACCCGGGACGAAGATAAATTCGCTGACGTTATGGCGAATGAATTGGAAGTCCTGGTTTCCGGCTAGATGAGCAATATTATCCGGAGAACCGGTGATTAAGTTGTCAACGGCGATGACGCGAAAACCTTCGGCAATAAGGCGATCGCTCAAATGGGATCCAAGAAATCCCGCTCCGCCAGTCACAACCGCTATCTTCTTGGAAGAAGTAGTTTCAAACATGTATGAAGAATTCCGTCCTCACCTAGTCTCCGGACCTCTATGTCTAATCGTAATAAATGGTGGAGAGTGGAAAGGCTCGGATGCTAGCGTTACTCCGCCCGAGGATTCCTGGCAACTCGCACGGCAATCATTCTTCCTTTTTCTTCTCGTATGTGTGTCGAATATCCTCGGCTTGAGAAGCCCAAAAAGCATCTTCCCCGATGTTGGTCGAGTGATCTCCCACTCGCTCAAGCGCGCGCGCGATTAAAATGAGATTGATATAGGATTGAACTCGGCTCGGGTCGGCCGCGATTCGCTCCATGAATTTATCTGCTACCTCCTTGTTCAGCGAATCCAGAACTCGATCACGCGGTTTGAGCTGAAGCGCCATTTCCGCATCGCCATCAACAAAAACCTTCATCGCGTCATGGAAAATACCCAATGCCTCACGAAATAGCGGCTCCAACAAAGAGATTTCTGGTACACTGGATTCATTGTTCAATTTCTTGGCTCGTCGGGCAATCAGTACGGACTGATCGGCTATCCGTTCCAGATTGACGCTCAGCCTCATGGCCGAGATCACATGGCGCATATCCGAGGCGACCGGATGAAACCGAAGCAGAATTTCGACCCCTTCCCGATCGACTTCCTTTTCGAGAAAATCGACTTCTTCATCGTCAGCAATTGCCAGGTTGCAGAGATCGCTGTCTCTTTGTAACAGCCCTTGGATCGAGCGATTCAATAACCGTTCAGTCAGGCTTGACATCATCAAAACACTATTTCGCAGACCCGTAAGTGCCCCCTCAAAGCTGCTGCTAATATGCCGTCCAAGCGCCGCCATCTTTTCGATCTTGCTCTCAAACTATATCGTCGTTCCCACCTGAAACTATAATTATTTTTTTGTCGCGAGCCTTACTTTTATGTGACGTTTTGCTGTAGCCAGTGCGATTACATTCGCTCGGGAACGTCGATGCCGAGCAGTTGCAATCCCAATTTCAGCGTTCGCGCGAATAAATCACTCAGCAGCAGCCGTTGATTCCTCTGATCGGTCGCCGCACTAAGAACCGGACACTGTTCGTAAAAGACGTGGTATTCGGCCGCAAGCTCATAAAGATAGTTGGCGAGCACATTGGGACGAAAACCGTCAAGAACCGCTGGAACCACCTCGCCAAACTGCAACAATTTCTTCGCCAGTTTTTCCTCCGCTGGATCGCCGAGTTCCACCTGCGAAGGCGGGTGAAACTGCTCCTTTAATCGCCGGAAAATTGACCGGCTACGAACATAAGCGTTTTGCAAATAAGGAGCCGTATTTCCTTGAAAAGAGAGCATCTTGCTCCAAGCGAAGACATAATCGGTAAGACGGTGCTGTGATAGCTCGGTATACTTGATGGCACCAATTCCAACAATCTGACCGATCTGTTCCACCTCCGCTTGAGCCAGCTCCGGATTCTTTTCTATAACCAGCGCTTTGGCTCGGGTCACCGCTTCATCCAGCAATTCCCGGAGCGGAACCGAGTCGCCGGACCGCGTCCGCATCATTTTCCGATCTTCTCCTAGAATGCTTCCGAACCCAATATGTTGCAGATCCAACTTCAGGCCTAGCTTTCGGGCCAAACTGAATAACTGCTGGAAATGAAGCTGCTGAGGAGTGCCGACGACATACCAGATTCCGTCCGGGTTCCAGTGCCGAACCCGGTAATCCAGGGTGGCTGCGTCGGTGATGGCATAGCCAAATCCACCGTCTGATTTGCGTATCATGAAGGGCGCGTCGGAAAGCGTTCGATCCCAGACGACGACGGCCCCTTCGCTTACCTCTGCGATTCCCGACTTCAGTAGACGTTCGGCAATGTTCGAGAGTTCGGCATTATAGAAGCTCTCTCCAAGTTGCTGGTCGAACTCGACTCCGAGAATCCGGTAAATACCGGCAAACTCGGTTTTGGAAAGCTCAATACACTTTCGCCAGATCGCGATGTTTTCCGGATCGCCTTGTTGCAGTTTGATCAGCTCATTCCGGCACGCCTCGAGGATCCCAGGATCCTCTTTGGCCGCGACATCGGCAGCTCGATATAGACGGACGAGCTCGTCCACCGGGTGGGTCGCGAGGGCGGCTTCGTCGCGCAGATTTTTCCAACCGTAAATGACCTTGCCAAACTGCGTTCCCCAGTCGCCAAGGTGATTGTCGGTAACCACGATGTGCCCGATAAACCGGGCAACCCGGGCCAGCACATCGCCGAGTACGGTTGAGCGAATGTGCCCGACATGCATCGGTTTTGCGATATTCGGGGAACTGAATTCGATGATTAATGTCTTGGGATCATCGGTCTGAGCCACCCCTAGACGCTCATCGGCATAGGCTTTGATCACTTGCGAAGCGATAAATTTTCTTTCCAGCCTGAAATTAATGAAGCCCGGGCCAGCAACTTCGGGCGGTTTACTGATCCCGCTCACATCCACCGCCTGGGCGATCCGCTCGGCGAGCAGACGCGGATTCTCTTTGCGCTCCTTGGCCAATACCATGCCGGCATTGGTCTGATAGTCTCCGAACCGTGGGTCAGCTGCCGGAACTACCTGGATCGTTTGATCCACCGGCAACCCCAAACCGCGGAGAGCAGCATGCAGCCGCTCCCTTAATGTCTCGATCACTGTAACCATCGGCTCACGAAGCCTGAGGCTTGGGAGCCTTATGGTCGAAAATGGCTAATATTTCCTCGGCGGAATCAGCGCGGCCGAGTTGCTCGCGGACCGATTTGTCATTCAGAAATTTTGCGATGGCCGCCAAGGTTCTCAAGTGCACTTGGAACTGGTCCTTGGGGACAACGAACAGCACAATGAATTTGACCGGCGAATTATCGAGCGAATCGAATTCGATACCGGTCGACGAACGGCCAAAAGCTGCCACTACTTCGTTCACGCAATTGGAAGAAGCATGCGGAATCGCAATACCAAATCCGATTCCGGTACTCATTGTCTCTTCCCGCTGCCGAAGCGCTTGCAGGACCGGATCACGATCTCCGCGTTGAACATGTCCTTTTTGGACCAAAAGATCGATCAATTCCACGATCGCTGCCCACCGCTCGGTGGATTTCATTTCGGGGATTATTTGATCTACAGATAAGAGGGAGCCCAAAGTCATAAAGCTCACGATCGAGGATTCGGCACCTTATCAAGTCGTTGTCGGTTGACAAGGCTGATTCGCGTCAAAGATGCCGCGGGTCTGATCGTCGAATTTACATTTGAAACCGTGTGATGTTGCAGTAGGAAGAAAGTTCCGGGACAAGCAGGAAACCTATTCATGAAAATTTTGATGGCAACCAGCGAGTTTGCTCCACTCGCTTCCACCGGCGAAATTGGCGATCATGTACGGACTTTGGCCTTGGAACTCAAACGGTTGGGCCACGAGGTAAGCGTCGCCTTACCTCTCTATCGGTCAATTCGCGAAAGCCGCCTGCCAATCGAGCCCACGGAGTCAGAATTTCACGTTTATTTGGGCGAAAAGAAGGTTACTACCACGCTTTTCGAGACCAGGACAGCCGAGGGCATCCAACTTTTGCTGATCCGGCGAGACGAATACTTCGACCGTTCGGGAATTTACGCAGGGGATGGACGCGCTTACGAAGATAATTCGGAACGATTTATTTTCTTCAGCAAAGCGGTGGTCGAACTCGCCCGCCGTTTGAGTCCGTCGGTGGATATCATTCATTGCCATGATTGGCCAACCGCGCTGATCCCGGTCTTTATCAAAGACCGCAAACTCCCGTTTCAGACCGTACTCAGCTTGTACGATCTCGAATATCAGGGCTCCTTTTGGAGCTTTGACTTTGCTTTAACTGGGCTGCCCGGCGGTTACTTTGGCCCGCGCGGTGTCGAATTTTATGGACGCTTGAACTTTGTTAAATCCGGCATCCTCTTCGCCGATGCCGTGGTGCTTCCTGGTGAGGTTGCCCTGCAGGCGGCGCTCCAACCCGAATCTGGCGCTGGTCTCCATCTAGTCCTTCAAGAAAACAGCGCGCGTACGGTCGGAATACCTACCGGAATTGACTACTCACAGACTAATCCCCCATTCGAGAAGCTCCTTCCTCGCCGTTCGAAATATGAGACTAATTCCGGGAAATTGGCTTGCCGCCAACATCTGCTCAATCAACTTGGCCTTGAATCTGATGGGTCCGAACTAATTGCGATCTGCCCGGTACAGCCAAATGATACCGCCGGCCTTTCTCAGCTCGTTCCGCTGTTCGATCGTCTTTTGACCGGCAAAGCACACCTGATCATACCCGGACCGATGCCCGCCATCTTCACTCCTGAAGTCGTCGTGACGGAGCGTAAATATCCTCGCCGGTTTGCTTATGATCCTCAGGGAGATCCGCGGATCCGCAATCTGGGCCTGGCCGGCTCAGACGTTGTGCTGTTACCCGGTTCGCTTGGTCCAAATGGCCTTACTGCAATCGTCGCGCTCCGCTATGGCACGGTTCCGGTTGCCAGTTATCGAAACGGACTACGACAGATTGTTACTGACTTCGATCCAGTGCGGAAAGCGGGACGCGGATTCGTGTACTATCGTAAGCATCCGGAGGGACTTTGGGATGGTATCCAGCGTGCCTATTGGACCAGAGAGCGAAAGGAGTATTGGGACGCACTCGTGGAACAGTGCTCTGCCGCCGACTTTTCCTGGACTGAATCGGCGAAGTCCTTCGCAGAACTCTATTCCGAACTGCTTCGCCACCGGCGTGCCATCTCCGCATAAGGCGAATGACAAATGACAGATAACAAATGACAAATCCATCGGGGCCGGGCTTTTCTGTCTGAATCATTTGTCATCTGTCATTTGTAATTTCCGCCAGGTACTGGCGGTAACCCAATGCTGCCACAAGTTTGCACACCGATACCAGGCCCGAAATCGAGACAACTGTCCGGGTTGCTCAGCAAGTACGAAAACCGTAACGTCACCTTCTTAGCCGATACGTTCCCTATCATCTGGCAACGAGCCGAAGGGGTCAATGTTTGGGATGCAGACGATAATCGCTATCTCGATCTGACTGCGGGATTTGCTGTTGCCGCTCATGGCCACACCCATCCGAAAATCCGAGAAGCTATTCTGCAGCAAAGCCATCTCTTGCTACATGCGATGGGAGACGTGCATCCCGCGGCGAGCAAGCCGCTACTCTGCGAAAAACTCAGTGGGATCACATTTGAGCGATGGAATCTCGGTTTGGCTAAGACAACTTTGTGCAACTCTGGCTTTGAAGCGGTCGAAGTCGCGATCAAGACGTCTTTGCTTCATAGTGGCAAGCCCGGCGTAATTGCTTTTCGGAATGGTTATCATGGATTGGGCTACGGTGCTTTAGAAGTCATCGGAATCCCTTGGTTCCGTGAACCGTTCCGGTCTCAACTTCGCGACTACGTTACCCTAGTTCCTTATCCATCCTGTTTTCGCTGTCCATTTGGAAGATCGGAGGGTTATCGGCTCGAAGGTACGCGTTTTCCCAATTGCGCTTTGTCCTGCCTAGAATCGATTGAAGACCAGATCGCTCAAGCCATCCGCCAGCGGGAGATTGGGTGCATCATGGTAGAGCCCTGTCAGGGCCGAGGTGGAGAAATCGTTCCGCCGCTTGATTTTCTGCGTTTGCTCCGGAGTATATGCGATAGGCACAAAATCCTGCTAATCTTTGATGAGATTTACACCGGCCTTAATCGGACCGGCAGCTTGTTTGCCTGTGAGCAGTTCGGGGTCTATCCCGACATTCTCTGTCTGGGAAAAGGCCTGACCACCGGGTTCCCTCTCTCCGCCTGTATCGGACGCGCAGAAATCATGGACGCCTGGCCGAAGTCTGCCGGGGAAGCGCTGCACACAACTACTTTTCTGGGCAATCCGATTGGCTGTGCGATGGCCCTTGCTTCTATTGATCTGCACCTTGAGCCCGAAACTGCGCCGCGAGTGCAGAAGATCGGCCGACACTTTCTCCAACAACTCCAAACCCTTCGGCACCAATCAATCGGCCACATCCGAGGGTTGGGCCTGATGATTGGCATGGAGTTAGTCGACTTGAATGGCAACCCCGATGGAAACCGTGTGGCTCAGATCATGAACCGAGCTCTGCAAGACGGCATAATTTTGCTTGGCGGTGGACCGGAAGGGAACGTTTTGTCATTCACCCCTCCGTTTTGCATCTCCGAAGAGGAGGTCAATTTTGTGACCGAACGGCTGGCGCACTACATCGAGAGAAGTTGATTAGATGCGTTATTCTACTTTCGCTTCGGATCACCGTCATAGTCGAGGACGAGAAAGGAAGCCATATTTGGCTTAATGATCTCTTCGACAAATTTAATATAGATGGCGTCCTCGTGAAACATCGCCAACCGCTCCTTTGAATCAAAGTCGATAGCCACGAAAAAGTCCCACTCGTTGGCTTTGTCGATTCTTCGTCCACATCGAACGTTTGAAGCAAACGAGATCTTCAGGAGTTGTATCCGCGTTTGCATCATGATCATTTCGAGCTGTTGCGCGGTAACGTCCGCCTTGGGTTTGTAGAGAACGATGTGATGAATCATGCGCAACCCTTTTTCTAAGAACAAGATTACCCCTAGGCAAGGAATTATCCAACAATGCTGGTCTGGCGCAAGATAAGCACCGAAAAATGGGCGGACAGCTGGCAGGAACGGCTCCTATTTCTAGGCTGGGAGCGGCTCGTTATAACTCACCTGGGCGGCAGCAACCGGATACGTCTGGAGATCTTCGAAATCACACAACGGGAAGGGAATTTGCTACTCAAGCAGTTCGGAGGCGAAATTCGAAACCTTGAGCGGTCGACCGCCGATTGGGCAAAATCCGTCGTTCAAAAACGCCCTATCTCGATTCGCGGACGGCTGGAGATCTTGAATCGCGAGCCGGGGGATGATCGGCCGATTCCGCACCATCGCCTCTACTTGCCGGCCGGATTAGCTTTTGGAACGGGAGACCACGCCACCACGGCCGGCTGCTTGCGACTCTTGTGCGACGTCGCTCCGAAATCCGGCCGCTGGCACATGCTGGACGCGGGAACCGGCGCCGGCATTCTCGCCATTGCCGCAGTCAAGCTGGGCGCTTCCCATGTGGACGGTTTCGATCTCGATCCGACAGCGGTACGTACCGCGAAGCAGAACGCTAAGTTGAACGAGCTAGGCTCCAAGATCCATTTCTGGAAACAAGATGTCCTTTCATTTGTTCCCAAGCTTTCTTACGAAATTGTGACCGCTAATCTTTACAGCGAGTTGCTTTGGCAATCCGCCGCCCGACTTAGCCGCGCTCTAGTCCCGGACGGTTACCTCATTGTTTCCGGCCTCATGCGAGATCAAGTCCAACTAATTAGTAAATTGCTGGAAGGGAAAGGTACCCCGATTCTCGTGGTCCGAACACGGGGAAAATGGGTGACCTTGCTTGCTAAAAAAGGCAATAACAAATAGGAGATCGCGGATAGAAATTGTTCATATTTACTATCTGCGATCTCCTATTTGCTGTTCCCGTTTGGCGGCAGCCGAATGGGAATTCATTGGTTGAAATGGCCGCTGGTAACATATACTCGTGGAGAAGATTTTTATGCAACTTTCCGCAAGAGCGACCAGTTTGATACCATCGTTATCCCTTTCGATCGATAGCAAAGCAAAGGCGATGAAATCCGAAGGGATCGATGTGTGCAGCTTTGCTGCGGGTGAACCCGATTTCGACACACCCGAGCACATCAAGGCCGCAGCCATCGCTGCACTGGAGTCCGGATTTACCAAGTATACCCCTAGCTCGGGAATCCCGGAGCTTCGACAGGCGATCTCAGAAAAATTTCATCAGGACAATCAACTCGCTTACAGCCCGTCCCAAGTCATCGTTAGCACTGGGGCAAAACATTCCTGTTACAACGCCATTCTCGCTACCTGTCAGGCGGGCGACGAAGTCATTATCCCGAAACCATATTGGTTGAGCTATCCGGAGATGGTGCGGTTGGCCGGGGCCGATCCGGTTTTCGTTGAGACCAAGGAAGAAAATGGATGGAAGCTCACTGCCGAAGAGTTTGAAAACGCGATGACGCCGCGGACCAAGATGATCATCATCAATTCTCCGAACAATCCGACCGGAGCCGTTTACACTCGCCAGGAGCTGGAAGCAATCGCAGCCGTCGCCGCTGAGGAGGAGATTTTGATTCTAGCGGACGAGATTTACGAAAAACTCGTCTACGAAGGTGCCGAACATGTAAGTATCGCATCGCTGGGACCGGAGTACTATGATCTGACGATCACCGTTAACGGATTCAGCAAGGCTTATGCTATGACCGGATGGCGCCTCGGTTATCTGGGCGCCCCAGAACCAATCGCCCGAGCGATCGACTCCATTCAAAGCCATGTCACGTCAAATCCATGTTCCTTCGCCCAAAAAGGTGCATTGGCTGCATTAAAAGGGGATCAACAGACCATCTCGGATATGCGCGAGGAGTTCGATTTACGCCGCCAGTATATGGCGGACCGATTATCAAAGATTTCCAATCTCAGCATTGTCCGTCCGTTTGGCGCGTTCTACGTGCTCGCCAATATCGGCCGCCTGGGCCTTACCTCACAAAATTTTGCGGATCGGCTATTGAGCAAGGCAAATGTCGTTGTCGTTCCCGGAATTGCTTTCGGCAATGATCGCACGATTCGGTTCAGTTATGCGACCAGCCTCGATATCATCAATCGAGGCATGGACCGATTTGCGGATTTCTGCAGGACCGTTTAATTCGGGATTGGAGCTGCACATAACCGCAAACATCAAAGCTGGAGAAACGAGTTTGCGGCGACCGGCGCGAGGTGCATGAAACAACTCGCGAGTTACCTAAGCGTCTACGCCGTAATGTTGCGTAACTCCCTGATCAGGGAGATGAACTTTAAGCTTAACTTCCTGCTCTGGATGTTGGTCGAGGCATTCTGGTTCGCTGGGCAGCTTATCTTTATTGAGGTCATTTATAGTCAGGTCGACGCCATCGGTGATTGGACGAAATGGGATATGGTATTGCTGGTCGGAACGCACCAGATCATCAGCCAGATCTTTAACGCATTTTTCTTTACCAACCTGATGAACCTCTCCGAGCTCGTTCGGACCGGTAAACTCGATTTTGTTTTGCTCCAGCCGATCGACGCTCAGTTTACCACCTCAGTCCGTCGTTTCGGCATTGACAGCCTGGTGAATGCGTTCGTTGGAATTCTGATCGTCTGCTATGCGCTCCATCGCATCCGGGTGCTGCCGTCCATCGGTCAGATTGTACTTTATCTGGCTACGGTATTGATCGGTGTCTCCTTACATTATGCCGTCATGTTCGGGCTTTCGACCGTCAGTTTCTGGAGCGTCCGGGCCCAAGGAGTTATTTATGGCTATTACAATATCATGAACCTGGCTCGGTATCCGGATGTGGTATTTAAGGGCCTAGCTAAGTTCCTTTTCAGTTGGGTTCTTCCGGTGATGGTTGTCACCAATGTTCCAGCACGGGTGCTGATTCATGCCGGCGAAACCCCTTGGCGGTTTGTCGGCCACCTCGTGCTGGTTTCCTTTATGATGATCTTGCTTTCGCGACTGGTGTGGCGCGCTGCCCTTAACCACTATTCGAGCGCCAGTTCTTGACGGTCGGGGTCAAAGTTGGAGTTTCGGAGAGGCTAAGAGAATAATTTCGCGATTTCTGATTTGTTTTTAAACATCCGGACCGGATTCTGCGTCGAACAGAAGTCGAGTGAAATCCGATAGAAGCATTCCCCGGAGCGGCCGCCAAAAGGGGGCCGATTTTCCCGCTGATCTTTCCCCTTGAACCGGACGGTGATTGCCAGTATATGTTCGCCCTTCCTCGCTCGGGAAGGGGAGAGCGTGGGAGTAGCTCGGTGCATTTAATTTATGGCCAAATCGAAAATACAGAAAAAAGAAGAGGCGTCTCCGAATGGGCATTCGCCAGCGGAACAAACCGCTCAAGTTTTGACCACCGGCACGAACAATGAAGTGGGAGACGAAAAGCTCAGCCCTTTCCTCAAGAAACAAAAAGCCAAGCTTCTTCAACTTCGGGACAGCCTTCTGGACG
>Ga0137415_10007187_pt1 | contig 11034 bp, 10 predicted proteins | sample CZODoug3_1_1_16f_FD_183082 | JGI IMG/M metagenome (GOLD analysis project Ga0137415, IMG submission 183082) | Vadose zone soil fungal communities from Angelo Coast Range Reserve, California, USA - CZODoug3_1_1_16fungal (Hybrid Assembly) | ecosystem: Environmental > Terrestrial > Soil > Vadose...
AAAGTTGGGTGGTCGGTACTGAAACCGAGGACGACTCACAGGCCGGTCAAAATACCCGAAGTGAAACGGCTTTCACAAGAGTGAAACGGGATCACGATCGACCGTCACCGCGCGATGCGCCTTCGCCCGCCACGCGCGCACCACGCGCCCGAGCACGCGCGGCTCGGCGGACTTCGCGAGCACGTGCCAACGCCACTTCCCCTTGAGGCGCATCAGCGGGCACGGCGCCGGTCCAAGCACCGTGAGCGCACCGTCCAACCGCTCGCCGGCACGCCGCAGCCACGTTGCCACGCGCTCCGCCAGGTCGGCCGTGCGGGCATGATCGTCCGTCGCGATCACGAAGCGAACCAAGCCCGTCCGCGGGGGATATGGAGGATTGGGAGGCGAGCGCAGCGGGAGCTCTGCCGCCGCAAACTGCGAGACGGAGTGCGCCGCCGCCGCCCGAATGGCGTGATGATCGGGCGCGCGCGTCTGCACGAACACGCGGCCGCCGCGTGCTCCCCGCCCCGCCCTTCCTGCGACCTGCGCCACAAGCTGGAACGTCCGCTCGCCGGCCCGGAAATCGGGGAAATGCAGGCCGGTATCGGCGTCGACCACGCCGACGACGGTCACGTTCGGAAAGTCGAGCCCTTTGGCGATCATCTGTGTGCCCAGGAGGATGTCGACGTCGCCGCGGGCGACGCGCTCCAGGATGTGATGGTGGGCCCATTTGCTCGAGGTCGTGTCGAGATCCATCCGTGCGATCCGGGCGCGGGGATAGCGCAATCCCAAAAAGTGCTCGAGCTGCTGCGTGCCCAATCCCCGTAACCGCTGCGTGGCGTGGCTGCAAACGGCGCAGGTATCCGGTATTCGCTCTTCGTGGCCGCAGTAGTGGCACCGCATGGTCAGCGGCGTGTGGTGCACCGTGAGCGCGATGGCGCACTGCGGGCACCCCGGCACGTTGCCGCAGGCGGGACACTGCACGAACGTCGCGAACCCGCGGCGATTGAGCAGCAGGATCACCTGCTCGCCGCGCTCTAGCGCCGCGGAGATGGCGGTATCGAGCGCCTCGCTCCAGGGGATCGGGCCGGGCGGAGTCTCTGGCGACGCGATCCGGGGCGCGCTCCGCAGATCGACGATTTCCACTGGAGGCAGCGGGCGTGACCCTACGCGATCGGGCAATGCAAACGTCGTCACGCGACCCTGTGCGGCCAGATCCAGCGTCTCGAGCGAGGGCGTTGCGCTGCCGAGAATCAGCCGCGCTCCCTCGAGCTGCGCGCGCATCGCGGCGGCATCGCGGGCGTGGTAGCGCGGCGCCGAGCCCTGCTTGTAGCTGGGCTCGTGCTCTTCGTCCACCACGATCGCGCCCAGGCGCTGCACCGGCGCGAACACCGCAGAGCGGGGGCCGACGGCGACCAGCCGCTCACCTCGGCGCAGCGCGCGCCACGCGTCGGCGCGCTCGCCATCGGAGAGGCCGGAGTGCAGCACCGCCACCTTGTCTCCAAACACGCCGCGCACCCGGGCCACCGTCTGCGGCGTCAGCGCGATTTCCGGGACGAGCAGAATGGCCCCGTTCCCCTGCTGCACGACGGCACGAAGCACGTCCAGATACACGAGCGTCTTGCCTGAGCCCGTCACGCCGTGAAGCAAGACCGGTTGCTGGAGGTCGGTGGCGCGGATCCCCTCCACCGCACGGCGCTGGTCCTCGGTCAGTGAAGGCGGTGGAGGCGTTGAAAGGCCCGCGAACGGATCGCGGATCTCCGGCACGTGCTCGATGCGGGCGAGCCCCTGCTTCACCAGCCCCTCGAGCGCAGTGGTCGAGAGCTTGAGCTGTTTGACGAGATGGGCAACGGGCGCCGAGCCGCCGAGCGCTTCTACGGTCTCGTACACAACGCGGCGCTTGGGCGCCCGCTTGAAGCGCTGCTCCCGCTCGAGCAGGGACTCCATGCCGTTGCCGGTGAGCACGAGCACCCGCTCCGCGGCGGGCGCCGGGCCCGCGGGTCGCGCCACGCTCCAGAGCGGTCCCGGCAGAATCGCCCGCAGCGCGAGTCCGAGCGGCGCGCCGTAGTAGTCCGACATCCAGCGGCCGAGCTCGAGTAAAGGCGGCGAGATCGCCGGCTCCTCGTCGGGGGCGGCGATGATTGGTTTGATCTCGACGCCTGCTGACGGCAGATCGCTGACGGCTTCCGTTACGATCCCGACCACGTTCCGCCGCCGCAGCGGCACCACGACGCGCGCACCAGGAACGACTCGCGCCGTCAGGGTTTCAGGGACTTCGTAGATGTAGGAGCGGCTGACCGGGACTGGGAGGACCACTGCGGCATAGGTCATCGCCGTCGCACACCAAGTCCTGGCTCAGTCGGCAGCCGAATCTGGCCTTGCTCGATGGTCGCGCCGGTAAAGGGATCGTCCACGGTGAGCGCCGCGCCGTCCAGATCGGCCGCATCCACGAGCGGCGTGAAGTGCGCGGCGGCCGTGATCCCAAGCGACGTCTCGATCATGCAGCCGACCATGACGAGCATCCCGTGCGCGCGCGCGGTCGCGATCATGCGCAACGCTTCACGCAGCGAGCCGCATTTGGCGAGCTTGATGTTGATCCCGTCCGCGCGGCCCGCCAGTCGCGGAATATCGGCGGCGACGAGACAGCTTTCGTCCACCACCACCGGCAGCTGGTGCTTGGACGCAACCCGCCGGACGTCAGCGAGTCCTTCGAGATCGTCCGGGACGAGCGGCTGTTCCAGGAATTCGACGCCGTACTCCTTCAAGACGGGGATCATCTGCTTGGCGCGCGCGACGGTCCAACCCGCGTTGGCGTCCACGCGGAGGGGCTTCCGGGTCGCTTCGCGCACGGTACGCAGGATCTCTTCGTCGCGGTCGGTGCCGAGCTTGACCTTCAAAATCGGGTAGTCGTCCGCTTCGCGCACTTTGGCGCGCATCTTCTCCGGCGAGTCGAGCCCGATCGTGAAGGAGGAAAGTGGAGCGCGTTTGGGATCGAGCCCCCACAGCCGCCACAACGGCTGGCCCAGCTTTTTCCCGACCAGGTCATGCAATGCGGCCGACAGGGCGGCTCGGGCCGCCCAGTTCTTCGGCAGCGCGTGCTCCCAGCGATCCTCGGCGCCCTCCAGATCGAACGGATCGCGCGGCAGATGCGGGCTGAGCCGTTCGAACGCGGCCAGCACGGTCTCGAGTGACTCGCCATAAAAAGAAGAAGGATCGGCCTCGCCCCATCCTTCCTGCCCGTCCTCGTCGACCAGACGAACCCAGGCACGCTTGTACCCGTTCGTCGAGCCGCGGGCAATGACAAACGGATGCCGCGTGGTGATGGAGCACTGCTCGACGTGCAGCTTCACAGCCAGCGATTCTTCTTCAGCCACCACATGATGACGCCGGAGGTCACCGCCATCACGACGAGGGCGCCGTAGAAGCCGTAGGGATTATGGGTGAAGGGCATCTGGCTGAAATTCATGCCGAAGATTCCCGCGATCACGATCAACGGCAGCGCGATCGTGGCCACGATCGAAAGCTGCTTCATCACGGTGTTCAGGCGGTTCGACGTCTGTGACAGATACGTCTCGAGGACGCCGGCCAACAGGTCGCGCACCGTGTCCATCGACTCGACAATACGAATCGTGTGGTCGTACACGTCGCGATAGTACAGCTGCGTTTCGGGGCGAATGAAGCCGCACGGCCGGTTGGTCAGGATGTTGAGCACTTCGCGCAGCGGGCCGACGTGGCGGCGCAGCGAAAACGCCGCCCGCTTCGCCTTGAAGATCTCGTGGATCAGCCCGGGGTCGAACCGCTCGAAGAGGCGTTCTTCCAACCCGTCCACCATCGTGTTGAGCTCTTCGACCATCGGGAAATAGGCGTCCACCGACTGGTCGATGATGTTGTGCATCACCATCTCGACCCCGCGCGCGAGCAGCTCGGGGTTGCGCAGCAGGCGGTCGCGGACGATGGCACCGCTCTTCGACGGCAAGGCGTGCACCGTCACCAGGAAATTCTTCCCCAGGAAGAAATACAGGTTCGACGTGGCGAGATCGTACGGCTCCGGCGTGCCTTCGTCGAAGCGGATGACCGCCATCACGACGAAGACGTAGCGCTCGTACTCCTCGAACTTGACCCGCGTCCCCGGCGAGAGCGTGTCTTCGATGGACAGCGGGTGGAACGCGAAGACTTTTTCGAGCAGCGCGAGCTGGTGCATGTTGGTGCTGTCGATGTCCACCCAGAGCTCGCCTTCGCCCGCCTGGAGGATCTCCCGGATCCGCGCGGGGGAGATGTCCTGTTCGAGCACACCGTCAGGCCGCCGGTAGAGACTGGCCGGCCAGTTCTTCGATGCCTGCGGCTGCTGCGCCGGAACAGTGGGGGCAGTCACGTCCTCAAGATAGCGCTCGCACGAATGCGACGACACCGGCCGCGAGCAGGTCGAGTCGATAGCCGCCCTCGAGCACACCGACGACGGGCCGTGTTCCCATCCGCTCCCGCAGCGCGTCCGTCCATTGGACGATGTCGTCAGGCTCCAGGGTGAACTCGCCGAGTGGATCGCCCGCGAGCGAGTCGAACCCCGCGGAGATGAGGAGCATGTCCGGGCGCCACTGCGCGAGCGCCGCATCCACGCCGGCGAGGAAGTCGCGAACATAGACGGCGCGCGGCAAGCCCCCCGGCCGCGGCACGTTGAACACATTCCCGACGCCGCGCTCGTCCTCCGCCCCGGTTCCCGGATACCACGGATATTGGTGCATCGAGACGAAGCGGATCGACGGATCCTGCTCGACCAGCGCCTGGGTGCCGTTGCCGTGATGCACGTCCCAATCCACGATCAGGACGCGCGCGCAGCCCAGCGCCTGCGCGTGCCGCGCGGCCAGCACGACATTGTTGAGGAAACAAAACCCCATCCCGCGCGCGGCCAGCGCGTGATGTCCGGGGGGACGCGTAACGCCGAACGCTCGGCCGGCTTTCAGCCCCTGCTCGACGGCCGCGAGCGCGACGCCCGCCGACGCCAGCACGCTCTCCAGGCTCCGCGGCCCGAGGAACGTGTCGGCATCGAGCGCACCGCCGCCGCGCGCGGCCAACGCCTCGAGCAGGTCGAGGTAGGCTGGCGGATGCACGCGCTCGATTGCCTCCCGCGTCGCCGCAGACGCCTCGACCCACGAGACGAGCGTCGCAAGCCCGGGGCTTCGAAGAGCCTCCAGCACCGCTTCGAATCGTTGCGGCCGTTCGGGATGTCCGGCGCCGCCGTAATGGTGCCGGCACGCCGGACTCCACGCGACGGCGACGGGCACTTAGTTCTGGCGACGCGGTGGTGTGTGCAGCAGCTCGCGAATGGATTCCACTTCGCGTTTCATCTCTTTCCGGGCGTCAGCCAGCTCCGCCATGGCGCGGCGATAGCGGCGCCACCCCAGGACGACGAGCACCGTCGCGGCGGCGCAGACCCCCGACCAGAGGAACCGGTTGACGAGCGCGAATAACACCGCATCGAGCGCGAGAAACCCGACGGCGAACACCGTGACCGCGCGGGTGAAGGTTGCGGTGGTCACCGGACCGGTTGCCGCCGGGCCGGCAGCACGATGAACGGCGCGTTGGGCACGGCGCCCAACCGGCCCAGGGCGATGGACTCGTCGAGCACCGGCGCGCCGCGGAACTTGACCACGAACCCGTCCTCGCCGGCCGTCGTCTTCAGCGCGGCGCGGAGCGCCTCGTGCTTCAGCTGCGCGACGGTGGTGCTGTCGTCGACTTGAACCGGAACCTGCTCCCAGGCCGGCGTGACCATCACGCGCACGGCATAGCGCTCCCCCACTCCCACCGTCACGCGACCTCCACCGGTGAGGCGAGGGGCAGCGTCGTGAAGAATCGGTCGAGCGCCTGATCGAAGAACAGCGTCGAGGCGCGGACGCGGGTGACACCGTGTTCCTTGTCCTCCCACGCGCTGATCACGATCTCTTCGCCGCCCTGCCCGCGGAGCGTCACGAAGCTCGGTCCCGACTTCTCGAGGAATGCGGCCGAGTTCGGCACTCGGTCGGCGAAAAACCGTTGCACGCGCTCCAGCACGTCGGCCGGCGGAAGCGAGACCGTCGTGGTATGGATCATGGCGTCTGAAGGATCGTGATGCCGGTCGGCTGCCGCGGGACGGGGATGGTGGCGACGCGGGCACGCGTCGTGAGATCGATGACATCCACCGCGCCCGGATCGATCCCGACGCTCTCCTGCGAGATGAAGGCCCAGCGGCCGTCGGGGGAGTACGCCACGCCGTGCGGGAGCGGCTTGGAGGTCGGGATCTTGACGACTTCGGTGAGGCTCTGCGCGTCGACGAGCGACACGCTCTGCGCCTTCTTGTTCGTCACGATGATCCACTTGCCGTCGGCGGACGGCTCGACGTTGTAGGCGCCCGTCCCCACCGGGATCTCCTTCACCAATTCGAGCGATCCGGCGTCCAGCACCTGCAGCGTGTTGCCGTGGTTGCAGGCGACGTACAACCGGCGATCGTCCGGAGAAACGGAGACGAACGTGGGCATGCAGTCGTGTGCTGCGGGCGCGGGACCGGTGCCGTGCATCGGCGGACCGGCGGCGCTCATCGCGTGGCCGGCCGGCATGCCTTCTCCCGTCTTATGCCGCCGCCGAATGCGCAGGCTCTGGCGATCGATCTCCAGAATCTCGTCGGAGTTCATGCACGACACGTAGACGAAGGAACCGGCGTGATTGGACTTCACGCCGTGCGGCATGTCGCACGCGGGAAGATTCGTCAGCGGCGTCATCGTCGCCGTCTGCACGATCGACACGACGTTCATGCGCGGGTGATCGCCGTGAAAATCGGAATTGGCGACGAAGGCCAGGGCGCCGTCGGGCGTCAAGGCGATGGTCGTGGGAAACATCTCCACCTGGGCCCGGCCCAGGAGGGTGTCGCTCCCGGCGCTCATCTTCCACAACGATCCGTAGGGGGTGCCGTGGGCGATCGTCACATACCATGCGGAGCCGTCGGGCGCGACCGTGACGTTGTGCGGGCCGTCGATGTCGGCGGGCATGATCCCCACGGGAACGACCTTGGCCACGGCCAGCGCCGTTCCGTCCCAGGTCAGCTGCGTGACGATGTCCCCCGATTCACTGGCTACGAGAATGCGGTAGCCAGGCGAGGGCGACGACGCAGCGAGGCCCGTCAGGATTGCGAGTGCGGCGATGAGGCGCATTGGAGAAAAGATAGTGGCGGAGTAGCTCGCGGTCACGGTCCACGTGGAGGAGTGTGACTATTGTAGCACGCGCAGCACTTCGCGCGCGGCCCGGCGCCCGCTCGACAACGCCCCGGCCACGGTCCCGATCTCCGCGCCGTTCGTTGCCTCTCCGGCAAAGAACAGCGTCCCGTCCACCGGCCGGCCCAGGGCGCGAGGGGCGCCATTCCCGCCGACGCCGATGTAGCTGTAGGCACCGCGCGCGAAGGGATCGGCGCGCCAGTCGTGACTGGCCGACGCATCGAGCTGCTCCTCGAGCTCGCGTCGCGGCACGGCGAGGACCTCGGAGAGCGCCACGAGGCTGCGCTCGAGCCGCGATGGCGGCTCCTCGGCGAGCAGCTGTTCGGCCGCGACGGCGCCCACATAGCCGGTGAGCACCGGCGCGCGCACCGGGAGCGTCGTCCACCACGTTGGCACCTCGACGCCGTGGGCGTGCAGAAAGCCCAGCCCGCTGCCGTTCGAGCCGGCCTTCGCCCGCCGCTCCTTCAGGAATTCGGGTCGCTGCCAGAACGCTTCACGGAATCGCAGCACGATCTTGAACACCTGCCCCATCTCGAGACCCGCCAGCGCACGCTGTTTCGCGGGGAGCGCGGGATGGAAGCGCACGACACCAGCCTTCAGCACGGCCAGCGGCAGAGTGATCAGAGCCGTACGGGCGGTCAGCGTCGGCAATTCGGCTCGGTCGCCCCCACGACACACGATGCTGACGGCACCGCGCTTCCATTGCACGGTTTCCGCGACCGTGCTGAGACGCACCTCGGTGCGCTCGGGATCCAACCCGTCTCGCAACCATTTCATCAGGGCGTCGCCGCCGTTCGCGATCCGGAACTGTTTGCCTTGGATCTCGTCCTGTTCGTCACCGCCGTCTATCTCGACCGCCAGCGACTGCGCACTCAACCGATCCGGGTGCGCGGCGTAAAACCCTTGCACGAAGTCCCGCAGCAGTCCGCGGCGTGCCAACGGGACGCGCGCCGAATCGAGATACTCGCTCACCGGGAAATCCTTCCCGCGGCTCGCGAGCCGGCGCGCGAGATCGTGGTTCATGCGATCGAGGAGCTCCCAGTAACTCCCCATCGGCTTGAACCGGCCGCCGGCAGCGAGCTCGTGAGTGTCGGGGAGCTCCAACACCGCGAGCCCGGCCGCCTGTGCGAGGGGAAGTGTTTCCGCCGACGCGCCGTGAATGAATTCGGCGCCGAGCTCGAGCGGGACGGGTGAGCGTGGATCGTGGAGCGTGAGAATCCGGCCGCCGACGCGCGGCCGCGCCTCGAGGATCGTGACCGTCAGACCGGCGTGCGACAGATCGCGGGCCGCGGCAAGACCGGCGGCGCCGGCGCCGACGATCAGCACATCGACGTGTTTTCGATCTCGTGGCATGACCTGGAACCTACAACAGCGCGCGCAGCGCAGTCTCCACTTCGGAATTCGGCACGGCGCGCGCCCCCAGATCCCGCGCGGCGCGCAACGCCGCGGCATCGACGTGCGATCCGAATGCCAGTACCGGAACACCGCGCGCCACGAGCTCGGCGATGCGCTGCGGTGCGTCGGCTCTCCCCAGCTCGATCACGGCGACGTCGTACGGGTCTTCCCGCACCGCGGCCGCCCCTGACGCAGTCAGCATTGCCTGCAGCTTGCCGCGAAAAAACAGGTCGCGGCATTCCACCAGCACACGCTTCACCCCGCCAGCTTCTGCGTCAGGTACTCGACGAGCTTCCCCGCCGCCACGCGGTCCTGCTTGAGCGTGTCGCGGTCGCGCACCGTCACCGTCTGATCCTGAGTGGACTGACCGTCGATCGTGATCCCGTACGGAGTGCCGGCTTCATCCTGCCGGCGGTAGCGCCGGCCGATCGATCCGCCGTCGTCGTAGAAGACGTTGAAGTGGCGCCGCAGGTCGTCGTGGATGCGGTGCGCGAGCTCCGGCATGCCGTCCTTGTTCACGAGCGGGAACACCGCCGCCTTGAGCGGTGCAAGCGACGGCTTGAGCTTCAGCACGACGCGCTGCTCGCCGCCTTCGGCCCCCTCCTCGCCGCGCACCTCTTCCTCTCTATACGCGTCGCACAGCACGACCAGGGTCGTGCGGTCGGCCCCCGCCGAGGTCTCGACCACGTAGGGAATGAAGCGCTCGTTGGTCTTCGGATCGAGGTAGTCGAGCTTCTTCCCGGCGTGCTTCTGATGGTTGGACAGATCGAAGTCGGTCCGGTTGTGAATCCCCTCGAACTCCTGCCAGCCGAACGGGAATTCATACTGGATGTCGTACGCGTCCGTGGCGTAATGCGCGAGCTCATCCTTGCCGTGCTGATGCCAACGGAGTTTCTCGTCCCGAATCCCGAGCCCCTTGACCCAATTCATCCGCTCCGCGCGCCAGAACTCGAACCACTCGGTTTCGCTGCCCGGCTTCACGAAGAACTGCATTTCCATCTGCTCGAATTCGCGTGTACGAAAGATGAAATTCCCCGGCGTGATCTCGTTGCGGAACGCCTTCCCCACTTGCGCGATCCCGAAGGGAATCTTCTGCCGCGAGGACTGCAGCACGTTGAGATAATTGACGTAAATGCCCTGGGCCGTTTCGGGACGCAGATAAATCACCGCGGCCTGCTCCTCCACCGGCCCCATGAACGTCTTGAACATCAGGTTGAACTGACGTGGCGCGGTGAGCGTGCCCTTGCTGCCGCAGACGGGGCACTGCGCGTCCGGCTGGCCCGGCGTGCCTTTGATCCTGGGATCGTCAGCCCGGAAGCGATTCTTGCAGTGCTTGCAGTCCACCAGCGGATCGGTGAAGCCGGACACGTGCCCCGAGGCCTCCCAAACCTTGGGATGCATCAGGATGGCGGCATCGAGGCCTTCGATGTCGTGGCGTTCGTGCACCATCGACCGCCACCAGCGCTCTTTGATGTTCTTCTTCAGCTCGACACCGAGCGGCCCGTAATCCCACACGGACCCCAGGCCGCCGTAGATCTCGGAGGATTGAAATACGAAGCCGCGCCGCTTTGCCAGCGACACGAGCTTCTCCATCGTTTTGTCTGCAGTTGCGGGGGGCATAAGGAGCCGGAAGTTACAAACGCAGGGCCTCACGCGCGACCTGTTCGGCCATCTGGGCGAGCGCCGTGCCGTCCAGCATGCGTCCGTCGCCATCACCCCCAACGGTATGCACCCCGATCAGCCCTTCGACCCTCCCAGCGACCACGGCGACCTTCTTCTTTGCAGCCTGGGCCCGTCGCACGACTTCTCCGGGTGCCTTTCCGACCAGCGACGTCTTGTCGAAGATCCCTTCGGCCGTGATGACGAGGTCCGCCTTCGCCAGGGCCGCATCGAAGCCCGCGCGCTCCAGCACCCAATTGGCTCCGCCCGTCAATTCCGCCTTGGCGAAGAATGCCAGGCCGGCCCCCAAGCCGCCGGCGGCGCCGCCCATCGGCATCGTCCCAAGCTCGGGCCGGCCGGCCTGCGCCCACAGCTCCGCGAGGCGGGCAAGGCCGGCCTCGAGCTGCGGAATCTCCTCGGGGCGAGCGCCCTTTTGGGGTCCGAAGACCGGGGCGGCGCCGCTCGAGCCCAGCAGCGGCGTCGTGACGTCGGCCAGCGCCACGACACGAGCGCCGAGTCCCCATCCCGACCTGAATGACGCGAGATCGATCAGCGAACCGCCTCCCTCCGGAAGTGGCTGGCCCGCCGCGTTCTCGAACGTCCAGCCGAAGCCGCGCGCGGCGCCCGTTCCACCGTCCACCGTCGCGGTGCCGCCGAGGCCGACGACGATCGTCCGGGCGCCGCGATCGGCGGCGGTCCAGATCAACTCGCCGACGCCGCGCGTCGTGGTGCGCATCGGATCGCGGTCTTCCGGCTCGACCAG
>Ga0137415_10007188_pt1 | contig 11034 bp, 9 predicted proteins | sample CZODoug3_1_1_16f_FD_183082 | JGI IMG/M metagenome (GOLD analysis project Ga0137415, IMG submission 183082) | Vadose zone soil fungal communities from Angelo Coast Range Reserve, California, USA - CZODoug3_1_1_16fungal (Hybrid Assembly) | ecosystem: Environmental > Terrestrial > Soil > Vadose...
GTGGTCCTCGGCGACTTCGACCCGGCACCGGTGGAGGCGCGGACGATCCGGGATCCGGTGGATCAGCGCCGCGACGTCTTCGACCAGGTCTACGACCGAATCGCACGCTGCGTGCGGGAGTTCGGGAGCGTGCTCGACAGCCGCGCCGGCTAATCTGACAGCCTGGCGCGGCATCCTGTTGTTGCGGGAAGGCCATAAGCCGTTGAGGAGGCGCCGCAGCGATCATCCCCCCTCCGAATGTGCGAAGCCCTACCACCACTTCTGCTGGGCCCTGGTCCGAACCTTGCCGACCAAGCGAAGCAGGAGGATTTCATGCGCACTCGGACCACGATCACGAACCTTTCGGCCTTTCTGGCAGCCGCCTTACTGGCGACGGCGTGCAGCGAGTCCGTTGGACCCGCGGCTAGCAAGGCTGTCGGCGCTGCGGATAGCGCTCCCAAGTCGTTCCAGTGGACACCCGCGTTTGCCACTGTTGCCAACGGCCCTTCTGGTGGGATCGCTCTCGATCAGCAAAACGGGACGCTCGGGGGGAGCGGGCGGTTGCTCATCAAGGGGTTTAATCCCACCAACCCGCACCGCGGCGACGCGATCGTCGCGACTTTTTTCTGGCTCGGCTCGACCAACATCATAGACTCGGTGGCGGATGTCTTGACGACGGCTCCGTCGTACACGCCCGTCGGCAATCGATACACGCTGGTCGAATACGTCACGGCCGGTGGCTACTCGATGGCCACGTATGTCGCGACGAACGTGCAGAATTTTCCCGATCCCAACACCGATCCCTTCCAGGGCGACATCCTCGCCGTCGGCGCGTACTTGTCGCAGCCGGTCAGCGAGGGCGGGGTCACGATCTCTGCCTGGACGGGTGTGAACACGGTGGCGGCGCAGTCTTTGGGCGCGCACCGCTCCGGGTCGGGTTCGGCCTCAGGCATCACGGCCGTGGGTCCCGGTTCGATTGCGATCGGCGCGGGTGCGCTGGCGTACGCGGTGACGATGTCGAACGGGTTGGCTGGCCGCGATCCGCCGGCAGGATTTACGCCCCTTGGCATCGGGTCTGACAACGCGATGGTCATCGAGAACGACTTCGCGGTCCAGACCGCGATCGGCGCCGTCGATCCGCATTGGACGTGGTACTGGGCCGCCAGTCCGCCGAGCAGCTGGCTCGCCTCGGTCGTTGCGCTCAACCCGCCGCTGCACCTCGCGTTCACGGTCCAGCCGAGTAGGACGCTGCCGCTGATGGCTATTCAGCCCGCGGTCCAGGTTACGGCACTGGATGCAGGAGGCAACCCGGTAGCCAGCTTCAACGGTCCAGTGACCATCGCCATCGGCCACAACGGCGGCACGGTCTTCCCTGGTACGCTGTCCGGCACAACAACGGTGGCGGCCGTCAACGGCGTGGCGACCTTCTCGAATCTGAGCATCGACCAGCTGGGGAACGCCTACACACTGGTGGTCAGCGCCGCCAACGTGTTCGGCGTGGAGAGCGCTCCATTCAACATCGGCGCCTTCTGATGCTCAAGCGCATCGGTTTCCTGGCAGTCACGTTTCTTTTCGCGGCCTGCAGTGAATCCGTCGGCCCCCGGCAACAGGCTACCCTCCCTACGGCTGCCGCGGCTGCGGGGACCGCGATTGTGCTCGACCAATACGCCGGCGTGATGGGCGAGACCGGCATCGAGATCGGTCAGGGGTTCAATCCGACGAACCCGCACCGCGGCGACGCGATCGTCGCGACGTTCTTCTGGCGGGGCTCGGAAAACACCATCGTCAAAGTCTTTGATCACTTATCTGACGCGATGGATGCCGCCGCGACGCCGGTCGGCAACACGTATACGCTCGTCGAGTATGTCACGGCCGGGGGCTTCTCGATGGCCACGTATGTCGCCACGAACGTGCAGAATTTTCCCGACCCAAACCCCAACGATGCCACGGTTGTCAATGTGGATGCGGTCTTCTCGTCGCCAGTGACCGACGCCGGATGTCTGCTCTCCGCGTGGACCGGGGTTAGCGCCGTCGCGGCACAAGCCGTGGGTGCGCACCGCTCCGCGTGGGGATCCGGCTCGGGTACCCTGGCTGGAGGTCCGGGCTCAATCGCGACCGGCCCGGGTGCACTCGCCTATGCTGTGACGTTGGGGGACGGGTTGGTCGGTCGCGATCCCCCAGCAGCTTTTACGCGCTTCGCCGACGGGGCCGACACCCTGATAGTCACCGAGGGCGACTACGCCCTTCAGGGTGCGACTGGTTCCGTCGATCCGCAGTGGACCTGGTATTTCGCCGACAGTCCGCCACGCACCTGGCTCGCCACGGTGCTCGCGCTCAACCCGTCGCTGTCTCTCGCGTTCACGGGCCAGCCGAGTACGACGCTGCCCCTCGTCGCGATGCGGCCGGACGTGCAGGTCACCGTGCTGGACGCGGCGGGTAATCAGATGACGACTTTCAACGGCCCGGTGACCATCGCCATCGGCCACAACGGTGGCATCGTCGTCCCCGGCACACTGTCCGGCACGACGACTGTGACGGCCGCGAACGGAGTGGCGACTTTCTCGAATCTGAGCATCGATCAGCTCGGAAACGGTTACACGCTCGTGGTCAGCTCTGCGGGCGTGGCAGGGGCGGAGAGCAGGACTTTCAACATCGGAGCGTTCTGACCCACGGAGGCAAGAGGATGAAGAGGGCAACGGTCGCGTCCCGTGCTGGGCTGGCAGTCGCGCTGTTCGCAATAGCGTGCACGGAGTCCATCGGTCCGGAGCGGGGCTCTCCCGGCGTCCCCATGTTTTCCTACTCGCCGAACGGGGTCACGCTGAACAAGCAGAACGGCTCGCTCGGCGGGAGCGGGCAGCTGCTCATCAAGGGGTTCAACCCGACGAACCCACACCATGGCGATGCGATCATCGCCACCTTCTTCTGGCTGGGCTCCACCAACATCATCGACTCGGTACGCGATGTCCTGACGACTGCCCCCTCGTATACGCCCGTCGGCAATCGGTACACGCTGGTCGAATACGTCACGGCCGGCGGCTATTCGATGGCGACGTATATCGCGACGAACGTGCAGGGTTTCCCTGATCCCAACACCGATCCCAACGCAAGCGACATCCTTGCCGTGGGCGCCTATCTCTCGCAGTCGGTCGCGGATGGTGGCGTGGCGCTGACCTCGTGGACTGGAGTCGAGGACAACTTCGCCACGGCGCTCGGGAATCACCGCTCGGCCTCGGGTTCGGGCGCGGCCGGGACTGCAATGCCTGCCCAGGCTGGCCCGATTGCGATCAACGCGGGAGCGCTCGCCTACACCGTGACGATGTCGGGCCTGTACATCTTGGACGGGCCTGCAGGCTATACCAGCCTCGGCCAGGGGTCAGACAATTTCATGAAGGAAGGGGGAGCGTACGCGGTTCAAACGAGCGCAGGGACAATAGACCCTGTCTGGCAGTGGTTCAACGGCTCCGGTTCCACGGGCACATGGCTCGCCACGAACCTCGCGCTGAATACGGCGACGGCCCCCGCGAGCACCGGCAACCTGACGGTGACGACGAGCACTACCGGCTCGAGCCTCGATCCGGATGGGTACACGGTTGCGGTGGACGGCGGGCCGGGCCAGCCGATCGCGACCAACAACAGCACCGGAGTCACGTTCACGAACTTGGCGGCGGGCAGTCACAGTGTTGTGCTCTCCGGGGTGGCTTCGAACTGCACGGTGAGCGGCGGCAACACGCAGACGGTCAACGTACCCTCGGGCGGCACGGCGACGGCGGCCTTCTCGGTAACCTGCACTACGCCGCCCGGCAACCTGACGGTCTCGACAAGCACGACGGGCTCGAGTCTGGATCCCGACGGCTACACCGTGACGGTGGACGGCGGCTCGCCACAGGCGCTCGGGATCAACGCGAGCGTCAGCTACACGAACCTGTCGGCTGGCAACCACACGGTAGCGATTTCGGGCGTGGCGACGAACTGCACGGTCAGCGGTGGCACCTCGCTCACCGTCAGCGTACCCTCGGGCGGGACGGCGACGACAACCTTTTCGGTGAGCTGCGTAACGCCGCCCGGCAACCTGACGGTTTCGACGAGCAGCAGCGGCGCGAATATCCCGGGCAGCTACACCGTGACGGTGGATGGGACGCAGAGCCGGTCGATTGGGAGCAGCAGTAGCGTGACGTTCACCGATCTCTCGGCCGGAAATCACAGCGCCGTGCTTGCCGTGCCCTCGAATTGCACGGTCAGCGGCGGTGCGTCCCGGACCGTAGCGGTGCCGTCTGGTGGGACCGCGACGCTTTCCTACTCGGTGAGCTGCAACGCGCCGCCGGTCGTCAACGCAGGACCGGACGAAACAGCGTTGACGGGACTGCTTTACACGCTCCGCTGGAGCTTCACCGACGCCAACCACAATGGGCCGTGGTCATACACGATCAACTGGGGCGACGGATCGACCTCGAGCGGTACCGTTTCGAGCGAGGGTTCGTTCAGCGCGGGGCACACCTACGTCATCATCTTGCCGCGCAGCTTTACGGTCAGGGTGACGGTGAGGGACGCGGCCGGCGCGTCGGCATCGGACACGAAACTGATTTCGGTGTTGCTGCTATAGCGTCGCCGCGACGTATCGTGGCTCGTACTCGACGCATTACGGAGGGACTACTCACGGATCTAGCGGGCACGGCCGTTGCACCTTGTCGGCTCGATGACCGCACATCACTTCACTGTCGATCTCGAGGAGTATTTCCAGGTCTCCGCGTTCGAGCCATGCGTGGCCCGATCCGATTGGAAGCACTTCGAGTCGCGGGTCGCGCGCGAGACCGCCGAGCTACTCGACTTATTGGCTCGCCATGAGGTGCGGGCCACTTTCTTCGTCCTTGGTTGGGTCGCTCAGCGGCAGGCCGAGTTGGTTCGTACCATCGCGCGAGGAGGTCATGAAGTCGCGTCGCATGGCTGGGACCACGTGCGGGTGACCCAGCAGACGCCGCATCAGTTCCGGGATTCGATCCGGCGCACGAAACATGTGTTGGAAGCGATGACTGGCACGCCGGTGCTGGGGTTTCGTGCACCGAGCTTTTCGATCGTGCCGGGGCGGGAATGGGCCCTCGATATCCTGGTCGAGGAAGGCTATCGCTACGATTCCAGTTTGTTTCCTGTGCGACGTCCGGGCTACGGGTATCCGGGCGGCAGGCCGGATCCCTACTGGATGGGGCGTCGAGCCGGCCGCCTTGCGGAGATCCCGCCGGCGACCTTGCAGTGGGGGCCGCTGCGCCTACCCGCCGGGGGCGGGGCGTACTTCCGGCTTCTCCCCTACGGCGTCGTCCGCGCGGCGCTGCGTCAGTGCGAGCGGCGCGAAGTCTCTGGCACCTTCTATGTCCATCCCTGGGAAGTGGACCCGCGCCAACCGCGCGTCGCCGTTCCGTGGCTGACACGCGCCCGACACTACGGGGGACTCCGCAGAACCTTGCCGCGACTCGAGCGCCTGCTGACCGAGTTTCGGTTCGCGCCCATCCGCGAGACGATTGCCATGCTCGGGCGCGCGCATGCGCGACCGAGTCGTCCGGAAAGGATCCTCCGGAACTCGGCGTGAGCCCCCAGCCGCCGTTTCCCCAACTCGAGGTGCTGCCGCTCGACGGCGACAGGCGCGCGTGGGACGAGCTGGTGACGCGGGCGGCGTGCAGCAGTTTTTGTCACCTCGCTGGCTGGCGTGAAATCCTCAGCGACGTCCTGGGGGCGGAATGCCTCTATTGGAAGGTTGTGGACGCAGATGGCGGGTTGCAAGGAATTCTCCCGCTCGTGCGAGTGCGCAGCCGGATCTTCGGTCACTACCTCGTCTCGCTGCCGTTTCTCAACGCCGGTGGTCCCTTAGGATCCCAAGCCGCGCAGGATCGGCTGGTGCAAGAGGCGGTGACGGAGGCCCGTCGGACACACGCGGATCTCCTTGAGCTCCGAACCCGCGATCCGGGTGGTTTCGATCTTCCGGTGGCGTCGAGAAAGATCACCGTGCTCCTGCCCTTGCCGTCCGATGCCGAAACGCTGTTCAAACGATTTCCTGCCAAGTTGCGCAGTCAGATTCGCCGCCCAATGAAAGAAGGACTCGAAGTGCGGTTCGGACCGGAGCAGCGCGAACCGTTTTACGAGGTGTTCGCGCGAACGATGCGGGACCTTGGCACACCGGTGTTGCCGCGCGCGCTGTTTGAGCGCGTGGCGGCGACGTTTTCCGATCTCGTCGTCTTCGGCGTGGTGTACCGGGGGGAGCAGCCGCTTGCCGGAGGGTGTGGCTTCGTGTGGCGTGAGGAGTTCGAGATGAGTTGGGCGGGCTCGCTGCGCGAGTCGCGCCGTCTCGCGGCCAACATGCTTCTGTACTGGGCGTTCATGGAACACGCAATCGGCGGCGGCGTCCGTGTCTTTAACTTTGGTCGCTGCACGCCAGGTGGCAGCACACATCACTTCAAAACACAATGGGGCGGGGTCGACGTGCCGTTGTCGTGGCATCAATCCGTCTCCGGAGCCGGTGGCGTGCGTGCTACCCCGTCACCCGATGATCCCGCGTACTCTTGGGGACCGCGGCTGTGGCGGCGTCTGCCGCTGTTTGTCGCGAACCGTCTCGGTCCCCGCCTCGTGCGGTTCCTGCCGTGAACGGTTGGCGATACCAAGTCCCGGCCCGCTCGCCCCTGTCTGCCCGGGCGGTGATCGCGGGCGTACGCGGAGTCGCGCGCAATGGGCGGGGGAGCGCACGGAGTGAAGCCCGAGTCGTCGAGCTCCTCAGAGCACGATACGGGCCCCGAGACGTCCTACTGACCGATAGTGGCACCACGGCATTGACCGCGGCGCTCATCGGCGTGTTAAAGGATCGGCCGGGCGCGGTCGCGCTTCCCGCGTACGGGTGTTACGACCTCGCCACGGCAGCTGATGGGGCCAATGCGCCGGTCCTTCTGTACGATTTGGATCCGCGTACCCTAGCACCTGACCTGACACAGCTTGATGACGCGCTGCGTCAAGGCGCGTCCGCGGTCGTCGTCGTGCACCTCTATGGCCATCCCGTCGACCTCAGCGGCGTGAAGGGACTTGCGGCGGAGCGGGGCGCGTTGGTGATAGAAGACGCAGCGCAAGCTGCCGGTGCCGAATTCGATGACCGTTCCGTCGGGACGCAGTGCTCCCTCGCTGTACTGAGCTTCGGTCGAGGAAAAGGGCTCACCGGAGGGAGCGGCGGCGCGCTCCTGGCGTACGATGACGCCGGAGCGCGCGTGGTGGAGGGAGTGAGAGGCTTGCTTGGTGCACCGCGACGAGGCTGGCCGGAACTCCTCACCATAGCCGCGCAACTAATCTTTGAGCGTCCCCGCTTGTACGCCCTTCCAGCGGCGCTGCCTTTTCTCCGCCTGGGCGAGACTGTCTATCGTGCGCCGCGGCCCTTGCGCCGGCCGAGCCGTGTGTCCCCTCCCGTCGTCGGGGCCACCTGGCACCTCGCCGAACGCGAGGCCGAGATGCGACGCCAAAACGCGGAACGGCTGCTCTCGGCGTTACGATGGCAGCCGGGTTTCGAAACGATCAGTACGCCGCCGCGCGCCCGGCCTGGCTACCTGCGGCTGCCAGTGCTCGCGTCACCGGCGGTTCGGCGCTCGGCAATGGAGCCAGTGGCGCGGCGACTTGGTGTGATGCCCGGGTATCCCCAACCGCTCTGCGACCTCGAGCGGTTTCGCCAGCGCTGTTTGAACCGCGATGCTGCATTTCCGGGGAGTCGCGTGCTCGCCGCCAGACTGTGTACCCTACCGACCCACGGGCGCCTTCGGCTCCGCGATCTCGAGCGACTCGAGTTGTGGATTCGAATCGCGAGCGGGAGATAGGGCTTTCTCGTAGAGCGCCGCGTAGCGGTCGAGCATTGAGCTGAGCGTGTATGCTTCGGACGCCCGCGCCGCGGCCGCGGCGCCGAGTCGACGCGCCTCCGCTGGATCGGAGAGCAGGCTGGCGAGAGCATCCGCGAGTGCCGCCGCGTCCGCCGGACGGACCACTACACCCGCATGGCCCCCCTCGAGCACGGTGGGTACTTCCCCAACTGCGGTGGCCACAATTGGTTTCCCCGCCAGCATTGCCTCGAGCAGCGCGAGCGGTACGCCCTCGGAGAGCGAGGGCAACACGAAGACGTCCGACGCAGCCAACACGTTTCCGATATCAGACCGGAGGCCCAGCAGATGGAAGCGGTGGGTCACCTGGAGGCGACGGGCTTCTGCGAGTAACGGATCGGCCAGCTCGCCCCGACCGGCGATCGCCACGTGCAGCCGGGGAAATCGGCCGGCGAGAAGCGCGAGGGCTGCCAGCAAATAGGTGTGGCCCTTTACCGGGTACAGATTGCCGACCGCAACAACCAGTTGATCGGCAGCCGTCAAGCGCAGCTCTTCCCGGAGCGAGGACGGCGCGACCGGCATCTGCCGTACGCCGTTCGGGATGGTTACGACCCGATCGGCGCTCAGCCACAGGTCACGTCGCAGCTGGCGCGCCAGGATGTGGGAGACGGCAACGACTGAATCGCTGAGCGTCGCCGCAACACGCAGAGCGATGCGGCGCCTCAGGCGTTCGGCGTAGTAGCGACTGCCGTGCATCGTGAACAGATGTGGGATCCCCGCGCGGCGGGCGGCCCACGCGCCGTACACGGCCATCGAGAATTCATGACTGTGCGCTAATACGACGCGGTGCCGGCGAAGCGTCTCCTCCAACCGGCGCGCGAAGGCCGGCGAGAACGGTCGATCGAGATGAAATCGTTCCACGTGCACGCCGGTGCCGTGCAGCTCGCGGGCGAGCCATCCCTCTCCTGCCGCCGGAACAATGACGACATTTTCGCTGCCGGCAGCCTGCAGCTCAGTGGCAACGCTTGCCAACATGCGCTCCGCCCCTCCTGGACCGTCCGACTCGATGAGGTGCGCGAGGCGGAGACCGCGAAGTCTCATGGGTGGAGGCCCGCGGTCCACGCTTGGAAGGCGGCGTATCCGATTCCGGCCGGCACGTTCATTCTCGGGAGCGCCCATGGGTCAGTTCCGTTGACTGGGCCTCGCTCGAGAGTCAGGGCGGCGCGGTAACCCGCCTCGCGCACCACTTGCCGGACCCTGTCGTTCCACAGGCCGTAGGGATAGGCGAAGAACTCCGGGATGACGCCCGTACGGCGCGTGATCTCATCGCGGCTCTCGACCACCTCTCGCCCCAGGTCGATCTCGTCCAGAGCGGGTAGCGAGCGGTGGGTCGCAGAGTGCACCCCGATATGCAACCCGGATCTTGCCGCGTCACCGATCGTCTGCCAACCCGCAGGCTGGCAGGAGCGGGGGGCGCGCAAAGGAGCGCCGCCATTGGGACCGAGCGATGCGACGATGGCCGCGCTGTCACCGCGCAGCGCGGTGACCCAGTGCTCGCGCCGAGCCGGGGAAGAGGCGCGCACTACGGCAGGGTGGTCCCACCAGAAGTCGGTGTCCCGCCCAGGTGCTTGCGCCACGACGAATAGCGTTGCCGGGAGCCCTAAGTCCTGGAGCAGAGGCCACGCGTCCTCGAAGACGCCGGCGTAAGCGTCGTCGAATGTCAGCGCGACGGTTCCGCGCAGGGAGATCCCGCGCGTCACGCGCTGTACGACGTTATCCAATGAGATCACGTCGTACTTGGCTTTGAGCCAGCGCATCTGCCGCGCGAACACGGGGAACGGCATATGCAGGCCGAGGCCGCCCCAGAGACGGTCTTCAGACTCGGGGATGACATTGTGGTAACAGAGAATGAGACCGCCGCTCCCTAGCCGCCGAGCAACAGTCGTCACTCCAGCGAGCTTCAGAACGGCGTAGCCCAACGGTGCAAACCTCAAGGTATTCCGCTAGTTAGGTCATCTCGTTGAGCGGGCAACTTCCGTGCCGCTCCCGGGCTGTGGCATGTATCCTGCCGCTCGTACCGGACCATGTTTTATCGAGTGATGGGCGTACTGACCATGGTCGCTTCTTCTTGCCATGGCGGATCGGCCGCCAAAACCACATCGCGGGCAGACATACTGTTTGCCGAGGACTTTGAGTCGGGGAATTTGTCGGCCTGGGATGGAGTCGACCCGACCCACCACCAGGTGATTAGCGATCCGGCCTTCGCGCAGTCCGGGAGCCGTTACCTCGAGGTGACGTACTCTACCGGAGGCGAAGGCGGGTGGCTCACGCACTTCTTCATGCCCGGCTACGACTCCATCTACGTGAGCTTCTACGTGCGCTTCCCAACCAACTGGCAAGGCGGTACCAAACTCCTCGCGCTCTATGGCTCGCGGACGGACAACCAATGGTCCGCGCTCGGGAAGGCTGGGCTGTGCCCGACCGGAACCGATTTCTTCGGGACGTGGCTCATCACCGAGGTGTCAGGCAATCCGGGGCCGACGCGTTTCTACTCCTACTACCCGGCGATGGCCCGCGAACCCGATGGCGTGACGTGTTGGGGACGCTACGGGGACGGCACCGAGACCTACGTGGCGCCGCTCACGCTGAGTCTCGGCGCGTGGCATCACGTCGAATTCTGGGTGAAGCTGAACACGCCGGGGCAGGCGAATGCGAGCCAGACATTTTGGATCGACGGCGTGCAGCGGGGGAACTGGGCGGGTTTCAGCTTCCGCGCCAGCACGATCCTGCGGTTGAACGCCGTGCAATTCAGCTTCAGCGGCAATGCCACCGGCGCTACACGGACGCTCTACGTAGACCACCTCGTGGTCACCACAGGTACACGCCCCCGCGACGAGTGATGCGCGTCACGAGCCTGTACACTAAAAGTCCTAGTTGCGCCCGTATGAGGCGCGTTGCTACTGTGCAGCGGTCGTGGAGAGGCCGCAGCACCTGTTGCAGTTCGTCCGCATAAACGGTTCGGTAGCGCGGAGCGCCCCCTCTACACAATTGCAGTCGCTGCTCAGAGCAAAACCGCCGAAAGACGGTGACGCAGAGCTACGGGACTACAGCGACGTCGTCGCCACGTCCGCCGGGCCGCCAGCGAATCGACCTCAGGTCGAGGCTGGCGGACCTTTTCTGACGGGGTGAGACGATGCCGTTCACGTTCAAGCTCTCGATGCGCCTG
>Ga0137415_10007189_pt1 | contig 11032 bp, 7 predicted proteins | sample CZODoug3_1_1_16f_FD_183082 | JGI IMG/M metagenome (GOLD analysis project Ga0137415, IMG submission 183082) | Vadose zone soil fungal communities from Angelo Coast Range Reserve, California, USA - CZODoug3_1_1_16fungal (Hybrid Assembly) | ecosystem: Environmental > Terrestrial > Soil > Vadose...
AAAGGACTATGCTTCACACTGCACCTCCTGGGTACGCTGTGATACTACTTCGCTCGCGAGGCCTCGTCGTGACAGCTTTATGCCTTGGGCTTTTCGGGGCGGATCGTCACCTGGATGTTCATACAGACAGTGGTTTTTATCGTTGCAAGTGTGACCGCGAATCAGCCCATGGCGATTCCATATCTTGACCCATTGTGGGGTGATGCCGAGCAACACGGCCATTTCCTGCCCGGTCAGCAGACCCGCCTTGCGCAACCGATCATAGCGCGGCATCAGGCCGTACCGTCTTTGAATGCGAGCGACGATCTGCACTGAAAACGACTTTCCTTCTCCTGAGCGTAGGCCCCGTTCGTTCAATATTGATGCTATCTGCTGATAGGTGTGGTGATCGAGGAGCGAATCGATTTCCTTCACCACGGCAGGGTTGGTTGCCCGTTGCTGCCACGCATTGAGAGGAGCGGGCACCATCAAGGTCTTGGTGGCCCCACCCTTGAAACGAATGTGTAAGGTAATCTTCTCGCCGCGAACCAAGGTGACATCTTCCAGCAACAACCGGATCATCCGTTTGCGCTCGCGGTCGGGCGTGTTTGGATCACGCCACAACCGCGGGAAGTCTGTAGCCAGCGAGAGAATCGCAGCCCGCTGTTGATCGCTCAGGACCTTTCTGTCTTGTTCACGTTGGCGCTCACGGTTTTGCTGCGTCTCGGTCAGTGTGCGCAACTTGCTGTTCCACTCGGCTTCGAGTGAGTCGGCTACCAGTCGGTTGTCCGGGTCGACCCGCATATAGCGGCGGCGTGCCAAGTCCACTTCGTACTGAGCTCGTTCTACTTGTTTCTGACGCAGTCTATCGGCTTCTTCCAATCGCGATTGCAGTTCTTGCTGCACGGTAAGCGCCACTTCGAGAGCGACTGGACTCACTGCCTCCACCAACAGCTCACCAATGGCTTCATCGATCCCACCTCCCGGAACTCGTTGACAGAGAGGCTGGGCATGTTCGATTCCTTCGCGCTGACAAAGATACTCAGGCCACAGCCGGCTGTGGCGGACGTGATAGCGAACCGTCATCCGCTGGCCACAGCGGCCGCAGAGGATCAGTCCTTGCAGCAGTGCCGGCCCTTCGCGGGCCGGGCTCTTGCGTCGGTCCTGTCCCATCGCTTGTGCACTTTCGTGAAGGCGCTTCAGATTTTGCTGATAGTCTTCCCAGGACACATAGCCTGGGCAGGCTCCAGGAATCAGCGTCTGCCATTCATCTTGCGAGAGCTGCACAACGGTGAAACTGCCGTCCACGTTTTTGCGAAAGCGGCTTCGTCCGTATACAAAGGCTCCGGCATACCTCGGATTGTGCAAGATACGCAGCACCTGGGTGTGTCCCAAGGCGGCCCACACCAGGTCTCCCTTGTGGGCTCCGGTGCGAACGCGTCTGGGAAACTGCAGACCTTGCTTTTGAAACGCTTTCACTGTGGCCATTGCAGATCCCGTGCTGCGGAAGGTTTCAAACAATAAGCGTAAGCACTGTTGCACTTGCTTGTCCGGATCCAGCACCAAGGCGCCTTCGGAGTTATAGATCAATCCGACGGGCGGACTGATCATCAGTTCGCCGCGTCTAGCCTTATTCAAGATTCCGCCCTGCAAACGCGCACGCAGAACGTGCAGTTCCGCTTCTGACATCGTGCCTTTCAACCCTAATAGGAGGCGATCATTAAAGTGGGCCGGATCGTAGATGCCATCTTCATCTAGGATCAAAGCATCGGTGAGAGCACAGATCTCCAACAACCGATGCCAGTCGGCCGAGTTGCGCGCCAATCGCGATACCTCCAGCCCCAACACGATTCCGGCTCGTCCCAAGCTGACCTCAGTAACCAGCCGTTGAAAGCCCTCCCGGTCGGCGGCGGAAGCTCCCGACTGTCCGAGATCGCTGTCAAGGACGATAATGCGATCCTCGGGCCAGCCCAATGCGACGGCCTTTTGGCGCAAAGCGTATTGGCGTTTAGTGCTTTCGCTATTCTCGAACACCTGGCGCAGCGTTGATTGCCGGATGTAGAGATAGGCATTGCGCTTGAGATGAGTCGCCTTTACTTTCTGATGCATGTCTTGATTCATGACACTCTCTCCTGGCAGCCGTGCAGCAGCATTCCCGCGAGGATCAGAACGACCTCGGTCCGCGCGCTCTGAGGAAGAACTGTCCCATCAGGTGCGGCAGTAAATTCTCTGGTTGGAGATGGTGCGAGGCAAAGCGAACAGGCAGTCATCCATTCCCTCATGCCCCGTCGCATGAATAACGCCAACCCTGGTCCCCGCTGTCCGTTCAAATTCTGACGCCGCAGCTCTTCGTACGCGGCAATCAATCCATCTTTCTCCAGTGGTGCAGCAGTGTAAGAGGGCAGCAAACTTATCGGAGTTTTTTTTCCCGCAGAAGCTGCCGCTCGATGCTGCGGGGGTGCACTTTCACGTGGAAGTTGTGCTGCACCAGTTCTGCCAGCTGAGCGAGACTCAGTGATGGCTCCAGGGTTTTTTGCTCGGCCACGAACTCCATCACTTCCGGAGTGAGCTTGTGACCGTTTCTCGGACCACGCTTCTGGGGAAGTAATCCGGACAAACCGCCTTGCTCGAAGGTAAATTCCGCTTGGTAAAACGATGGGCGGGAGAAACCAAACTCCTGGGCCGTTCGGGAAACCGCCCGCTGGTCCACCTGGACCTGTCGTAGCATCTCGTATTTCACCTGCAGCAAGTCGCTGGGATCGAAGAAGTCGCTGTCCTGGAACAGAGGATGGCGCACATCTTGCGGGCGCGGGTTGAGTGTTCCGTGTTGCTGCAACGCCTTCTGCTTGTCGGAGTTGTTTTTCGGCCGCGGCATTCTCGTTTTCTCGGTTAGGCTGCTTGCCAGATGTAAAGATAATTACGACGTACACAGGAATCTTGTCAAGCCTTTTCTTTCGGAAAGTGATTGATAATAGCGCGCATAAGCTACGAATAGCGATCAATCCGGTACAGTTCGCGGCCAACACTCCCGACAGCATTAACTTTACAGTCATGACATGTTTTCCTTTACAGTTCTCTCGACTCGCTCGGACTTCCATCCGTCGATCTGCCGCGCCAGTTCGATCAGGTCCGCCACTCGAAACAGCGATCGCCCCGCCGCGAGGGCCACGAAAGGATCGACAGCGCCAGCGTCAGTCCAGCTTGTCGGTAATGAATGCAGGCGACCAAGCTTGTCCTGAAACCAGACCCTGTCCTCACCCCAGTCCTGGCGATAGGAAACCAGCTCGAACTCTTGCTGGAAAAGCGGATGGTACGGATGTGTTACTCGGAAACGTCGAATTTCAACATCGCCATGCGGCGCAGTTGAACACTCATGCCAACGCCTACGCGGAGCGCTTGATCGGATCCATTCGACGGGAGTGCTTGGACCACGTCATTGTCTTCCATGCGGCCGGGTTGCGCCGGATCCTGAAGGACTATTTCGAATACGAAAGGTGCCGCACGCATCTGTCGCTCGAAAAAGATGCACCTGTCAGCCGACCCGTCGAGCCTCCCTCGCTCGGTCCTGTGATCGAGATTCCAAGAGTCGGCGGCCTGCATCATCTCTACACTCGCAAAGCTGCGCGACCAGCAAATCGAATTCGAGATCGCGCTCGTTGCCGTAAAAGACGGCGTCGATTCCGCGATACATCTGCAAATAGCGGACACGACGGAAGGTGGCATTGGCTGCGAGCTGCCCAGTGAAGTCTCCACCGGCGTGATAAACCTTTCCCGGCAGCCCCTGGTCGCCGGAGATTCGGGTGTCGCGATTGGACTGCGAGAACTCCAGGCAAGGGGTGATGTTTGAGTCTTATTCGCGGCCCGTGACTTTCCGCCCAGAGTGAACACTGCCGCGTCTTTTTCGAGGACCAAGCTGCCGTGCCTGGTGCGCGCAACAAATTGAGCTTTGGATGTGCCAGTCGTCTGTTCGAAGGACAATGCAGGGGAAAATGTTTGCGCCAAGATAGGTTGCCTCGGCGTCGGGGGTAGCTGCGCGTGCACGACCAAGGAAGCGGAAAGGATCCACAGCATGGCGGTGATCAGAACGGCACGACCCTCGTATCCACTGGTGAATCGTCGTGAAAGCTCACGCTGCCAGCCTGCGAAGCTCCCAGGCGGCGTGTGCAGAATCCTCTTGTTCTTCATTTTCCTTCTCCCCCTCCCCTGAAGAGCTTTACTTAAAGGACCTTCTCAAAAAGTTTTCGTTCATTCATCGCTAGGATTCCATGCGGCACGACGACACTCGTGCCGCTGGTTCAATCGCAATGCCCCAATATGAGGCCGAGGACGATATGCTTATACTCTTGGACCCAGCCCGGCGATCTGACCGGACGTTTGGGCCGACGCTGCGACCACGCCTAACAACATGCAAACTAAACTCGCAATCGCAACCGCGATTCGATTTCTCATGGCATTGCTCCTTCGCGAAATTCCTCAGCGCAAACTCAGTTCTTCCGGGTGTCTGGCCTCTCTGCGCCATCCGTGATGGCCGCAACGCGGCTCAGTCTTTGTCTCAATCGCTCTTCGGTGTCCGCCGCAATTCGCACGAAAACACCGTGCCAGGATCCACGACAAGGCCATCGATGCGGTCGCCCTTCTCCGAGACGATGAACGTGATATCGAGCAGTGGGGCCTGCTGGTTATCAATCTTTTGATCGTAGGTGATGGTGCCGGTGCCGTCGGGGTTGAGCTGCTCCGTCCCCGTGACCGTCTGCGTGTGCGGTGGCCCGCCTCCAATCATTACGGTGCTGCTGCCGGTAAACGTACCGCCGTTATCGGCAGTCACGGTGCCCAGTAGTTTTGCCGGAAGCAGCGGCGCGTTCGGCCCCGGCGAAAGGTAGCCGTTACAAACGACGATCTATCTGCCAGCCGTGCTTTCTGTGGTGAAGCGATTATCCTGCCGGCCGCCGCTGCTCCTGGCCCTCACTGCGAATAGGAAGAGTGCAGGTACGCAGAAGAATAAGATACCGATTCTGAACTTTGATTTCATAAGTCACCTCCTCAGGTCATGGCTTTGTGTTTCGAGCTCTGGTTCAGGGAGGACCTGAAACTTGCGTCAGTGTCAATCCTGTTCCGCGAAACAGACTTGGCCGCTGTAGCGAAATACAGTTTTTAGAGCGCCAAAATCCACTTCCCCGATGAATGTGAGATCGCCCGTCGCCCCGGCGAATTTGCCAGTGCCACCGGTAATGTGCGCGGGGTAGGTGATAACCGCGAAAAGGGTTTGCGAGAGTGGAGCGGTCGTCGCCACGGCCGGATCGAAGAGGATCGTATCTCCCGATTCCGTGACCCAATGATGCTGGACATGAAACACTACCGTGCCGCCTGCGCCCGGCTGCGGCGCGCCCAGGAGCGTCGCACTGACCGCGCCCTGCAGATCCCCCGTTGCCGGGCCCAGCGTATTGGTGCCTGGATCAATGGCACCGAAGTTGGTCATGATCGTGCCGCCCACGGGAACACAGTGACGTTCGGTGGCCCCGGATTGTGGGGCCGCTTTTGGTGTGGGTGAAGCTCCGCTAAACAGGGCCATCGCCGGAACGAAAACGACGAGGGCAATCAGCCCCGCGCGAGTCAACGGTCGGGTAGAAGCAATCGTGTTCTTCATACTGTTTCCTCCATGGGCCCGAAGAAGCGACGCATTGCTCCTTTGGGCGAACTTTGCTAGCATCGGACCAGAATTACCAGGTATCCGAATAGCGACGCGGCCAGCCAGCGTCGTTCCCGCAAGCTAGCTTCAGGCCGCTTCAGAAGTCTTTGGGAAAAGTTGAAGAAAACTTAGGGATTTTCTGAAGGCCCCTAACATGCCGGAAGGAAAGCACTTCTACGAGTTTGGACCTTTCCGGCTGGACCCCGCCGAGCGCCTGCTACTGCGTAACAATCAAACAGTACCGCTGGCGCCGAAGGCGTTCGACACGCTGCTTTTGCTCGTGGAGAACGGGGGTCACCTGCTGACCAAAGACGAATTAATGAAGCGCTTATGGCCGGAGACCTTTGTCGAAGAGGTCAACCTGGCGCAGAACATCTCGGCGATCCGGCGGGCGCTGGACGATAAAAACGACGGGGCACACTACATAGAAACGGTGGCGAAAGGCGGCTACCGCTTCACCGCTCCAACTCGCAAGATCGTCCGCGAACCGCCGAAAACGATCTCCCCGGCTCCGATACCCGCTGCGGCGCCCGTTCAGAAACCACTCCATCGTCGCTCGCAGTTCACGCGGCTCGCGGTCGCCGGCGCCATCGTCCTGCTCGTCATCGTCAGCGTTCTGCTCGCGATCCCGCGAATCACCAGGTTTCGCGCCAAGCGGCTCTCGCCCGCTCCTTCGGCAAACGCCATCCATTCCATCGCCGTTTTGCCCCTGGTCAATCTTTCTTCCGATCCCGCGCAGGAGTATTTTTCCGACGGTCTCACCGACGAGCTGATCACCAAGCTCGCCAAAATCGGCTCTCTCCAAGTGATCTCCCGCACGTCTGTCATCGGCTATAAGCGCTCCATCAAGAAGGCGCCGGAAATTGCACACGAACTTCATGTAGATTGCATTGTTGAAGGCACCATTGAGCGCGTCAACGACCGCGTGCGCATTCGCGTTCAGTTGATTCGCGCCGCCACGGACCAGCACATTTGGGCGGAAAGCTACGACCGCGGAATCAAGGACGTTCTGCAGCTGGAAAACGATCTCGCTCGCGAAATCGCGCAGCAAATCGGCCATCGCACCTCCGAGCAGTCCACGCAAATCGCTCGCGAGCGGCTCGTATCACCGGACGCCTACGAGAACTACCTGAAGGGACGCTATCGTTGGAATCAACGCACGGAACCCGGCCTGCGCGCAGGAATCAAGTATTTCCAAAAAGCCATTGAACTCGATCCGAATTACCCGCAACCCTACGCCGGCCTCGCCGATTGCTACATCATGCTGGCCAACTGGGGCTTCGTGCCGGGCGGCGAGGCTTACCCCAAGGCCGAGACGGCCGCGCGCAAAGCGCTCGAAATCGACGATCAGCTCGCCGAAGCCTACACTTCTCTAGCCTATGCCACGTTTCTCTACGATTGGGACTGGTCCGGCGCCGAACAAAAATTCCGCCGCGCCATCGAGCTCAATCCCAATTACGCCACCGCCCATCAATTCTACAGCATTTATCTGATGGCCGCGGGCAGGCAGGCCGAAGCGCAGGCGCAAATCAAACGCGCCCAAGAGCTTGATCCACTTTCGCTCATTATCAATTCCGTGGTCGGGTGGATTTACTATGAGGGACGTCAGTACGACCAGGCGATTCAAGAGTGCGAAAAGGCGGTAGAAATGGATCCCAGTTACGCTCCCGCCGTGCTGGACCTCGGTACGATCTATTTGAGAACGGGCGAGTACGAGAAAGCGATTGCTCAGTTCGAACGAGCAAGGACTGTCGTTGGAGATAAGGGTGTCGTCTTATCCTATCTCGCGCAGGCTCGTGCCTTGTCCGGGAACAAAGTGGAGGCCGAGAGGATTTTGCGCGGATTGGAGAAACCATCTGCACCCATGTTTGTGTCGCCCTGGGATTTCGCGCTTATCCACCTCGCCTTGGGCGACAAAGAGAAGGCGCTCTCGTTCTTAGAGAAGGCTGTGGACCAGCACGTCGGCTGGGTCGTGCGCCTCGGCGTCGACCCCGCCCTCGACACTCTCCGCGCCGACCCTCGCTTCAAAGCCTTGCAGCAACGCGTTCGCATTCCGCAAGCCAATTGATTCTCGTTGGCCTGTCCCGCGGTCGCTAACGTAATGAGGGCAATCCCTGTCGCACAAGGACGCGGCAATCGACTGGCTTTCGCGGGCAATGGAGAATCGTTCCAGCTGGCTTGCTGTTCTCGATGCCGAGCCCTGGTGGGACCTGCTGCGTTCTGATCCAAGATTCCAAGCGATTCGAAAACAAATTGGCCTCCCTGGGCGCGGTTAGCTATTTCAGAGCATCCCGTGCGGTGCAACCGGGCACAAATCGAGAACAAACTACGGAAGAACAGGCGCGAAATGGGTGGAACAACTTGCCCGTAAATCATTGAGAAGCAATAAAGGGGACTATACTTCCCTCAAATCATAACCCAAAAATTGTTTTTGACGTTCAGTTATCGATTCATTCTGACTCCGGCTAAATCGTATTGCCTCAAAGATTGCGTGGACTCCCGACGTTCGCTGCGTCGGTGCCAATCCGTCCGCGTATTTGGTTTCAGAATCCGATGCGTCAGTCGCAGGAACAATCCGGGAACATAAGAATTCCCTTCCACGTGTTTTCAGTACTTTGCGTTCCTTAGCGCTCCCCGTAAGTGCTTGAATTTCCGGGTCGAGGTACCCTGTCACAGCAAAGGTCAGATCTTGGGCATTAAAATAGAATCCAAATGCCACAATCCGGTTGTCACCCGTGTCGCTGAAAACTAACGCACAAAAACCGGGTCATTGGCCCTATCTGCCCCTTTTTGCTCCCTCGTGTTTTCGTTAAGTTCCAACCAATCAGGAAGATGGTTGGTAGGGGCGGTGGGGATCGAACAGAACGCCCAGTGAATTCTCTATGATTGCAACGTGTTACTCAGCGTCCGCAGGAGTCTGCTATTACTGATTACGAGCGACTTAGCAGCATCGAAATAGCGATTGCCGTCTTCTGCCGCCTCGGGAAACCCATAAGCCTCGACCGCATATAGAGATACGGTAGTCGGGAGGTGGGGTACAAACCCACAACCCGCACTTCAGCAGGTATGCTGGGAAGGGAATCTAGAATCTCTGCCGATGGTGAGACCCGGGTGGGGATCCTCAGAGGCGCAGAACATTTGGACGACTGATGGCCAAAACAACGGGCAGTTCAGTTGATTAGAACGCTGCCCTTTAGTTTGTTAGAATCTCCCACTGTCACGGCGAAAGCCTCTCCATCCCCTTCGGTTAACAGCCATCGACGCTATTTAATCAAAGATGGGCTAACCGGAGGAGGAGCGGACAATAAGCATTGTCGAATGTCAAGGTGTGCCGGGCTGTCTTACTGACTCCCATGCAAACGACGGGAGGAAATCGGCATCTAAGCCTGCGGTCGGCATTGCGAGCCGCTTGTTTATTCGGCTTCGCTTGAGATGGGTCGTGCCAGTTGCGCCGCTTGGTTCTCACATTCGCGTTCCTTTCTTTGTTATTCGGCTCTCGTGCGATAGCCTCCAATCCTCAAGACCTCGAGTTCCAATTGCGTTTAGTTAAGGAGACTCCTGCCTACCATCGAGGCGAGTCGATTCTCTTAGAAACCTCCTATTCCGCTTCAACCAAGGATAAGTATCAGCGGAGCTCCAATTCGGCATTGCAAGGAATCAAAATTCACATTGTGCCCATCGATGGAGTGCTCGACCTCAATGTGCTGAGATTTGAGCACGGGTGGGCAGGCTCCATTATCGGTGGCATGGGAGCGTTGAGTTCACAACCGACAACTCAGCAGATCGATCTGTGCAGCTTATATCGGTTTGAAAAGCCCGGCCATTATTCCGTCGCTATCACCAGCAATGAGGTCTCGCGCATCAAGAGCGCCGGAGAAGGTGGCGGAGTCGAGAATCTCACGCTCGAATCCAAATGGGTCGAGTTCGATATTTTGCCACCCGATCCCGCCTGGGCCGCCGCCGAACTCAACAGCATTCAGTCTGAACTGAACAGTGCAGAGCCTGGCGCTGCAGATCGTGCCATTGGGCGCCTGGGCCGTTTGGACACCGCAGGTTCCGTACGAAGGCTTCTGCAGCTTTATCTGCTACGTGCTGAAACAGCTGGACCGGAATGGTTGGTAGCCTCCACTCTGCGCGAATCCTCCCAACTCGAAGTCATCATTCCTGCGCTCGAAGCGGCGCTTTCGGATCCATCCACAAACGTCCCTTCTACCCTGCCGCAACTCCTGGCCGACCTTCACACCAGGAAAGATCTCGGCGTTCTGCCGCCTTACCCGACCGATGACGCCAAGAAGCCCGAGTTGAACGCAAAAGCAAAACGCCGATCGGAACTTCAGGAGAAATATTTCGAACAGGCCAACGCTATCCTCATGGCTAGCATCCCTAAACGGTCGGGACCCCAGCGCGCTACAGCCATTTATCAGGCGTGGTGCGACGCGGAAGTGTCTTATCGCACCAAGCCTTTATCACCCGATATCCTTTCTGAACTTCGATTCAACGTTCTCACTGTTGAAAATGAGTTGACTCACGCTCAGCGGCTTCAATTCGTTGTTATGGCGCGCCAAACGATGCCACATCAACTGCTTCTACCGATAATTCGCTCTCTCGCGAGCGACGGCGGCACAGCAGGAGGATCTTTTGTCAACATCGAGCCATTCAAGCTCTGGTGCGAATATGCGCCCGAAGAATGCCAATCGGCGATTCTCGCTGATGTTCAGCGCTCGCAGTTTGGGACTGACAAAAACATCATTTTGCTTATGCAAGAAGGGGAACGTCCTGAGCTTGATAGTCTACTGAAGGAGCAGCTCGGTGATCCTAAAGTGCGTCAGGACTGGGGGCAGTCCCAGCACCTTGCCGCGGTGGTTCTGCGCGCCGCCAGTCGCAACCTGGCCGTGCCTGTGAACGCTTGGCTGACAGAACTGACTGGTAAGCCGGGCTGCGGTGCTGATGTCGAGGCCTCTTTATTGGGATATCTGTTCCGAATAGGCGACGCTACTGCCGGAAAGCAGCTTAGCTCGGAGCTGTGGGATAGGAAGGACGATTGTGGCGGTCAAGTGCTTCGGTCACTACATGCCGTGCGCTATTCAGATGAACTTCTTCCCATTGTCAGCCAGGCGCTGAACTCACCAAATCCAATCACGGACACGCAAGCGGCACTGTTTCTGGGTGAGCACGGCTCGCCTTCCAGCCAGGATCTCCTGTGGCAACGCCTCGAGTCTTTGTGGACTGCCTGGCACGATCGTGCATCTGAATTGCAAGTCGCTCCAATGAACTTCAGCGCGGGCTCAAATCCAGTTCAGCAGGCAGCCCAATTGGAGCAGGCGCTTGCCTCCGCACTTGCACATGCAAAAAATTGGAAACTGAGCA
>Ga0137415_10007191_pt1 | contig 11031 bp, 9 predicted proteins | sample CZODoug3_1_1_16f_FD_183082 | JGI IMG/M metagenome (GOLD analysis project Ga0137415, IMG submission 183082) | Vadose zone soil fungal communities from Angelo Coast Range Reserve, California, USA - CZODoug3_1_1_16fungal (Hybrid Assembly) | ecosystem: Environmental > Terrestrial > Soil > Vadose...
AGGGCATCACTACTTCGGCGGCTGCTGCTCGGCGGCGGGCACGATCGTAGGGGAGCCGCTCGGGCCCGGCGGGGTGACCGGAACGATTGCGGGGGCCTTGCTGGAGGCCGCCGACGCCTTGCTCTCCACGCCGGTCATGGTGTCGGGCACGCACCTGATATCCGTCATCGTCTGCGCGCACCGCTCGCCCGAGCCGCACTTCCCTTGACACGGGAGCGCCTCGCACAATCCAGACCTGGGGTTGCAGTACCTTTCGCCGGTGCAGATCGCGATGCATCCGCCCGCCGCTCGCGACGCGGCCGCGGCGCCGACGGCGAGGCTGCTGATGGCGGCGGCGCCCACCAGCCGGTTCGAACTGCCCGTCTTGCATGCCGCGAGCAGCAGGAACAGCGTCACGGCGACCCTGGCCATCAATCCTCCGCTGGGCCACGCGCCCCGTTCACTGCGACGCCCGACGCGCGCACGCGGGTCCATTGTAATCCGCGCCCGGGAACCGCGCCCACGCCGGTTGCCGGATCGCTTGCGCGACTGCCGGCGGCACTGGACACCCGTCCACCTCGATTGGCCCGTTGCGGATCTGGACGCGGCAGTGGGGCGCGCCGAGGCGGCCGGGGTTTGCTACGGTGCCGCGATGGCGCCTCGAGCGCGGGACTACCTGGAGCGGATCCTCACTTCGCGCGTCTACGACGTCGCCGTCGAGACCCCTCTCGAGCAGGCTCCCGCGCTCTCGCTGCGCGCCGGAAACGAGATCCTCCTCAAGCGCGAGGACATGCAGCCCGTCTTCTCCTTCAAGCTGCGCGGCGCCTACAACAAGATGTCCGCGTTGCCGAAGGCGGCCCTGAAGCGCGGGGTGATCGCGGCCTCGGCCGGCAACCACGCCCAGGGAGTCGCGCTCTCGGCCCAGCGCCTGGGGTGCAGGGCGCAGATCGTGATGCCGGTGACCACGCCGCGCATCAAGGTCGATGCGGTCGCCGCGCGCGGCGCGGAAGTGCTGCTGGTCGGCGATTCCTACGACGAAGCGTACCTTCACGCGAAGGAGCTGGAGCGACGGCGGAATCTGACATTCGTGCATCCCTACGACGACCCGGACGTGATCGCCGGCCAAGGGACCATCGGGATGGAGATCCTGCGGCAGCACCCCGGTCCCATCCACGCCATCTTCGTCGCGGTCGGCGGGGGCGGGCTCATCGCGGGCATCGCCGCCTACGTGAAGCGGCTCCGGCCCGCGGTGCGGGTGATCGGCGTGCAGCCCGTCGACTCCGACGCGATGTCGCGCTCGCTGAAGGCGGGCAGGCGCGTGACGCTGGCACACGTGGGGCTCTTCGCCGACGGCGTCGCGGTGAAACGGGTGGGGAGGGAGACCTTCCATCTGGCTCGCAAGTACGTGGACGAGATGATCCGCGTCGACACGGACGCCACCTGCGCGGCGATCAAGGACGCCTTCGAGGACACGCGCTCCATTCTCGAGCCCGCCGGGGCGCTGCCGGTCGCGGGGGCGAAGGCTTACGCGGAGCGCACCGGGATCAAGGACAAGGTGCTGATCGCGGTCGCCTGCGGGGCGAACATGAACTTCAATCGGCTGCGCTTCGTGGCCGAGCGGGCGGAGGTCGGCGAGCGGCGCGAGGCGATCCTGGCGGTGACCATCCCCGAGCGGCCCGGCAGCTTCCGGCGGTTCTGCGGGATCATCGGTCCCCGCAACATCACCGAATTCAACTACCGGATGGCGGATGCGGAGGTGGCGCACGTCTTCGTCGGGGTCGGCATCAACAGCCGCGACGAGACCGCGGACATCGTGCGCTCGCTGCAGCGCGAGGGGCTGAAGACGCTCGATCTCTCGGACGACGAGATGGCGAAGCTGCACGTGCGCCACCTGGTGGGCGGACACGCGGCGCTCGCCCGCGACGAGCTGGTCTACCGCTTCGAATTTCCCGAGCGCCCGGGCGCGCTGCTGCGCTTCCTCTCGCGGATGCGCACGGACTGGAACATCAGCCTCTTCCACTACCGCAACCACGGGGCCGACTATGGCCGCGTGCTGGTCGGCATGCAGGTCCCACGCGCGGAGATGTCGGAGTTCAGGCGCTTCCTGGAGACCATGGGATATCCATGGATCGACGAGAGCCAGAATCCCGCGTACCGGCTCTTTCTCGGCTGAGCGCTCTCGCCGCGGCGGCGCCGTCTTCGAGCTCGCGCTCCACGTCTTCGATCAGGGCCTCGGGTTCGAGCGGCAGCGAGCAGTCCGCCGCGACGCTGATGCGGATCTCGCCGGCATAACCGAGGATGGTGACGCTCAGGCCGAGGCGGCCCGACGTCGGCGCCCAGAGCATGAGGCTCGCGAGGCGCCGGCCGGCGAGCTGGAGCTGCGAGCGCGGACCGGGCACGTTGGTCACCATCAGGCTCGCCTTGCGCGTGAACAGCTCGACTCCGAGTTGCTCCACCGACGGGCCGGCGACCGCGAAGGTGCGCAGGACGTCGAAGGCGACCGGCACCGCCGGAGAGCACTTGATCGAGTCCATGCGGCGCTTGACCTTGTGGATCCGATCGTCCCTGTCCGGCTCGTCGATGGGAAGGTCGACGAACGCGAGGCCGAAACGGTTGCGCGCCCCGGTTTCGCCGCCGCGCAGGAAGACGGGAACGACCGCGCGGATCTCCCGGGGAGGGAGCGAGCCGGTGTGATCGAGCCACCTGCGCAGCGCGCCGGCGAGCGCCGCCATGACCACGTCGTTCATCGAAGCGCGGTGCTCGCGGGCCAGCCTGTGCACCTGCGTGAAGGGGATGGCCCGCGACCATGCGACGCGCTTCACCAGACCGAGCGGGCGTCGCAAGCAGGTGGGCGGATCGGAGGGCAGGGCGACCAGGCCTGCGAACGTCCGACCGCGCGCGAGCTGCCGGCGCGCCCATTCCCATGGACTTCGCGGGGCTTCCGGCAGAAGCCCGGTATCGGCCGGGCGGCCGGCGGGCTCTTCCGCGAGATCGAGCAGGACGCGCACCAGGGCGACGCCGTCGCCGATGCAGTGGTGCACGCGCAGGAGGATTGCGGAACGGCCGGGGCATTCGACGAGGTCGACTTCCCAGAGGGGCTTCTGCCGGTCGAGGTCGGCGCTCATCCGCTCGCTCACGAACTGGCGCAGCTCGGCATCGCCACCGGGGGCCGGCAGGGCGACGTGGTGCACGTGCGCCCGCAGATCGAAGCGCGGGTCGTCCTCCCACCCGGGCAGCCCGAACGGATTGCGCGGTGGAACCACGCGCTCCTTGAACCGCGGCAGCTCCGCGAGCCTGTGCAGCGTGTGCTCGAAGGCGATGGGATCCAGCCGGCCGTCGAAGGTGAGCAAGGCCGTGATGATCATCCGGTTCGCCGGCGCGTCCATCCGCAGCCAGGCGGCATCGGCCGCGGACAGGTGTTCGTGACGCTGTAGCATGGCGCTACCTCCCCGGCCGCGCGCAGCAAGTTCAGGACGATGCCGCAGTTCTTGCGCGCCAGGTGCAAATTCAGGATGCGGCGTTGAGGCGCCAACGTTGCGCCGTCAGTCCCCGGCGGGTACCGCGACCTTGAAGGTGACGACCTCTACGCCGGGGTTGTGGTCCGCCAGATGCGCATTGGAGATGTGGCTGAAGCCGATGCAGAAGCGCACCGTCCCGGCGGGCGCGAACGAGAGCTCCAGAGAAGAGCGAAATTCGAGCCGCGAGCCCAGGTCGCCGTCTCCGCGCGCCAGGACGACGCCCGGCGCGAATCCCGGAGTCAACCGCAGATCACCCGGAAGCGGGATCTCGATGGCCACGCCAGAGTAGAGGAAAGCGGTTCCACCCGTGGTGGTGAGCAGACCGGCGACCGGACGGAGTACGGTCCAGCGCCAGGGCGGGCGCACTTCCATCTCGATTCCCAGCGCGTGCGGGATCTCCTTCCGCAGGCCGTACTGACCCGTCGAGAGCGCGAACGACACGGGCTCACCGCGAGCCGACGCCGATCCGAGCAGGATCGAGGCTGCGGCGAGCGCGCAGGTGACACGGCGTACCGGCATCGCTCGCGCCTTGGATGCCGCGTTCATGAAAGCGGTCCTCCGAACAGAGCCGGCACGAACGCGCGCAGGAGTCCCAGGGCGCCGCCTCCCAGGACGACGACCACGACGTTCAGGCGCCACTTCCAGAATACGAGTGCCGCGAATGCCGCAAGACCGAGAACGACGGTGATCGAGTCCACCATTCCCGAAGGCATGAAGGCGACCTGCGCCAAGGGGATGGAGATCGAGAACATCAGGCCGACGACGCCGCTCGTCACTCCGCGGAGGAATTCCTTCACTCCAGGCCGGGAGGTGAGCCAGTCCATGTGGCGGGCGGTGCCCAGCACGAGGACGAAGGAAGGAAGGAACAGCCAGAACGTCGCCCCGAGGGCGCCGAGCCAGGGAACGCCGCGCCCATTGCCGGCGAGATAGCCGACGAAGATCCCGATGGAGATGAGCGGACCCGGCGTGGTTTCGCCGAGAGCGAGCGCATCGATCATCTCGCGATCGGTGATCCAGCCGTAGCCCGCTACGGCCCCTTCCCGGATGTAGGGAAGGACCGCGTAGGCGCCGCCGAACGAGAAGAGGCCCACCTTGAGGAAGAAGGAGCAGATGTCGAACAGCCGCCGGCTGGCGGACTCGGCCGCGTCTGCGCGCCCGGGAAGCAGCAGCGCCAGCGCCGCCATGGCCGGTGCGAACCGCCGCCATCCCACGTAGGCGAATCCGGACCCGAGCAGGACCAGCAGGAAGGGCATGTGCCCGAAGAAAAACGCGACGAACGCCGCGAGCGCGAGCACGACGGAGAGGGTGTCTTTCAATGTAGCGCGCGAGATGCGCACCAGCGCGGCGAGGAGCAGGGCGAGGCCGACCGGCCGGAATCCCCAGAGGACGCCGAGGACCTCCGGCCTCTTGCCGAAATTCACGTAGATCCACGCCAGCGCGGTGAGCGTGATGAAACCGGGGAGGATGAAGAGAAATCCGGCCAGCGCGCCGCCGGCATAGCCGCCCTTCTTGTATCCGATGTAGATCGCGAGCTGCAGCGCTTCCGGGCCGGGCAGGACATGGCAGAAGTTCAGCGCGCGGACGAACTCCTCCTCGTCGATCCACTTCTGCCGCTCGACGACCTGCAGGTGCATCAGGCCGATCTGACCGACCGGCCCGCCGAAGGCGAGCCAGCCGAGCTTGAGGAAGTACCAGAAGATCTCCCTCATGGTCGCGTTCAATGCGATTGGCCCCGCGGAAAGGCCGCTACGATACACGCACCCGGAAACGAGCGTCGCATTCCGTGACGATGCAGGCGGAGGGCCCATTGTGCGCTGGCGGCATGCCTGCTAGGAGCGACGGGTTTCCCTCGAGAGGTGTCGATTGCGCTGGATTCCGTTCGCAGTCCTGAGCGTGGCCCTCGCCCAATGCGGTGGCGACGAACCCGCCTGGAGGCAGCTGGCGGCGAAGTGCGCGTCGCCGCGCAACGGCGTCGATCCGTTCACGAACACGACGTATCCCGACCAGAAGGGGACGCTCGACGATGAGAAGAAGTGGCTTCGCGCATGGACCGACGACACGTATCTCTGGTATCGCGAAGTGCCCGCGCTCGACCCAGCCGCGTACTCGACTGCCATCGCCTACTTCGATGCGCTGAAGACGCCGGTCACGGTATCGGGCAAGCCCAAGGATCGTTTCCATTTCACCTATGACACGGCCCAGTGGGAGCAACTCTCGCAGTCGAGCGTCGAAGTCGGATATGGGATCACGTTCGCGGCCCTCTCGCGCTCGCCGCCGCGGCAGTACATCGTGGCGTTTGTGGAGGCGGGCTCGCCCGCGGACACCAAGCTGGCACGCGGGGCGGAGATCAAGCTCGTGGATGGCGTGGACCTCGTCAACGCGACCGATCGGGCATCGATCGATGCGCTCAATGCCGGCCTGTTTCCCGCGACGGCTGGCGAATCGCACACGTTCGACGTCCTCGACTATGGCCAGACGACGACGCGACAAGTGATCTTGATCTCCGCGAACGTGACCAGCGCTCCGGTGCCGCCCGCACAGGTCCTCACCCTCTCCACCGCCACGGGTCCCGTCGGATACATCCTCTTCAACGATCACACCGCGCCGGCCGAAAGGGAGCTCAGCGATGCCGTCAACCAGCTCAAGGGTGCAAATGTCACGGACCTCGTGCTCGACATCCGCTACAACGGCGGAGGCTATCTCGATATCGCTGGCGAGGTCGCGTACATGATCGCCGGGGCGGGAAGGACCGCCGGACGGACGTTCGAACGAGTGCAGTTCAACGACAAGCATCCGACGACCGATCCGGCGGGACAGACCGTCGCACCCACGCCTTTCTACAGCACGGGCCAAGGGTTCTCAGTGAACCCGGGTACGCCTCTACCTTCACTGGGTCTCAGCCGCGTCTACGTGCTGACCGGTCCCGGCACCTGCTCCGCGAGCGAGGCGATCCTGAACGGTCTCGCGGGAGTCGATGTCCAGGTGTTCCAGATCGGCGCCACCACTTGCGGCAAGCCTTACGGCTTCTACCCCGCGGAGAACTGCGGGACGACGTACTTCTCCATCCAGTTCCAGGGCTTCAACGCGAAGGGCTTCGGAGATTACCCGGACGGCTTTACTCCTGGCGCCACCACGACTGCCGGCTTCCCGGGCTGCAGCGTGTCCGACGACTTCGGCCACGCGTGGGGCGACGCCGCAGAGGCGCGGCTCGCCACCGCTCTGAGCTATCGAGCGTCGGGAACCTGTTCCGGGGCGGCGATGACGCGGGCGCTGGTGTCGGGTGGGCTGCGCGGCGACGGCGAAATCCTCAAGTCCATCTGGCGGCAGAACCGGATCTACCGCCGGTAAGGCGCGTCACTCCATGTCGATGGTGAGGAAGTTCCCGTTCGCGTCCAGCACGGTCCCCCAGACCCTGTGCGAAGCCTGGTGCTCGCTCATGCCGAAGCCCATCGTGGCGCCGACTCCGAGATCGATCGCGCGCAGATCCTCCAGCGCGTCGACCAGGGTCTCGGTGGTGAAGTTCCGGCCCGCCCGCTTCAGCCCCTCGATGAGGAGGCTCGCCGCCAGGTATCCCTCGAGCGAGACGAAGTCGGGTTTCTCGCCTAGCGAGTACTTCGGCAGCAACTCTTGGTAGCGCAGCACGGCGGTGGCCTTGCTGTGCGGCAAGGGCACCACCTGCGTGACCATCACGCCTCCGGCCACCCGGCCGCCGTAGCTCATCAGCTCGTCCGCGAGAGCCTGGCTGCCGACGAACGAGACGTTGCTGAAGATGATGTCCGGCCGCTCCGCCTTCACTTTCTCGATGAACCTGGCGGCCGCCTTGTACGTCGCCACCATCACCACCGCGCGCACCGGATGCCGGCTCCGCATCAGGGTCTTCACGGCTTCGTTCACGTCGATGGTGTTCCGCTTGTACCCGACGCGCAGCGTGCGGTCCGGGTTGCGGTTGTACTTGCGCAGCATCTTCGCCACGCCGTTGAAGCCGGCATCGCCGTAGCCGTCCTGCTGCGCGAAGACCGCGATCTCGTCGACCGGGATCCGCCGGACGTTCACCAGGTACTTCACGGTCGCGGCGGTCTCCTCCGCGTAGCTGGCGCGGTAGTTGAACACGTAGCGATCGGGCGGGTCGCGCCGCAGCAGGCCGGCGCCGGTGAACGGGCCGAAGAAGAGCATCTTCTTCTCCAGCGTGAACGGCACCGCCACTTCGGCGGTGGGTGTCCCGACGTTGCCGATGAAGCCGAAGACGCTGCGGCTCTCCGCCAGCTCCTTCATCACCGACCGGGTGCGCTCCGGCTCGTAGCCGTCGTCGAGAGCGACGAGGCGCAGCTTGCGGCCGTTCACTCCTCCCGCCTCGTTCGTGGCCGCGAAGGCGAGATCGATGCCCGTCTTCATGCCCCGGCCGAGCTCCTTGGCCGGTCCGGAGAACGGCGCAGCCATGCCGAAGACGATCTCGATGTCCGTCACGCCCCGGACGGCCGGGCGCGCTCGTGCCTCCGCCTCGCGCTGCGTCGCGACCGCCGCCTGCCGGGCGGTGGCCGCTGCCGCCTCCTGCTGTGAGCGCCACCAGAGCGCTCCGCCCACGGCCGCAGCGGCGACGATCGCGCTGGCGAAGAGGACGGAGAACGAGGAGCGGCGCTGCGGGGAAGGTGGGGGCGTCTTGGGAAACAGGACTTCCTCCCGACCCGCGGCGGCCGCCTTGGCCCCCTTTCCCGCGCCGTTCTGCGCTTCGTCGTCCGACACCATCTCGTCGAGGAGCAGCTTGCTGGGCGACTCCCAGATGGTGCGCTTCTTGGCCGTGACGTTCAGATCGACGTGGAACTCGCCTTCGCGCAGGCGCATCGCGCGGCGGACGGCGTCGATGCCGCCCATCTCGCCGAAGCGCGCGTCGATGATCTCGCCCTTCTCCATGAACACGACCACGTCGTGCTCGGGACCAGCCGGCGAAACGACGGTGAGAGCGGCCGTCTGCCGGCTGATGCTGTAGAACTGAATCAGGTCGGTGAACGACGTTTCCGACAGATTTCCGCTCAATGCCACGCAGCGAGCGTACGACGGGCTCGGGACGAGGCGAAATTCCCTAACCGTGCCGGTGTCGTCCACGACCGGCGCGAGTGGGCCGCGGTAGGAGATGTCCCTACCGCCTTCTCACTGCCTGAACGTGTCGCACTCGTCCCGGTCAGGCCAGCAGCCGCTGCAACTTCTCCTGCGCGTCCGCAGCAAATCCCAGGGTGAGCTCGCCTCCCGACTCGATGATGGGGCGGCGCACCCGCGCGCCGTCTTCCGCCAGCCAGGCGATCAGCTTCTCTGCAGAAAGGCCCTCCGCTTCCGCCCGGCGCTTGGGAGCGACGAGTTGTTCCGCGCCGCCAGCCTTCTTCGCCAGCGCACGCAGCTCGGCGGCGGAGAGGGGCTGCTTGATCAGATTGCGCTCCTCGACGGCCAGCTTCTTTCGCGCGAGAAACTCCCGCGCCTTCATGCAGCCGGTTCAGCCGGGTTTGCCATAGAAGCGGACCGCGGGCCATCAATGAGCAGCGAAGGGCCAGACGCGCAGGGTTTTCGCGACCGTGAGGGCCACGCCGAGCAGCGCCGCCGCCGCCCGGGCCGCGCGGCGTCGCCTGCGCGCTCGACGATCCTCGAACGGATCATCGAGAGAGCGCGTTGCGCCCGCCGGAAGCGTCTTCAAATCCGTGAGCGCCGCTCCGAGAGGGATGTTCACGCGCACGCGGCCGTTCACGGCCCAGCCGTTCGCGTCCAGGAGCGGCCCGAGCGTCCTCTGCCGCAGCTTGAGCCATGCCAGCATGACCGACGGTCCGGAGATGGCGAGCATGGCGCCGAGGATGGCGAACGGTTTTGCGTACCAGGGCTGCAGGCCCATGAAGCCCGAGACGAAGCCGCCGAACAGCGCGCCGATGGCGCCGACGCCGACCCCCAAGGCGGCATTGGTGTGCCATGGGTTCCTCGCAGTGGGGAACGCCTGCCACACGGTCGCCATTTCGTCGAGGGTCCGTCCGCCTGCTTGTCCGCGTTTCGTGCTGCAGCCCGTTGACAGATGGCTCTGGTCACGCTGAAGGGACCGGATGACCGACCTGTCCCGCCGTTCCGTCCTGCGGGGCGCCCTTGCGGGCGCCGCCTCCCTTGCCCTCCCCTCCGTCGCCCGCGGCGACCTCGCGCCCGTGTACGAGCAGATCGCACGGCGACACGAGGAATCCGTCCGCCGCATCCAGCAGTGGATCCACCAGCCCACCATCGCCGCGGAGAACGTCGGAGGCGAGGAAGGCGTACAACTGATGATCGAGCTGCTCCGCGACGCCGGCTTCCAGCGCGCGGATCGCGTCGGCACCGACGGAAAGCCGGGGGTCTTCGCGCTCCTCGACGCCGGCGCCGCGAAGACCTTCGGGTTGTACTTCATGTACGACGTGAAGCAGGTCGATCCCAGCGAGTGGTCCTCGCCGCCCTGGGAGGCGCGCCTGGTGGACAAGCCTGGCCTGGGCAAGGCCATCGTCGGGCGGGGCGCGGTGAACCAGAAGGGTCCCGAGGGCGCGTTCCTCGCCGCGCTCCATGCCATTCGCGGCGCCGGCCGGAAGCTCCCGGTCAACCTTGTCCTCGTCGCCGAGGGAGAGGAGGAGATCGGCTCGCCGCACTTCCCGCAGGTGGTGCGCCGGCCGGAGGTGATGCAGGCGCTCGCGAAGTGCGTCGGCATCACGATGCCGTCCGCCGCGCAGGAGCCCGGCGGCGAAGTGACCATCAACCTGGGCGCCAAGGGGGTGATCGAGTGCGAGGTGGTGGCCAGCGGCGAGAAGTGGGGCCGGGGGCCCGCCAAGGACGTCCACTCTTCGCTGCGGGCCTCGGTGGACAGCCCCGCGTTCCATCTGGTCAAGGCGCTCGACACGCTGGTGTCGCCGGACGGCGTCGATCCCGCGATCGACGGTTGGTTCGAGCGCGTCCGTGCGCTGTCGCCGGCGGAACAGAAGATGATCGATGCGGCCTCCCACCGCCTGGACGAGGAAGGCCTGAAGAAGCAGTACGGAGTGCGCCGCTGGGTGCGAGACCTGCCGTTCCGCGAGGCGTGGATGCGTCTCGCCGCACAGCCCACCGTGAACATCGAGGGTCTGGTGGGCGGTTACACGGGTCCGGGGGGAAAGACCGTCCTTCCGCACCGGGCGGTGGCGAAGCTCGACCTTCGCCTGGTGCCCGACATGACCGTGGACGACTGTCTCAAGAAGCTGCGCGCGCACCTCGACAAACGGGGGTTCGCCGACGTCGAGATCAACGTGGGCGGCGCCTATCCCCCGAACACGACGGCCGCCGACGCTCCGGCGATCCGCGCCGAGGTGGCGACGTACCGGAGGTACGGGACCGACCCGTTGCTGTGGCCGCGGCTGGGCGGATCTTGGCCCGGATACCTGTTCACCGAGCCGCCCCTGCGCCTCGGCGCGGGCCACTTCGGCATGGGCCACGGGGCCGGCGCGCATGCGCCCGACGAGTACTACGTGGTCGAGAGCATCAACCCGAAGATCCAGGGCCTGGACGGCGCCGT
>Ga0137415_10007192_pt1 | contig 11030 bp, 15 predicted proteins | sample CZODoug3_1_1_16f_FD_183082 | JGI IMG/M metagenome (GOLD analysis project Ga0137415, IMG submission 183082) | Vadose zone soil fungal communities from Angelo Coast Range Reserve, California, USA - CZODoug3_1_1_16fungal (Hybrid Assembly) | ecosystem: Environmental > Terrestrial > Soil > Vadose...
AACGGTGGCGCACCGAGCAGCGGAAACTGCCCCGCCGCCATCATCACGTCCGGGTACCCGGCTCCCGCCGCCCGCACTCGAATCAGCAGTCGCCCACGCATAGGCGGCTCCCACGTCATCCCCTGAAGCTCAATCGATTCCTTCGCAGTCCCGAACCGGACGAGACGCCACGCACGACCTCTGATCACTCCTAACCTCCCCGACGGGCCACATCCGCGAACCGGCAGCGCGCCAGCCACCCGGGGAACCTATCTCGGCGTGATCAACATTAGGTTGACGGCCTTTGTTATGGCGACGGACCACGTGGGAGCAGAGATCTGTCTCCGAGAGTTCGTCGAAGACGAGCGAGCCGGTGAAGCCGATCTCAGACGCCGGCATCGTGCCACCCCTACGGCTTTCTGCTCGGCCCCTCAGCGACGATCAACGCCGATCCCGATGCCGTCGCCGCCGCGGTCGCCGTGCTCGAAGAACGAGCCATCCCGCATACGGTCGGTACGACCTGGACGACTGACGCGCCTCACTGAGGGACAGCCGACCGCGTCCGGACCCGTCGCGGCGAAGGCTGCGTCACGGTGGAGATGGCGTAGCGAACCGCGTTGCGTCGGGCCCATCTAGTAGCCGCGCGCTGGTGTTTGCCGTCGACCATGATGAACGGTTCCTGCACCCATCTATCCGGTCGTCCTGGCAGCATGTCTATACCTTGGCAGGACGAGTATGGTCTGCGGGCACGAGCGGACGCCCGTTTACACCGGCATACTGCAACTGGCCGTGCAACTGATGGGGCGCCCCCTGCACCGCCTTGGAGCGAGTCGAGCTCCCCTGCCGGCAACACACCTGTCTGGGCACACCAGCCCAGTCGTCGAACACCGTCCGCAACACCTCGTGCCGCGCCACCACGTCGCATAACGCTGGCCCCAACGCGTCAACATCCCGCGCGCCGTCAACACTCGACGTGGCCTTACCTCCGGTCTTGCTCAGTAGGCGACGGTGAAGCGGCGACGGTGGTGGACTGGCTTTTCAATCTCGTCGACGAACGCGAGCGCGAAGTCGTCACCGCCGATGGCCGAGTCGCCGTTCTCATCGGTGAGCACGACATCGCCGCCGACGCGGTACTTGCCGGTGCGCCTGCCGGGCACCCGCACGCCAAAGGACACGCCCGGGCTGACGTAGAACCAGTCGACGTCCTCGGGCAGACTGCGGAGCGCCGCGAGCACCTTGGCGTGGTTCACGGCCTCGTCCTTGACCGCGCCCTGGAAGTCCGAGAGGTCCATCAGCGTCGGGCCGCCCTCGGCGACATGGAGACTGCCCGCGCCACCGACCACGCCGATCCGCGCGCCGTGCTCCGTCGCCACCTTAGCGAGCGACGGGACCGCGTCGATCAGCCGTTGGCCTTCGAGCTCGCGCCCCGGAATCGCGCTGATCACCACGTCGGCGCCGTTGGCGACCTCGGTCAGGAAGGCGTCGTCATGCAGCGACCCCGCACGGACACTCACGCCGTCACGCTCGGCGATCGCATCGGCGTGGCGTGCCACGGCGACGACCTGGTGCCCACGACGCACCGCCTCGTCGAGAATCTTGCCGCCGGCGTAACCGGTCGCACCGAACAACACCACTTTTGCCATCTACCTACTCCTAAAGATCATCCATGGCCGTGATCACGTCTAGCCAGCGCTGTCTTGTGCGCTGCTCCGCACCAGCGGCCCGGACTACGCGTTCTGCCCTTCTCACGTCCTCACCGTGCAGGGAGGAGTACGAGCTTGCTGTTGGGGTGGCCTTGAGCGAGGAAGGTGTGGGCCTCGGCGGCTTCGGTGAGGGGGTAGGTCTTGACGGGGAGCAGGGTCAGTTTGCCGGTGGCGGCGAGTGGTAGAAGTTGGCGCCAGGCGTTGGCGCGGATTTCGGTGCCGGGGTCGGCCCCTGGTGGTCCGTTGCCGATCAGCTTGATGCCGGTGCCGCCGCGGTGGAATGCAGCGACCGAGACGATTCTGCTCGGCTCGGGCACCACGGCCAGCGACACGTCGATCGCCTCGTCGGTGCCGACCGCATCGATCACCGCGTTGACTCCGGAGGGGGCTGCTTGCCTCACCCGGTCGAGCAGTCCCGGGCCGTAGGTCACCGCGACGGCGCCGACGTCCCGCAGCAGGGTCTGGTTCCGTTCGCTGGCGGTGGCCACCACGGTTGCCCCGGCAGCGAGTGACAGTTGTACGGCGAGCAGGCCAACCGCACCGGACCCGCCGTGGACCAGTACGGTGTCGCCCGAGCTGATCATGACCACCGCCAGGGCGTGCACAGCGGTCGCCCCGGCGAGCAGCAGGCCCGCCGCCTGCTCCCAGGACAGTTCGGCGGGCTTGGGCACAACCTGGCTCGCCGGCACCGTGACGGCGGTGGCGTAGCCGCCGTGGGCCCGATAGGCGATGACCTCGTCACCGACCGACAGCGGACCGGCCGGGCCGGCCGCACCCGGCCCGACCTCGGTGATCACTCCGGCGACCTCGAAACCCAGACTCATCGGCAGGTTGTCCGGGGAGCTACCGAACGCCCCGCCGTAGAGCATGTAGTCGATCGGGTTGACCCCGGCCGCGCGCACCTCGACCGTCACCTCGCCCGGGCCAGGCGGGAGCACCTCGACGTCGACCACAGACAGCACCTCGGGCCCACCGTAAGCGACGGCGACGACAGCCTTAGCCATGTGAAATGTTCCTATCGGGATTGGTGATCCATTTGGTGGTGGTGAGTTCGGTCGGGCCGAGGGGGCCGCGGGGGGCCAGTCGTTGGGTCGAGTAGACGAGCGCCTGGTGTTCGGATGTGTCGGTGGCGGGTGGTGTGTTCACCAGAATGGTGGCGGCGTCGACGCGGAGGCAGAATTCGCGAGCGCAGTCCCGGTCGTCGGTGATGATCAGTTCGGTGGTTCACCGCTCCCGTTGCGTTCGATGTGGCGGCGTCGAGGCTGGGTGTCACGGCGACGAGCAGCTGACCTTGTTGGTGGATGGTGACCCAGTCGCCGTCCCCGGCCTGGTCCCAGTTGGGCATGACGGTGCGTGTGGTGTTGTCACCGCGGACGTGGATGTGAGCCCGTTGCAGCGCGGTACCGAGTCGTGGCAGGAGATTCAGCTGATTGCGACGTCCGCGCCTCGCAGCAGGATGCCAACTAGCAGACTGGACCAATCCGGCATACTCGCCGGTTTGGTTCCGGTGATGTCCGCGAGCAGACCAGTCACTAATTGCCTTTCAGGTACGGAATTAGCGACAGACAGGGAGTCAGCGGTAAATACTGGAACCGGATTGCCCATAGCTTGCGGTATGCTTGATGGTTCGCCTAGCGCACGTGGTCGCTCGGCCGGCAGTACCACCGGGTTATCCGAGTTCGGGGCGCTTCCGCTGGCCCTTCCTCGTAACGGGACTGGCGGTTGCGTGTGAGCCTGTTCGGTCGAGATACGATCGGTGTCAAGGACTCTCCCGAGTTGCGCTGCCTGGGGGCTCGGTGGCGGACGCGACGAACCGTCCTGTATCGCGCCACCCGGGTACTGCGGTAATGGGGCCGTGTTCGAATCGCAGGCTGGACCTCGCTTGTCAGTGTACTCTGGCTCGTCTCGATGCTGCTCGAATTTACCTCGGGTGGCCACGATCTTGACCGTGATGTGCAGCGCCGGCCGGGGTGTTCCCGCGCCGAGGGCGGTGTTAACTAGAGGTACTGCCGCTGCGCCTTGCCTGAATAAGCAAACATATTCGGGCGAGTAGCGGGCAGCTAGATCCAAGGAGGGTTTCGCCGCGGATACCAAAGTAATTAGGTTGTTGTTGTTCTCGATCAGGAAATCACGAAACTTATCGGAGGTGTCGGTCAGTGTCGAGACCAGGATAGCTACGTCGTCCTGTTTCTCGTTCAACGTCCTCGCGGTTACTGTCAGATTTCTTAGCCCCTCGATCAGATCTGGCGCCGCGTGACTCAAGCTTTCGGTTGTGCGGGGGAGCGCGTTGAGGTCTGTCGTCAAGTCAGGCAACGAATGATTGATCTGCGACAGAAAGTAGTGCAATTGCGAGATCGTGTCGCCCAATTGAACGCCACGGCCAGACAGTGCCTGGCTCAGTGCCCCCAGGGTGGTGGCGAGCTCCGCGGGACGTATGGCCTGCAGGATGGGCAGCAGATGCTTGAGAACCTGCTCGGTTCGGACGGCATCGCTGCTGCGGTCCGTGGTGATTGTGTCTCCGGCCCGGATAGGGTTCGGTGATGGATGAGGCGGTACCTCAAGTGCCAGATACTGGTCGGCGAAGAGGCTCCTCGGGAGCAATCGAGCGGTGACGTTGCTTGGTATGTGACGGACCATGTCGGATTGTAGCGACAGCGAGACGGTGGCGAGGTGCCCGTCGGTGTGTATGGCGGTGACCTCACCTACCGTCACGCCTCGGAGGCGGACCTCAGCCTGCGGTTGGAACGCGTTGTCTACCTGATCGATCTGTAGAGTCACCGGCACTGATCTGGTGAAAGCCTTGGCGTAGAGAGCCACACACGTGGCCAATATCGCGGCGATCACACCGATCACCATCAGGCCGAGCAATCGCCGACTTATAGCGGACACGTTCTCGGATAAGCTCATTAGCGGTGGCTCCATTGTTTCCGACTCTGTATCGTGACGTGGAGGAGGCGCTCGGCAAGAGAAATTTAGTTTAGCCGCGACCGATCCGATGCAAGTGTCATTTTTGTGCTCAGTCTGGGCATAACACCTGGAACCAATTTCCAATCACCACGACTACGGCTAATCGGTAGATCCTGGGCATGCGGGCCTCTATTATAGAGACCTGCCACCGTGTGTTAGGCATCACCGACTTCGCGATTTCCTGGCCCAGTTAAACTAACCCGATGGTGAACCTGTAGCAGCGGCCGACCAAGGTGATGGCCGTTCCCACGCCAGCACATTAAGCCAAACGCGAAAGACGTAGATTACCTCCTTAGTAGACCAATTACTCAGGCCGGCCGGCCACGGTGGCGACTGGGTAAGAGCGGTTGCAGCAGACGCGAATGTCGGCAACCTGGTGAAAATAATTGTCAGGATGTCGGCGTGAGTGACGTCTCGCCGTTGCGAGAGGTCTGAACTCGACCACAGGGTATGTGTCCCGGTAGCGAGGCGCGCTGGTCCTTTTCGTTGGCTGCCCCGTATGCGGAATCAGAAGCCGCCCGGGGTACGCGACGGGGTGCGATCTCGCGGGGAACTCCGGATCGCCAGGGCCCGCGACGGACATCAAGGGGTTGGGTTGGGGAGCGGACGAGTCGGGGGTCGTACCGGCACGAGAATCTGCCGGCGAGGGAAGGTCCGGGGGACGGGTGCGCCCGAGCGCCAGCCGGCCCGATGCACCAACGTCGAGTGACATGTCCTCGACGATCACCGAGCAGTCGTTCGCTGGGGGGCGCCTCCTCATCATTCGATGCATTCTGCATGCAGCATGTGGCGATATCAACCGCAGAGTGCCATCGATCTGCTAGTATGTGTTGACGCATCTGCATGCAGGATGCATAGTGGCGTTGCTCACGGCGCGGTGCGGCGCAGCGGCGCGGGCCCGTGTGCTGGCGGGAGCTGTGCCGCTGCAACACGCTGGGTGGTCCTTGTGTCACATGTGGGAGGTCGATGACGTAGCGGTCACGTTCGAATGAAGTACGGCTTGAATGGACTAAGTCTGTGCGCGAGCCTCGGTGTGCTGAGATCAGAATTGGGGTGTCGCTGCGTTGCGCGCGTCAGTCCAGCGGGGGAGATACGTGAGGACCGGGGATATGGAGGCCCGGCCATAGGGAGGCCCTCGCATTTAGTGGTTAGCCTCCGGGTTGCCTCCCTATGAGGTAGCGGGCGCACGGGCAACTGACAGTTGATGGCCGCCCTCAGAGGCTCGGGCATGGTGTACTGGTCTCGCCTTGCGTGATGTCTCCCTCGAAATTTACGTAGGTATCAGATGCTGGCACCAAAAGAGAGAGAGTGACGACGCTGACATGGGCGACACGGCGCTTCAGATCTTGGTCCCGTTACCAGACCGAGACTTCGATACAACAGAGTGCTCGGTTTTGTGGGACGCTGCCATAAAAGCAGGGCACGAAGTTGTTTTCGCTACAGAGCATGGATCAATTGCGAGCTGCGACCCGCATCTCCTTGGTCCTGGATGGCGCAACCCAATGCCCGCGAAACCGTCAGTGGTCAAGATGTACGAAAGAATGACCGCTGACTCGAATTTTCGTCGACCCATCACGTACGGGCAGATCGACCCCGCGATTTATGATGCGGTGCATCTGCCTGGTGGCCATTCGCGTGGGATGAGGCAGTATCTCGAGAGTAAGCAGCTGCAACGGAAGATCGTGGAGTTCCATTATGCCGGTAAGGTAATTGGCGCGATTTGCCACGGCACTCTGGTCCTCGCGCGAGCCCGCGATCAGGCAACTGGCAAAAGTCTGCTGCACGGTCGGACGGTTACGACACTGATTAAGCCAATTGAGACGTTCGCCTTCATGAGAACATTCTATCGTGTTGGTCGTCGTTATCGAACCTACTGGAAGTATACTGAAGACGAGGTCCGTGAGGCGGTAGGCTCGCAGGGGCACGTCGAACATGGCGATTCGTGGGGTAAACCATTGGTCGTCATCGATGGATTGCTCGTGACCGCACGCTACCCCGCGGACGTCGTGCGGTATTCCGAGCGGTTCCTTCAATTGGCCGAGGTTACCTGGGCAAAGCATGGTGCATGACAATCAGCCCGGAAAGAAGTGCGTCCGGCCGCTCGCAAGTACCGCTATGTTGAGGCCCCACGAGACTTCGTATCGGACTCACCTTTCACCTTGACTCATCCATCGCGCTCTTGCTGGAAAGGATCTAACTTGGCTGTCGCAGAGAACGACCGGATTGCTGAGACCAACGCGATCTTTGGTCAGAACCGGCTCAAATTGGGCCTATTTGGCATTAACTGTGACCATGCCTGTGCCATGACGCTCGTCGATGAGGCGTTTCGTCTAACCTGGAGTTCAACGAGAGAGATTGCCGTTACCGCGGACCGTGCGGGCTTCGAGGCGCTGGTTCCTGTGGCGCGGTGGAAGGGAATCGGGGACCACGATTTCAACGGTCGAAATTTTGAAACCTACACGTGGGCCGCTGGTCTTGCGGAGGCAACTGAGAACATCACGCTCGTGACAACCGCTCACGTCCAGGCTACGCACCCGGTGGTTGCGGCCAAGGCTGTGTCAACCATCGATCATATTAGCGGCGGAAGGAGTTGCCTCAATGTAGTTACCGGTTGGTTCCAGCCTGAGTTCAAGATGTTTGGCTCGGAACTCCTAGACCACGATGCGCGTTACGCGTACGCCACGGAGTGGACTCAACTGGTGAAGCGGCTCTGGTCGGAGGAGGCCGAGTTTAACCATCTGGGTAAGTACTTTAACGTTGAGGGTGGTTACTCGATGCCGAAACCGGTGCGATCTTCCCTCCCTCCTATCATGAATGCTGGCGTATCCGCCGCAGGTCGAACCTTTATTGCTGAGCAGGCCGACGTTGGCTACGTTGTCCTAACGGACCACGCGGATCTTGAGACAGGGCGTCGTACGCTCGCTGGTATCCGTGAGCGTGCTGCCCAGCAAGGCCGTGAAGTCTGCCTGTGGACAACGGCGTATGTGGTTCAGCGCGATACCATGAAGGAATCCAAAAATTACTTCGAGCGCTACGTCAACGAGCACGGTGACGAAAGCGCCGGAGTAGCTACCGCTCATTTTCTAGGCGTCACCGCTGAAGCAATGAGCCCGAACAATTATGAGTCTTTCAAAACACACCTGAAAGCAGGCTATGGCGGTTACCCGTTGATCGGCACAGCCGAAGATGTCGCGTCCGGGCTCCAATTGCTCTCAGAGCTCGGATTTGACGGCGTTGCCCTAACCTATGTGGATTTCATCGACGGTCTTCACCGGTTCAATGCAGATGTCATGCCCGCGCTCGAGCGAGCTGGGCTTCGTGAGCCGTACGTTCGTCGAGCCCGATGGGGCTCTGAGCAATCCGACCGCGGCTAGGTCTCCGGTAGCTGGCCTGGTCGTGGCTGAGGTCGCGGGCGAGCACATCGGTTGGCACGTCGAAGAGACGGTGCGGGCTAGGCAAGCTCTGTATGCTGCGTGCAGGTGCTCAGCATACAGATGGCTTCGGTTCACGAGTGGAGTTCCATGCCTCAATTACGAGTCGACCGACCGGTATCCCTGTCCGACATGGCCCATTCCGGCATCCGGCGGGCGATCCTCGATGGCAGCTTGCGCGGAGGACAGATGGTGAGCATTGTCTCCTTGGCAGCTGAAATGGGCATCAGCCGAAGCCCCGTCCGCACAGCCATCGAGCGTCTGCAGGCCGAGGGGCTCGTGACACAAACGACGGGTGGAGCGGTCATCGAGAAGCCCAGCAGAAAAGATCTACTCGATGCTCTCGCGGTCCGGGGCGCTCTTGAAAGTCTCGCGGCGACGCTGGCTGCCCCGCAGCTCTCCGATAGTGATATCGCGGCACTTCACGACGCCCACGCCCGGTTTGAAACGGCGATCGTCACCGGCGAACTGACCACAGCACAACGACTCGATCTCGAGTTCCACCAACTGATACAAACAGGGTCCGATAATCCCACACTAATCGAGAGTCTGAACCGCGTGCAGGCGCGCGTCATCCTGGCCACATACACGACGCATCGGGGCACGAACCCGGTGCCGGCAATTCACGAGCATGCCGCGATACTCGGGGCACTCGTGGCACGCGACGGCTTGGCTGCAGGCCGTGCTGCGGCCCAGCACCTCGACGGGCTTGCCGCGCGGATCAAGCAGCACTGGGCGAGTTCTAGTGTCCTTAATGGCGGCGCCACGAGTTCGTGAGCTGGTGGTCGGAGCAGCGAGAAGGCCGAACGGATACGCGCACTCGGCGTCGCGGACGTCGTCGACTGCGTCCGGGCTCCACGATGGCCGGACCAGGTGCGAACACTGACCGGCGGCGGCGGCGACCTGATCGTCGAGATCGGCGGTGATGGCCCGATCGCCCAGTCGATCTCGGCCCTCGCCCTCGGGGGACGGGTGTCCCTCGTTGGCAACCTCGCCTCCGGCGGCCACTGCATGGACGTTAACGAGTTCGTCCGGCGCGGGGCGACGCCGCGGTGGGCAGCCGCGCCGATTTCGAGGAGATGGAACCGCCGACGCAGGCGGTGGCACTGGAGATCGCATTCACTGCACCGGCCGGAATATCGGCCGCGCGACGGGTTGGAGACCAATATGGCCGACGAAACTCCGGAGTTCAGCCCGAGGGGCTGGGTCCAAGACCAGACCAAGACCGTCCTCGAGACGGGCACTACGGAGAGCCTCGATATCCTCGGGGCGCCGATCGTGCTGCTCACACTGCGGGGCGCGAAGTCCGGCAAGCTGCGCTACACGCCGGTGATGCGCGTGGAGCATGACGGCCGTTACGCCGTGGTCGCCTCCAAGGGCGGCGCCGCCGCGCACCCTGTCTGGTACTACAACATCAAGGCGCACCCGGAGTTCCGGCTGCAGGACAGGACCGTGACCAAGGACTACGTCGCCCGCGAGGTCGAGGGCGACGAGCGCGCTGAGTGGTGGGAGCGCGCGGTCGCGGCTTTCCCGCCCTACGCCGAGTACCAGACGAAGACGGACCGGCAGATCCCCGTCTTCGTGCTCGATCCGAAATCCTGAACCACAGCCAACAGCATCACACCCCTCACCCGGGAGCTTGCGCGCCGGCTATCGGCGAAGACTCATGGCTCTTGGTAAGACTCTGGCCGACCGCCGCATGGCACCAGCTGGTGGATACCGAACCCGGCGCACGAGGAGGAGAACTTCGCCGACAAGTGGAACGAGTACCCCGAGCACCTCGCGGCGTTCAACGCCTGGCACCGCGTCATCACCGGCGCACTCGACGAGCTTGTCCAGCTGCAGGGCAAAGGACTGCACGTCGTGGCCTCCCGCATGGCGAAGAGCTTCGGCCAGGACGCGGTGCGGCTGTCCGCGCAACAACACGGCAACCGGCGGCGCCGCGACACTGCATCAGCAGATCTCCGCATGACCGGCACCGGCCTGCTCACCACCACCGCAAACGGCGCGGTCGTCCGCCCACACACCTTCCAGGGCCAGCACACCGACCCGCGCGGTTAATCCCGCCCGGCAGTTGGCGGCCATCCGCTCAGTGCTGCCGGCCGCCACTGGGACGGCCCGACGCAGCGAACTGGACTGCGTCATGCCCATCCGCGTGCCCGGCAGGGCACAACCAACGTGCACGGCCACCCCGTGAGGTCAACTTGCTAGGAACCAGATCGCTCGCCAAGTGGCGCCGACGCGGAACCTGACCCCCGGTCATAGTCAGTGAGCGATCCCCATAACCCGACGAAGCTAGCTGGCGGACAAGCCGCACGTACTGAGGTAACTGCAACCAGCGGTGCAACCAGACTTGACGCGAGATGATCTCTAATAGGGAGAAACACCTGGCCGAACGTGGAGCCGCCTCGGGGAGTCGAACCCCGGACCTACGCATTACGAGTGCCCTCCACAGCGGCTACCAGGCCCACGACCAGCGACTCTAGCCACCGGAATTCGCCGTCAGCGGTCCGCAACCACCCCGTTCGACCACATTTCGCGTGACGAGTGGCTCCACGAAACGTGTAGATCGCCGCAACCCGAGATTCACCTGTTCGGGGCATCCCAGTGTCAGCTCCTGTCGCGGTGCGATAGACAGCCACGCCGCGCCGACACGTCGCCACGGCAGCCGAGCCGGAGCCGACGCCGGACACTCGCAGTCTCAATCGTTGACATATCGTCAAGTCCGGCCATGTGGCCATCTCCACCATCTGTCACGTCGCGGCCATCGGTGGCCACTGTGACTGGCGCACTCGGTGGCCGCGACGAATCCCGCACGTCGTGGCCACGAACCGACACGGTGACCAAGCGGGTGGCCACCCGATGGTCACGCCGTGACCGGCCGTGACCGCCTCACTGCGCGTCCAAAGGCATGACCCGTGCGGCGGACACCGCCGGTGGTGTCACGGGA
>Ga0137415_10007194_pt1 | contig 11029 bp, 11 predicted proteins | sample CZODoug3_1_1_16f_FD_183082 | JGI IMG/M metagenome (GOLD analysis project Ga0137415, IMG submission 183082) | Vadose zone soil fungal communities from Angelo Coast Range Reserve, California, USA - CZODoug3_1_1_16fungal (Hybrid Assembly) | ecosystem: Environmental > Terrestrial > Soil > Vadose...
CTCGACGACGCGCGCGGAATCGAGGGCATTGGCCATGGCGGGGGAGATGGCCGGCAGTTCGTGGTCCATTTCGCTCAACTCATAGTGGGGAAATCTTACAATTTTTCGCCGCATGTTTAAAAACTCCCGGTGCAAGGTCGTGAACAGCCACGTCTTGACCTTGGAGCCATCCCGCAATTGATGGCCCTTGGTGGCCCAGATATAAAATGTTTCTTGTGTGAGATCACAGGCATCTGCCTCCGTCCTTGTCAGACTGAACGCGAATTGATATAGCGGCCCGTAATAGCGGGACACCAGACTATCAAAGTCTAATCCATCGGACATACGGCGTCATCTTGGGTTAGACCCCCCAACACCCGGGTTGTTCCCGCGAAGTGGGCAATTTCAAGCGCGATCAATATAATCCCAATGACATCGTTGGAACCCCTGCAAGGCCGGTGCAAAACGACACCGTGGGCCATCCACGGATGACCGCTTGCATCGAACAGTTTACGTTTAACGGTGAAACCGGTACGCGCAGATGCATCAACCGCGTTCCAGCAGGCGGCACGCGCGTGGCGGGTTCGAACACCCCGGATCCTTTGCTTGGGTTGGATATCTTCTTCGGGTCCAACCTTTCGTTGAAGAATCCGCAATTCCGCTCGGCGCGGTGCGGCGCTTGCCACAACGCGCCCGCACTAACCGACCACACCACCTCGTTTACCCATAAGTGGACGCTGGTGGACGCGGCTGCGGAATTTGCGCACGACAACCCGTTGATCGAACCGCTGATGGAGCCGCTGAGCAAGCAGCGCATCATCTCCGGCTTCCATCTGGAATCGGAAACCAACGGACCTGGACAGGATGCAATCGAGCGCAAATCAGGCAATCTGAGCATCGTTCCCGCTCCGGTAGCCGGGGTAAGTACGAGCGCGGGCAGCTTCGCCGTGAACGGCAACTGCACCACGGCTAGCTGCTCGGGTTACGTGTTCCCCGATGCCATTACACTCAACGATGATGGATTAAGCTATACGGTCCACAAGGATCTGGGCACCGGTCCGATAGCCGGAGCCGGAGACCCAGTCCCCTTCACCTCATTTAACGGATCATTCTTCGACAACGGTGTGTACAACATCGGCGTCCGGCCCTGCGTTGGCAATCAGTCAGGTGTAACCGGCGCTTGTGAAGACGTCGGCCGTGGCGGCAACGATGCCTTCGGGTGGCCGCTCTCCCTGTCCGCCCTCCTGATGAAGGACCTGGGCGGGCCGGCGCAGCAGCCCGGTACGGCTGTAGCCCAGTTCGATCCAACCAACGCAAATGCGGTCGGGCGGGCTGACGCCCTGTTGTGCGCTCCCTACTGCGCCACCGGTGGCCTGTTCCCACTGAACGGACATGATCAGCGGATCAACTCCGGGTACAGTGATGACCCGGACAGTCCGCAAATCCCTGGGTACCTGTCGGCAGCAGCCAGCCACATCCCCGTGGGCGACGCCCATCCACAGTTGGATGAGGCGTGCGGACCCACCGGTGGATGCATCAATACACTGTCAGACGTCGCCAACGCTGAAGGGTTCCCCGAGATGCCGTTCGATTCTCGGGCTCACCTGAGCGAAGTTATCAACAACGCTAGGGCTAACGGCGATGCAACCATGGGTGGACCGGGCTTTGCCGAGCAGGGCACATGGCCCATGGTGAACCGAGTCAGTCGGTTCGGCGCTTTCAAGGCACCGCAACTACGTGAAGTCGAGCTCACCGGCCCGTATTTCCACAACGGCGGCAAGCTGACGCTGCGTCAGGTTGTTGATTTCTACGTGCGCGGTGGTGACTTCCCGGTCACCAACTCCAAGCACCGGGATTTCAACATCCTCAACCTCAATGCCGAACTGCAGTCGGACCTCAGCGAGGCCGAGAAGGTTGCCTTGGTGGACTACATGCTCGAACTCACCGACGACCGTGTCGCCCTTGAGAAGGCGCCGTTCGACCATCCTCAGGTGATCCTGCCTCTGGATGGCACGGCTCCGGAGAGCGACGGCACTGTGAACCGGGATGTCATGCTGGCGGGCTGTAGTTCAAGCCCACTCGGTCCGGGATCACAGGCGTGCGACAACAACCTGTTCCTCAACGTTCCGGCTGTTGGCGCCAATGGCAATCCTGGCGGTCGCATACCGAACTTCCTCGGTATCGCGGGCGCAGCTCCGGACGCCCTCAATCCGGGTGGCCGTCAGAGGCTCGTGGGTGCGGCAGCCAACTGCGGTGCTAACGTAACCTCACAATACTGCCACTAGACGAAGTGGCTTGTAACAATCCCACTTGTGCATCCCCACCCCAACCGGGGAGGGGATGCGTTTTGTGGGGATAATGTTTAAAGAGAAGAGTCAATGAATTAGGAGAAGAAATGATGAGTACCACCAGGGCCAGTTTGCTCGCTCTCGCAGCCTCCATATTATTGTTTGGAGTGCCTGTCATCGCACAGTCCTCCCAAACAGCAATACCTCCCACCTCTAGCGCCTCCGTCGCCGGCGTCCAGCTTTCCTTCAAGCGTGATCCCCGAATGGTCGATCCCTTCCGCGGAATTGGACCGTGGGTCATAGGCTCGAACTACAAGGGCGCCACCGCTCAAGACACGGTTGAGGTGCGAGCCGAAGGCGTGGATGCGGGAGGTAAGCCGGCGAAGATCAGCCCGGAGTGGACAGTGTCGGATCCAGAGATGGTCACGATCTCGCCCAACCAAGGCGACGACGTGAAGATCACCGTCCACAAAGCCGGTGAGAGCAAGCTGAAGATTTCTTATCAAGGACAGTCGAAGGAATTAGTGGTAAGGGCGAAGTATGTGGGCAAGTTCATGTTGTTCGAGATCGCCCCGTCCACTCCGGCGAAACCAAGCGGACCTGCGGCCATGGAGACGAATCCAGCCCTGAAAGACCAGAAGGCGCAGATCAGTTACGCCGCAGGTATGCGCCTGGCCAAGACTCTTCGGAAGCAGTCCGTTGAGGCAAACCCGGAGCTGGTGATGCAGGGCATGAAAGATGTGATGTCCGGCGGCCCCACTCTGATGAGCGACGACCAGGTCCAAACGGCGCTGATGGGAGTGGAAACGGAGTTGAACGTCACCGAAGCGATTTTGGAACGTAAGAAGGTCGCCGAGCAGAACAAGCAGGCGGGCGAGCAATTCCTGGCCGAGAACAAGAGGAAGGAAGGGGTCACGACTCTGCCCAGCGGGCTGCAATACAGAGTCATCAAGGCGGGAGATGGGAAGAAACCCACACTGCTGGATGCGGCGGTGTGCCGCTACAAGGGCAGCCTGATCGACGGAACGGAGTTCGACAATTCCTACAAGAAGAAAGACGGCCTGCCGGTGACCTTCCCCGTTAAGGCGGTGATTAGGGGCTGGCAAGAAGCCCTGAAGCTCATGCCTGCCGGGTCCAAGTGGCAGATCGTCGTCCCCTCGAATCTGGCATACGGGGAAAGGGGGGTACCGCGGGCGAAGATTCCACCGAATGCCGCGCTCATCTTCGAAGTGGAGTTGCTGTCAGTCAAAGAACCAGGCAACCAGGCTCCGCCAGTATCGGCCTCGGCGCAAACTACCCTCACGCCTGAGCAAATCGATGCGGTGAAAAAGGCCCTTCAAGCAGCAAGAAAAGAGGAAGCAGAGACAGAACCGGAGAAAAATCAGTGACCTTCGAATCGACAATGCGACGGTTGGTGGCAACTGCGGTACTGCTCGTAGTAGTGCTATTTGTGTGTACCGCCTTCGGGCAAAAGGCCCCTACCGCGCCGCAGCCAAACTCAGCGACCCCGGGCAAGACGGAACTGGCGGCTCCCGCAGCCAAGCTTGAACAGGTCACGAATGCGCCCGTGAAGGCGGATGTCAAGACCGCAGCTGAAGCAACGGTACCAGGTAAGGGCCTAGTGGAAGAGCCGGCAATCCAGGACCGCAAGGACAAAATCAGCTACGCCTTTGGCATGGATTTGGCGCGCGATTTGAAGCGCCAAAAAAGCGACCTCAATGTGGACCTGTTGATGAGAGCTCTAAAGGATTCACTGGCTGACAAGCCGCTCCTCATGACTGATGACGAAGTCACGGCCACACTGAAACAGCTTGAAGCGGAGCAGAAACAGGATTACGAGCACGCCAGAACGATGATCGGGGAGAAAAATAGGAGAGCGGGCGAGTCATTCTTCTCGGAGAACGCGAGAAAGGAAGGAGTTGTCACGCTGTCGAGCGGATTGCAGTACAAGATCCTGAAAAAGGGCGAAGGGAAGACACCAACGCTGGATGACAAAGTTGTATGCCAGTACAAGGCAATGCTGCTGGACGGCACGGAGTTTGACAGCACCGAGAAGCGGGGCCATGCGGTGACCCTGCCCGTCAAAGGGATTATGGCGGGCTGGACTCAGGCGCTTCAAATGATGCCGGTGGGTTCCAATTGGCAGCTTTTCATCCCGCCACAGCTTGCCTATGGCGAGAAGATCGTAAATGGGATCGGACCCAACGCCATGCTCATTTTCGAGGTCGAGGTGGTGTCAATCGAAGACAAACAGCAGACGGCTAGTGCTGCAAAGTGAGGAGGCTCTGATGATATCCATGCGCTCTCAATTCGCGCTCGTTCTGATTGTGATGGCTCTGCTTTGCCTTCCGGCAGAGGGCTGGGCACAGAATTCGCAAGTTCAGGGACAGGCTGCCGTGGCCTCGGCGACTCCCACCCTGCCAGACGACCTTGGGCAAGTTCCGGCGGGCAAGTCTGATGTCACTTATGTGAATGGCCAGTTGACTATCAGGGCCCACAACGCCCCGCTCATCGAGGTTGTGCGCACAGTGTGCAGCCGGATCGGCGCGGAGTTGGACGCCAAGTCAGAGCCGCGGGAATCAGTCGTCGGCATTCTGGGCCCTGGACCAGCGAAAGAGGTGCTGGCTTCTTTGCTGAATGATTCCCATGTCAACTATGCCATGGGGGGAGCGTCGGACGATCCGAACGCGCTCGTGAGCGTCATGATCTTTTCCGCGAGCAAAGATTCCAGTGTGCGGAAACAAGTTGCTGAGCAAACGGTTGGCCAGGACGAACCGAATCAGCCACAGGAAACATCAACGCCGCCCCCGACTAGCGTTCGTGCGGCCGTGAGCCAAACGATGGAACTTCTTGACGCGGCCCGGTCCGAGTTGACCAACGGCGGACTTGCTTTGGATACTCAGGGAGATGCCGGCTCTGCTGGCGGAGGGGAGAAAATTGATATGAGTGCCTTCCTCCAACAGATTGAGACACAACTGAAGGCGGTTGCTGCCGCCGAAACCGTTGATCCCAACTCCTCCCAACAAGCCGATCCCGCATCATCCGGTGCTGGCGAGGCTCCAGTGCTTCCAACTGGCCGACCTATGCATAGAAAGCACCACTAGAGGATCGCGTCTTGCACTATGAAGCGTAAATGATGAGGAGTCGGCAGAATTCCTGAACTCCCCCTAGGATTTGGAAACTCCCGATCTATGCAAGTTGAGGCGGGGGTTTCTTGCAGATACGGTCCTCTCCCGAAGGACAGCGGCACTGGCGAACCATCCGAAAAGGATTAACGTGAGAAAGATCTACCGCCTTGTGTTACTCGTTGTGCTAAATCACGGCCTGTCAGTCTCGGCTGCCGACCTGAAGGGAACCATTGTCAACGGCACAACGAGACGACCGGGAGCGGGCGACGAAATCGTGCTCCTCAGCTTGTCCCAAGAGGGAATGAATGAGACCGGCCGTGACAGGGCCGACAGCCGCGGCCGTTTCAGCCTCCCAGTCGCGGACCCGCAGGCCACGCACGTTGTGCGCGTGATTCATCAGGGCGTCAGCTATCACAGGATGATCGAAGCGGGCGTTAAGCCTATAGCAATCGAGGTGTATGACGTCGCGCGACAGTTGGAAGGCGTGAGCGCGATCATGGACGTGCAGCGCTTCGAAGCGACCAGCGATCAACTGGAGGTGAAGCAGTTGATTACGGTACGTAACGACTCCCAACCACCGCGTACGCTGATGAACGATCGTCCGTTCGAGATTCAGTTGCCACCCGAAGCGCAGGTGCAATCTGGCCTAGTGCAGGTCGAGGAGGGTCAACCGCTCAAGCAAAAGCCGGTCCCAGGCGACCAGAAGGGACAATATTATTTCGTATTCCCCATTCGGCCGGGCGACACTCGATTCGCAGTGGTGTATCGGTTGCCCTACAGCGGAGAAGCGCTGGTCGAACCCAAGATCCGAAATCCGCTAGAGAAGTTCGTGGTCATGTTGCCCAAGTCCATGATGTTCCAGCCGAAGGCCGCCGGAATTTTCGAAGCCATGCCCGGGACCACACCCGATAACGTGCAAGGGGCAGCACCCTTGAGCGCAGATCAGGTCGTTGCGTTCCGCATCTCTGGAACGGGCACGCTGCAGGAGCTTGAAGGGCGTCGCCAAGAAGCACAGAGCGGCAAGACAGACCCGGCGACACGTCCCGGCGGCGGTTTAGGGGCGCCGATTGAGGCGCCTGACCCCTTGCAAAAGTATCGTCTGCCGATCGTGGTGGGGATGACCCTGCTGATGGGTTTGGGTGCCGTATACGTCGTAAGGAAAACCAGGCTGCCGCATACAGGAAAAAATCAGTCAGTCGCCCGGCAACTGCCCAGTAGATCCCCAAAGCAGCAGAATCGGATTCGCAGGAATGACCGTCATCAGCGACGCGTTCGTGCCTCACAAGAGAGTTCTCACTAGGGAGGATTTGCAATGAAGTTACCATGGAAGGTTGTTCTCGGATTGGTACTGCTCGCAGCGGTTTCGGTTGCTCAGGATGCCCCGAAGGCTAATAGCCGGGCCACAGGTGCTGCTGGCTCCAAGACGGAGGCCACAAAGGCCCCTGTTGCTAAGAACCAATCCAGCCAGGCCGCCAAGCCAAACGCGAATGAGCAGACCCGCACGCTCACCGAGAAGGAGAAGCGCGGTTATGCGCTCGGCGTACAGGTCTGCACGGACATCGCGAGGCAAGGGATCGAGGTAGATCCGCATCTCTTGCTGCAGGGGATGACGGACGTCCTTACCGGCAACAAGTTACTCATGAGCTCTGAGGACATGAATGCCACCCTCGCGGACATGCAGAAGGAGCAGCGCGAGAAGATGGCAGCTGCCATGAAAGAGTTCTCCGAAAAGAACAAGAAGGACGGAGAGGCATTCTTGGCAGCGAATAAGGCCAAAGACGGAATCGTTGCCCTGCCCAGTGGCCTGCAATACAAGGTTCTGAAGGCGGGTGACGGAAAGAAACCGACGCTCGATGACAAGGTCGTTTGCAACTACCGGGGCACTCTCCTCGACGGGACAGAGGTCGACAGCTCCTATAAGCGCAACGAGCCGTCGACCTTGCCGATAACGGGAGTTATCAAAGGCTGGACCGAGGCTCTCCAGCTGATGCCTATCGGTTCCAAGTGGCAGATCTTCGTTCCCTCCGACCTCGCCTATGGTGAGCGGGGCAACCGTGGTGGTATCGGACCGAACGCAACGCTTATCTTCGAGGTAGAGCTGCTCTCCATCCTGGACAAAACCCAAGACCAAACCAAACCCCAGGGCGTGGCAGCGAAGCCGCAAGGGAGTTTATAGACGTTGTCAGTGCGTACCCAATTCGTCCCTCTTCTGATAATGGCGAGCTTGGTGTGCCTGTCGGTAGGGAGCCAAGCACAGGATGCGCAAGAAGCTCAAGAGTCGCAGGCAGCGACGCAGCCAGCCGATCCGCCACGCCTCACGCTCGCGCAGATGCCACCGGGTCCGACTGTTACCTTGTACCAGAACGGCCAACTGACGATTGAAGCGCTGAACGCGACCTTGAGCGACGTTCTGCGGGCGGCCTGTAACCAGACCGGTACGGTAATCGATCTTCCACCTGGGGCCGACGAACGGGTGGTTGGAACCTTCGGTCCCGGACCTCCGCGGGAGGTGATTGCTTCGTTGCTGAATGGCTCGCGTTTCAATTACGTGATGCTAGGATCAGTTCACGACACGAACCGGCTCGTGCGGCTCACTCTATCTCCGAAACCCGCTGCCCCTCCAGAAAATAGGGCGGTACGCCCGGCAACTCAGCTGATTTCGAAAGCTGCAGAGGTCATCCCTCTCCCGCAGCTGCCCCCACAACAAGCAAAGCCCTCCGCGGAACCGAGTGCTCCAGACAGCCAGACTCCGCTGCGGTTGCCTCGACGAACAAGGCACAGGGGACGGTAGGTTTCAGGTGCGGGAGACACGACGCGTCGGGCCGGAGGACAAGACTTCTCGCGGCTTGTGTGGCCGCAACGGGTCTGGAAGGAGCGCCTGCGTGGCGCATCGTTGACGGAATCCGCTAGTCCTCGGAATGGGAGAATCCGATTTTGCAGGCATTCTTGGGTTTCCGCAGCTTGTCCATGTCGCAAATCGGGAGTTATGCACTACACCTCGCCCTTGCCCTGAGTGTCTATTCATTCTTGGCGGGCATGCTGGTACTGCTTCGCCGCGGTCCGGGTTCGGAGCGATTGGGGGAAACTGCGCGGCGCGCGGGCATCGCGACCTTCGCCACTGTCCTGCTTGCGGCGATCGTTCTCGTCACCGCGGCTTTCCGGGACGATTACTCAATGGCATACATCTTCCATCACAGCAATCGTGACCTCCCCGCGCCCTACAAGTTCGCCACCCTGTGGTCAGGGCAGGAAGGTGCCAACTCATCGCGACCATGAGCCCCGAGTCTCTGAAGTTGAATGAAGGGGCAGTACTCATCCGCATCATGCGCCGCAAAGCGGAGGAGTTAAATAGAGCTTCCTCCACGACCGACTGGACCCTCGGAAGGTCGATATGGTCCTCTGGACCTGCGCAAGATAACTGAATGGCTCCTCCGGGAATAGAGCTCAGTTTTCATGCGAATGGTCGCTATCCTCTTTCCTGATAAAGACCCGAATACTGCGCCAACCGAAGCAATAAAACTTGGACTTGCACGAAGCCACTAGGCGCGATGCAGACCATATCAGCATCGTTCGTCATGGACTCTGTCTGACTCCAGTCAAACCGCAATCGGTAGGCACAACGCAATCAAAGTACTTGACCGCGGCGTCGTTGAGTAACCAATGGCTACTCCGGGAAACCATTGCGGCCTGCTTTCAGAGCCAACTTCTTGCGGCGCATGAGCAAGCGTTAGTGTACCTTTTGCTGGAGCGGGCGGAACATCTCCCAAAGCGAATGCCCGAAACAAAATATTGTCGTCACCAACTCGTTTGACGGCGACCCGCCCTTCAGTTAATAACAACGCAAACGGCCAGATGCCGAGCCCCATTCGCACCAATGGCCACGCGATTACGCGCGTCTGCTCAGGCTTCTGCAGCAGACAAAATTGGGTTCGATCCCGACGCGGCGGTGCCACTAAGCACAGAGGCATTTAGGTTGGGCCAGCGAAGGCCGGTTGGATAGGAATCTTCCATGGAACTCATCCAAGGTCCCAAACCCGCCAGACCTGCTTATGATCCGTTGCTGACGCCCGAGGAGGTTGCAGAACGGCTGAATGTCTCCCCAGACTGGGTCCGAGACCACTCGTCGCGTAAGGCTCCTCGGCTGCCTGTGATACGGCTGGGCGGCGGACCAGGACGGGCTGGACTTCTCCGGTATCGCGCAAGCGACATTGAGAGATTCATCGAGGAAACGGCGCGACTCAGTGAGCGCAGAGCGAGAGCGGTATACTGCACGTACCCCGCCACAGATTCCAACGCGAAGAACCTATGGCGATTTCGCATCAACGAGGCACAATCCGCCTCGAACATAAATCCTGGGTCGGGTATCTGAATCTCAAGGTTCTCGATCCCAACAGCGGAGAGTCGAAGTGGAAGAAGCAGCGCGTCGGGGTACTTGGGGCGAAGTCCGAGATGACCAAGCGACAAGCGCACGACGAGTTGGAGAAAATCATCGCGCAGAAGACCGGGGGAGTAACCCAACCGAGAGTGGACGAGCGCATCGTCACCCTCGATTGGTTTACCCGCAACCGCTTCTTCCCGCTGCGCGAAGGCAGCACTTGGAAGGAGGCTACGGCGGAAACTCACAAGTCGGCCATCGAGCAGGATATTCTCGGGACGTTTGGCAGCCTGCCGCTGTCGCAGATCGACAAAGTCATGCTGCAAACGCACCTGAACGCATTGGCGAAGAAGTGGTCGGAGGGGCGGGTCAAGCACGCCCGCTTCTACTTGAAGGCGATCTTCGAGGAGGCGATCGAGCAGGAGTTCGCTGCAAGAAATCCGGCGCGAAAGCTTGCACTGCCGAACCACCTCCGAGCCGTGGACAGGACTACTCTGACGTGGGATCAGCTTCGGCTGGTGTTGGCGTCAGTGCCGCTTCGGGATCGCATCCTGCTCACGCTCGACATGACCGAGACGTTTCGCCCCAGCGAATTGTTTGCGCTGCGGTGGAGCGGCTTCGACATGGACGCGCGTACGCTCATGGTCACAGAGACAGCGTACCGGGGCAAGCTGCGCGACTTCGGCAAGACCAAGAAGTCGTTGCGGACGGTGCATCTTCCCAAAGGGCTGGCCAACGAACTGTGGTTGTGGAAGCAGGAATGCCCCGATCGCTCGCCGGAAGCATTCATCTTTCCCAATGCGCGCAAGCGCAACGGGGCCAAGAAGAACGGCTTCATTCGCACCGACAATTACCGCGCTCGAGTGCTGAAGAAGCTGGCCTAGAAGCTGGGGCTCGCGAAGCTGAATTTCCAGGGTGCTGCGGCGCACGATGGCGACGCTGGCCCAGACCAAAGGTGGCGTCAAAGACGTGCAGGGCGTTTTGGGACACAGCAAGGCCGACACCACAGTGAACGTCTACATGCAACCGATCGAAGCGGGCGTGAAGCAGACGCTCGATGCGATCTATTCGGAGCTGACAACCCCGGAAATGGGTGCCGGCCTGTGAAATTTTCGAGCGATTTGGTACGGTTTGGTACGGTCGGGATTTTTGATGGTTTGCAAGTGATAGAATCAAAAGCGTTGGGCGCTTAACTCAGCGGTAGAGTGCCATCTTCACACGGTGGAAGTCATAGGTTCGAATCCTATAGCGCCCACCAA
>Ga0137415_10007195_pt1 | contig 11029 bp, 12 predicted proteins | sample CZODoug3_1_1_16f_FD_183082 | JGI IMG/M metagenome (GOLD analysis project Ga0137415, IMG submission 183082) | Vadose zone soil fungal communities from Angelo Coast Range Reserve, California, USA - CZODoug3_1_1_16fungal (Hybrid Assembly) | ecosystem: Environmental > Terrestrial > Soil > Vadose...
TCCCGAAAAACGCCGTCATCCCAGCCGGTTTCTGGATTTGATTCTGTAGCGTCCGATGTCCTCAGCGGATAACGAGCTAACGAGACAGAGGTAAGCCAAGTGACTGGGTTGGCTTCATCGTTGCTTAGGCCACGTCTGTTCCACTTCGCCGATAGCGGCCAAGAAGGACTTCTGGAATGCAAGTGAGCGCAATCGCACCAATAATTGTTACGGCGCCAATCCATTTCCATCCAGACGCTCCAAGCGGCAGAAGCCCAAGCCCATATCCGAGTGAGGCGACAGCGCAGAGAATCAGAAACGGTCCTGTGAAGCGACAGTGAACGCGGCCGCAGCGGGAAGCATTGAGCAGACACACTAGACCCATGAACGTGAGCGACGTTGTCCACAGCACCGTTCTCCAGACAGGCGGTTCGCGAAAGCCGACCGCGAAGGCAAACCACGGGACGCACCAGAGAAGACACGCGCTTGGCCCACTGCATAACAGGTCGCGCCCCGGACCGGGCGAGTTAGATGCATCGCTGAGCATTTCGAGCGCGGCCTAACGAGAACGAGCCGAGTCACCGCTACCGTAGCCGAGCCGTAAATGCGATCTGAGGTTTTTAATCATCGAAAATGTGATCGCACAGCGGATAGCGGTGGACTCCAGCGCATGGTTAGGCGTTCGCAGGGTGACAACGGAAGACATAGTGGCAGGATGCGCACCGCCAGCGGTGGCGCGCAAACAACACCGGGAAGTTGATGAGAAGCAAACTCAAAAACGAGATCCGCCGGGGCAACTCGTCCGGTGCTGTGTCGTGCGAACCACACTTCGGACATGCGACATCCACAGCCTCAGGCGATGGCTGAGGAGAGTCCGAGGCAAGGAACTCTCGGGCTGCGTCAAAATCCTCGTCCGCAATCTGGACGCGTACGCCACCAACCGCATAGGAATAGAGCCAGTTCATTTGGATGAAATGCTCGTCCTGAACGTATGCGGGAATGCCTGCTGCCTCCAGCCGGGTGCGAAAGAGGTGCGCTTCCTCAGGCTTACTGAATGTGGCGACCGTTTTCACAAGCCATTCGCGAACGCCTAACGAGAATTCGGCCTGAAAAATCTGCAATTGATTGCAGATAAAATATGTATAATCCGGCGTTGCACTTAGCGCCGGTCGGTCATCCCTGCGAACTGCTCGCCCCTTTCCCATGATTCCTGTTTGTTCCACGGGATTGCTGAGTCGTGGTGATCGTCTGGATCCTTGACGAGAGCAGTCTCCTTCTGTGTCGCGCATGAGGTGATCGCGACCACGAATGCACACAACAAAACGGGGACGACGATTCTTCGAAGCTTATGGACTTGTGCCAGCATAAATCACAGTGTCTCCAGGTTGTACTTGGACGCCGCGCTCCAAACTATTGGTGATGATATCGCCGATGGCCGTCGCCGGTTCAACTGAAGAAATGCGAATTTTTCCAACCAGCGTCCCGTCGCGTAGCACGAGCATTTCGGAGTTCGTCTCCACTCCGTTGCGAGCACCGAGATTTAACACCACGAAATTGTAAGCCTGATTGTATGCGAGCACAGTGCCGCGCACACCCGTGCGATTAGCGCTGCTGATTTCACGATGAGCGACGGCGTTTTCGTGCCGCTTTTTCGTTTCCTTGGGCTGACTTGCGTGCTCCTGGGCGTCTTGGATTTTTTGGGCGAGGAAAGCTTTTTCTTTTTCCGCGCTATCGAGTTGACGCCGAAGATCATCCACTTGCGCTTGCAAATCAGCACTCGGCGCTTCTCCGACACGTTTTTGTAGAGATGCCATCTCCTGCTGGTTGGCATCTAACTTTGCTTGCAGATCAGCCTTTTCTTTCTGAACCTGCGCCAGTTCCGCTTCGACTTTTGTCGCGCGTTCTTCTGCTCCAGTCGTTCCACCGGCTGCGGCATTCAATTTCTCGTGCGCCTCACGGCGCTCGGCTGCATCGCGTGCCGCTATAGCATTCGCGGTATTTGCGCGGAGCGCCTTCATTTTCTGGCTGTTCAAAAAGCCGAAAAATGCCGCGACCAGGAGAAAAACAATGGCGAGCCCGCTCACGGTCCTTTGCCTGGCCGTGAAGAACGCCGATCCCCTGTTCGCCATGAATGTCCTTTTTAACAGGAAGCGATCCACAAATGCAATCACGTTTTCCAGTGCGGCGCGGAAAAGCGTAGTGTTAGTGAATTGTCAGTTCGCGTCGTTGGGATGCGGGATACGCTGCAGCGCGTGGGCCGCCTCGCCCTTTTCTCTCCAACGCGACACCTCTGAGTCCTCACCTCCCGCCTTCGGTCGTCGCGCCACCTACGCTCCTCCACAAGAACAGTGCGGGAGAAAAGCGAGCGTTGCGACCGAAAATTAGCGCGAATACGGATTGCGTTTTTCCGGCGTTTCATCGATAGAACATGCATGGGTCAACAGCATCGCGCACGAGCCAAGCGCAAAAAGCGACGCGCTTATTTGCAGCGCAAAAAAGCTGCACTGAGAGCCAGCACGGTCCGACCAGCGCAAGCGAAGCAGCGGCCCAAGAAAGAACCTGAATCCACGGAATAGTTTTGGTTTTTAGCGTTCGCTGTCCTCAGCAAATCCGCTTAACGTCCGCTGAGGACAGCGGACCCTACAGCCTCGTCGATATCCACGGCACATCGAGCAAGCAAGGTGTTACTGAAAGCGAGATAGCAATTCGAAGGGACGTAGATTCAATCCGGTTGAGCAGATATACAGTCTCAGTATGCCGGAGCGCACACGCTACCTGATCGTTGACGGCCACAGCATTATTTTTGCGTGGCCAGAATTACGCAAGCTTCACGCGCGGCGTTCTTCGCTGGCCCGCGAGGCTTTAACCAAGCAACTGCGAGATTATCAGGATTGGACCGGTGTACGCGTGGTAGTCGTTTTCGACGGCAAAGGCAAGAAGATCGACGAAAGTTCTGGTCCGCACGACGTGCAAATCTTTTATTCGCGCAGTGGGCAATCAGCCGACGCGATTGTTGAACGATTGGCGTGCAAATACGCAAAAGATTACAAACTCATCGTCGCCACGTCCGATTCCATGGAAGCCGAAACCGCGCAGGCATGCGGCGCAGAATGGATTTCGCCCGAAGGTTTGCGTGGGCTTCTCGTCAGCGCGCGACGGGTCTAGCGCCCCGTCGTCACAAGCGCGCTGTCATGTTGAGCGAAACGAAACATCCCTGGCAATCTCTTTGGGCCCAGTCGCAGATCAATCCGAGATTCTTCGCTTCGCTCAGAATGACATTAGAGCAGGACGTCTACAGTCCCAATTTCTTCTCGATCTCTTTCACGCGTGCAAAGAGTTTTCCGAGTGAGCGGATCCACGCGATTTGTTGCTTAATTTCATCGATTGGCCCCGCAGGATACCCGAACCAAACTCCACCGGGAACGCTCTTCGAAACGCCGCTCTGCGCCGCGATGATGCTGCCATCGGCAATCTCAACGTGACCGACAATGCCTACTTGCCCCGCAATGGTGACGCGCTCTCCCACCCGCGTGCTGCCTGAGATCCCTGTCTGCGCTACGATCACGGAATTTTTTCCGATCACAACGTTGTGCGCGATCTGCACAAGATTGTCGATCTTCACGCCTTGCTGGATCCACGTCCGGCCAAACCGCGCCCGGTCGACGGTCGTGTTCGCGCCGATCTCGACATCGTCATCGATCTGGACGATGCCGAGTTGCTGGATCTTTTGCTGCCGGCCATCAATCATTTCAAAACCGAAGCCGTCCGCACCGATGACCGCTCCGCTATAAATGATCACGCGCGAGCCAATGCAGCTTCGCTCCCGAATGGTCACGAGGGGATAAATCAGACACGCAGACCCGATCACTGTCTCATGCCCGATGTAACTCCCCGCACCAATGATCGTGTCATCGCCAATCATTGTGCCAGCCTCGACGACTGCATGCGGTTGAACCGATACACGTTCTCCGAGTCGAGCGCTTGGATCAACGACTGCGCTTGGGTGAATTCCAGGCGGAAATGTAATCGGCTTCGGCGCGAACTTGAGCACGACTTGTTCGAATGCCTTCGTCGGATTTGCAACGCGAATCTGAGCGGCTCCGATTGACTCAGCGAAATCTGTCGGGACAAAAACTGCCGATGCTCGCGTTTTACGCAGCAGGCCAATGTATTTTCGGTTTCCAAAAAAGCTGATTTCTCCGGCAGTGGCTTCCACCAGCGACGCGGCGCCTGTGATTTGCAGCGATGGATCACCGATCAACTCGCCGCCTGATGTCGTCGCCACTTCTTGAAGAGTGAAAGTCATGGAAGCGTTAAAGCGTTAGGCTTCTGCGGAGCGCACGCGTCTCGCGTGCTGGTTCGGCGTCGCGCCGAAACAATCTTTTCCTTCAAACCCCGTCCGCAACGAAGAAGCAGCGGTGAAGGAAAAGTCCGCGACCGCGAGGACGCGTTCGCGAGCACGCGAGATGCGTGCGCTCCCCAAGCCGTCTGCTTGCGGCTCATCTCCAGTTGGGCGCACGCTTTTCGATAAACGCTTGGACGCCTTCGAGCGCAGCTTCGTCCATCATATTGCAGGCCATGGTCTGACTCGCTGCTTCATACGCGGCTGCGATGCCCAATTCGGCTTGCCTGTAAAAAAATTCTTTCCCGATTGCCACCGCAGTTCGCGGTTTGCTGATGATTGCGCCAATGAGTTTTTCGAGTTCGGCATCGAGCTGCTCGGGTTCGGCAACGCGGTTAATCAAGCCGCGCGCCTTCGCTTCGTCGGCGTTGATGAATTCGCCGGTGACGAGCATCTCGAACGCCTGCTTGCGCAAAACGTTTCGTGAAAGTGCCACGCCGGGTGTGGAACAGAAAAGGCCGACGTTTACGCCGCTCACGGCGAACCGGGCGCTACTCGACGCGACGGCCAGATCGCACATCGCGACCAACTGACAACCCGCGGCCGTGGCGATTCCCTGCACGCGCGCAATCACAGGCACCGGCAAGCGCTGGACCGCGAGCATCATCTCGGAGCATTGAGTAAAAAGTCGCTCGTAATACTCCAGTGATGGATCGGCTCGCATTTCTTTAAGATCGTGACCTGCGCAAAAAGCTTTGCCCTCGGCCGCAATGACAACTACACGCACCGATTCGTCGGACGCGATCACGTCCAGCTCGCGCTGCAACTTCCCCAGGATTGCTTCAGATAAAGCGTTGAAGGCCTGCGGGCGGTTCAACGTCAATGTAACCACGCCGCGCGCGTCCTGACTTCGCAAGACGAGTGGCTCTTCGGCTTCGGACATTTTCGGAGGCGATGCCGATTCAATCGTTGCTGGAGAAGCTTTCACGGCTCTGTGACCGTTAAACTGCTACTGCTGAAACTCCAAACCTGAAATTCGAAAAATTTAGTTTCCGTTTGCCGCCACCCGAAACATGATCTGGCAAGCGGTGCACAGACATCTTGTCTGTGGGGCAGGCGGGCGTTCCGCCTGCAAATCCGACAGGCAAGATGCCCGTTGGCCCCACAGCCCGGACGTCTGTGCTCCTTTCTGAAAAATGAAAATCGTCGCGATTGCTAACCAAAAAGGCGGCGTCGGCAAAACGACCACGGCCGTAAATCTTGGTGCCGCGTTGGCGGAATTGGGCCACCGCATCCTGCTTGTTGATCTTGATCCGCAAGCGAACGCGACGAGCTCGTTTGGTTTGCAAGACGTGGACCAAATCAGTTTGTACGAACCGCTGCTCGGCGAAGCTTCTATTACTGAAAAAATTTTCCCGACGCGGCGCGATCACCTGTTTATCGTGCCCGCTGACCTGGACTTGGCCGGCGCTGAGGTGGAAATCGCGCGGATGCCGAATCACCTCACGCGTCTGGCAGAAACGCTCAAGCCGCTGCACGCCGATGAGACATTCGATTTCGTTCTTTTGGATTGTCCCCCGTCACTTGGAATTCTGATGAGCAACGCACTCGCCGCGGCCGATGAACTGTTGACGCCGATCCAGTGCGAATATTTCGCACTCGAAGGATTGGTGAAAATCGTGCGGCTAATTGAACAGGTACTCGACTCAGGCGCGAACCAGCGGCTACAGCTGGGCGGGATCGTGATGACGATGTTCGATGCTCGGACCAATCTTAGCCAGCAGGTAGTTGAGGACGTGCGTAAGCATTTTGGCGAACGCGTTTATGAAACTGTAATTCCGCGCAGCGTGCGATTGAGCGAGGCGCCGAGCTTTGGAAAATCGATTCTGGAATATGCTCCGAGCGGAGCTGCCGCCCGGGCGTATCGCGCTCTGGCGCGCGAGTTCATCGAGCGCCATACTTCGCCAGCCACTGCTCCCGCGTTATCGCAAACACCAGCGTCGGAAAACCCCGAAATGTAATTTCCTTCTCGACCTGCATTCCATTTTTCTCTGCAACGCGACGTGAAGGAATGTTTTCGGGATGTATGAGTGAGATGACGCGCGAAAGCTTCCAATCGCGAAAGCCGTGATCACGCACGGCGCGCGCGGCTTCGGTAATGAGGCCGCGGTTCCAGTAATCGGGATGGAGTCGGTACCCGATCTCGATGTCTTCGATCTGATGCTCCGGATGATAAAAGAAACCGCAGTAACCGATGAGCGCATCCTCGTCACGCGGGACAACGGCGAACTGCGACGGGATGCCGACGCCATCCCAGCCCATGACTTTGTCAATGAAAGCGATTGTCTGTTTACGCTCGGTAAAAACGCCTAATGAGAAGCGCATAAAATCCGGATTCGCGAACAACTGCGCCATGACATCGACATCTTGTGCGCGGAAGGAGCGCAAGATCAGCCGTTCGGTTTCAAGAGTCGCCACAGGAAGTAGTGAAGACGAATCGCGCGCGCGTTGCGATTCATAATCGTAGCATGCGAACCGACGACGAGGAATTTGCGCGACCGGCGCAGCCACCCGACACGATGAGCTGGTCGGCCATGCGCGAGGCGGCGAAGGATTGTGAGGCGTGTCATCTTTACAAGCGGGCGACGCAGACGGTTTTTGGTGAAGGTCCGAAAAGTGCCACGATGATGCTCGTCGGCGAACAACCGGGCGATTATGAAGATGTCGCCGGTAAACCGTTCGTCGGGCCAGCCGGGAAAATCATGGACCAAGCGCTCGAAGAAGCTGGAATCGAGCGATCGCAGGTTTATGTCACGAACGCGGTGAAACATTTTAAGTGGGAGCCGCGCGGGAAACGCCGGATTCATCAGAAACCGAATTCGCGCGAAATTGCGGCATGTCGCCCCTGGCTGGAAGCAGAGCTCCGAATCGTCAAGCCGAAGCTGGTCGTGGCCATGGGCGCGACCGCAGCCCAGACGATCTTCGGCCCGGGTTTTCGCGTTACGCGTGAGCGCGGGAAAGTGTTGTCGTCGAAGCTCGCACCGAGGGTGCTGGCAACGGTTCATCCATCGTCTCTCCTTCGGCAGCCGGACGAGGAATCTCGTCAGCGCGAATATAAACATTTCGTCAGCGATCTTCGCGCCGCACTACGCGCAGCTGATGAAGAATAAAGGGTAGGGACGGCGCGTTGCGGCGTCGCTACCATCATTCCACTCTCATCGCATCGCGCGTTTTGTATTCGGCCACGAATGTCTTGCGAAACTGATCGAATGTTCCCGCTTTAATTTCGCTGCGCACTCGATTCATCAGGTTCAAATAGAAATGCAAATTGTGCAGGGTGATGAGGCGAAGCCCCAGAATTTCTTCTGCCTTAACAAGGTGACGAATGTAGCCGCGCGAAAATTCCCGGCAGGCCTCGCACGCGCAGTTTTCTTCTATCGGTCGTTTGTCGAGCGCGAACTCTGCGTTTTTTAGATTAAGCGTGCCTGTTGCGGCAAACGCGGTCCCATTTCGCGCGAGACGCGTCGGCAGCACGCAATCGAACATATCCATCCCGCGCGCGATCATTTCCAACAGTTGTGGCGCGGTGCCGAGTCCCATCGCGTACCGCGGTTTGTCTTTCGGCAAAAATGGCTCAGCAGATTCAACGGCGCGCATCATTTCCTCTTCGGGCTCGCCTACGCTCACGCCGCCAATGGCGTAGCCGTCGAAATCAAGCTCAACAATTTGTTGTGCGCTTTTCTTGCGCAGATCCTCAAACGTCCCGCCTTGGACGATGCCGAAGAGCAGAGAGTTCATAGGTGATGGTTGATAGTTGATAGCTTCTGCCGTTGGATGTTCGACGTTGGACGTTGGGCGTTCGACGTTTTCTTGTTTCCATTTCAGACACCTCTTTGCCCACCGCGCCGTCATGTCGGCGCTTTGCGCCGCGTAATCGTATTCGCACGGATACGGCACGCATTCATCGAGCGTCATGGTGATGTCGCTTCCAAACGCGAGTTGAATTTCCATAGCGATCTCGGGCGAAATGAACGCACGCGCTCCGTCGATGTGATTTTGAAATTCCACGCCGTCTTCAGTGATCTTGCGTAACTTCGCGAGCGAAAAAATTTGGTAACCACCGCTATCGGTCAGGATCGGCCCATTCCAATTCATGAACTTGTGCAGGCCGCCAAAATGTTTGATCACATCCAACCCGGGCCTGACGAACAAGTGATATGTGTTGCCCAGAATGATTTGTGCATGAAGCTCGCGCAGTTCTTGCGGACTAACCCCTTTCACGGAGCCTTGTGTTCCGATCGGCATAAACGCCGGCGTATCGAGCACGCCATGAGCCGTTGCTATCCGGCCGCGGCGCGCTTTCGATTCGCGATCCTGCGCAACGAGTTCAAACATCGCGAATCACATTCGCACATTGTCCAAGCTTAGCGCACGTGTGATTTCGTTTCCGGGTTGCTCCGAACGAAGGGGTTCGCGACGGCAATAGCTTCAGCAGGGCATGACCGCAAATCCGTTGCACCGGGCTGAAGCCGGGTGTTAAAGAAAACGCGCGACCTTTGCGACGTCATATGAATCGCCTGTCTCGATCGATCCAACCGCCGCGCGTTATGAACATAGAAGATTTGCGTCGGGCGGCGAAGCGGCGGCTGCCTCGGGTGGTGTTCGACTACATTGACGGCGGTGCAGAGGACGAATGGACATTGCGCGCGAACTGTCGCGCATTTGAGACGGTTACATTTCGTCCGCGTTGTGCCGTGGCAGTGCCGTCGTGCGATCTCCGCACCGTTGTCCTCGGCGCGCCTCTGCCCATGCCGCTAATTCTTGCGCCAGTCGGTAGCAGCCGCCTTATCCATCCGCGTGGGGAAGAAGCTGCCGCGCGTGCAGCGAGTGCAGCTGGAATTCCATATGTGCTTTCAACGTTTTCTGGGTGTCGCTTGGAGGACGTTGCTGCGGCGTCGACAGCGCCGCGCTGGTATCAACTTTACCTTGCGGGAGGACGCGATTGCGCGCTGCCAGCGATCGAGCGCGCGCAAGCCGCCGGTTTTTCTGCGCTCGTCGTCACAATCGATACCGCTGTCGCCGGGATGCGAGAGCGCGATTTTCGAAATGGCGTCAAAGAACTTCTGAGCGGAAAAATTCGATTGATGCTGCCGTTCGTCAGTCAACTGTTGTTGAAACCTCGCTGGCTTGCTGGATTTTTTGTTGACGGTGGACTGATGAAGTTCCCGAACATCGTGATCCCGGGAAAAGGGCCGATGTTGTACGCCGACGTCACTGCTGTTCTCGAGCAGTCGGTGGTGAGTTGGGATGACCTCAAGTGGATTCGCCAGGCATGGAGCGGACCAATAGTGATAAAGGGAATCCACACAGGAGACGACGCCCGACGCGCGGTCAATGAGGGAGCCGATGCGCTAGTCGTTTCCAATCATGGTGGTCGGCAGCTCGACGGCGTGGCGCCGTCTCTGCGAGTTTTGCCCGAAGTTGTGGCAGCTGTGGGCGATCGGATCGAGGTCTTGTTTGACGGCGGCATCCGCCGCGGCAGCGATATCGTCAAAGCGCTCTGCTTGGGCGCTCGAGCCGTGATGATCGGCCGCGCGTACGCCTACGGACTCGGAGCAGCTGGCGGCGCAGGCGTCGAGCGCGCAATTGACATTTTGAGAGCCGATATGATTCGCACGCTCAAACTGCTCGGCTGCCCGTCAATCGCGGCGTTGGATCAATCTTTTATAGATGTCCCGCCGGATTGGCTAAAAAAATAACTACGCGATTCCCCTCAGATTCGAGAGGCGCCAGAACCAAATACAAAGAATGGCAGCAATGATAAGCGCGATCCAGCTTACGCCCATTGGAATGCTGTGGGTTCCGAGCGTTACTTGGGTGTGAGTGATCAGTCGGAGCAGGTGAGCAATAGCAAAAATACCAAAAAAGACACTTGCGACGCGCAATCCGGTTGTTGGCGAGTTCATGGGCGCATTGTGGTAGGTTCTCCAAGATTTGTCACTAAAAACTCAGGATAGTCGGGGTCACCCTCTCCTGAGCGATGCGGCTTGAACCACCATCCCAACGATTGCCAGGCCCAAAAATACAATGGTTGATCCGGAGGGCGGCAGAACGATTGCGTTTTGAATCATATGAGCACCAATGAATGAGGAGACAACGATGAGAGCCCAATCAAATAAGAACAGTAACAGCATTGCGCCGATGAGTCCGCCGACCACGAAAATGATCGTAGAGTACTGCGAATAGTGAACGAAGAATGCAGCGGCAATCGCACTCGCGAGCTTGCCACCTGCAAGAAAACCAACAACGGCGACCGCGATCTTTTGGAGTAAGAACGCCAGCAACGCGCCGAGCACGCCGAGAACAAGTGCGACGGCGAGCTCCAGCAGCGGCGATGGTTCGGTGACCAGATGCGGGGCTAGCTCGATGCCCGCCAGGAATCCCACAGCAGCCACACAAAGCCAAAAGAGTTTTCGCCCGAAGAACAGAATCACGATGCCGATCAGCGCGCCGACAACCGGAACAGTGAAATGCGTCGAGTAAGCGCTTTGAGCGGCTATGACTTTAAAAAAATTCATGCGTGTAGAGGCGTTCGCCACGGCGAACGCCTTTGTATTTGAATTCGGTGGTCGCCGCGGCGACGACCGCTACATCTATCTTCTCCGAGCCCGTTTGAGAAATTATTTAATCGGGCTGGTGGGATTTGAA